>Ga0214473_10000790_pt1 | contig 43309 bp, 43 predicted proteins | sample RVTome_7_FD_203509 | JGI IMG/M metagenome (GOLD analysis project Ga0214473, IMG submission 203509) | Soil microbial communities from uranium-contaminated site in the Upper Colorado River Basin, Wyoming, United States - RVT98D197 | ecosystem: Environmental > Terrestrial > Soil > Contaminated >...
GTGATCGGCGGGCTGTCCGGCATCTTCATGGCCTCGACCCCGGTGGACATCTTCCAGCACGACACGTACTTCATCGTGGCGCACATCCACTACGTGCTGTTCGGCGGCAGCCTGTTCGCCATCTTCGGCGCGATCTACTTCTGGTACCCCAAGATGTTCGGCCGGATGATGAGCGAGCGGCTGGGGAAGGTCCACTTCGTCCTCACGTTCGTCTTCTACAACCTGACGTTCTTCCCCATGCACTTCCTGGGGATGACGGGGCACATGCGCCGGATCTACGATCCGACCCAGTACGAGTTCCTGCGGCCGTACCAGGGGACCAACCGCCTGATCACGGTCGGCGCGTTCCTGCTGCTGGCGTCGCAGCTGCCGTTCATCTGGAACTTCTTCTGGAGCCTGCGGAAGGGCGCCAAGGCGCCGCTGAACCCGTGGCGGGACAACGGGCTCGAATGGACCGTCCCGTCGCCTCCGCCGCACGGCAACTTCGCGACCACGCCCACGGTGCATCACGGGCCCTATGAGTACAGCTCGCCGCTCACCACGGACGACTACCTGCCGCAGAACCAGGAGGTGCGACCATGAGTCACGCGGCCGCCGACGCCCACCTCCTCGAGCCGGGAGCAGGCGTCTATCACAAGAAGCTGGGCATGTGGGTGTTCCTGGCGTCCGAGGTGATGTTCTTCACCGCGCTGATCGGGTCGTACATCATCCTGCGGTTCGGCGCCGCGGAGTCGTGGCCGGTGCCGTCCACCGTGCTGAACATCCCGGTCACCGCGCTCAACACGTTCATCCTGATCTGCTCCTCGGTGTCCATGGTCAAAGCCTACGCCGCCGCGGTGGAGGGGGACCAGAAACGGCTGCGGTTGTGGCTGCTCGTGACCGTGATCGGCGGCGCCACGTTCGTGGGCGTGCAGGTCTTCGAGTACACCCATCTCATCCACGAGCACTTCCTGCCGTCGTCCGGCCTGTTCGGGTCGACGTTCTACACGATGACGGGGTTCCACGGGTTCCACGTGAGCATGGGCGTGATCTGCATGACGTGGGTCACGATCCAGGCGTTCCGCGGCCGGTACACCAGGGAGAACTACCACGGGGTCGAGGTGATCGGGCTGTACTGGCATTTCGTGGATCTGGTCTGGATCATCCTGTTCACCATCGTCTACCTGATCTGAGGCGCGCATGGAGAGCACGGAGCACAAGCATCCCAACTACATGGCCGTCTGGGCCGTGCTGTTCGTCATGACGGTGATCGAGGTCGGGGTGGCGATGCTGAGCCACATTCCCCGGGCCCTCCTGGTCCTGGTCCTCCTCGGCCTGGCCATCTGGAAGGCCGTGCTCGTGGCCATGTACTTCATGCACCTCAAGTTCGAGCCGCGCCGGCTGCTGTTCGTGGTTCTCGCCCCGCTGCCGCTGGCGGTCATTCTCGTGGTCATCGTGCTGCAGGAGTTCCCCGGATGACGGGCGCGGGACGAGCCGCGCGCGAGGCGGCCACGGCCCTGGGCATGGCCTTCGTGCTGCTCGCGGGCGCGGTGGGGACGGCGGCCGCCTGCCCGTCGTGCAAACTGGCGCTCGATACCTCGGACCGGTGGCAGTCGGCGTTCAACGCCAGCGTGCTGTTCATGATGTCGATGCCGTTCGCCGTGGTGGCCGTGGTGGCCGGCGCCGTCTACCGGGCGCACCGGCGGAAGCGGATGGGCGATGCCCCGGTCGTGCCGCCGGCCGCATGATCGCCTTCCACCGCGTCCTGATCGGCACGGCGATCCTGTTCTTCACCATGTTGGCGTTCTGGGAGCTGAGCATCTACACCGGCGGAGGGGGCGGGCGCTGGACGCTCCCGCTGGCGATCGGATCGGGCGCGGCCGCCGCGGGGTTGGGGTACTATCTCAAGAACCTGAAGCGGTTTTTGGGCCGGTAGGACCGACGGGGACGTCGCGTGGCATCGTGGGGCGGGTCGGTCCCTCCGCGCGCTGCAGTTCGCGGGAGCGCGGCCGCTTTCTGCGCCGGCGAATCTCGGCTCACTGACGCGCGCTCCGGGACCGGCCCGCCCCACGACGCCCCGTCCCGCGTCCCAGTCGGGCACTAGTGAACACCACCGAGGAATCCGACATGACGACGACGCAGATGCCCACGGGGCAGGTGCAGGTGGCCGACGGCGTGGCGCGCTGGACGAAGGACGGGGAGACCCGGGAGTTCGTCCTCAAGGAGTTGCCCGAGCTGTTCACCACCTGGCAGGTGAGCTACAAGCGCAGCATCTACGACGCCATCGAGCAGGACAACTACATCCGCTTCAACGCGGGCCACCTGCCCGTGGTGGGCACCTGGGACGCGGATGGGCTGGTGCCCAACCTGGCCAACAAGGGCGTGGGCTTCACCCCCAAGGACGAACACCTGCCCCGGTATCTCGACCTGGTCGAATCGGCGGTGGAACGGATCCGGGCGCTCCCGCCCCACGCGGTGGACGAGACCCGGGCGCTCCGGGTGGCCACGGCGCGGGAGGTCTACGCGAGCCCCGAGCATCTCGACTGGAGCCGCCTGGGCCTGCTCGAAATCTTCGAAGGCGCCACGTACCGGAACCTGGCCCGCCACCCCTTTGCTTCGGTGCTGTGGACCGGGGATTCGCCGGTGTTCGTGAGCTTCCAGGCCGACTGTATCGTCGAGATCATCGCGACCGACGATCCGCGCTACCGGTTCGCCTGGGCCATGCGGCGGCTGTTCGAGTACGAGCCGTTCCACGTGGTGCAGACCATCTTCCCCTACGCGTACCTCTTCTGGATCACCGACTGGCACGACAAGACGCCCCGGCGCCGCTACAAGTAGCCCCGGCCGCCGCAGGCCGCGCCGCTCGGCGGGAAGACCTGGCCGCGCTGCTGGCGGGCGCGGCGGCGCGCCGGTCGGGCGGAGCGCCGGTGTGGCTGGTGGGCGATACCGGCCAGTTGTGGGAAGGCTGGCTCGAGCGGGTACCGGCGGCCCATCTGGCGGCCGACGAACCGGCCGCCCGATCCGCCCTGAGCGCCGCGGCCGCGAGTCTCGGCGTCGCCCTCCTGCTCGAATCGCCCGGCGAGGTGATCCCGCTCCCCGCCGCGAGTGCCGCCCGGCACCGGCCGGTCGCGGCCGCCCCCGGGACCCTTCACTTCGATCCGTACAGCGTGGCGTTTCGCTGCCTGGCGCGGGGCGACGAGCCCGACTACCGGACGGTGCTGCGCTACCTGCGGCACGGCTGGTTGACGCTCGAGGAGATGGACCGCCTGCTGGAGGACGTGCTCCCGCGGTTCACCCGCGAGACGATCGCCCAGGATCCGGCCGAGTTCCGGCGGAAGTACCGCGGGTTATGTCAGATGTGGCTGGAGCAGGTGAACAACCGCAAGCCGCGACCGGAAGGCCAGCCTACGACTCGCACCTTGGAGCTTGCCCCGCCGAGGGAGGGGGTGTAATGTGACGCTGCAGGGTGCACCCCCGGTACCCCGATAACAAGTTCAGGAGGACCTCATGAAAGCCATCAGCAGATTGGTAAGCCTAGCCGGCCGTCTGGTGCCGCTCGTGTGGATGGGGCTGGCTGTCCCGGCGGCGCTCAATGCGGACGAGGTAGTCTGCCGAGAGCGGAGCACGGAGGACTGGCATCAGGTGATGTGTCACGAGGGCAACGTTCAGTGTATAGCGACGCTTTATTTCGCCACGGGGAATATCGAGATCGAATGCTACGTACTCGTTTCCGTGTAGGGACGAGCGGTGTCGCACCGTGACTGACTATGCCGGGGGCGCATCCTTCCCTCGCGGTGCGCATGCTGGCTTGGTGCTTTCCGTCTGTACGTGCCTCCTTGCGTGCGGGGGGACCGGAGGAGTGGTGGTGCTGCCGGCGGCGTGCGTCGGCACGGCCGGCGAGACGGCCGCCGCGACCTCCTTTGTCCGCCTGGCACGTTCCACTTCCGAGCAAGCCGCCGAGCCGATCCTTGGCGTCGCCGGAGTTGCGGCGACCTCGCGCTCCGTGCTGGTCTTGGACCTTGCGCGGCCCGGTCTCACGGTGCTAGACCCGAATGATCTCCGTGCCCTTGCCGTCCGTGGGGTCGAGGGCCGCGGACCGGGGGAGTTCCAGGCTGCCTTCAATCCCCACCGAGACGCACGGTGGACGTGGCTGGCCGCGACGGGGGACTCGGTGGTCGCCTTCGACGGTAACCGGCTTGGCCGCTTTGGCGCCGAGGGCCAGTTCCAGGGTTTGTGGCAAGACCAGCCGCACCTGCCGGAAGGACTCACGGATTTCACGTCTCGGATCGTCGTTACCGGGACCACGTTGTGGTACGACAATGGCGACTACGCGGAACCCCGTAGGGCGGACCAACGGGTGCCCTACCTGACGGTTCGCCGCTGGGATGGTCGTCACCTCGACACCGCATTCTCCCTCGAACTCACGCAGCCGCCTCGTGGCCCACGGGGGTCATTTGTGGGCACCGGGCAGGCCGTTCCCCTTTGGGACGTCAGCCCGGAGGGTTGCGTAGTCGCCTCCAACGGCGGAGACCTTGACCTGTGGTTCGTAGCCGGGGGGGGTATGGCCGCCGTTCGGAGTTTGCCTACCGACGTGGCAGATGCGATTCCCTTTGCCGAAGAGTTGGCCACGCCCGTAGTTGCCGGGATGCGTCGCGTGCCGGACCCATCGCGCCGGAAGCGATGGGCCGCTGTCCGGTTCGACGGGGAAGGCAACGTCTGGCTGCTCTCCGCGGCGTTCTCGCGGGTTCGGGAGGGGCGAGTGGTTGTGCGCTACCATCCAGGGGCGGACGCCGCGGAAATCGACACAGTACCGGCTTGGCCTCGCGCGTTCGCCTCAGGGCGAGGTTGGTACGGCGTCTTCGCCAACGATGATGGTACCTTCCGGGTCGAACGGTGGCAGGCCGCGGCGCATTGAAATCGCGACCCGAGTGCCTTGAAAAAGAAGTCGGGCGCCGGATCAAGTCTCGGCGCCCACCTCCGCATCGGTTGTCAGGCCTCCGCCCCGTTCCCCCTATCCCGGCACCCGGATCCGCTCCGTGCGTGACGCGCCGGCGCCGTTCGCCGCCTGCGGGTTGTAGAGTTGGAGCGAGACCACGTCGCCCGGCTTCAGCCCGCGTAACGCCGCCTCGAATTCCTGCACTGTGCGGACTCGCTGCCCGTCGACGTGCGTAATGACGTCGCCGAACACGCCTCGTCCGGCCGCGTTGAATCGTCCGTACGCCGGGCTCTCGATGGCGATGTCGGTGATCCAGGGGCCTACGTTGGCGTCCCCGACCTCGGCCCGTGCCTGCGCCGGGAGCGCCTCGACCGTCACCCCGAGCTTGCTCCGGTGCTCGGGCGCGTTGGCCGGCTCGGCGGTGTCGTTCGCGGCCCGACGGGCCACCAGCCGATCCGACGGTGCTTCGGCCAGCCGGACGGGGATCACCTTCCGTTGGCCGCCTCGTCGGACCACCGTCACCTGCACCGTCTCCCCGGGTTTCTTGAACCCGACGATCTGCTGCAGCTGGGCCACGTACTCCACCGGCTGGCCGTCCAGCTCAGTGATCAGGTCGCCCACCTCGATCCCGGCCCGCTTGGCCGGGCTGTCGTCCGAAGAGAAACTCTCCACCACGACTCCGCGCACCTGGCTTAGACCGGCGTACGCGGCGTCTTCTTCGGTCGCGTTGTCGATCCCAATGCCCAGCACCGACCGCCGCACTCGGCCCTCAGCGATGAGTTGGTTCGCCACGACGCGCGCCAGATTCACGGGAATGGCAAAACCGTAGCCCTGGTAGAAGCCGTTCTCACTCGCGATGGCCGAATTGATACCCACCACCTGCCCGCGAGTATTGACCAACGGTCCGCCGGAGTTGCCGGGATTGATCACCGCGTCCGTCTGAATAAAGTCCATTATGCTGTACTGCGACCGGTCAGGCAGGCCGTCGAGCAGGCGCCCTTTGGCGCTCACGATGCCGGCCGTGACGGTGAAGGAGAAGAGTTCGCCGAGGGGGTTGCCAACAGCCAGCACCCACTCCCCCACGCGCACCGAATCGGAATTCCCCAGCGTGATGGATGGCAGGTCGCGGCCGTCGATCTTGATCACGGCCACGTCCGTCTCCGGATCCCGTCCCACGACCTCCGCATTGAACTCCCGCTTGTCGAACAGGCGCACCCGGAGCGAGGTGGCACCTTCCACCACGTGGTTGTTGGTGATGATGTACCCGTCTTTCGAGATCAGGAATCCGGTACCGGAGCCTCGGCGAAGCTGCGGCCCCTGGTCCGGGACCCGGAAGAAATCCTCGAAACCGGGCTGAAGCCCGGGGATCCGGTTCCCGCCGCGGGTGATCGCTTGGGCCCGGATGAACACCACGGCCGGCCGGATCATTTCGGCAACGGCCGTGAAGGACTCGCTCAAGTCGGCCAGGGGGCGGGCCGCCGCCGGGATGGGCGCCGCCTGGGGCGCGGCCAGCGCTCCGAGCGCCGAGGTTTGCTCCTGTGCCGCCGCCGCCCGGGGCGCCTGCCGGGCCGTCCCGACGACCGCGGCGACCAACGCCACGGTGAGCGTCACCAATCCCCAGAACTTCAGCCATTCGCGTGTGCGGGCCATTTTCTTCAACCTCTCGTCTCGTCAGATCGGGCTACGTAATGCTACAGATAACCCCGGACCCTTGGGGAGTTCCCGGAGTCGTGAAACGTGAAAGGTGAAACGTGAAACGTCTCCGGACTACGTTTCACGTTTCACGTTTCACGTTTCACGTCACGACTCATTTCTTGTCGTCATCCACCACTTCATAGTCAGCTTCGACCACGTCGTCGGGCTTGGTCTCACCGGCCGCGCCCGGCTGCGGGCCCGCGCCGGCGTCGCCGGTGCTGCCGCCCTCGGACGATTGGGCGCGCGCGGCCTCGTAGAGCGACGTGCCGGCGGCCGAATAGGCCTGCGACAGCTCGTCCAGCGCCTTCTGGATCGCGTCGGGATCCCCCGCGCGGAGCGCCTGCTTGGCCGACTCCACCGCCTGATTGAGCCGCTCCTTGTTGGCGGTATCCAGCCGGTCGGCCCATTCCTTGGAGTTCTTCTCGACCTCGTAGACCAGCGCGTCCAGCCGGTTCCGGCGCTCGATCTGCTCGCGCCGCGACTTGTCGTCGGCCGCGTGCTGCTCGGCCTGCTTGACCATCCGATCGACCTCGGACTCCGACAGGCCGCTGGTGCCCTCGATCCGGATCTTCTGCTCCCGGTTGGTCGCCTTGTCCTTGGCCGAGACGTGCAGAATGCCGTTGGCGTCGATGTCGAACGTCACCTCGACCTGGGGCATGCCGCGCGGCGCCGGCGGGAGCCCGGTGAGCTGGAACCGGCCCAGCGTCCGGTTGTCCTGCGCCATCTGCCGCTCGCCCTGGAGCACGTGGATCTCCACCGTGGTCTGACTGTCCTCGGCGGTGGAGAAGATCTCCGACTTCTTGGTCGGGATGGTCGTGTTCCGGGGGATGAGCACCGTGGTGACGCCGCCCAGGGTCTCGATGCCCAGCGAGAGCGGGGTGACGTCCAGCAGCAGGACGTCCTTCACCTCGCCCGCCAGCACGCCGCCCTGAATGGCGGCGCCGATCGCCACCACCTCATCCGGGTTCACGCCCTTGTGCGGATCCTTGCCGAAGAAGCCCTTCACGATCTCCTGCACCTTGGGGATGCGGGTCGAGCCCCCGACCAGGATCACCTCGTCGATCTCCGACGGTTTCAAGCCCGCGTCCTTCAGCGCCTGCTCCATGGGGGGGAGCGTGCGCCGGATCAGGTCGTCCACCAGCTGCTCGAGCTTGGCCCGGGTGAGCGTGACGTTCAGGTGCTTGGGGCCCGACTGGTCCGCGGTGATGAACGGCAGGTTGATCTCGGTCTGCGTGGTGGTGGACAGCTCCATCTTGGCCTTCTCGCCGGCTTCCTTGAGCCGCTGGAGCGCCATCGCGTCCTTCGACAGGTCGATGCCCTGGTCTTTCTTGAACTCGTCCACCAGCCAGCGGATCACCCGGTCGTCGAAGTCGTCGCCGCCCAAGTGCGTGTCGCCGTTGGTGGATTTCACCTCGAACACGCCTTCGGCCAGCTCGAGGACCGAGATGTCGTAGGTTCCACCGCCCAGGTCGAAGACCGCGATCTTCTCTTCCTTCTTCCGGTCCAGTCCGTAGGCCAGCGCCGCCGCGGTGGGCTCGTTGATGATGCGCAGCACGTCGAGCCCGGCAATCTTGCCGGCGTCCTTGGTGGCCTGGCGCTGGGCATCGTTGAAGTAGGCGGGGACCGTCACCACCGCCTTCTCGACCTTGTGCCCCAGATAGTCTTCCGCGGTTTGCCGCATCTTCTGGAGGATCATGGCCGAGATCTCGGGTGGCGAGTACTGCTTCCCCTGGATGTCCACCACCGCCATGTTGCCCTTCCCCGCCACGACCTTGTACGGCACCCGCTTGGTCTCTTCGATGACCTCATCGGTCCGCCGACCCATGAACCGCTTGATGGAGAACACCGTGTTCTTGGGGTTGGTCACCGCCTGCCGCTTGGCGACCTGACCCACCAGACGCTCCCCATCCTTGGTAAAGGCCACCACAGACGGAGTGGTCCGCCCGCCTTCCGAGTTGGGTATGACGACGGGATCCCCACCTTCCATGACCGCGACCACGGAATTGGTGGTGCCCAGGTCGATCCCGATGACTTTCTGCGCCATGGTGCCCTCTCAGACTGGTATGGATGCTCGATAGGCCGAGTACGTCGCCCCCGGTGGAAGCAAGGCACATACCACGATTTGATGCCAAAATGACAGGGTCAGCGGTTGGCGGTCAGCGGTTGGCGGTCGCAAGGGCGAGCGGAGCAGCCAACCGCCAACCGCCAACCGCCAACCGCTAACCAGAGCTAGATTCCACCCCGATGTTCCCCTACAAGGACGAAAACCCGACATATCTGACGCCCCTGGTCACGCTGGCCGTCATTGCGGTCAACGTGGCGGTATGGCTGCTGATTCAGGGAGCCGGGACCCTACCGGCCCTTCCGCGGTCGGTGTGTGAGCTGGGGCTGATCCCGGGCGAGCTCCTCGGTCGGGTGCCCCCCGGGCACAGTGTCCCGGTGGGACCCGGGGTCGCGTGCGTGATCGGGGGTCAGCCGAACTGGGTCACCCCGGTCACGTCCATGTTTCTCCACGGCGGGTGGTTCCACCTGCTGGGCAACATGTGGTTCCTGTGGGTATTCGGGAACAACATCGAGGACGCGATGGGTCACGGGCGGTTCGCGGTCTTCTACCTGGTGTGCGGCGTGCTCGCGGCCGCCGCCCAGGTGCTGGCGGACCCGTCCTCCCCCGTGCCCATGGTGGGCGCGTCCGGCGCCATCAGCGGCGTGATGGGGGCGTACCTGGTGCTCTACCCCCGCGTCCGGGTGCACACGCTGGTCTTCCTGGGCTTCTTCATTACCCGGTGGACCTTGCCGGCCTACGTGATGCTGCTGTACTGGGCGGTGATCCAACTCGTCGGAACCCTGCCGTCGCTGGTGGGCGTGCAGGCCGGCGGCGGGGTGGCCTTCATGGCCCACCTGGGCGGCTTCGCGGCGGGCGTGCTGCTGATCAAGCTCTTCGCCCGGCCGGAGTCCGTGCGGCGGCACCGGCGGCCCGCGGTGGTTCTCGGATAGCCGGGAGGCCTCGGCGTTCAGACCCGTTTCCCCTCGAGCCGCTCCGCGCCGTGCTTGATGGTCTTGCCCTCCACCATGAACACCACGTCCTCGGCCACGTTGGTGGCCAGGTCGGCCACGCGCTCCAGGTTCCGGCTCACGAGGAACAGCTCCATGGCGGCCCCGATGGTGTGCGGGTCTTCGGCCATGTGGGTGATGAGGATCCGGAACATCGAGCGATTGAGCGCGTCCACGAAGTCGTCCCGGCGGCAGACCGCCCGGCCGGCGTCCGCGTCGCCCCGGACGAAGGCGTCCAGGGCCTGGGCCATCATCTCCCGGGCCGCGCGTCCCATCTCCACCAGCTCGGGCTCGGGGGTGATGGGCCGCTCCTCGGCCAGCCGCTTGGCGCTGATCGAGATGTTGACCGCGTGGTCGCCTACCCGCTCCAGGTCGTTCGAGATCTTCAGGGCCGAGAGCACCAGGCGCAGGTCCTTGGCCATGGGCTGGTGCAGGGCCAGCAGGTTGGTCACCATCTCCTCGATCTCGATCTCGAGCGCGTCGATGGCCCGGTCTTCCGCGATCACGCGTTCGGCCGCCGCGGCGTCGCGGGCCAGCACCGCCTGGACGGCGCGGTCGAGGGCGTCCTGGGCCTGGCTGGACATCTGGAGCAGGCGGTCCTTGAGGCGGGCCAGCTCGTCGTGGAAATGGCGATGGGGGGCGCCGGTCATCCGAATCTCCCTGTGACGTACGCTTCGGTGCGTCGTTCGCGCGGCGCGGTGAAGAGCGCCTCGGACGGGCCGAACTCCACCAGGTCTCCAAGATAGAAGAACGCGGCCTCGTCCGCGATGCGCGCCGCCTGATGGAGGTTGTGGGTCACGATCACGATCGTGATTTCGGGTTTCAGCTCGACCAGCAGCTCCTCGATCCGCTGGGTGGCGATGGGGTCGAGCGCGGAGCAGGGCTCGTCCAGCAGCAGGACCTCGGGGTCGTTGGCCAGCGCCCGCGCGATGCAGAGCCGCTGCTGCTGGCCGCCCGACAGGCTGGTGCCGAAATCGTCCAGCCGGTTGGCGACCTCGTCCCACAGGACGGCGCGCTTGAGGGCGCGCTCCACCCGCTCGGGCAGGTCGCCTTCGCTCACCAGGCCGTTCACCCGCGGGCCGTACGCCACGTTATCGAACACGGTCTTGGGGAACGGGTTGGGCTTCTGGAACACCATGCCGATCCGGCGGCGGAGCGCCACCACGTCGATCCCCGGCTGGTAGACCGACTGGCCGGCGAGCCGGATGTCGCCCTGGTGCCGGGTGTCGGGCAGGAGCTCGTTCATGCGGTTGATGGACCGGAGCAGCGTGCTCTTGCCGCACCCCGACGGCCCGATGAAGGCCGTGATCTTCCGGGGGGCCACGCTCAACGTGATGTCGCGGAGCGCCTGCTTGCGCCCGTACCAGAAGCTGAAGCCGGCCAGATCGAGCGCGGCGGTCATCCGAACCGGCCGGTCACGTAGGCCTCGGTCCGCTCTTCGCGCGGGGCCGTGAACATGCGGGGCGTCTCGCCGTGCTCGACCAGCTCGCCCAGGTAGAAGAACCCGGTGAAGTCCGACACCCGGGCGGCCTGCTGCATGTTGTGGGTCACGATCACCACGGTGAACTCGCGCTTCAGCTCCTGCACCAGCTCCTCGATGGACTGGGTGGCGAGCGGGTCGAGGGCCGAGGTGGGCTCGTCCAGCAGCACTACGTCGGGCCGCGGGGCGATGGCGCGCGCGATGCACAGGCGCTGCTGCTGCCCGCCCGACAGGGCGAGCGGACTCGCCCGGAGGCGGTCTTTCACCTCGTCCCAGAGCGCGGCGCCGCGGAGCGCCCGCTCCACTGCCTGGTCGGTCTCGCCCCGGGTCAACCGGCCGTTCATCGACAGCCCGGCCGCCACGTTCTGGTAGATGGTCATGGTGGGAAACGGGTTGGGCTGCTGGAACACCATGCCGATCCGGCGGCGGATGGCGACGGCGTTCGCCTCGGCGGCGTAGACGTCCCGGCCGTCGAGAAACACGTGGCCGCGCACGGTGGCGTCGGGCGCCAGCTCGTGCAACCGGTTGAGGCACCGGAGGAAGGTGCTCTTGCCGCAGCCGGACGGGCCGATGATGGCCGTGACCGTGTTGGGTGGGAAGGCCAGCGTCACGTCCTTCACGGCCGCGGTGCCGCCGTAGAGGGCGCTCAGCTGCTCGGCCCGGAGCCGGCTCCGCCGCTCAGCCATCGCGGAACCGGGTCCGGGTGACGAACCGGGCCGACAGGCCGAACACCAGCACGATGGCCATCAGCACCAGCGCCGCCCCCCACGCCAGCCGGTGCCACTCCTCGAACGGCCCCGTGGCGAACACGTAGATCTGGAGCGACAGGGTCTGCATGGGCTGCAGGACGTTGGTGCGGAAGTTGAGGTTGCCCAGCGCCGTGAAGAGGAGCGGCGCGGTCTCCCCCGCGATGCGCGCCACGGCCACCAGCGCGCCCGTCACGATGCCCGGCCAGGCCGCCCGCACCATCACCTGGGCCGTGGTGCGCCAGCGCGGGAAGCCCAGGGCCAGGGCCGCCTCCCGCAGGGAATGCGGCACCAGCCGGACCATTTCCTCGGTCGTGCGGGTCACCATGGGGACCATCAGGATGGCGAGGGCGATCCCCCCGGCGAGGGCCGAGAAGTGGCCCATCGGCCGTACCACCAGCATCCAGACGAACACCCCCACGATCACCGACGGGGTCCCGGTCAGGACGTCCGCCAGGAACCGCACCGTCACGCCGAATCGGCCGCCCCCGTACTCGGCCAGATAGACGCCGGCGCCGATCCCGACCGGCAGGCCCAGGGCGGAGCCCACGCCCACGATGATCAGGGTCCCCACGATCGCGTTGGCCACGCCGCCGCCCGTGTCGCCGGCGGCCGCCGGGTTCTTGACGAAGAAGTCCCAGTTGAGGCTCGAGGCGCCCCGTACCACCAGGTCGCCGAAGATGGCAAACAGGGGCGCCAGGGCGAGGATGGCGCACAACACCGTGACGCCGGTCATGATCCGGCTCAGCAGGCGGCGGCGGGTGAGCCCCGAGATCATATGGCCCGGCTTCCCACGGCACTGCCCCGCGCCACGCGCCACACCAGCAGCCGGGCCAGCGCGTTCACCGCGAGCGTTACGCCGAACAGCACCAGCCCGACCTCGAAGAGCGCGGCCCGCTGCAGGCCCGCGGCCTCGTTGAACTCGTTGGCGATCACGGCCGCCATGGTGATGCCGGGCTCCACCAGGGAGACCGAGAGGTCGTGGCGGTTGCCGATGACCATCACCACGGCCATGGTCTCGCCCAGGGCGCGCCCCAGCCCCAGCACGATGGCGCCGAGCACGCCGGCCCGCCCGTACGGGAGCACCGCGGACCACACGGCCTCCCAGCGGGTCGCGCCCAGGGCCAGGGCGGCCTCGCGCTGCGACGGGGGCACGGCGGCCAGCACCTCGCGACTCACGGCGCTGATGTACGGCAGGATCATGATGGCGAGGATCATGCCGGCCGCGAGCATCGAGTTGCCGAAAAACGTCCCCGAGAACAGCGGCGTCCAGCCCAGCACTGCCTGGAGCGGCGGGATCACGTAGGCGCGGAGCAACGGAATGAGGACGAAGATCCCCCACAGGCCGTACACCACGCTGGGGATGGCGGCGAGCAGCTCGACCAGCGTGGCCACGGGACGGCGCAGCCAGCCGGGCGCGAACTCGGTCAGGTAGATGGCGACACCCAGCGCCAGCGGCACGGCGAGCACCAGGGCCAGGAGTGACGACAGGAGGGTCCCGAAGATCATCGGGGCCGCGCCGTACACGTTGGCCACCGGGTCCCAGGTGGAGGTGGTGAGGAATCGGAGCCCGAACGCCCGGATGGTCGGCCAGGCCGAGACCGCCAGCCGGCCCACCAGTGCCAGGAAGAGCAGGGGGATGACGGCCGCGAACGCCGTGAGCGCGACCTTGAACACGGCATCGCCCCAGCCGATGCGGCTCGACTGGGGCGACGTCCGGTCGGAACTGCGCCGGTCCATGCGGGAGAGCGGGCCGGCGGTCAGTCCTCGGCCGGCCAGACGGGCGCGCCGCTCGCGGTCACCGTGCGTAGCCGGGCTTCGATCCACGGCTTGAGCTCGGCCGGCAACGGTGCGTATCCCAGGTCGGGGGCCGCGGCCTGTCCGTCGTTGATTGCCGACCAGATGAAGCGGACCAGCTCGCGGGCCTTGGCCGTCTGGTCGCCGTAGTCCTTTTTCACGAGCAGCCAGGTGAACGATGACACCGGGTAGGTTCGCTCGCCTTCGGCATCGATCAGGGAAACGCGGAAGTCGGTGTCCGGACCCATGGCGGCCATGGCTCCGGCCGATGCCGCGGACACGGTGGAGAAATCGGGCGTGACGAAGTTGCCGAAGCGGTTCCGGATGGCGCCCACCGGCATCTTGTTGATGATGGCGTAGCCCAGCTCGACGTAGCCGATCGCGCCCGGCGTCTGAGTGACCGTCGCGGCGACGCCCTCGTTGCCCCGCCCACCGAGGCCGACCGGCCAGTTCACTGCGCGCCCGCGCCCCACCTTGCTGGCCCATTCAGGGCTGACCGTCGTCAAGTAATCGACCCAGATGTAGGTCGTTCCCGAGCCGTCCGACCGATGGACCACCACGATCCCCTGATCCGGCAGGGTGATGCCGGGATTGATGGCGCGGAGCCGCACGTCGTTCCACCGGGTGATCTTGCCCAGGTAGATGTCGCCGATCACTTCCTGGCTGAACCGCACCGGTTCGGTGACGCCTTGAAGGTTGTACGTGGGGACGACTCCTCCCATCACCGTGGGGATGTGCAGGACATTCCCGTTCACCGCCGCGATCTCTTCGTCGGTCATGGGGCCGTCGGTCGCCCCGAAATCCACGGTGCCGTCGGTAAACTGCTGCACGCCGCCGCCCGAGCCGATGGACTGATAGTTGAGTTGGACTTCGGGATGCGCCGTGTTGTAGTCGGTGATCCACTTCTGATAGATGATGTTGGGGAACGTGGCACCGGCCCCATTGAGCAGCACCACCTCGCTGCCGCCGCACCCGACGGCCGCTAGGAGAGTCAGCAGGAGTGTCCGAGAGGCGCTTTGCATGGGATGGCGGTCCTGGCCTGGAGTGAGAGCCTCTAAACGTGACCTGAGTCCATCACGGTCGGGAAACGGCAGTGTAACGGCCCAGTAACGTCGACCCGGACATCCACAAGCGAAACCACTGTCAATCAATGACTTGCGTCGTTACAACTTGTTGGCGAACGTGACGAACTTGAACCGGCCGCCTCGTTCGACGATGGGCCCGAACAATCGTTCCTCGACGGTGTCGCCGGGCGCCTGAAGCCGGCGGACGATGCACAGCGGCCAGACCGTGTTTTCCCCATCCCGGCGCGGATCTCCGGAACAGCGGTGCCCGACATAGCCCAGGGGTTTGCCGCCCCGCTCGGCGAGCGCCACGCGAAGCCCGCGAGCGCTGTTACCGTCGATCATGAACCAGAGGAGGCCCGGGCTGAGCTCGTAGGGCGGACGTGCCTCCGGGACCGTTGGGTAGTAGAGGTACGCGAATTCCGCCCGGGTGAGTGCGAGGGAAGCGAGCCCCGCGGTGTCGCTCGCCTCGAGCCGCTTCACGAAGGTCCCGATCAGCTCGTCGAGGCTGCCGGCGCCGTAGGCAAGCTCCGCCGGCTCCTCGAGCCCCTGCCGGAATCGGGCGAGCGCGGTGTCGATCGAGACCACGCTGTCCACGGTCGTGCTACGGGAGTCGGCGCCGGTGTCGCGACAGCCCGGCAGGAGCGGAGTGCTGAGGAGCAGCAGGAGTCGTCGCATGACGAAGCGTGGTTGGTGGGGACGAGCCGGAGGGCGGCAGGGGGGATCCAGTCCAGCAACCCTTCCCCCTGCCGCCGCGCCCGTTCAATCAGTTAGCCGCATATGCCGTCCAACCTTGCCACCACTTCGGCCCGGCCGGATCCACGGCTCCGACATACGTCGTGTTGGTCATGCTGCCGCCGAAGAAGTTCGCCGTGCGGCCGGCCGGCAGCGGAACCTGGCTGCCGCCGGTGGTCGGCAGCGACCCGGCCGGAGGCGTGAAATCCAGGCTGTTCGTCGCCAGGCTGGTCAGCACCGACGCCGCCGTCGCGGCCGTCCGGTGGTTATCCGCCGCGAACTTCGTCGCCTGGCAGAATCGGGTGGTCGACGCGGGGTCGTCGTAGTTGCCGCCCGCATTCTCGGCGAAGACCATGTTGGTGAGGTTGAGCGTGTCGCGCAGGCGCAGCGAGTCCGTGAAGGGGTCGCGGAACTGGCAGCCGGTGCCTTTGAACGCGGCCACGATGCCGTTGTGCAGCCAGCCGCCCGTGCCCCGGCGCAGCACGATCCCGTTCCCGTCCGCCGGGAACCCGCTGATGGTGCTTCCCACCAGGGTGAAGTTCGCGATGGTCGGGTTGGAGAACGGCACCGAGGTGGTGTCGGCGGTTTCGGTGCACCCGGCCAGGGTATTCTCGCAACCGTCGGCCTCGATGCCGCGCGGGTCGGACGAGAGGAAGCCCGCGTCGGTCTGCGGCGTCAGGCGTTCCCGCTGGAAGGCGATGAGGAACTGGAGCTTCCCGCGGAAGCCCTCGGTCCAGTCGAAGTGGTCGTCACCCGCTTCGTACGACACCAGGTACCGGCCCTGCGGCGCGCCGCCGAAGAACTCGAATCCGTCGTCCAGGCCGGCCAGCGACTGGACGTGGTCGTACTTGGTGCCGCTGCCCACCGCGTACGAGGAAATCGAGTTCAGCTCCTGGCCGGTGCCGGAGACGTCGTAGCCCGCAAACTCGACGCGCACGTATTGGAGCACGCCGCTGGAGTCGGCGTCGTTGTTTCCGCCGGCGTAGTTCTCGCCCACGCCCGCCGGGCCTTCGGTCAGGATCGTCGCGACTCCCGTGCGGTTGATGGTGGCGTTCCCGACGATGATGATGCCGCCCCAGTCGCCGGGCTTGCGGTTCCCCACGGCGCGGGCCGACGTGAACACGATGGGCTCGGCGGTGGTCCCGAGGGCCACGATCTTGGCGCCGCGCAGGATCCACAAGGAGCTGCCCAGGACCACCGTGTCGCCGATGATCCGGGTGCCGGCTTCGATGGTGAGCGTCGCCCCGTTTTGCACCTTCACGTAGCCGCTGAGCGTGTACACGGTGTCCTTTTTCAGCGTCCGGCTGGCGGTGATGTTGCTGGACAGCGTGGCGGCCGCGACGCCCACCGTGATGGGCACCGCGGTGGTGAAGGCGCTGGTCTCGCCGCCGGCCTCCGCCGCCACCCGGTAGCTGTAGGTGGTGCCGGTGGTGAGACCGGTGTCGTCGTACGTCGTCCCGGTGATGGTGTCGCTGACCGTGGTGAAGTTGCCCGGGTCGCTGGCCGCCGCCCGCTCGAGCACGTAGGTCTCGGCGCCCGCCGCCGCGGTCCAGGCGACGCGGACCGACGTGAGGGAGAGCTGCTGAACGGTGAGGTCCGTCGGGGGCGTGAGGGTGCTGGGCCCGCCGTCCTCGCCGCACGCGGCCCCGAGCGCCGCGACGGCCAGGACCGCCGTCAGTCTGCGAATCGCCAACCTGGTCATGCCGCTGCCTCGTAGGAAAAAGGGACTGGGATGGAGTGTCGCCAAAGCAAATGGCGTCCCGTCTCGCTCGCGCTACGGTTGTGTCACGCTCCCGTTACCGGCCGGTCCCCCAGGAGAATCCGAGCGAGAACGTCCGGCCCGTGGTGTAGCGGAGTCGCACCACGTCGCCCTGCGTGACCAGGTGCGCGGCGTCCAGGAGGTTCTTGGCGTCGAACTTGACAGCGAGGCCGGCAAAGGCCGGCAGCCGGAGACTGAAGTCCAGCACGTGCCGCTCCTGCTCGTAGGTATCCACGGCCAGCGGCTGCTGAGCGGCTTCGGTGATGCGCGGGCCGACCACGTTGTAGAGCACCGTGGCGTTGACGCTCCCGGTGAAGTTGCTGTACGCCAGGCCGGCATTGACCACGTACTCGGCCTGCCCCACCATCGGCCGGTTGGCGTTGGTGAGGGCGGAGAGGGTATCAGACCCGGGCGTGATCCGGCTTCTCATGAGCGTGGCGTTGCCGAACACCGAAAACGGGAGGAGCCAATCGCCCAGCATGGCGAGCGACTTCCGGACCTCGATCTCGACCCCGTAGTTGTGAGCCGCTTCGGCGTTCACGTAGGTCAGCGTCGTGCCCCCGGTGCTCCCCACCTGGATCTGCTCGATCGGGTCGTTGAATCGCTTGGCGAACACGCCGAGGCTGATGACCTCGCCGGGATTGGGGAACACCTCCCACCGGAGGTCGGCGTTCTGAATGAGCGAGCGCCGGAGGGTGGGGTTCCCGAAGACCGTGAGTCCCCCGAGCACGTCGAAATACCCGACCGGCGACAGCTCCCGGTACTCCGGACGGGACAGGGTTTGGCTCACCGACGCGCGGAGGTTGCTGTTGCGCGAGACGGCGATGTTGAGCGCCAGGGACGGCAGGATGTCGGTGTCGTCGAGGGCGGCCGGTGTGGTGTCGCCTTGCTGGGACAGGCTCGTGACGTCGAGCCGATCCCATTCCACCCGGGCGCCGGTGATGACCCGGACCCGCGAACCCAGCGGCAGCTCGAGCTGCAGGAACGCCGAGGCGTTGTCGTCCTGCGCGGTGTAGAAACCGCCGTTGGCGTTCCGGACGAGCCCGAAGTCGCCGTCGGCGTGCCGGCCGTCAAACAGCGACTCGGCCGGCGCCGCGAGGTCCGCTTCGTCGAGCCTGAGGTTCCGGATGTCGAAGGCGCGGGTGTCGGCCTCCCGGTCCACGCGCCGGTAGCCGCCGCCCACTTTCACCGCGAGGTCACGACTCGGGTCGCCGAACGCCAGGCGCAGGCTGCCGCCCATCTCGCCGCTGCGCTCGCTGAGCGTACTGTACGTGCGCGTGGCCCCCTGCCGGATGTCGGACCACCGCACCCGTTGGACCGCTCCCGTCTGGGGGTCCTGCACCGCGTCGTCCACCAGGTCCGATCGGTCGGGCTGGTCGCGCTCCACCCGCGAGTACGTCCCGCTCCAGTCGAACCGGTGACGCCCCGCCAGGAGATGCTCGCCGCGGAGCTGGTGCGACCGCACGCTCCGCTCGGTGAACGTGAGGCGGGTGAGCTCCACGAACCGCCCGAACTCCTCGTACACGCCCGCCAGGCGCGTGGCCTCGTTGTCCGCGCTCCGGTTGTAGCTGTTGTTGAACTGGAGCTTGGACGTGCCGCCCAGCCGCGTGCTGAGATTCAGGATACCGCCCCACAACACGCCGGTGCGGGCGGTGGACCCGGTGTACTCGTTCTGCGGCTGGGCCCCGCCGTTGCCGTCGTCGACCCCGAGCGCACGATGCTCGTCCTGGCGGACCTCCTGGTCGAACCCGTAGGACAGCGAGGCGATATAGCCCAGCCGCGTGCCGAACACCGGGTCCTCGCCCCCCACCGAGAGCCCGAAGGAGCCCTTGGGATAGCCGCTGCCGCTTTCGGCGTTCCAGACGTTGCGGAACGAGCGCATGACTGACGCTTGCGTGGCCTGGTCCAGCGCCCCGGCGCCCCGGGCGGGCGCGGGGAGGTCACGCTCGCTGCCACCGAAGCCGAGCCATTCGGAGCCGACCGTGGGCGCTCGAACGATGTCACGACCAGTGGCGGCCGTGTTCAGCCCGGCGGACACGGAGAACTGCACCACGCGCTGCGCCGGGAACTCCCGCGTCCGGAGATCCACCTGGGCGCCGCTGAAATCGCCCGGCTGATCCGGGGTGAACGTCTTGGACGTGGACACCGACTCGAGCAGGCTCGCCGGGAACAGGTCGAGCGGGACGAGGCGTTTCTCGGGCTCGGGACTGGGGATCCGCGCGCCGTTCAGCGAGGTCGTGGTGTACCGCTCGCCCAGGCCGCGCACGAAGACGTACCGGCCGTCTTGGACGGTCACGCCGCTCACCCGCTGTACCGCCTGGCTCGCGTCCGAGTCGGGACTCCTGGCGATCTGCTCAGCCGAGATCGCGTTGACGATGTTGAGGGCGTTTCGCTGCTCTTCGATCGCCCGGTTCACGCTGCCGCGCTCCGCCTCCGCGGTTACCGTGATCGCTTCGACCGCGAACACCGCCGAGGTGAGCGTGAGGTCGAGCACCGTGGTCGAGTCCGGCGCGATCGCGACGTTGGTGACGTTCTTGGGTGTGAAGCCGATCCTCCGGATCTCGACGGTCTGGGGGCCGACCGGCACGCTGGGCACGTAGTACCGGCCGTCGAGATCGGTCGTGGCCCGGAGCAGGGTCCCCACCACCTGTACTTCGGCCCGCTCGATCGGCTGGCCGGTCTGCCCGTTGATCACCCGGCCGGTGATACGACCGGTGGTCGAGATCTGCGCTTGGGCGGAACCGGCGAGAAGAATCAGTCCGGCGACGATCGGAAGAACGCGGCGGATCGCGGCTGGCATGCGGTCAGTTTCCCTGCGGAGCCGGGGTGCAAAGGCCTCGGGCCTGGCGGCGGCCTGGCTCCGCGGATGGCGACGCCGGTCGGCCCGGTGGACAGTCGCCGCCGCCTGTAACGGATGGATGACGGGCGATGCGCGGGTGGGTAACGGGTGTGTCGGTAATCCACACGCCCCACCGGTTCCTGCCCGGCGTGTGGAGGGGAGCGCCTACAACGCGGCCGGCCGGCCCGCCTTCGCCAGGATGGATGTCAACTCGGCCACGCTCGGCACCCGCCCCTGGAGCACGAAGTGGCCGTCGATCTGCATCGCCGGCGTGCGTAGCGCCCCGGCCGCCGCGATCTCCATGATGTCCTCGACCTTGGTGACCTCGGCCTGACCTCCCAGCGACGTGAGCGCCTGCCGAGTCCGCGCCTCCAGCTCGTGGCAGCGGGCGCAGCCCGGTCCAAAGATGCGAATCTGCATGGTGGTTTCTCCCAGATCGGCGCCGGCCCTCAGGCCAGCGCGCCGAACACGAGTCCGGTGATCGTCGCCATCACCATGGTGAGCGACACGAACACGACGGTCTTCTTGGCGCCCATGATGCTGCGGAGCACGAGCATACTCGGCAGGGACAATGCGGGCCCCGCGAGCAGCAGGGCCAGCGCCGGCCCCTTGCCCATGCCCGCGCCGAGCAGTCCTTGCACGATGGGGACCTCGGTGAGCGTCGCGAAGTACATGAGGGCGCCCGCGAACGAGGCGAAGAAGTTGGCCCGCAGGGAGTTCCCGCCCAGCGCCCCGGCGATCCACTCCGAGGGGATCAGGCCTTCCCGCCCCGGACGGCCGAGCAGCAGGCCCGAGACGAGCACGCCGAGCAGCAGGAGCGGCAGGATCTGCTTGGCGAAGCCCCAGGACGCGTCGAACCACTCACGCAGCTCGCCCTTGTCGGTCGCCGTCACCGCTGAGAGCCCCACCACGCCGGCCGTGAACGGCACGAGAGGATGGTGGGAGAACCCTGCTCCCGCGCCGACCACCGCGAGGCCCGGCAGCATCACCCGCGACCAGGCGACCCGGAACCAGCCGATGAGGACGGCCCCGAGCAGGAGCGCGGCCAGGCCGGTGAGGTACCACTTGGCGGCGTACACCTGGTGCCAGAACCCCGTGCTCGAGGCCGGGGCGCCCCAATTGGCGAAGACCAGGATCCCGATCATGGAGGCGAAGAACAACCCGTTCTGCCACAGCGGCCGACTCACCTCGGGGACCGGCATCGCCGCCTGCTCGGCCGCCTTGACGGCCTCCTCACGCCGGAAGATGAGGTGCATCAGGGCCCCGATCACGATGCTGAACGCCACGGCCCCCACGGCGCGGGCCACGCCCAGCTCCATGCCGAGCACGCGCGCAGTAAGGATGATCGCCAGCACATTGATGGCCGGGCCCGAGTAGAGGAACGCCGTCGCCGGGCCGAGCCCTGCTCCGCGCTGGTAGATCCCCGCAAACAGCGGCAGCACGGTGCACGAGCAGACCGCGAGGATGGAGCCCGAGACCGATGCCACGCCGTACGCCAGCGTCTTCTTGGCACCGGCGCCCAGGTATCGCATCACGGCACCCTGGCTCACGAACACGCCAATGGCCCCGGCGATGAAGAACGCGGGCACCAGACAGAGCAGGACGTGCTCCCGGGCGTACCACCGCACCAGAAACAACGACTCGGCCACCGCCGCCGGGATCGGGGCCGCCGCCTGAAGCGCTTCGACGGGGAGGTAGTACGTCAGTAGAAACCCGCCGGCGATCAGGCCCAGCGCTTTCCACTCGTATTTCCAGAACATCGTCGTCTCCCCGCCGCGCTTCACCCCACCGCCAGCTGCCGCTGCCGGGCGACATCCTTGAGCACGCCGTCCACGCAGGTGTACCAGCGGAGCACGCAGGGGACCCGGAGCGAGTAGAACACTTGCGTGCCCCGTTTGTCGTCGGCCACAATGCCTGCGTTTTTCAAGACGCTGAGGTGTTTCGAGATTGTGGAGACATCCGCGCCGACCATTTCGGTCAGCTCGCAGACGCACCGCTCTCCCTCGCCGAGGCGGTCGACGATGAACAGCCGGGTGGGGTGGGCCAGCGCCTTCATGACCTGCGCCCGGTGTTCGTAGTGCAAACGCGTCCGGGAATCCACGGGTCCCTCCGTTGTTGTTTGGCAAAATGGCCAAACAGCCATGAACGCATCATGAAGTCGGGGTGAGAGGATCTTCGGCTAGAAGGCCACCAGGATGGCGAGGAGGGCGCCACCCAGGCCGAGCAGCGCGCCGGCGAGCACGTCGGACACGTGGTGCACTCGCAGCCGTACGCGCGAAGCGCAGACGGCGGTGACGAGCGGGAGGGCGAGCAGGGCGGCTTCCGGATGCGCGTAGCTCACCGTGGCCGCGACGGCAGTGGCGGCGGCGGCGTGCCCCGAGGGGAACGAGAACGGGTCCGGCAGCGTCACCAGGGCGAGCGGCGCGCCGCTCGGATCGCAGGGGCGGGCGCGGGCCACCAGCCGCTTGAGGGCCTGGACGACCAGATGAGAGGCCGCGTTGGCCAGCAGGACGGCGGCGCCCACCCGCGCGTCGTCCGTCACCAGCAAGACGAGCCCGGCGCCCAGCGTGGCCCGCGCGCCGCCCAGGTGGGTGAGCCGCCGCATCACGCCGCCGCTCCGCCCGGCGCCAGCGTGGGGTGGAGAAAGGCGTCGCGCAGCACCTGCCCCTCGTAGCACGGCGGGACGGGTACGCCCAGACGCCAGAGAATGGTGGGCGGCAGGTCCAGCAGCGAGACGGGCTCGCCCAGGACGCGCTGGCGCCGCACGCCCCGGCCGGCGATGACCAGCGGGATCCAGTCGTTGGTGGCGTGGGGCTCGTCGTGGCCCCGCGCGGTCACGCCGCCGCCGCCATGATCGGCCAGCGCGATGAGGGTGCCATTCCCCAGCCCGGTGGCGAACAAGCCCACCGCGGCGTCCAGATCGGCCGCGGCCCGGAGGTACGGGGCCGACATCCAGCCGTGCCGGTGGCCCGCCCGGTCGCAGTCGGGCAGATACACGATCAACAGCCCCGCGTCCATCGCCTCGAAGGCCTCGCGGGCGTGGAGTGCCGCTTCCCGGGCGGTGTGGCCGTGGCTGGCGAACCGGCTGATGCCGGCCGCGCCGGTGAGGGTCGCGGCGACCGCGGTCGCCACCCGGCCCAGGTGCCGCGTCACCACGGCGGTGGGCATTCCGTGGCGCGCCAGCTCGCGGGCCACCGGGCGCAGCCCGTTGAGGCGGCCCAGGAAGCCCAGCCCGGGCTCGATGAGCCCGTGGGTCGTGGGACTCACGCCCGTGGCCAGCGACGCCAGGGCGGCCACGGTGACGCTGGGACGGATGGTCCGCGCGTTGGCGGCCCGGACCCAGTCGCGCCCCAGCGCCTCGAACGAGGGCATGGGCGCCAGCGAGACGGCGTCGGGACGTAGGCCGTCGAGGAGCAGTACGGCTAGGCGGCGCATTCGGACTCCGGGGTGGGTGTGGCCGCGGCGACGGCGCGGTATTGGTCGAGCAGAGCCGCGTCTTCCAGCGTGGCATCGCGCGAGAGGGCGAACCGCCGCGCGCCCTGAGCCAGCGCGCGGCACCGGTCCCGCTCCATCACCAGCTCCACCACGTGGGCCGCGAAGGCCCGGGCGTCGCCGGGCGGGGCGATGAGGCCGTTGAGCCCATGGCGCACGCTTTCCCGGAGCCCGCCCGCGTCCGCGGCGATGACCGGCACGCCGGCCGCCATCGCCTCGAGGGCGACCAGGCCGCACGTCTCGGTGGCCGAGGGCAGGATGCACAGGTCCGCGGCGGCGTAGAGCGACGCCAGATCTTCCCGGCCCAGAAAACCCACGCGCCGCACCCAGGGCAGGCGGGCCTCGATCAGCGATCGGGACGGTCCATCGCCGGCCACCACGAACATCGCGCGGCGGCCGAGGGTGGCGCGGGCCAGCGACCAGGCCTGGCACAGCGTGCCCAGGTTCTTCTCGGGCGCGAGCCGGCCGACGTGCAGTACCAGGGCCATGCCCGGGTCCACCCCCAGGCGGCGCCGCCACGGCCCGCCGTCCCGGTCGGGCCGGAACAGGCTCAAGTCCACTCCCCGCCCCCAGACCACGACGTGCTCGAGTCCGCGGTCCTGGAGCATCCGCTGCACGAACTCGCCCGGCGTGTGCGTCAGGCGTGCGGGGCGGTGAAACCACAGGAGCCAGCGCCACACGACGGACTCGAGCGCCGCGGCCCCATAGTGCCGGCAGTAGCCGGGGAAGTCCGTGTGGAACGACGTGACCAGCGGGAGGTGGTGGCGGAGCGCGAAGCCCCGGCCCAGGAGCCCGAGCGGGCCCTCCGTCGCCACGTGGACCACGTCCGGCCGGAAGTGCGCGAGGAAGCGGCCGATGCGGTGGGCCGCGGGCAGCGACAGCCGGATGGCCGGGTACGGCGGGAACGAGACGGACGGAATTCGCAGCTCGTCCGTGTCGGGAACCGTGTCCGGGTAGGCGGGCGCCACCACGGCGCAGGGCACGCCCGCCGCCGCCAGCCCACGGACCATGCGGTGCACGACGGTGGTCACCCCGTTCACCTGGGGCACGTACGTATCGGTCACGAGCGCGATTCGCACGTCCTCCAGGGTGGCCCGGAGACGTCAAGCGCGCGCGACGGTCGCGTTACGAGCGAGTAACGGGCGACGAGAGGTGACGAGAGGTGACGAGGGGCGACGAAGGGCGATGGGCTCCCATCGCCTCTCATCGCCCCTCGTCGTCCCTCATCGCCTGTCGTCGGGCAGGAACACCCGCACCGTCGTCCCCGCGCCGACCGCGCTCGTGAGATCCACGCGGCCGCCATGGGCCTCGACCAGGTGCTTCACGATCGAGAGACCGAGGCCGGTGCCGCCGTGCTCGCGCGACCGGGCCGGGTCCACCCGGTAGAACCGCTCGAACACCCGGGGCAGGTGCTCGGCCGGGATGCCGGAGCCGGTGTCGCGGACGGCCAGCACGGTGCCGCGCTCGCCAGGGCGCACGTCCAGCTCGAGGGATCCGCCGGCCGGGGTGTAGCGCAGCGCGTTGTCGAACAGGTTGACCAGGATCTGCCGCAGGGCTTCGGGGTCCGCCATGATCCGGGTCCCGCCGGCCATCGTGATCGAAAACCGGACGCCCGCGGCCGCGGCGCGCTCGGCCAATGGCGCCCACGCCGTCTCACCGGCTACGCGCGGATCCAGGTCCTCCGCGTTCGGAGTCCAGGATCCCGACTCGAGGCGGGCCAGGTCCAGGAGATCGTCCACCAGGCGGTGCATGCGCTCGGTGTTGCTGGCGATGACTTCCAGGAACCGGGCGGTCACCGCCGGATCGGGGCGGTCGGCCAGCAGCGTGTGGGTGTAGCCGGCGATGCTGGTGAGCGGCGTCTTCAGCTCGTGGGACACGTTGGCCACGAAGTCCCGCCGGATGACCTCCAGCCGGCGGAGATCGGTGATGTCGTGCAGGCAGACCACCGCGCCTCCCGGCGGCAGCGGCCGCGCGGTGACCAGCACGGTCCGGCTCTCGAATGCGATTTCACGTCCCAGCACGGCCCGGCCGGTGAGCACGTGGTCCACCACCTCGCGCGCTTCCACGCTCCGGAACAGCTCCCGGAGGCTGGGGACCGAGCCGTCCGGCCCGTAGTGAAACAGCCGGCGGAACGCCGCATTGCAGAACACCACTTGGCTGGTCGGGTCCACCGCCGCCACGCCTTCCACCATGGATTCCAGGATCGCGGCGGTCTCTTCCCGCCCGTGCTGCAAGGCCTCGACCCGCACGGCCAGCTCCTCCTGCATGGCGCGGAACGCCCGGACCAGCTGGCGCACCTCGGGGATCCGGGCGGCGGGGTAGACGGGCGGCCGACCGGTCGCCAGGCTCCGCGCGGCGGCCGCCAGCTGGGTGAGGGGCCGGCTGACCTCGCGTCCGCCGATGCCGGCGAGCGCGATGCCCACGGCCAACGCCAGCACGGCGGCCAGGAGCACCCCGCGTTCGGCGTTGGCGATGACCGCGTCCACCTCCTCCATGGGAGCGGAGATGCGGAGCACGCCGGGCCAGGCGCGCACCGCCACCTTGAGCTCCGGCCGATCGGTGGATTCGCTGAGCCGTTTGGTGACGCCCACGCCCCGGGCCAGCGCATCGGCGACTTCGGGTCGGGTCAGGTGATTGTCGAGGAGAGCGAGACTGACGTCATCGAAATCCGAGTCGCCCAGGACGCGCCCCGTGGAGTCCACGATGGTGACGCGACGCCCCGCGAGCGCCCCCAACCGCCGGGCCGCGGCGGCCAAGTCGCCCGGCTGGCGCGGCAGCGCCAGTGCGGCCACCCGGATCTGGACCTGCATTTCCCGCGCGAGGGTTTCCTCGAGCCTGGGGCGGAGCCAGCGATCGGACGCGATGATGGACCCGGCCACGGTCACCACCAGGATCGCGACCATGGCGAGCAGGAGCCGGGCGCTGAAAGTCACCGGCGGCCCTTGGCGGCCTCCGCCGCGCGGAACCGGTAGCCGAAGCCGCGGACGGTCTCCAGCAGGTCCGCCGCCGCCCCGAGCTTGGCGCGCAGGCGCTGCATGTGCATGTCCACGGTGCGGGTCTGGATGTCCGGATGGGCCTCCCAGACGGTTTCCAGGAGCTGGGCTCGGCTCTGGACCCGGCCCCGCCGCTCGGCCAGCGTCACCAGCAGCTTGTACTCGGTGGCGGTGAGCTCGACGTCCTGGCCGGCCACGGTGACCTTGTGAGCCGCGCGATCCACGGTGAGCGGGCCCGCCACCACCTTCGAGCCCGACGCCACCGGCGGACCCGCCAGCCGCCGGAGTACCGCCCCCACCCGCAGCACCAGCTCCTGCGGCGCGAAGGGCTTCACCAGGTAGTCGTCGGCGCCGAGCGACAGGCCGCGGATGCGGTCGGCCTCCTCCTTCCGGGCGGTCAGGAGGATCACGCCCACGTCCTGGGTCTGCGGGCGCCGGCGGAGCGCTTCCAGCACCTCGTAGCCCGACAGGCCCGGGAGCATCAGGTCGAGCACCACCAGGTCAGGCGCCTGGTCCTCTGCCAGCCGGATGGCCTCGGGCCCGCTGGCGGCGGTCGCGACCTGATAGCCGGCCTTGGCCAGATGATAGGCGACGAGCGCCGTGATGTCGGGCTCGTCGTCCACGACCAGGACGTGATGGCTCATGCGGGCCGAATATAACGCCTGGTGAACTCCCCCAGCGGCCCGATTGCGGCGCCACCGCCGCCCCGCGAGATTCCCGCCGGCGCCGTGACCGAATCGTGATGCGGCGTTGACCAAATCGTGACCGGAGGACCGCCGTGCGACTGCGCCTGATGCCCAGGGACGAGGAATTCTACGACCTGTTCGTCGAGGTGGCGCGACGGACCGAGGAAGCCGCCCGGCTGCTCCACGAGCTGCTGACCGGCAAGCCCGAACGGGCCAACTACTGCGTGGAGGCCATCAAGCGCCTGGAGAACGAGGCGGACGAGGTGACCCACGAAGTGGTCCGCCGCCTGGATCGCACGTTCATCACCCCCATCGACCGGGAGGACATTCACCTCCTCGCGTCGGACCTGGACGACGTGATCGATCGGATCGACGGCACCGCGCGGCGGGCCCGGATCTTCCGGCTGGGCCCTCCCCCGCCCGAGGGCATCGAGCAGCTGTGCGACATCGTGGAGCGGATTACCCACGAAGTCCACCTGGCGGTGACCAAGCTGCGGGACAAGAACGACGTGATGTCCCACTGTATCGCCGCCAAACGCCTCGAGGAGGAGGGGGACATCGTCTACCACGACATGCTGGGGCGCCTGTTCGACAAGGAGACCGACCCGGTCCGCATCATCAAGTGGAAGGAGATCTACGACACGCTGGAGCACACCATCGACGAAGGCGAAGACGTGGCCAATGACATCGAGTCCATCGTACTCAAGAACGCATGATCATCGAGTCGGTCTGGTTCGTCCTCGGGATCATCGGCGTCGCGTTGATCTTCGATTTCGTCAACGGATTCCATGACAGCGCCAACAGCATCGCCACCATCGTTTCCACCCGGGTGCTCTCGCCCCTCGCGGCGGTGGCGTGGGCGGCGTTCTTCAACTTCGTCGCGGCCTTCGGATTCGGGACCGCGGTGGCCAGGACCATCGGCAGCGGCCTCATCGACCTGAGCATCGTGGACCCGCTGGTCATTCTGGGCGGGTTGCTCGGGGCCATCGCCTGGGACCTCATCACCTGGTACTACGGCATTCCCTCGAGTTCGTCGCACGCCCTGATTGGCGGCTACGGCGGGGCGGCGGTCGCCAAGGCCGGCATCAACGCGCTCATCCTGGGCGGTTGGGTCAAACCCCTGTTGTTCATTCTCGTGGCTCCGGTGCTGGGCATGACGCTGGGGTTCGGTCTCATGGTTGCGACCGCGTGGATTTTGCGGCGGGCCACGCCGCGCGCTGTGGACAAGCACTTTCGGCGCCTTCAGCTGGTGTCGGCCGCCGCGTACAGCCTGAGCCACGGGACCAACGACGCGCAGAAGACCATGGGGATCATCGTCGGCGTGCTGGTGACGTCGCAGGCCGCCTTCGTCGACTTCCCGGTGCGCGCCTTCCACCTGACCACGGCCGACGTCATTCCCGCCTGGGTGATCCTGTCGGCCCACTTCGCGATCGCGATGGGGACGTTACTGGGTGGCTGGCGGATCGTGCGCACCATGGGCTCCCGCATCACCCGCCTGAAACCGGTGCACGGCTTCTGCGCCGAGACCGGGGGCGCCATCTCGGTGTTCCTGGCCTCGGCCCTGGGCATCCCGGTGAGCACCACCCACACGATCACCGGTGCCATCATGGGCGTGGGCGCGGCGCGGCGCCTGTCGGCCGTGCGGTGGGGACTCGCCGGGCGCATCATCTGGGCCTGGATTTTCACCATCCCGCTGTCGGCCGGACTGGCCGGGATCTTCTACTATGGACTGCGCGCGGTACTCCAGTGACCGGGCCGCCCGATTGCGGCCACCGGGGGCGCGGGCCAGATTCCGCGGGACCATGAAAACGCTCGGGATTGCGGCCGCCCTTTTCGCCGCCGTTGTGGCCCCATCGCGGGCCCAGGACACGGTGCTGGTGGTGATCGCCGCCACGACCGACGTGCATGGGGCCGCCACGGCCTGGGACTACGTGGCCGACCGCGAGGCGCCCTGGGGCCTGGTGCGCGTGGCGACCGTGGTGGACTCCCTCCGGCGGGCCCATCCGGGCGCGGTGGTCCTGCTCGACGCCGGCGACCTGATCCAGGGCAACCCCTACGCGACCTACTTCGCGACCGTGCAGCCCCGCGAGCTGCATCCGCTGGTGGACGTGCTCAACGCCATGGGCTACGACGCGGTCACCCCGGGGAACCACGAGTTCGACTTCGGGCTGGACGTGCTGGGCCGGATCTTTGGCGGCGCGGGGTTCCCGCTCATCGCGGCCAACGTCTTCCGGCTGCCGCGCGACACGTTCGCCTACGCGCCGCACGTGATCCTCCCGCGAGGCGGCGTGCGGGTGGGGGTCACCGGCCTCACCACGCCCGGCGCCATGGTGTGGAACGGCGCCGCGCTCAAGGGCCGGCTGGTCATCCGCCCCATTCTCCCGGCGGCGAGCGACGCGGTGGCCGCGCTACGCGCCGCCGGCGTGGACTTGGCGGTGGCCGTGGTGCACAGCGGCATGGACGGCGAGTCGTCCTACGACACCTCGGGCGTCGGGCCGGAGAACGTCGCGGCCGGCCTCGCCACGCTCCGGAACAAGCCCGACGTCGTGATCGTGGGCCACTCCCACCGGCACTTCGCCGACTCGGTGATCAACGGCGTCCACTTCGTGCAGCCCCAGGCGCTGGCGAGGAGTCTCGCGGTGGTGCGGGTCTGGCTGGTGCGAGACGGGGCCGCGCATCGGGTGGTCCGCGTCGCCAGCCAGGAGATTCCGCTCGCCCGCGTGGCCCCCAGCCGCACGCTGGTCGAGCGGCTGAGACCGGGGCACGAGACCGTGCGCAACTGGGCCAGTCAGCCGCTGGCCGTGGCCGAGGGCGACTGGCGCGCCAAGGAAGCGCGGGTGCGGGACACCCCGCTGCTCGACTTCATCAACGCCGTCCAGCGCCGCACCGCGCGCACCCACCTGTCCGCCACCTCCGCGTTCAATACGGACGCCGGGTTCCCCAGCGGTCCGGTCCGGCTGCGGGACGTGGCCGGCGTCTATCCGTACGAAAACACGCTCCGGGCCGTCCGGATCGACGGCGCCCGGCTCCGCCGGTACCTCGAGCACTCGGCCCGCTACTTCCGGACCTGGTCGGGCGGCGGGGCGGTGCTGAACGACTCCGTGCCGGGATTCGACTTCGACGTGGTGAGCGGCGTCCACTACGAGATCGACCTCTCGCAGCCGGTGGGTAGCCGGATCAAGAACCTGGAGTACCAGGGGCGGTCGGTGACGGACACCGACGTCTTCCTGCTCGCCCTCAACAGCTACCGGCAGGTAGGCGGCGGCGGGTACGACATGCTGGCCGGCCTGCCGGTGGTCTACGATGCCGGCCAGAACATCCGCGACCTGCTGCTCGACGCGGTGCGGGACGCCCGGCTGCTCCGCCCGGAGCAGTACTTCGAGGAATCGTGGCGGCTCGAGCCGCCGGAGGCCCGGCGCGCGGCCATCGAGACCTTCACGCCGCCGCCGCCGCCGCGCGACACGGCGCTGCTGCGCGTCATCGCCACCGGCCACGTCCGGGGCGCCCTCGAGCCCCTGCGGCCCGAATGGGCCGGCGACCGGCGCGTGGCCGGCGCCGCCGCCACCAAGGCCTGGATGGATTCGCTGGCCCGGGCGTGCGGCTGCCCCACCATCCGGCTCGACGCGGGCGACGCGCTGGCCGGGACCGCGGTGGCCGACCTCTTCACCGGCCGGCCGGTGATCGAGGCGTACAACGCGATGGGATACGACGCCGCGGTGGTGGGAGACTACGAGTTCGCCTTCACGGCCGACACCCTTGCCGCCCGGGTAGCCGGGTCGCGGTTCCCCTGGCTCGCCGCCAACGTCACCGACACCTCGGGCGACGGCCGGGCCGCGTGGGCCCGGAGCTGGATCATGGTCGAGCGCGGCGGGCGGCGAATCGGCATCGTCGGACTGGCCACGGCGTCGCCCACGGATACCGTGAACCCGCTGGACGTCGCGCGCCTGTCGTTCGAAACGCCCGCGACCACGCTCGAACGCCTCCTGCCCGAGGTGCGGCTGGCCGGCGCGGACTTCGTGATCGTGCTGGCGCACGGCGGCCGGCGCTGCGACACGGCCTGCCGCGACGAGCCGATCGCCGAGGGGCTCGCGCCGGGAGCCGTGGATCTGGTCATCACCGGGCACGGCACCGGGCGGGTCCGCGCCACCGCGGCCGGCATCCCGGTGGTCCAGGTGGGGCACCCCGGCGAAGTGGCGGTGGTGGACCTGATTCGCCGGGCCGCCGGGCAGCTCGAGGCGCGGCTCCGGGTGGATACGGTGTGGGCGGACGCGGTCACGCCCGACACGGCCGTGACCCGCATCGTGACCGGCTATGCCCGGGAAGCCGAGCGCACCCTCGGCCGTCGCGTGGCCACCCTCAAGTTTGCCCTCTCGCCGGAAGGCCCGCCCGCCGAGCGGGCCCTGGGCCGCCTGGTAGCTGATGCGTTCCGCGCCGCCGCCCGCACCGACGCGGCGCTGGTGCCCAACGACGGGATCCGGGCCGGTCTGCCCGCGGGCCCGGTGACCTACGGGCAGGCCCGCGCGGTCCTGCCGGCGGCCGCGCGCCTGGTGCGCCTGCAGGTGTCGGGCGATACGCTGCTCCGGGCACTCGAGCACGTGGTGGCGGGCGCCGTCCCCAGCGCCTACGTGTCGGGCCTCACGCTCCGCTACGATCCGCGGCGTCCGGCCGGCCGGCGCATCCGCGAGGCTCGGCTCACCGACGGCCGGGCGATCGAGCGGCGCCGCACCTACACCCTGGTCGTGCCCGAGGCGCTGGCCGCGGGCGGCGGCGGTTTCGGGCTGCGGGCCGCCCGGCGCGAGCTGACCAACGTGCTCGACCTCGAGGCGCTGGTCCGCTACCTGGGCGTCCTGCCGCAACCGGTGGAGGGGCCGGAAGCGCCGCGCGTCGTCTCGACGCGATGACTCGCCCGGGCGCGGCGTGACGGTCACGCGCGAGTGGCTGGCGCGCCTCCCCAAGGCCGAGCTCCACACCCACCTCGACGGCTCCCTCCGGCCGACCACGCTGCTCGACCTGGCCGAGGCGGTCGGCGTCCGGCTGCCGGCCCCGACCGCTCCGGCGCTGGCCGACGCCATGCTGGTCCGCCACGCCCGCAACCTGAACGAGTACCTCGAGCGCTACGTGGTCACCGTGAGCGTGATGCGGAGCGCCGCGGCGCTCACCCGCATCGCCCGCGAGCTGGTCGAGGACGCCGCCGCCGAGAGCATCCGGTACCTCGAGGTGCGGTTCTGCCCCGCGCTCCATGGACCCGAAGTGGGCTTGGAGGAGACCATCGAGGCCGTGCTCGAGGGCCTCTCGGCCGGCGAGCGGGAAACCGGCACCATCGCCCGCCTTATCGCGTGCGGCCTGCGGAGCCTGCCCCCGGCGACCTCCCTGGCCATCGCCCGCGCCGCCATGCAGTTCGCGGACCGCGGGCTCGTGGCCTTCGACCTGGCCGGCGCGGAAGCGGGGCATCCCGCCGAAGCCCACGCGGAGGCCTTTCGCGCGGCCCGGGCGGGCGGGCTCCGGATCACCTGCCACGCCGGCGAAGCGGCCGGGCCCGAGTCCATTCGCGCGGCGCTGACGGCGTGCGGCGCCGAGCGCATCGGGCATGGCGTGCGCCTCCGGGATGACCCCGCGCTCGAAGCCGACGTGGCGGCCCGTGGCATCCCGCTGGAGATGTGCCTCACCTCCAACGTGCATACCCACGCGGTTGCCCGGATCGAGGAGCATCCCGTCCGGCGCTACTTCGACCTCGGCATCCCGGTCACGCTCAACACGGACTCGCGGCTCATGGATCGCATCACCCTGGCGGATGAGTACTGGAAAGCGCACACGGCCCTCGGGTTCACCGCGCCGGAGCTGGCCCGCGTGGCCCGCCACGCCTTTGCCCACGCCTTCCTGCCGGATGACGAACGCCGCCGGCTGCTGGCCGCGGTGACGCCCGAGCTGGAGGCCGCGTGATTTCCGAGAGCCTCGACACCCCGCTGGCCCAGCGGCTGGTGGGGATCCTGGGCATCGCGACCATGATCGCCATCGCCTGGCTCCTGTCGAGCGACCGCCGCCGCATCTCCTGGCGCCTGGTGGGGATCGGCGTGGCTCTGCAGGCCGTGCTGGGGTTCATCGTCCTGAAGACCGGGGTGGGCCGCGCCCTGTTCGCCGGCGCCAACGTCGTGTTCACCAGGCTCCTCGGCTTCACCGAACAAGGGGCCCGGTTCATCTTCGGCAATCTGGCCCGCACCAACGTGCCGGTGGGGACGCCGCTGGGCGAGCCGGTCGACATGGCGCCCCTGGGGGCGCCCACCGGCTGGGCCGCCACCGGCGCCTACTTCGCGTTCGGCGTGCTGCCGACCATCATCTTCTTCTCGTCGCTCACGTCCGTGCTCTACTACCTCGGCGTGCTCCAGCGGGTGGTGAAGGGGATGGCCTGGCTGTTCCAGCGGCTCCTCGGTACCTCCGGCGCCGAAACGCTGTCGGCCACGGGCAACATCTTCGTGGGACAGACCGAAGCGCCGCTCCTAATCAAGCCGTTCGTGAAGACGATGACCCTGTCGGAGCTGAACACCGTCATGGTGGGAGGCTTCGCGACCATCGCGGGCGGCGTCATGGCGGCGTACGTGGGCATGCTGTCGCCGTACTTTCCCGACATCGCGGGCCACCTCCTCACGGCCAGCGTGATGAACGCGCCGGCGGGCCTCCTGATCTCCAAGATGCTGGTGCCCGAGGTCGGCGAGCCGGCGACCCGGGGGACGGTGAAGGTCGCGCTGGAGAAGACCGAAACCAACGTCATCGAGGCCGCGGCCGCGGGCGCCGGTCAGGGGCTCCAGCTGGCGCTGAACGTCGGCGCCATGCTCCTCGCCTTCATCGCGCTGATCGCGCTGCTCAACTACGGCGTCGGACTTGTGGGCGGGCTGTTCGGCGTCGAGGGTCTGAGCCTGGAGCGCATCTTCGGCTGGGCCCTGGCCCCGCTGGCCTGGCTGATGGGGGTCCCGTGGCAGGACGCGGGAACGGTAGGATCGCTGGTCGGGATCAAGACCGTGCTGAACGAGTTCGTCGCCTATCTGCAGCTCGCCGGGATCGTGGGGGCGGGCGGCGCCGGACTCGAGCCGCGCTCCGCGGTGATTGCCACGTACGCGCTCCTGGGATTCGCCAACTTCTCGTCCATCGCGATCCAGATCGGCGGGATTGGGGGGTTGGCGCCCGAGCGCCGCAGCGACCTGGCGCGGCTGGGGCTCAAGGCGATGATTGGGGGGAATCTGGCGGCGTTCATGTCGGCGTCGTTGGCAGGAATGTTGGCATAGGACAGGTCAAAGACGGCTAGACGGCTAGACGGCTAGACGGCTAGACGGCAAGACGGCTAGCGGGGGTGGGGATGGAGGTGCAAGCGCTTTCCGCGGTGCGGGCTCGGCTCGGGGCGTTGAAGCCCCGGGTGGGGATCGTGTTGGGGTCGGGGTTGGCCGGGTTTGCCGAGGCGGTCGAGCGCACGGCGGTCATCTCGTATCGCGACATCCCCGGCATGCCCGAGCCGACCGTGCAGGGCCACCACGGGGAATTCGTCACCGGAACCCTGGAGGGGGTGCCCGTCATCCTGCAGCGCGGGCGGCTGCACCTCTACGAGGGACACTCGGCGGATCTGGTGGCGCTGCCGGTGCGGCTCATGGCGGGGCTCGGGATCCAGGTCCTGATCGTGACCAATGCGGCCGGCGGCATCGACCGCTCGGCCCGGCCGCCCTCGTTGATGCTCATCACCGATCAGCTCAACCTGACGGGGCGCTCGCCGCTGTGCGGCCCGGTGCTGGAAGGCGAGGAGCGGTTTCCCGACATGTCCGCGGCGTACGATCCGGCCCTGCGGGGGCTGGCGCGTCGGGCCGGCGGCGCGGCCGGCCTGATCCTCAAGGAGGGCGTGTACGCCGGGCTGGTCGGCCCCAGCTTCGAGACCCCGGCCGAGATCCGGATGCTCGCCGGCATGGGGGCGCACGCGGTCGGGATGTCCACGGTGCTGGAGGTCATCGCGGCGCGGGCGCGGGGCATCCGGGTATTGGGGATCTCGACCATCACCAATCAGGCGGCCGGTATTTCGCCCACGCCGTTGAATCATGAAGAGGTGCTCGAGGCCGGCCGTGCCGTGGCGCGAGACCTCGAGACGCTGATTCGCGGGGTGGTGCGGGGTCTCTAGGGTCCCTTCTCGCTGTCAGGCTTCCCGGGCTCCCCAACGCGACCCGGGTTCGGCTTCCGCGGATCGTAGCCCTTGTTGACCCAAACAAACGCCGGCGCCTCGACCGTGGGATCGGGCTTGCGTTCGATCTCGGGCCGAGGCCTGAGAGGCATCGGCGTCATGGAGTGCTATGCGAGGAAGAGAGGTCGATCGCCAGGATGTCGGCGAGGCTCACCGCCGGCGCGTCGGCCGGTAGCTCGAGCTCCTGAGCGTTGAAGGCCAGCGCCTCGTCAATGACACGGCCACTCTTGAGGCGGACACGAACCCGTTGGTAGCCCATCCCCGACTCAGGTAGGCCCGCCAAGTGCTGCTTCCAGAAGCCATCGAGCTTGACTCTCACTCGTCTCCTCGCGGCAATCGGTCCCGCTCGCCCCGATATGTCCCCCCCGACGCTCCGTCCTCAAAGATAACCTCGTCCCCGCCGCCTTCGTGGCCGAAGTCGGGCTGGACCGTACCGCGTCGGACCACGATGGTCCTGGGAGGAGGAGGTTGGAGGTGGAACCGATGCACTGCTGGTTCCGGATTCGGTAGCGCATACCGTTCGACCGCCTCGGTCCCGGTCTTCACCTTCTCGCCGTCGACCAGGGTGGTCACGTAGGTGCCCTTCTTGACAGATCCGTCGGGCAGAATCCGTGGGTCGTCGTCGTAGGCCGAGAAGCGGAGGAACTTCTCTCCGGAAAGGGAGTCCTCGACCGGGTTCTCCTTGGCGGCACCGCGCCCCTTCCGCTCCCGTGCCTCCTGAAGGCCTAGCCTCGCCGCTTCGTCGCGTTTCAGCACCCGGATGGCCGTCTCGGCCGACGGGTACTTCAGTTCGAACTCGGTGCGGCGGATATCGAGTTCGGAGACCTCGCGGACGTAGCGCGGTCCTCCCACCACTTTGATGAAGTCAGTTGCGTTGGCGATGACGGCATGTCGCGTCGGCGCGCCCGGACGCCTGACTTCGACGATCTGATATCCCATCCCGGTTTCGGGCTGTTCCAGCAAGGTCCTAGACAGGCGGGCATCGATCTTGATCGTCACGTCCGGTTCGCCTCCTCGACGATTCGGCGCTCCTTATCGCTTAATTCGTACAGCTCCGAAACCGCCTCATCGATCTTTTGCTCGCCGGCGGTGATCTGTCGTTCGAGGGCGGCCTTCTCGGATTGGATGCGCACAGCCGCGACTCGTGGCCGCAACCGCGTGACTTCTTCCACGTCCTGCCCGATCTGTTCCGCCAGGGCTTTGCCCTCGCGAGTGGTGGCCACTGGGACCGGAAAGCCCTCCAGGTACTGGCCGAAGAACCGTAGGTAGTTCTCGTTCTTTCCCTCGAGCCCTGCGCAAACGGTCCGAAAGTAGAGGAAGGCCAGAGACGAATTGAGTAGCCCACACAGAAATGCATCTCGCTGCGGGATGAAGTACACGGTGTTTGCGCCAAAGTAGCCCGCATCATCGAGCGCGAACCGGGGTTCCGTGGCAATGTCGGGAAAGACGATCTTCGGGCGCGCCATCGCTTCGCTGAAGGCGAATTGCGGCTGCTGAAGCTCGTACCACTCTTGCTCGGTAGCGCGGCCCTCCAACTTCTGCCGGAAGGGGCGTAGATGCCGCTCGACGGCGGGGTACTTGCCGATGTTGATGCCGTGATGCGTGTAGATCAAGTAGCGGCCTTCATTGGCGACCCCGTATCGGCCGATGTCGCGCCCGTACAGGAACGGCTTGATGATCTCCTCCGCTCCCGGGTTCTTGTCGATGATCGCTTCGCGCGCTGCTCGATCAATCACGAAGGCCTCTGTAAGTCCCGACTTGATGCCCATCCAGATCCGCCCGTAGGTGTAGGCCCTCAAGGAGGTGCAGTCTTCGCGTAGGCGCTTGAGCAGCCGATCAACTGCCGGCGTTACAAAGGACCACCCCGCAGCCCCGAGGGCCGAGGCGGCGACGTCGTAGGCAGTGGGCTCGGTAAGCTCGCCAACCCTGGTAACGCCAGCCTCCAAGCCGGCGAAGTCGGCGCTCGATGGAGGCGGTGAGTACCGGGTTGACGCCGTTCGCTGGCCGTCCCGCGACGTCACCAAGACCACCGTTCGCACGGTCGCCCCTCGGAAGACCGGGAGACCCGCGAAGTCGGCCACGCGTTCCACGGCCGCGGTGGCCGTGAGCAGCTGACGAAGTGGTTTCCCGTAGTTGGCGCGCAGGAACTTGTTCGACACGATCATCCCGAACCGCCCACCCTTTCTAAGGAGGAGATGGCCTTTCTCGAGAAAATAGGCGTACAGGTCGGATCGTTCGTCGTGGCACGCGTACTTGGCCCGAAAGTAGTCCTTGAGGGGCTTGAACTCCTCCATCCGTACATATGGTGGGTTCCCGATCACCGCATTGAATCCGGGATTGCGGGGACCGAATACGTTGGGAAACTCGGCATCCCAATCGAAGACGTTGATCCGATACCGCTCTTCGTCGTCCAATAGGTCGAATTGCTTGCCGTGGTAGAAGTCGGACCCAATCAAACTGTTGCCGCACTTGATGTTGTTGCCCAGATCGGGCAGCGCCCGCTCGTGGAACAGCCGAAGACTGGCCTGAATCGTCTCGGCCGACTCACCCTCCAGCACCTTCAGCAGCAGTGAGAGCTTCGTGACCTCCACCGCCTGGCTGTCAATGTCCACGCCGAAGATGTTGTTCAGCAGGATCCGCTTCTTATCGGCGCTGGTGAGGCGCCAGACGCCCCCAGGCCCTTGGTACAACTCCTTCTTGTGCTTCTTGCGGCCGTCCTTCTCGTACCAGTCACGATGCCAGTCGAGCAGCTTCTGATAGGCGCCGAGGAGGAAGGAGCCGGACCCGCACGCCGGGTCCAGGATCCTAAGATCCGCCGCCTGCTTTGGAGTCTTCCCCTCCAGCAGGTTGCCCACGGTCTGCTCGACTATGTAGTCCACGATGTACGTGGGGGTGTAGTAGACCCCGCCGGCCTTCTTGACCTCGGGCTTATCCTCCACCACGGCCCGGTGCCCCGGGGTGAGCCGTATGATCTTGCCGAGGAACTGCTCGTAGACCTGACCCAGGATATCGGCGGGGAGGACCGAGAACTCGTACGGGCTCTCGGGATAGTAGAGCCCGACGATGATGTCCTTCAGGACCTTGTCATCCACCGCGAGCCCGAGCGTCAGCTCGTCCGGCGTCTCCTGACGGCCCTTCTCCTTCCGGAAGTGGAAAAGCCCCGAGTTGTACCGGTCGTCGGCCCGGCGGAACAGCTCCACCAGGCGCTGGTAGATCTCGGCGCCGTTCACCAGCGCGTGTAGCTGGCGGTCTTGCTCGATCCCCCGGTCTTCGCAGATCCGTAGGAAGATGATCCGGTCGATGACCCGCTGGACCGCGAAGTTCAACTCGCGCTGCGACAGCGGTTCATTGCGGAGCGCCAAGTTCCTTGCCAGCGCGTCTCGCCAGCCTTCGATTTCCTTGAGAAACTCCTCGTCCACCTCGGCCGTGCCGCGCTTCTTCTTCTTGGATTCGGCATATCGGTCGAATGAGCCCTTGAGGACCGCCTCGCGCGAAAACACCTCGACGATCTGGTCCCACTTCTCCGCGTACTCCTCGAAGGTCAGGTACATCACGCGCGCCACGGATGCCTTGTCCGTCCCGTAGGGCCGGACGCGGCAGTCGTAGACCGCGAATTCCTCGAAGTCGGTGAGGATGGAGAGGGGAAGCTTGGCGGACCAGGCATAGCGGCGCAGCTGGAACGCGGGACTCACGTCACCCTTGATGTCGACAGAGGGCTTCTTGGCTTCAACGAAGAACTTGCGAGCCCCGCCGACCCGGAAGGCGTAGTCGGGCGCCTTGGTCCAGCCACCGACCTTGATCGCGTCCTCGTGCACCACGTCCTTGTAGGCCTCGGCGTGCCCCTGCTCGTTGTCCACGTCCCAGCCCAGCGCCGTGAAGAACGGGTCCAGAAACTCGCGCCGTAGCTGCGTTTCGTTGTATTTACCGGATTGGTAGGCGTCCCGCTGCTCGCGGAAGCGCTCTACCAGGGCGATTATGGACGCGGGTGCCGTCACGGGGTGTGGCCCAGGAAACCCTTGAGAGACATGATCGCGATCCCTTCGTACGCGCCGAGTGCGAGCATCGCCCGATCTCCCGTCACGATCGCGTTGGCGCGCCCGGCGACCGCACATTCCAGGACCCGGTTGTCGGGCTCGTCCCGCAGCGCCGCGATCGTTCGTCGAGGCCGCACCACTTCCCCGAGGTCCGCCAGAAACACCGCGGTGCGGGCCAGCTCCTCAGGATTGCGGTCGAATTTCCGGGCCAGGACGTCCAGCACCTCGCGGATGATCGGTCGGGAAATGACCAGCTGATCGTGGCCCCCCACGACCTTCAGAACCGCCACCGCCGCCCGACCGCCGGGAAGCACCAGCGCAGAGACGAAGATATTGGTGTCGAACACGACCCTCACGGTCGCAGGTATCGCTCCAGGTCCTGCTCCGTGAGGATGCCTCGCTCCTTGGCCCGGCGACTCCAGTAGCCTTGCAGCGCGCCGAGCTCGCCTGCGAGCCGGGTCACCCGGGCAGCGCGCAAGGCATCCTGCACCACGGCGCTGAGGGTCTTCCCTTCCGCCCGCGCCACTTCCTCGGCCTCTCGGGCCAACTCCGGAGGCAGCGAGATGGTCTTCTTGACGGCGGCACCCACGGTCACCTCCAGGAGGGGCGGTATGAATTATTACCACATCGCGGCCGGTCGTCAACCGCGCCCCGGGGTCTCCGCCCTTCCGTGTAACCCTTTCCAGGGACACCGTGTCCCACCAATGACACGAAAGACGGCGCCCCGGATCCCCGGAATCCTGTGGACGAACGACACCTGATCGCACGAGTGCTCGCCGGGGACCCGGCCGCGGAGCGGGAGCTGTACGAAGCCCACGTGGACCGCGTGTACCGGCTGGCGTTCCGCATGACGGGCGACGACGCCCAGGCGCAGGACTGTACTCAGGACACGTTCGTGCGGGTGTTCGATCGGCTGAAGGAGTTCCGCGGGGAGGCGGCGTTGAGCACCTGGATCTACACGGTCGCGACCTCGGTGGTCTTGAACAGCCTGCGGACCGTAAAGCGGATTCGCGGACGGGAGATGCCGGAAGAGGCGGCGGCCAACCTGGGCCATCTGCCTCGGCGGGCCGAACCCGATCTCAAGCGCCGGCTGCGGGATGCCATCGAAGGCCTGCCGGCCAAGCTGAGGATGGTCTTCGTGATGCACGACGTCGAGGGATACACACATGACGAGATTGGCGGCGCGCTGGGCGTGCCGGTGGGCACGTCCAAGGCCCAGCTGTTCCGGGCGCGGGCCCGCCTGAGAGAAGCCTTGGCCGACTTCGCGGGGGAATGGGCCGTATGAACGACGAAGAGCGCATGGACGCGGCGATCCGCGACCAGGCCGAGGCCTATAACCGGCCGCCGGCCACGCCGCGCGACGCGCTGTGGGCCCGGATCGAGGCCGAGCGGGCGGCGCGGCGCGAGCGTCCGGCCCCGGGCCCGCGGGTCCGCTGGACCGTCTGGGCCGTGGGCATCGCCGCGACGCTGGCCATCGGGGTGGCGCTGGGCCGGTTCACGGCGCCCGAACCGAACGGGTCGGGCGTGGTGGTTCGGCCAGAATCGACCGGCGCGAACCGGCCGGGCGACGCGCTGCCCGCCGCGTACCGGATGGCCGCGTCGGAGCACCTGAGCCGGGTCGAGACGTTCCTCACGGTGTTCAGCGGGGACGTGGAGTCGGGCCGGGCGGGCGAAGCGGATCTCGAGATGCCGGCGCGCCAGCTGCTGCGGCGCACCCGCCTGCTGCGCGAGTCGCCCGCCGCCACCGACGACGTGGTGCTGCGGGCGCTGCTCGATGATATCGAGTTCGTGCTGCTGCAAATCGCCTCGTTCGCCCAGGTGGGCGACGAGCGCGAGCTGGGGTTTGTCGAACAAGGACTCAATCAACGGTCCGTGCTGCTGCGGCTGCGCTCGGCGGTGCCGAGCACGGTGGCGCGCACGGCTTCAGGAGGAGCACTGTGATGATCGGGATCAGGATGATCTGGGCGGCGGGCGCGCTGGGCGCGCTCCTGGGATCGCCCGCGGCGGGACAGCGTGAAGCGCCCAGTCCCGAGCCGCTGGCGACCGTAGCCCCGGCGCCGTGGCTGGCGCAGGATCCGGGGGACTCGTTGTACCGCGCCGGGCGCGGCGCCCTCAACCGGGCCGAGTACCGCGACGCCATTCAGCGTTTCCGAAGCCTCCGGGACCGCTATCCGCGCTCGGGCTACGTGGGGGACGCCTACTACTGGGAGGCGTTCGCCCTGTCCAAGCTCGGCGGCAAGGACGACCTACGGAACGCGCTCACCTTGCTCGACCGCCAGGCCGATCGCTTCCCGGATGCCCGCACCAGCCGCGACGGGCGGGAGCTCCGGGTGCGGGTTCAGGGTGAGCTGGCCCGGCAGGGCGACGCGGCCTCGGCCGCGGCGGTCGCGGAAGCGGTGGCCCCGCTGGTGCCGCCCACCGGCGTGCCCCCGGTGGGCGCGCCGCCCGCGGTGGCGCCGGTGGCCGTCGCGACGCCCACCCCGCCGTCCCGGGGCGTGGGCCGGGGCGTGGGTCGAGGCGTTGGCGGCGGTCAGGGGAAGGGCGGGTGCAGTGAGGAAGACGACATCCGGCTCACCGCGCTCAACGCCCTGCTCAATATGGACGCCGAGCGCGCCCTCCCCATCCTCCGGGGCGTGCTCCAGAAGCGGGACGAGGGCTCGGTGTGTCTGCGCCGCCAGGCGGTGTTCCTGGTGTCCCAGAAGCGCTCGCCGGAGACGGCCCGCCTCCTGCTCGATGCCGCCCGCAACGATCCGGACGGCGAAGTCCAGGGGAACGCGGTCTTCTGGCTCTCGCAGGTGAACACTCCTGAGGCCACCGCGGCGCTGGACTCGATTCTCCAGCACGGGGCCGACCGCGAGCTCCAGGAAAAGGCGGTGTTCGCCCTGTCGCAGCAGAACAGCGAGGCGGCGTCCCGCGCGCTCCGGGCCCATCTGGAGCGGTCGGGCGTCCCGGACGACATCAAGGAAAACATCATCTTCTGGTTGGGACAGAAGCGCTCGACGGAGAACGCCCAGTACCTGAAGGACTTCTACGCCAGGCCGTCCACCAGCGGCACGCTCAAGGAGAAGATCATCTTCTCCCTGTCGCAGATGAACCTGGAGGAGAACGCCCGCTGGCTCATCGGGATCGCCCAGAACGAGCGGGAGAGCATCGAGGTCCGGAAGAACGCCCTGTTCTGGGCCGGCCAGATGTCGCGGGTGCCGTTCGCCGAGCTGAGTGCGATGTACGACCGGCTCCAGAGCCGCGAGATGAAGGAGCAGCTCATCTTCGTGTACTCCCAGCGCAATGAGCGCGACGCCGTGGACAAGCTCATGGACATCGTGCGCCGGGAAACGGACCGCGAGCTCCAGAAGAACGCGATGTTCTGGCTGGGGCAGTCGCGCGATCCCCGGGTGCCGGAATTCATCCTGGAGTTCATCAACCGATGAGATACCGGAGCAGGAGGGCAGGAGGGCAGGGGGGCAGCGCGGTGCTGGCCACGGTCCTCCTCGCCCTCGCGGCGGCGCCCGGATTGGCGGGCGCGCAGGGGCTGGCGCAGCGGGCCCAGGTGCGGAACGGCCAGGTCCGGCTGAGCTACGCCACGCGCCCGGAAGTGTGCGGCAACGGGCGCAACGTCAACATCGTCCGCTCGACGGACGATTGGGTGAGCGACTGCGAGCACGGGCCGGCGCGGCTGGTGCTGGCGTGGCGCGGCGCCATCCTGGTCAGCGTCCGCACGTACGTGGGTGGGCACTGGCGCGACGCCGGGACGGACGTCACCGACCTGGGCGAGGTCCCGCCGGCCGCGGCGGCCGACTACCTCCTGGATCTC
>Ga0214473_10000791_pt1 | contig 43260 bp, 37 predicted proteins | sample RVTome_7_FD_203509 | JGI IMG/M metagenome (GOLD analysis project Ga0214473, IMG submission 203509) | Soil microbial communities from uranium-contaminated site in the Upper Colorado River Basin, Wyoming, United States - RVT98D197 | ecosystem: Environmental > Terrestrial > Soil > Contaminated >...
TCTCGGTCCACACAGCCGCGGATAATACAGTCTATTTCAAGGACCTGATAATTGAAGCTCACCAGTATTTCATAGTCAAGCTGCTCGTTCTTCACCCAGTTGATGCCATACCATCGGTCAAGCCAATAGGTCACATTGCCGGCATGAAGGAGATACTGGTTCGAGAGACCTACAAAGAACAAATCAAAGTCTCGTTCTGGGCCCGGGTCTTTGACGAGACATGGGGCGTGAAATTATGGAGATTGATATTTTACCCCCTGATTGCCATCGGAATTCTAGTCGCTTTATTCTTCCCACCCCTGTTCGTAGGTGGCCGTATCAACCGGGCAAAGCGTAGGCGGCACGTAAGAGAATTCAAGGAGACACCTAAACTCTGTATAAACGAGCAAGATGAATTCGTGTTTGGCCTATATATTAGTTATGGCTCAAGTGACCTGGCGGCAATGAAGGAGATTGTAAAGGATGATGAGACCTTGCGGCGTTATTATCAGCGACACGAGGAGTTTAGAAATCGACTTGCCCATCGGGGCGTCGGCATTGAGATGAAGACAGCCGTTCTAGAATATGAGCGTGGTGTTTTGAGCATCATCCCTAGGCTCATTAGCTCCGGCTTCGTTAGCATCGGCGAAGGGATTCCACATGCCGACCCTCACATGAAGAAGACACTTGAGCAATTTATTGCATTCCTCAAGAACAAAGGGCTTTTATCAGAAGAGAACACTACGGACTAAGATTATTTTTGGCGCCAGCGGGGAGCCGGAGGCCTTGATGGGCACTTGGGGAATGGAACGATGGAGGGTCAAGAGTGTCGGCAAATCAAAAGCTAAATCGTTATCTCGGAAGGCTCTCTTCTGCGCAAATCGCTCAAGGTATCAATTGTGCTAACGCGAATGCAAAGCGATTATTGGCAGACGCTGAGCTGCTCTGCCAGAATGGCAGGTATCCGAGCGCTGTCGGAATGGCGATTCTTGCTATCGAAGAGGCCGGGAAAGAACCTGTCCTCCGAACCGTGGCGCTTGCTAGGAACGCCGAAGAACTAAAGACTTCGTGGAAGGATTACCGGACCCATACCGAGAAAAATCGCTTGCTTGCCGTGCTCAATATTACAGCCTCGGGAGCGAATAAGCTTGAAGATTATAAGCCGCTATTTTTCGGACATGAATATCCGCAACTTATAGAGAATCTTAAGCAGGTGAGTTTCTATACGGATTGCCTGGAGAAGGCTCACTGGTCAACCCCAACTGAGGTCATAGATGAGAAGATGGCTAAACAGATTGTTGTTTGTGCGAAGCTGATTATTGATGCGAAGCATGTTGTCGCAGAGAAGGAAATTGAGCTCCTGCTAAAGCATCTCAGGCCTGTATGGAAAATAGATTTTAAGTTGATGAAAGCTGCCATGAAGGATTACTTAATTGAAATGCTTCGTTTGGGACTGATAGAGGGCAGTGCTGAAGATGTAATTAGTTTCGTAGATGGCAAGAAGGATCGGGTACATTAGTTCTTTGCGACCGGACGAGCAGGCGCGGCTTCCCCCGCCCTCGGGAAGGACGCTATTGATGGCGAGTATCGCGCCACATAGCTAGAAGACGCGTGAACCCTGGGTGAATTCTTGTTCGCAAGAAAAGAACCCTTGACTTGCACTGACGACGGCAGGAGAATTGTTTTATCAGCGGAGAGAGGTGAATTATGCAAATATTCATTAGCTGGTCGGGCCCCGGGAGTAAGCATATTGCCCTTAGTTTTAAGTTTTGGTTAGGCTCGGTAATTCAGAGTCTCGAGCCCTGGATTTCCCCTGATACTGAAAAAGGTTCTCGCTGGAATGAAACACTCTCGGGAAAACTTGAGACTTCTAGGATTGGCATTATCTGTCTAACCAAGGATAATCTAAATGCCCCTTGGATCCTTTTTGAAGCTGGTGCGCTATCAAAATCCAAGGCTGACCATGTGTGCACTTTCCTCTATGATTTAAAGCCTGCCGAAGTTAAGTTCCCTTTAGCCCAATTTCAGCATACGGAAAATAATAAGGGAGACATATTTAAGCTAGTTACAACGATTAACGAATTGGCCCCCAAGGCGGGAGAGAAGAAGCTGTTAGACGATGTGCTTAAGAAATCTTTCGAAACCTATTGGGGGCAACTGTCCGACGAGCTAGCCAAGACTCCGAAAATGGATGGGCCAAAAGGTGAATCCGAACGAGGTGAAAAGGACATGCTTCAGGAGGTCTTGGGGACTGTCAGAAATCTACAGGCAGCTCTCCAAGATGTAAAAGCTGGAGTAAATGCATCGCTTGCAGCCCAGACCTTTTTACCCCATGCTATTCAAAAAGAAGATAACTTCGGGAATATACAGACATTTAGAACATGGGGAGGGAATCCCTATGAGCCATATGTTGGAGTAGCTGGATTGGGGCTCGCCGAGCCAAACACGCTTAATTTGGCCACAGGGCCGACAGGTCCTGGTGCTGTCATTCTCTCTCCAGGCGCCGCACAAAGGGCACGGGAGTGTGGCATTCTTCCCAAAGGGGCTGCCGAACTTGAGGAAGTGCCTCCGAAGCGAAAACGATAACAATTCAGGATACGGAGATTAAGCGTCTGGCCCTCCCCTTAGTTAGGGAACTGGGCTAGGGTGTAGAAGGCTGTTCTCTGCCATCGAGAACTGGTGGCATTGGGGCGTCAGGGTAATCCTCATTTCGTAACCTATCGGCGCGAGGCCTAACGGGGCGGCAGGCTTCCGTTCCCTCGCTGACCCGAGCTGTACCCTGAAAACGGCCCTACCACTTATTACGAGGCCCCCTGTGGCCACACGAATAGCCAGCCTTCCCCTGCGCAAGTTGAAGAATATGCTTTACTTAACGCTTATTCTAGTTATAATAAGTGGTGTACAATCCAGTGAACAAGAGGGCCTAATGAATAACAAATTCGAATGGGACCTGACGAAAGATATCGTTATTGAACCTCCCCAGCCAGCTATGCCCCGGAAGGCGGCTAAGAGGCGGGAAATGCGCATCTTGACGGACGATGAGCTTAAGCGATTCCTGAAGATCGCTGAACGGTCCAGCCCGAAGGACGATGCTTTATTCCACCTGATGTTCTACTATGCCTTGCGCGTTGGGGAGGTCACGGCTTTGCCGATGAGCGATATTAATGCTCAGGCCCGTCCCGAACGACAGCTAACAGTCCGCGCCCTGAAAAATGGGCTGACGAAAACGTACGACATCCCGGCATGGTTATGGCGTAAGGTAGCCCGCTGGATACGCCAGCGACAGGCTGCTGATTCGCCCTATCTCTTTCCTCACCGCGATCGGGCTGACACTCCTGCCAGCCGCGAGGGAGTCCAATGTTCGTTCAAAGCTTTGGCCAAGCGTGCCGGCATTACTCGGAAAGTAAGCTGCCATGACCTGCGACATACGGCAGCTACTAAGCTGGCCATGAACGGCGACTCGTTGGTTGACGTGGCTGGATGGCTTCGGCATAGCAGCCTCACGAGCTCGCAGCGATATATCGACTACCGAAATAATAAGGAGCATGAGCGCCGCGTGAAGCAGCGCTTTGCGAAGGGGATTTGCTGATATGAATGAACAAGCCGGGCGCTGGATCGCGGCTGCAAAACGGGGCGAGCCGACGAGTGACGCCGACGGAAAGGAATTCCTCCGCTGGGCCGAGGCCGCATTGTGGAGGGTGGCTCAAGCGGAAGAATGGTTCATCGTCAATCCAAGCTACATTACTGAGTTGGCCTATGAATTCGTCGAGCGTGTCCTTGACGATAAGTTCCGGCCCCACTGGCGATGCCTTCCATTGGCTGACATCCAGCGCCTCGCCTGCGACGACTTCTACCACGAGTTCTTAAGCACCGTCCGGGGGCGATATAAGAGCCATAGGGCGACCGAATGCTACGCGGCCCAGCTCCCCGAACAGCGATTTAATTATGCGGGTGAGCCATTGCCTGCCAAAGAGCCTGCCGCTATGCGTCGCTTTCGCTGCGATCCCGAAGCCGTACTTCGTAATGACGCGCCAGCCGAGTTCTGCGAATTGCCTCATACTGCTATAGAGGAGGCGCACTGGCGAACACTCAAGCGCGCCTTGGCCGAGTATCGGCGCTGCGAATGGCCTGAAACATGGCTTGGGAACAATAAAGCCCTTGCCGCTCACGTCCTCCTTTGGTACGAGCGAAACCATCCTGAACATGACCTGAAGAACTATGAGCTTGCTGAAGTGCTAGGGCTGAGTTCGGCCGTGGCCGCCTCGAAGCTCCTCGGCGCGGCGCGTACCGCTCGGATGCCGCGCCCGGAAGCCCCGGCTGACGGTGTATCGAACGCTGACGAATGGACGTACTGGCAGGCGCTTCTCACCGCGCTCCGCAACCGATGACCCTTCCCCCCTCGGCCTGCCTCTCCTGAGAATACGGCCCAAAACACAAAATAAGGACCTTGCAGCCCAGTTCTGTAGGCATGCCCCTACCCTGGAGAGGCAGTCAGGGGTAACTTTTCTACCTATAGAGAGGGTAGAGAGGTGAAACCGATGAGCTACGACATCATGATTGAGAACCGACGCTCCTATGGGACGTATAGGAATTTCCTTTTTGCGTTCGGCCTGAAAGCGCCGGCCGCGACCTCAGGATTAGCCCTTCCCATCGCGAAAAGGAGAATATCCCGGCCCCGAGCGGATGTCAACATCTCGAAATCGGGCCGACCTGGCTGCCGGCGGCGGATTTTCGGTCGGGTCGGCCCGGAATGCGGCCAAACGAGGTCAGGCCACTCCCCTCTTCAATTCGCCGGCTAATCGTAGTCCCCGCTCTCCTCAGCCGCCGGCAGAGCGGCCTGCTCGAAGGCCTGGGCCGGCGGCCCTCATGGAAGCCATGAGGACTGCAAGGCGGGGGCTTTGCGGCCGCGAACGTCAACTCCAGGTGACGGATAATCCGGTCGACCGCTCCGGATGGCGAGGACGGTAGATTCCCGGCACATCGGGAAGGTTTGTTCAAACAACGTGCCGGAAGCCTAGTAGAGGAGATGCTGAGAACAACCCCCCGGCCTGTCAACAAACGATGACTACGACGAAAGCGATCAGCCCAGGGCGAAGTCGACGGCGGCCGCGGCATGCAGGGCCGTCGTGTCGAAGACCGGGATGGGGCTGTCTTTCTCTTTGATCAGGAGCGGGATCTCCGTGCAACCCAGGATGATGCCCTGGGCGCCGCGGCGGACAAGCTCATCGATGACGGCGACGTAGGTCAGCCGAGATGCCTCGTGAACGGTTCCGAAGGCCAGCTCCCCGTAGATGATATCGTGAACGGCCGTCCGTCCGGGCTCCTCGGGGATGAGGACCTCGAGGCCGTGCTCTTTCTCGAGCCGCCCCCGGTAGAAATCGAGCTCCATGGTGTAGCGCGTTCCGAGCAGGCCGACCGTTCCGAGCCCGGCCTTCTTGACCGCCGCGGCCGTCGCGTCGGCGATGTGGAGGAGCGGGATGCGGACGGCCCCGGCGACTTCGGCGGCCAGGCGGTGCATCGTGTTCGTGCAGATGACGAGCCCTTCGGCCCCGGCGGCCTCGAGGCGCCTGGCCCACTCGCTCATGAGCCGGCCCATGCCGGCCCAGTCGCCCCTCCCCTGCATCTCTTCGACCGGCTCAAAATCGATCGAAAGCAGGAGCAGCTCGGCTGAATGCGAGCCGCCCAGGCGCTCATGCACGCCCTCGTTGATGAGCCGGTAGTAATCGACGGTCGAGTGCCAGGTCATGCCCCCGATGAGGCCGAGAATGCGCACGGCCGGCCTCCTACATGCCCTTGGTCATCTGGTTGAGGAAGTCCTGGTTGGTCTTGGTCTTGCCGAGCTTGTCGATGAGGAGCTCGACGGCCTCGACCTCGTTCATCTGGCTGAGGACCTTGCGCAGGACCCAGATCCGGTTGAGGTCGTTCTCCTCGATGAGGAGCTCCTCTTTCCGGGTCCCGGACCGGCTGATGTCGATGGCCGGGAAGACCCGCTTGTCGACCAGGCGCCGGTCGAGGTTGATCTCCATGTTGCCCGTGCCCTTGAACTCCTCGAAGATGACCTCGTCCATCCGGCTCCCGGTGTCGACCAGGGCCGTGGCCAGGATGGTCAGCGAGCCGCCCTCCTCGATCTTGCGGGCCGAGCCGAAGAACTTCTTGGGCTTGTGCAGGGCGTTGGCGTCGATGCCGCCCGACAGGACCTTGCCCGAGGGCGGGACGATGGCGTTGTGGGCCCGGGCCAGCCGGGTGATCGAGTCGAGCAGGATGACGACGTCCCGCTTGATCTCGACGAGGCGCTTGGCCTTCTCCAGGACGATGTTGGCGACCTGGGCGTTGCGGGTCGGCGGCTCGTCGAAGGTCGATGCCACGACCTCGCCGTTGACGCTGCGCTTGAAGTCGGTGACCTCCTCAGGCCGCTCGGCGATGAGAAGGACGATGAGGAAGATCTCCGGGTGGTTCTTCTCGATGGACTTGGCGATCGTCTTGAGGATGGTCGTCTTGCCGGCCCGCGGCGGGGAGACGATGAGGCCGCGCTGGCCCTTGCCGACGGGGGTCAGGAGCTCCATGACCCGGGCGTTCATGTTCTTGGGATTGCCGTCCTGGAGCTTGATCATCTCGAACGGGTAGAGCGGCGTCAGGCTCTCGAAGTGGATGTTCCGGCGCTCCTCGATGATGACGTCGGGATGCAGGAAGTTGACGGCCTCGATCTTGATGAGGGCGAAGTACTTTTCCCCGTTCTTGGGGGCCCGGACGACGCCGGAGATCGTGTCGCCCGTCCTCAGCTGGAACTTGCGGATCTGCGAGGGCGAGACGTAGATGTCGTCCTGGCTGGGCAGGTAGCTGAACTCCGGGGCCCGGAGGAAGCCGAAGCCGTCCTCGAGGCACTCCAGGACGCCCTCCGAGAAGAGCAGGCCCTGCTTCTTGGCCTGGGCCTCCAGGATCTTGAAGACGAGGTGGTGCTTCGTCGACCCCTCGATCTCGTCGTCGGGCAAGCCCATCGCGGAGCCGACCTTGGCCAGGGCGGCGAGGTCCTTGGCCTCGAGGTCGGTGAGGTTGTAATCCCTGCCGAGGGGCGCCGGTTCCATCGTTTCGTTCTTCTTCGTCACCATGTGTGGTCTTTCTCCCAAGTCAAATTGCCGGTAGGTGTTCCGGTCGACTATCCGGTCAATAAAGCGGTTTCAGTTCGTCAGGGGCGGCTCCTTGGCCGCGTCGTCCTCGGCCGTACGGGCTGCCGGCCGCTCCGCTTCGGCCGCTTTCTTTTCGCGGCTCTCGGCGGGCTTCTTCGGCAGCTCGCGGGTCAGGGCGGTCTTCAGGACATCATCCATCGTCTCTACGAGATGGATGGTCATCTTCGATTTAATGGCCTTGGGCAGATCCCTGAGGTCGGGCTCGTTGTCGCGGGGCAGGATGGCCTCGCGGATGCCCTCCCGGTAGGCGGCCAGGAGCTTCTCTTTGATGCCGCCGACGGGCAGGACCTTGCCCTTCAGCGTGATCTCGCCGGTCATGGCCACCTTCTTGCTGACCGGGATATCGGTCAGGAGCGAGATGATGGCCGTGGCGATGGTGATGCCGGCCGAGGGGCCCTCTTTGGGCGTCGCCCCTTCGGGGACATGGATGTGGATATCGGAGTTGCGGTGGAGGTCCCGGGCGATGTCGAGCTCGTAGATCTTGCCGCGGACGAACGAGAAGGCCGCCTGCGCCGATTCCTGCATGATCTCGCCGAGCTGGCCGGTCAGGGTGAAGGTGCCCTTGCCGTGGATCTTCGTCGCCTCGAACCGCAGCAGCTCGCCGCCGAACTCCGTCCAGGCCATGCCCGTGCTGACCCCGACCTCGTCCTTCTTGTCGAACTCGGAGCGCCGGAACTTGGGGATGCCGAGGTAGATCTCGAGGTTCTTCGGGGTGATATGCTCTTTGTGGTCCTTGCCCTGTTCGACGACCCTCTTCACGACCTTGCGGCAGACCGTAGTGATCTCCCTCTCGAGGTTCCGCACGCCGGCCTCGCGGGTGTAGCTGCGGATGAGCTTCATCAGGGCGTGTTCGCTGAACTTGATATTGTCCTCGGTCAGGCCGTGGGCCTCCCTCTGCTTGGGCAGGAGGAAGCGCTTGGCGATCTCGAGCTTCTCGTCCTCCGTGTAGCCCGCGATGCGGATGATTTCCATCCGGTCGATCAGGGGCTTGGGGATGGGGTCCATCAGGTTGGCCGTGACGATGAACATGACCTGGGACAGGTCGAAATCGGTGTCGATGTAGTGGTCGAGGAAGGTGCTGTTCTGCTCGGGGTCGAGGACTTCCATGAGGGCCGACGCCGGGTCGCCCCGGAAGTCCATGCTCATCTTGTCGACCTCGTCGAGCAGGAAGACCGGGTTCTTCGTCCCGCCCCGCTTGATCATCTGGATGATGCGGCCGGGGTAGGCGCCGATGTAGGTCCGCCGGTGGCCGCGGATCTCGGCCTCGTCGCGGACGCCGCCAAGCGAGAGCCGGACGAACTTCCGGCCCGTGGCCCGGGCGATGGACTTGCCGAGCGAGCTCTTGCCGACGCCCGGCGGCCCGATGAGCCCCAGGATGACGCCCCTGGGATTCTTGACCAGCTGGCGGATGGACAGGTATTCGAGGATGCGCTCCTTGACCTTGTCAAGGCCATGATGGTCCTCGTTGAGGATCCTCTCGGCTTCCTTGAGCTCCCGTTTCTCCCGCGTCTTCTTGACCCAGGGCAGGGAGATGAGCCAGTCGAGGTAGTTCCGGCTGACCGTGGCCTCCGCCGACATCGGCGGCATGGATTCCAGCCGCTCGATCTCCTTGTAGGACTTCTCCTCGGCGTCCGGCGGCATCTTGGCCTTGGCCACCTTCTGGCGCAGCTCCTCGATCTCGTTGGGTTGGTCCTCTTTCCGCCCGCCCGGCGTACCTGGCGGGAACGGCTTCTGTCCGGCGGGCTGGTCCTTGAGCGCGCCCCGCCGCCGGGCCGCCGCGCGGTTGGGGTCCTTCTGGTAGGCGGAGTGGATCTTCAGGATCTCGTTCTCGAGGACGTAGTTGAGCCGCCTCAGCCGCTCGAAGCTGTTGACCGTCTCGAGGAGGTTCTGCTTTTCCTCGAGGGGCATGTAGACGTGGGAGGCGATGATGTCGGTGATCCGCTCGGGCGTGTTCTCCCGGAGGGCCGGGATGATCGAATCCAGGTTGGTGTTCTGGTTGAGCTTGAGGTAGTCCTCGAAGAGGGCCAGGACCCGCTTCAGCAGCTCCCGGGATTCGGGCACGTGGTCGTCGACCTCTTTGATGGCCTTGGCCAGGATCTGATAGAAGGGGTAGGTGCTCAGATATTCGACGATCCGGGCCCGGCTCTTGCCCTCGACGATGACCTTCATGTTCCGGTCGTCGCTCTTGATCGTCCGGATGATCTTGGCCGTCACGCCGACCGAGTAGATGTCCTTGGGCGTCGGATTGTCGACCGAGGCGTCCATCTGCGAGGCCAGGAAGATCATCTTGTCCTTCTCGGCGGCCTTTTCCAGGGCCTGGATGGACGAGGACCGGCCGACGATGAAGGGCACGAGGGTGGCCGGGAACACGACCAGGTCCCTCAGCGGGATGAGGGGGATGTTCTTGAGGACCTCGGTGTGTTCGTTGGAATCCTGCATCATTACGCTCCGGGCCCCCCGGGGCCCCCGGCCGCTTCAGGCATACAAGTCATCCGGCGCTTGGACCGAGCCGGTTTTATCTTCGATCTGACACGCTCCTGGGGGAGTCGCTAGGATTTGAAGCCTTGGTCAACCAATTATAGCCATTTTCATGAGAAAGTCAACTGTCTTGCGGAAGAGCAGGTTCTCGGCCATTTCCTCCCGGCGGTGCTCGTCCCGGCGGATCATCTCCCCCAAGACGCTCTCGGAGACGTTGTTGGCCTTGGCCAGGCTTCGTATCTCCTCCTGGACCTCCTCCGCCCCTACCGTGAGGCCCTCTTTTTGGGCGATCCTCTCGAGAATGAGGTGGTTCCGGAGGTGCTCGACGGCCTGAATGCGGGCCTCGGCCTTCAGGCTTTCCACGGCTTCCGGCGGGATCCGCCGGTCCCGATAGGCGGACAGAAGCCTTCTCAGGACGGCCAGAGTCTCCTGCTCGATCACGGATTCGGGCAGCTCCAGGGTCACCTTATCCCCGATGGCCTTGAGGACCTCCGAGGCCGTCTCGTTCTGGCTGGCCCGCTCCCGGCCGGCCAGGAGCTCCTGGCGGACCTTGTCGCGGAGGGCCGCGAGGCCCTCGGGCGAACCCAGGCTCTTGGCGAATTCGTCGTCCAGGGCGGGGAGCTTCTTCTCTTTGATCTCGCGGACCTTGAGGCCGTAGACGATGTCCTTGCCGGCCACGCGCTTGTTGGCATGGTCCTTGGGGTAGACGACCTCGAAGGAGCGCTCCTCGCCCGGCGTCATGCCGATGATCTTCTCGTTCAGGGCCGGTTCGTTCTCGGCATGGCCGGCCAGGACGACGGCCTTCTCGACGGGCAGGAGGCGCTTGACCGCCTGGTCGCGGCCTTGCATCTCGACGACGGCATAATCGCCGTCGGCGACGCCCCGGCCCTCGACGGGGACGTACTCGGCCGCCCGGACCCGGATATCCTCCAGGGCCTTGTCGACGTCTTCCTCCGACACGGCCACGGCCTTTTTATGGATCCGGACCGCCCGGTAATCGGGCAGCTCGAAATCGGGCAGGACCTCGAAGACGGCCGTGCACCGCACCGGCTGGCCTTCCTCGTGCTTGAGGTCCTTGAGCTCCGGCACGTTGACCGGGTTCAGGCGCAGGGCCCGGAGCTCCTCCTCGAGGACCCGGGGGATGAGGGCGTCGTAGACGTCGTGCCGGATGTCGTGGTCGAAGAGTCCCCTGACCCGCTCCCGGGGCGCGTGGCCCTTACGGAAGCCGTCGAGCTTGACCTTGGCCACGTACTCGCCGAGGATCCTCTCGTATTCCTGGCGGAATTCCTCTTCGGGGATCTCGAGCTCGATCTCTTTGCGGCTCGGGCTGAGGTCGCTGAGCCGGCTCTGTCGTCCTGCTGCGTTCATTGCGCGTCTTCCTTCACTCGGGGGTTCGGCGACGGCGCGGGACCCGGGTCCGGACGGGGCCGGACCTCAGTAGGCAGAGCGGGACTCGAACCCGCACTCCTTCATCAGGAACTAGGTCCTAAGCCTAGCGCGTCTGCCAATTCCGCCATCTGCCCTTTCGTGTCCGGGCCTTGCCGGACGCTCTCGTCAACGGATGTACTTCTTCAGCTTCTCGGCCATGGAGGGGTCCAGGGTCAGCAGCTTGTTGTAGATTTCCTTGGCGCTGTAGTTGTCCTTCAGGTTGATGTAGACGATGGCCAGGTTGGCCAGGGCCACCGCGTCGTTGGGCTTGAGCTCGACGCACTTTTTCAGGGGCTCGAGGGCCGCTTCGTAGTCCTTGGCCTGGTTGTAGGCGACGCCGATGTTCAGCCAGCCGGACGCGTCCTCAGGGGCGAGCCCGACGTATTTCTTGTAGGCCTCGGCGGCCTCTTTGTACTTCTTGGCGTTGAAATAGGAGGACCCGATCTGGTACCAGGCATGGGGGAAGTCCGGCTTGATGGCCAGGCTCCGCTGGAAGGCGGCGACGGCCTGATCGTACTGCTGCGCCTTGAAGTACGTCAAGCCGAGGTAATAAAAGTTCGTCTCGTTCTTGGGATCGAGCTCGATGATCTTCAGGAGCGGGGCCACGGCCCGGTCGGGCTTTCCCGCGGCCTCGTACATCTGGTAGGACTGGCGGTAGTAGTTCTTCGCCTCGGGGGGATTGAGCCCGGCCATGGCCGCAAAGACGGCTTCCGCGTTTTCGAGCTGGCCGGCCATAACGTAGGCCTCGGCCAGGGCGGCGCCGACCTTGAGGTCGTTGGGCTGGGCCTTTTGCGCTTCGAGGAGGGCGGCGATGGCCCCGTCGTACTGTTCGAGCTTCGTCCGGCAGATGCCGAGGCGCAGCTGGGCGGCCCAAGCGTCGGCCGGCCCGAGGCTGATGTACTTTTCGTAGGCCGCGGCGGCCTTGGCAAAATCGGGGACGGCCTCGTAGGCGCCGCCGAGGTCGAGATAGACCTCCTTGCCGGCGTAGCCCAATGCCGCCGCCTTTTCCAGCGCTTCTGCCGCGTCCTTATACTGCGTCTGCTTGACCAGGATCGTCCCCAGGCCGTAAAAGGCCTCGGCCCGGTTCGGATCGAGCTGCGCGACCGTCCGATAGGCGGCTACCGCCAGGGCGTAATCCCTCTGCCGGGAATAGATCTCGGCCAGGACGAGATGCCCCTGGAGGTCGGTCGGATCGATCTTGACCGACTTTTCGAGATGGAGCCGGGCCGTCATCTGCTGGTCGAGGCTCAGGGCCGCCCGGCCGGCGAAATTGTTCCCCTCGACGGTCTCGAAATAGTTCTCCTGGGTTTGGGATTTGAACTCGGTGACCTTCCCCGTCCGGGGGACGCTGACGAGGCTGGCTATGGGCAGGCCGAACTTGAGGCCCCTGTCGCCGACAAACAGCATCCCGATGAGCTGTCCGTTGACGTCGACGAGCGGCCCGCCGCGGAACTCGTCCGCGGCCGCGGGCATCGCGACCTCGAGGATCTTGCCCGCGGGGCCGAGATCCACGACCTTGCCGAAGGTCCCCTCGGCGATGACGACCTGGCCGGAATTGTTGGAGCCCAGCGCGAATATCCGGGCTCCGGCGGCCAGGGACTCGACGGAGCCGACGGGCAGGGCCTGGAGCTTGCCCTTGAGCCTGAGGAGGGCGATGTCGTGGGCCTTGTCGACGCCGAGAATGCCATCGAGCTTGACCTTCTTGCCCTTGATGTTGAGGCCCTCGACATCGAAGGCCTGGGAAACCACATGATAGGCCGTGACGACGATGTCCTCACTGAGGGCGAGGGCCGATCCTTTGAGGATCTCGGCCTTGTCGGAGCCGTAGCTGACGAGAGCCAGGACGCTCGGGCCCGCCTGGCCGAGGATATTGTTGGCCTCCTCGGTCTGGGCGGCGGCCCAGGACGAAGTCAGGACGAGAGAGCCCAACAGGATCAAGCCGGCTCTGCGGAATCGGGTCATCTTGTCCTCCTCTCTGACGAGACCGGATGATTGGATAGGAATCCACGCCTAATTTACCCAAGACCATCCGGTCGTGTCAATCGTTAACTCCCGGGCGCGCGGAAAGTGACAGCCCGGGACGGTATCGAATATAATACCACCCGTGCCGATATCCGTGACTCCCCGGTCCGTGCGCAGGGTCTGGCTCCTGACGCTCGCCGGGACCGTCGTCTGGCTGGCGGCCATCGTCCTGGCCCCCTGGCTCGCCGCCCGGGGCGCCTCCGGCCCGGCCCGCTTCCTTTATGCGGTCTTCGCCCCTGTCTGCCATCAGATCGCCGATAGGTGCTTCGTCCTCGACGGCCATCCGCTGGCCGTCTGCGGCCGCTGCCTGGGGATCTACGCCGGGTTCGCGGCCGGCCTCGTCCTCTACCCAATCCTGAGAGGCTTCGCCCGCGTCGCCCTCCCTCCGGCCCGGCTGTTCATCGCGCTGACGCTGCCGATGGCGCTGGACGGCGCCGCCGGCATCCTCGGCCTCTGGCGGAGCCCGATCGGCCTGCGTTTCGCCACGGGGTTCGCCTGGGGCACGATCCTGCCCTTCTATTTCGTGGCCGGGGTGGCCGATCTCTTCCGAACGAGAAGGGAACGGGCGGCCGCCCGGGCACTTGAAAGACGCGGCTCAAACAAAGTAGAATAGACCGGACGGCAAGGAGGATCCATGGACCAGCAGAAACCCGCCTATCTCCGGCCGGCCCTCATCGCGGGAGCCGTGGCCGGGTTGCTCTCGGGCCTCCCCTTCATCGGCGCCGGCAACTGCATCTGCTGCCTGTGGATCGTCGGCGGCGCGGCCGTGGCCGTCAAGCTCCTCGCCGCCTCAACCCCCGGGATCCTCAAGGCGGGCGACGGGGCCATCGTAGGGGCCCTGACCGGGATAGTCGCCGCCGTCGTCGAGGCCGTCGTTTCCATCCCCCTGCGCTCCTTCAACATGGAGCTGGCCCGGCGCATCGTCGAAAAGGCCTCGGAGATCGGCGGCGACATGCCGGCCAACCTCGACGAGATTCTCAACGGCTCCGGCATGACCTCGCCGGGATGGTTCCTCCTCGGGCTGTTCGTCTCGGCCGCCGTGTTCACGGTCGTCGGCGCGCTCGGCGGCAGCATCGGCGTCTCCCTCTTCGGCAAGAAGGCCCTGCCTGCCGCGCCGTCAGCGCCCTCCCCCACCACCCCTCCCTCGGCCGCGCCTGGACCCCCCGATGCGGCTTAAGACCAAGGTCATCATCAACCCGGAATCGAACCGGGGCCGGACACGCAAGCGCTGGGATGAGATCCGCGATGGCCTGCGGCACTTCGTCCGGGAGTTCAAATACGAGTTCACCGAAAAGCCCCAGCACGCCACCGACATCGCTCGCGAGGCCATCAAGGACGGCGCCGAGCTCGTCATCGGCGTCGGAGGCGACGGGACGATGAACGAGATCGCCAACGGCTTCTACGAGGACCGCCGGATCATCAACCCCGAAGCCACCTTGGGCGTCGTCCCGTCGGGGACGGGCTGCGACCTTGTCAGGAGCCTGAATATCCCGGCCGGACTCAAGGGGGCCCTGAAGGTCATCTCCGACGCCACGGCCGTGCGTATGGACGTGGGCAAGGTCCGCTACACGGCGAACGACGGCCGCGAAGAGGACCGCTACTTCCTGAACATCGCCGATTTCGGCGTCGGCGGCGAGGTCGTCCGCGAGGTCACGGAGCGGCGCCTCCAACGGAGGGCCTCCTCGTACGTCCGCTGCCTCGTCTCGACGATGGCCCGCTACAAGAACAAGCGCGTCCGCATCCGCGTCGACGGCAACGATCTTCCCGACGGCGAGTACCTCATCGGCGCCGTGGCCAATGGCAAGATCTTCGGCAAGGGCATGAAGGTCGCGCCCGGCGCCGAGCTGGACGACGGGCTTTTCGACGCCGTCCTCATCCGCGGGTTCCGCTTCTTCGAGTTCTGCCGCCACGGGTGGAAGCTCATGAACGGCAGCCACGTCACCCACCCGAAGGTCACCGTGGTGAAGGGCCGGAAGGTCGAAGCCTGGCCCGGGGAGGGCGAGAACGTCCTGCTCGAGCTCGACGGCGATCAGCTCGGCCGGTTGCCCGCGGTCTTCGAGATCGTCCCCCGCAACCTGCTCATCAAAGGGTTCTTGCAGCCCGTCCGGTAGGCTTACTTCTTCACGACCTCGTTCGGGTCGTTCACTAGGATGGTCTTTCCGTTCGCGTCCTTGACCATATATGTGGCGTTCAGCGTCGTGACCGTCGGCTTCTTGTAGGTCCGCATGATCCCGGCGATGTAGGATTTCGTTTCCGGGTACGGCGGAATGCCCTTGTATCTCCGGACGGCCTCCTGGCCGGCGTTGTAGGCGGCGAGGACGAGCTTGGTCTGGTCTTTCTGGCCTTTGTAGAGCTGGACCAAATCCCTAAGATAGCGGACCCCGCCCTCGATGTTCTGGGCGGGATCGAAGATGTTCTTGACGCCATATTCGTAAGCCGTGGCCGGCATGAGCTGCATCAGGCCCATGGCCCCGGCCGAGGAAACGGCGAAGGTATCATAGTTGGATTCGGCCCGGATGACGATGTGGACGAGCTCGGGATCGATGTGGTATTTGCCGGCGACCTTCTTGACGATGGGATGATAGAGCTTGCGGAGGTCGGCCGCCGAGGCCGCGACGAGGCAGGGAGCGAGCCCGAGGAGGAGCAGGGCCGCGGATATCCGTTTGGCGTTCTTCATCGCCGTTCGCCCTATCTTGGCAAAACGCAGACCTTTTGGCAATCCCCGCCGGGGGTGAATCCGGGGGTCATCCCGCCAGGCGCTCGACCAGGCCGGGGACGAGACCCAGGGCCTTGTCGAGCTCCCCGGTGCCCGGGCCGCCGGACTGGGCGAAGTCGGGACGCCCCCCTCCCCCGCCCCCGATGACCGCGGCGAGCTCCTTGATGAGGGCATTGGCAGGGACGCGTGCGGCCACATCCTTCGTCACGCTGGCGACGACGAAGGCCTTGTCCGCGCCGACGCCGCCCAGGACGACGACGCCGCTTTTCAGCTTACTCTTCAGGCCGTCGGCCGTCTCCCGGAGCTCGGCCATGCTCAATCCGTCCTTCCTTTGGACCAGGACAGCGATGCCCTTGACGGTCGCCGTAACCGCCGGGCTCCCGACTTCCTCGCCTGAAACGACGCCGCCCGCTCCCGCGATGATCTTCTTCCGGAGCTCCCTCGCTTCCTTCTCGAGATCATCGTTCCGGGCCTGGAGCTTGTCGATCCTGGCCGGCAGGTCCTTTCGCGCGACGCCCAAGCTCTTTTCCATCCCCGCCAGCTCGTCCTCGAGGTCCCTGACGTAGCGGTAAGCCTCTTCGCCGGTCACGGCCTCGATGCGGCGCATGCCCGCCGCCACGCTCGTCTCGGAGACGATCTTGAACAGCCCGATCTGGCCCGTGGCCCGGACATGGACGCCGCCGCAAAGCTCCTTGCTGAAGTCGCCGATGCCGACGACCCGGACCGATTCGCCGTACTTTTCCTCGAAAATGGCCATGGCCCCTTCGCGGATGCCTTCGTCGAGGGAGGTCACGCGCGTCTCGAGGGCGATGTCGGCCCGGACCTCGGCGTTGACGATCTCCTCGACCCGCCGGACCTCCTCGCGCTTCAAGGCCGCGAAATGGGTGAAATCGAAGCGCAGCCGCTCCGGAGAGACGAGGGAGCCGGCCTGCTTGACGTGGTCGCCGAGGACCTGCCTCAGGGCGGCGTGAAGGAGGTGGGTCGCCGTATGGTTGTTCGAGACGGCCTGCCGGCGGACGAGGTCGGGCGCGGCGTCGACGCGGTCGCCCTCGCGGACCTCGCCGGACAGGACCTTGACGCCGTGGACGATGACCTCGGGCGTGGCGTAGGAAACGCCGGTGACGAGGGCGGAGAAGCGCGCGCCCTCGAGCGAACCGGTGTCGCCGACCTGGCCGCCGGCCTCGGCGTAGAAGGGGGTCTCCTCGAGGATGACCTCTCCGGCCTCGCCCGCCCGCAGAACGTCTGCCCGGCGGCCGTCCTTGAGGAGGCCGATAACGCGCACGTCCGCTGTCTCGGTCATCTCATGGACACAGGAGCGGACCTTGAGGTCCTTGAACTCGTCGTAGATCCGCTTCTCCTGCCTCTTCGTCTCGCCTTTCCAGGACAGCCGGGCCCGCCTCTTCTGCTCCTCGAGCTCACAGGCGAAGCCCGCCTCGTCGATGGACATGGCCTTCTCCCGGGCCAGCTCCTGCGATAGGTCGAGCGGGAACCCGAAGGTATCGTAGAGCTTGAAGACCTTTTCGCCGGGCAGGACCGCGCCCCCCCGCTCATGGGTCTCGCGGACGACCTGGTCGAAAAAGCGCAGGCCCGACGAGAGGGTGAAGGCGAACCGCTCCTCCTCGGCCAGGCAGACCTTGGAGATGTACCCAATCGAGGTCAGGAGCTCGGGGTAGGCGTCCTTCATGACGTCGGCGACCCGCCCGACGAGCTCGAACAGGAACGGCCGGTCGATGCCGATGAAGTTCCCCCGCCGGAAGGCCCGGCGGATGAGGCGCCGGAGGACGTAGCCGCGCCCGTCGTTGGCCGGCGAGACGCCGTCGCCGATGAGAAAGGTCACCGCCCGGACGTGATCGGCGATGATCCGGACCGCGACGTCGCCTTCGTCGCCGGCCGGGTATTCGCGCCGGGCCATCTCGCACGCGGCTTCGATGAGCGGTATGAACAGGTCGGTGTCGTAGTTGCTCCGCTTGCCCTGGACGACGGCGGTCATGCGCTCGAGGCCCATCCCCGTGTCGATCGACGGCGAGGGCAGAGGCCGCATCACACCGTCGGCGGCCTGATCGAATTCCATGAAGACGAGGTTCCAGAGCTCGACGAAGCGGTCGCTCCCCTTCTCGATCAGGGTGAAGGGGTCGCCCGGCTCGAGGTCCTCGCCGAGATCGTAGTGGATCTCGGAGCAGGGGCCGCAGGGGCCGGTGTCGCCCATGGCCCAGAAGTTGTCCTTCTTTCCGTAGCGGAAGATCCTCGATTTCGGCACGCCGATCTCGTCGGCCCAGAGGCGGAAGGCCTCGTCGTCTTCGAGGTAGACCGTGGCGTAAAGGCGGTCCTTCGGCAGTCCGAAGACCCCGGTGACGAGCTCCCAGGCGAAGGCGACGGCCTCGCGCTTGAAATAGTCCCCGAAGGAGAAGTTGCCGAGCATCTCGAAGAAGGTGTGATGCTTGGCCGTCCGGCCGACGGTCTCGAGATCGTTGTGCTTGCCGCTGACGCGCATGCACTTCTGGACCGTGGCGGCCCGGGTGTAGCCCCGCTTCTCGAGCCCCAGGAAGACGTTCTTGAACTGGTTCATCCCGGCGTTGGCGAACAGGATGGTCGGGTCGTCCTTGGGCAGGAGCGGGGAGCTCCGGACGACCTTGTGGCCCCGCTCGGCGAAATACTGGAGGAAGGTCTCGCGGACGCGCTGGGCCTTCATTTGGGCTCTTCTTCCGGCCCTCCCTCCGCCCGCTCGACCTTGCTCATGCCCTTCTCCATCTCCTCGGTGGCGATGTCGAGGGTCGACTGGATGCCCATGATGCGGAGCTTGAAGTTGTCGGGGTTGGAGGAGTACTTCATCCCCTGCTCGAAGGAGATGTAGCCGTCACGGTAGAGCTGGTAGATGGACTGGTCGAAGGTCTGCATGCCGTACTGGGAAACGCCGGCCGTGATGGCGTCGCGGATGAGGCCGGTCTTGTCCTTCTCGGCGATGCACTCCTGGATGTACGGCGTGGCGATCATGGCCTCGACAGCCGGGACGCGGCCCTGGCCGTCCATGCGCGGGATGAGGCGCATGGAGATGATGGCCTTGAGGATCGAAGCCAGCTGGAGCCGGACCTGGCGCTGGTGGTGCGGCGGGAAGACGGAGATGATCCGGTTGATGCTCTCGGGCGCGTCGAGCGTGTGGAGCGTGCTCAGGACGAGATGGCCGGTCTCGGCGGCCAGCAGGGCCGTGTCGATCGTGTCGAGGTCCCGCATCTCGCCGACGAGGATGACGTCGGGGTCCTCGCGCATGCAGCCGCGCAGGCCGCGGGCGAAGCTGGTGACGTCCATGCCGACCTCGCGCTGGCTGATCGTGCTTTTCTTGTCCTTGTGGAGGTACTCGATGGGGTCCTCGATGGTGATGATGTTCTCGCGGCGGAAGGTATTGATGTAGTCGACCATGGCCGCCAGGCTCGTCGTCTTGCCGCTGCCCGTCGTGCCCGTGACGAGGACGAGGCCGCGCTGGTAGAAGGCGATCTTCTCCAGGACCTCGGGGAGGAGGAGCTGCCGGATGGTCTTGATCTCGAGGGGGATGATGCGCAGGGCGATGGCCAGGGAGCCGCGCTGGTGGTAGATGCTGCCGCGGAAGCGGCCGAAGCCCGGCAGGCTGTAGGCCAGGTCGATGTCGAGGTCCTCGAGAAGCCGCTTCCGCTGGGCCTCGGTCATCATCTGGAACGACAGCTCCTCGCAGTCGGCCGCGGTCAGCCGGGGGTATCCCGTCAGCGGCGTAAGGGTGCCGTGGACCCGGATCATGGGGTTGTTGCCGGCCTTGAAGTGAAGGTCCGATGCGTCCCTCTCGATCGCGATCTTCAGGAATTCATCGATGACCATGAGAACCTCCTCGCGTACGGTCTCAAACGAATGTCAGCCAGCCGCGGGTGTCTTCCCGCTTGCCGTCGATGACCTCGAAAAAGGCCTTCTGGACCTTCTCGGTCAGGGGCCCGCGCTTGCCGGTGCCGATCGTGATCTTGTCGATCGACCGGATGGGGGTGATCTCCGCGGCCGAGCCGGTGAAAAAGACCTCGTCGGCGACGTAAAGCATCTCCCGCGGGATCGTCTCCTCGGCGACGCGCACGCCCATGTCGCGAAAGAGCGTCATGACCGAGTCCCGGGTGATGCCCGGCAGGACCGAGGACGACAGCGGAGGCGTCAGGACGGTGCCGTCGATGACCAGGAAGAGGTTCTCGCCGCTCCCCTCGCTGACGTGGCCGCGGATGTTGAGGGCGATACCCTCCTCGTAGCCGTCGAGCAGGGCCTCCATCTTGATGAGCTGGGAGTTCATGTAGTTGGCTCCGGCCTTGGCCAAGGCCGGGAAGGTGTTCGGGGCCATCCGGGCCCAGGAGGAAACGCAGACGTCGATGCCGTTCTCCAAGGCCTCGGGGCCCAGATACTTGCCCCACTCCCAGACCATGACGGCGCAGTCGACGGGGTTGGGGAAGGGGTTGACGCCGAGCGTGTTGCAGCCGCGGTAGATGAGGGGCCGGATGTAGCAGGCCTTGAGCGCGTTGGCCCGGACGCAATCGACGACCGCCTTGTTGAACTCGCCCTGCGAAAAGGGGACCTCCATCCGGTAGATCTTGCACGAGTTGTACAGCCGCCGGGTGTGGTCCTGGAGCCGGAAGATGGCCGTCCCCTTGGGCGTCTCGTAGGCCCGCAGGCCCTCGAAGAGGCAGCTCCCGTAGTGGACGACGTGCGAGGCCAGGTGGATCGTCGCGTCTTTCCAGGGGATGAGCTGGCCGTTCTTCCAGACGAGGCTCGTATCCGAAAACGGGCTCATGGACGCTCCTTCTTCCGCGTGCAGAGGCGGACTTCTCGAGGCCCATCGTATATCATCCCCCGCGGCTAAGTCAATCGCCTCTCGGGGGGAAATCAGATAGTTTCGCCGCAGTGCGGACAGGCGCGCGACTTGGGCGGCAGGGGCCGGCGGCAGTTCCAGCAGAGGGCCGTCGTCTTCTGCTCCCGGGCCTTGATCCGCAGCATGATGTCGTCGATCTCGGAGGTCTTGGGCGTCTTGCCCTTGTAGAGGGACAGGTCGCGGATGATCTCCGAGGCGCTCTGGTAGCGGTCCTCGACCTTGGGCGCCAGGGCCCGCATGATGATGGCGTCGACCTCCCTGGGGATGCGCGCGTTCTTGATCCGCGGCGGCGTGATCTTGCCCTGCTGGGCCTTTTCCAGGATCTTGAACGGGTCGGGGTCGAAGATGGGCGGCCGGCCGATGATCATCTCGTAGAAGATGCAGCCGAGGGAGTAAAGGTCGGCGGCGTAGGACGCCTTGCCCAGGAACTGCTCGGGGGCCATGTATGGCGGCGAGCCGATCCGCGTCGACGCGTAGGGCACGGCGTTGAGCCAGGCCGAAGTCCCGAAATCGGTGATCTTGGCCGTCCCGTCCTCGGAGACGATGATGTTCGAGGGCCGCAGGTCGCGGTGGATGATCTTGGCCTTGTGGGCGTGGTCGACGCCGTAGGAGATCTGCTTGATGAAGTCGATGGCCTGCTCCGGCCCCAGGATGCGCTCCTTCTCCAGGATCTTCTCCAGGGTCGGGCCTTTAATGTACTCCATGACCATGAAGAAGACGTTCTTCTCTTTCTCCGCGGCCAGCATGCGGACGATGTTCGGGTGGCTGAGAGCGGCCTGGAGGCGCGGCTCCTTGAGAAGCTTGTAGAGCTCGGCCGATTGCTTGTGGGGGACCTTGATGGCGACCTTGATGTCGAGCCAAGTGTCCTTGGCCAGGTAGACGGAGCCGAACCCGCCGCTGCCGAGCGACCGGATGATCTCGTACTTGCCGACTTTCTGTCCTTGGAGGAACATGTCACTCGTTCCAGAAATGCGCGATCATGGCCGCTCCCGCGAGGGCCGCGGTCTCCGCCCTGAGGATGCGGCGGCCCAGGGACACGGCCTCGAACCCGGCCTGCCGGATCCCGCTCTCCTCCCCTTCCGTCCAGCCGCCCGTGGGCCCGACGACGAGGAGGGCCGAAGCCGGCGGCTCCCCCGCCGGCGCGAGACCCGCTGTCACGACGTCCCTGAGCGGCCGGCCGCCGTGCTCGCTCAGGAAGAGCCGCCGGTCCGCGCCGGGGCAGCGGAGGAGCTCCTTGAGCGGCCGGGGCGGATGGACCTGCGTCAGGAGGGGCGCCTTACACTGCTTGGCCGCCTCCCGCGCGATCCTCCTCCACCGTTCGAGCTTCCGGTCCGTCCTCTCGCCCGAGTCCTTGAGCGACCTCGCGCTGATGACCGGGATGACCTCCGCGCAGCCGAGCTCGGCGGCTTTCTCGATGACGGTCTCGAGCTTCTTCGCTTCCATCAGGCAGGGGGCCAGGGCGATCCGCGTCCGGGGCGTCTCGGGTCCTTCCATCGCCAGGACCGCGACCTCGGTCCAATCGTCGCCGACCCTTTCGACGCGGGTCAGGCAGCGGCGGCCGTGGGCGTCGATCAGCCAGACCTCCTCCCCCGCGCAGACCCGGGCCGCCCGGGCCAGGTGGCGATGTTCCTCGCCGGAGAGAACGATGAGGGTCGCGTCCACGGCGATGAGCGGTACGTAGAACTGGTTGGCGGTCACGCTTCTCGCCGGCTCACTGCAGGATGTTCTTCAGCTTGTGGATGACGGTCTTGTCGACCGCTTCGATGTCCTCGCCGCGGAGATCCGCGAGCTTTTGGAGAAGCGCTTTCTGCTCCTTGCCCAGGTTGTCGGGCGTTCGCACGAGGATCTTGACGAAGAGGTCGCCCTTGCGCCGCCCGGAGAGGTCCTGGACGCCCTTTCCCTTGAGGCGGATCGTCTCGCCCGGCTGCGTTCCGGCCGGGACCTTGACGACCTCGTTCCCTTCGAGGGTGGGGATCTCGACCCGGGCGCCGAGCGCGGCCTGGGTGAACGAAACGCCGATCTCGCAGGCGAGGTCGTTCCCGTCCCTCTCGAAGAACGGATGCTTGCGGACGCGGGTCACGACGAAAAGGTCCCCCGCCGGCATGCCTTCGTCGCCCGCCTCGCCCTCGCCGACGAGCCTCAGCCGCGAGCCGTCGTCGACGCCGGCCGGGATGCGGACCTTGAGGGCCCGCCTCTCCTTGATGTGGCCCCGGCCCTGGCACGATTCACAGGGCGAGGCGTTGATCTCGCCGCCGCCCTGGCAGCGCGGACAGGTCCTGGCCATGGTGAAGAACCCCTGCTGGTGGCGCAGCTGGCCGTGACCCCCGCACGTCGGGCACGGCGCCGGCCGCGTCCCGGCCTTGCGCTTCGAGCCGCGGCAGACGGGGCAGGTCTCGGCCCGGTTGAGCTTGATCTCCTTCTCGGTCCCTGCGGCGGCCTCGTCGAGGCCGATCTCGACCTCCAGGGCCAGGTCCCGGCCCCGGCTGCGCCGGGCCCCGCCGCGGCCGCGCTCCCGGCCGCTAAAGAGATCGCCGATGCTGAAGCCGAAGAAATTCCCGAGGATGTCCTCGAAGTCCTCGAAGACGGACGAATCGAAGCCGGAAAAGCCCTGGCCCCGGAGCCCGTCGTGCCCGAAGCGGTCGTAGACGGACCGCTTCTCAGCGTCGGCCAGGACGCTGTAGGCCTCGGCCGCCTCCTTGAACTTCTCCTCGTCCTCCTTGCTCCCCGGATTGCGGTCCGGATGGTGCCTCAGGGCGAGCTGGCGGTAAGCCTTCTTGATGTCCTCGGGCGGGGCGTCGTGAGGCACGCCGAGGACCTGGTAGTAATCCTTTTTATTCATCCGCTCTTAGTTTCGCCGGGGGCCGTCCGCCGCCCGTCTGTCGCCGTCTCAACTCGGCCACCTCCGCCGGCGTGAGGCCCGAGGAGGGCCGGACCTCGACTTTCTGCTCGAGGCCCGTCTCCTTGTCCTTGGCCGAGACGCGGGCCAGGCCGTCGGCGTTGATCTCGAAGGTGACGTCGATCTGGGGCACTCCCGCCGGGGCGGGGTCGATGCCGACGAGCTCGAAGACCGCCAGGGACTTGTTCATCGAAGCCAGAAACCCCTCGCCCTGGAGGACGTGGATCCGGACCCGCCTCTGGTTGTGTTCAACCGTCGTGAAGGCCTTGACCTTGCGGGTCGGGATGGTCGTGTTCCTCTCGATGACCATCTCGTAGCCGTCGTTCTCGGTCTCGATGCCCAGGGCGAACGGCGTCACATCGAGCAGGAGGACGAGGTCGCGGACCTGGCCGGCGAGGATCCCCGATTGGATGGCCGCTCCCATGGCCACGATCTGGTCGGGGTCGACCTTCTCTTCCGGCGCCCGGCCGAAGAACTTGGTCACCCGCTCCCGGACCAGGGGCATCCGGGTCTGGCCCCCGACGAGGATGACGTGGTCGATCCGGTCGACCGTCAGCTTGGCGTCCTGGAGGGCCTTCTCGATGTGGGGCAGGGTCCGTTCGACGAGGTCGGCCGTCATGGCCTCGAAGGCCGTGCGGCTGAGGGTCTTGCGGATGTGATTGGACTTCGCCCGGTCCGAGCTGATGAACGGCAGGTTGATCTCGGTCTCCATCGTGAACGAGAGCTCCCTCTTGGCCTTCTCCGCGGCCTCCTTGACCCGCTGGAGGGCGAGCTTGTCGTCGCCGAGGTCGATCCCGGTCTCGGCCTTGAAGGTCGCCGCCAGCCACTCGAGGATACGGTTGTCGAAGTCCTCGCCGCCGAGGTAGGAGTCGCCGTTGGAGGCCAGGACGTTGAAGACGCCGTCGCTCGCCTCGAGGACGGTGATGTCGAACGTCCCGCCGCCAAGGTCGTAGACGGCGGCCAAGCCGTTCTTCTTGGCGTCGAGACCGTAGGCCAGGCCCGCGGCGGTCGGCTCGTTGATGACGCGCTGCACCTCGAGCCCGCAGATGGTGGCCGCGTCCTTGGTGGCCTGCCGCTGGGCGTCGTTGAAATGGGCCGGGACCGTGATCACGGCTTCCGTCACCGGCTCGCCGAAGAACGACTCGGCGCAGGCCTTGAGATAGCCGAGGACCATGGCGGAGATCTCGGGCGGGCTCAGGGTCTTGTCGCCCAGGACGACGGCGACGTCGCCGTTGGCGGCTTCCTTGAGCTTGTAGGGCAGCCTCGTCATCGCTTCCTGGATCTCGGCCGAACGGAACTTCTGCCCGATCAAGCGCTTGACGGCGTAGAACGTGTTGGCGGGGTTGGTGACGGCCTGGCGCATGGCCAGCGTGCCGACGAGGCGCTCCCCCGAGCCCGTGAACGACACGACCGAGGGGGTGGTCGGCAGGCCCTCGAGGTTGGGGATGACGACGGGCCGGCCGCCTTCGAGATAGGCGATGCAGGAGTACGTTGTGCCGAGGTCGATGCCGATGACGCGTCCCATGCGCTCTTATCCTTTCTTCGGAACGAGGACCTTGACCAGTGTCGGCCGCAGCAGCCGGTCGTGGAGCATGTAGCCCTTCTGGAGCTCCTCCGCGACCGTGGGCTCTTCGACCTCGGCGGACTCCTCGACGATCATGGCGTGGTGGAAGTTCGGATCGAAGGCCCGGTTCTCGAGCGCGATCGGCCGGACCCCATGCTTGACGAGCAGATTCTGGAACATCCTGAAGATGAGATCGACGCCCTCGCGGAAGGTCTTCCCCTCCACGTCGGACGGGCCGATCTGGAGGGCCCGCTCGAAATTATCGCCGACGACGAGAAGCTCGAGCAGGAGGCCGCTCAAGGCGTACTGCTGGAACTCGGACTTCTCCCGCTCGAAGCGCTTGCGCAGGTTCTCCATGTCGGCGAGACGGCGGAGGTGCGCCTCCTTGAGCTCGTCGAGGTCCTTCTTGAGGCTCTTGATCTCGGCGTCCTTCTTCTTGAGCTTGTCCTTGAGGTGGCGCCCGTTCTCGGCGTTCTTCCCCTCCGGATCCTTCTTCGCCTCGGCCGGGGGCTCGGGGGCCTGACCCTCGCCGGCGGGCGGAGCGTCCGGGATGAACTCGATCTCGTCGCCGCCCTTGTCTTTTTCGTCCGTCATAGGCTGACCTCTCTGCCGAAGACCGTGATGGCCAGGCTGACGCGCTTGGCCATGCGGTCGACGAGCGGAATGATTTTCTCGTACGGGATGCGCTTGGGGCCGATGATGCCGAGGGTCCCCAGGACCTGGTTGCTGTAGCCGTAGTGTGACAGGACGAGCGAGCAGTCCTCGACGTTCGGGAAATTGGCCTCCGACCCGATGAGGACCTTGACCCGGTCCAGGCTGATGAAATCGGAGATGAGCCGGGCCAAGGAGGCCTTCTCCTCGAAGCTCCGGAAGAGAGAGCGCAGCTTGTTCATGTCGGAGAACCCGCCCTTGCCGAGCAGGCGCGAGGTCCCCTGGAGGAAGATGCGGTCCTCCCCTTCCTTGTCGATCGAGGACTTGAGCAGGTCGAGGAGCTTGTTCAGGGAGTCCTTGTCCTTGACGCGGTATTTGGGCAGATCGAGGATGAGCGCCTCGCGGACGGCGAGGATCGTCCGGCCGCGGAAATTCTGGTTGATGTACTGGGAGGCCCGGTCGAGCTCGGCCTGGGTCAATGGCAGGGACGATTCGAGCGTCTCCGTCAGGACCATGTGGAAGGGCGTCACGAGGATGACCAGGATCCGGCGGTCGGAGATCTTCACGAAGCGGAGGTGCTCGAACGGCAGCCGGAAGATGCGCGGCGAGATAACGAAGCCCAGGGCGTCGGAGCTGTCGGCCAGGACCCGGCAGGCCTGGAGGAGGAGGGAATCGAGGTCGGCCGTCCGGTTGGGAAATTCCTCCTGGATGAGGGGAACCCGCTCTTCGGGCAGGGCCTTTTCCTCCAGGAGCCGCCCGACGTAGAAACGCAGCCCCTTGTCGGTCGGGACGCGCCCCGCGGAGGTGTGCGGCTGGGACAGGTAGCCCATCTCCTCGAGCTTGGCCATGATGTTGCGGAGCGTGGCCGGCGAGGCCGGGACCCGCTTGGTCTGGCACAGCGCGCCCGAGCTCACGGGACGCCCGTGGCGGACGAAGCTCTCCACGACGAGGCCCAGGACCCTCTTGTCCTTGTCGCGAAGCGCGGACTTGGCCATACTTTTCCTTAAAGGCCCTTATAGCATTAGAAGCGACCGGGTGTCAAATGACTCAGAGTCAGAGGCAGGCCTATTAGAAAATCCTAATTCCAGCGTATCCAACAACTTGCGTTGTGTCTCCCGACGCGTCGGCCGATGTTCCGTAGCGGACAAGCTCGGCCCCCGCCGCTCCCAGCCCGACCGCCGCGACCAGGGCCGCGGCCGTGGGCTGAAAACCGCACATGGAGATCCTTTCGGAGGTCACGGTCTCAAAGAGGCCGGCCGGGTCGAGATCGAGCACCTTGCGGATGGCCAGCATGTCCTTCTTCTCCGCGGTCTTCTGCGGGACGTAATGGCTCATGTCCGTGCTGGCCACGATGAGGACCTCGCGGCCGTCGTCCTTGATGGCCTTGGCCAGGGCCTTCCCGAGCGTTTCGAGCTCCGCATAGCGGGCTTCATGCGAGACGCAGATCGGCACGATGGCGGCATCGGCCCGGAAGTACTGAAGGAACGGCAGCTGGACCTCCAGCGAATGCTCCCAGAGATGGGCCTTCTCGTCATCCTCGGCGAGAGGGCACGCGGCGAGGATACGGGCGGCCAGGGCCTCGTCGATCGGGCTCGCCCCGAGCGGCGTCGACCAGCTCCCGCGGGCCTGCACGGCGAAAAGGGAGCCGATATCCCGGTGGCCGGGACCGAGGATGACCGCGACCCCGGGGATCACCGTCGTGGAGTAGACCGCCCCGGCGACGGGTCCGGAGTAGATGTAGCCGGCATGAGGGGAAACGACCGCGATGGCCTTCTCCCGGGCCGCCGCCGGATCGGTCAGCGCGGCGATCGTCTCCCGCAGCTTTTCACGGCTTCCGGGATAAAACTGGCCCGCGACGTAGGGCTTCCTCACCATGACCGTCACCTCGATGCCAGCACCCGCTGGCGCACGCGAGAATTCCGCTCCCAGAATTCTTTCCGCCCCCAACATAGGCCCCGGAGGGCCGGATGTCAAACGCGGGGCGAGGCTTGCCGGTCCCGTCCAACCGCGCTCAAAGGACCTGGCGCTTCTCCTCGAAACGGACGCCCAGCTTCTCGAGCTCATCGAGGATCGGGCCGTAGATCTCGGGCCTGACGGGGACATGAACCCCGGACAGACCGATCTTGCCTTCGAGGATGAGGCGGGCGGCGATCGCGGCGGGAAGTCCGACCGTGCGCGACATGGAGGAATCGCCGCCCGGGACGCCGTAGTCGACGAGGGTCGAGACGATCCTCTCCGTCCGTCCGGATTCCGTCCGGACCAGGAACTCGTGCTGGAGGACGACCATGTCCCTCTCCCCTTTTTCGTAGGCGAGCCTGTCCATTATGAGAGCGGTCAGATTGTCGAGGGCCGAGCCGCTCGCCACGGGAAGAGGCATCGCCCCAAACAGCCCCAGCCATTCAAAGCGGGACAGGATGGGCGACTCCGGTGCCAGCCCGAGCCTAGAAGCCACGGCGCCCTTCGTATCGGCGCCCGGGGCGGCTTGGGCCAGCTCCCGCGCGAGGCCGTCGAAGGTGACGCCCGTGCGGTCCTTCGGCGTGTCGTCGAGAAGTCCCAGCTCGACCATCTTCCTGACGGTCTCGCACCAGCCGGGATAACGGAGCGTCCCCCGGAAAACCGTCTGGGCCTCGGGAATGCCGTATGTTTCCCGGTAGGACACGGAGTCCCGGTTGGGATAGCCTTCGAACTCGCCGAGTCCTGGGATGCCGATCGTCTCGGGACGGGCAAAGAGGTCGGCCGCGGGAATGGTCACGATGCGGCCGTCCTTGAGGAACTTGGCCGAGTTCTTGGACGCGAGCAGGACGCCCCGGGGGCTCCAGGAGAACTTGTAGCCGAAGGGATTGGTGTTGGCCTCGGGCGCCGGAAGCCCGCCGCACCAGGAGGTGAAGCCGGCGACCCTGCCCCCGGCGTCATGGACCTCGTGGATAACGCGCATGGCCTCCATATGGTCGATGCCGGGGTCGAGGCCGACCTCGTTGAGGAGGATCAGGCCCTTCTCCTTGGCCCGCGCGTCGAGCTCCCTCATCCCCGGGCTGACGTAAGATGCGGTGACCACCGGCCTGCCCTGTTCGACGGCCAATTCGGCGACGACGGGGTGGAAGGTGTAAGGGACCATGCTGACGACGAGGTCGGCCCGGCCGATGGCCGAGGCCAGGGCGGCCCTGTCCGTAATGTCGAGGACCTCGGACGCGCCGCGGGGATGGCCGGCGACGAGCTTGGCCGCCCGGCCGGCTTCCACGTCAGCGACCGTCACCGAGAAGTCCGGCTGTCCGAGGAGGTAGCTGACGAGCGGCTTGGCCACCAGGCCGGCGCCGAGAACGAGCACTTTTTTCATCCGATTCTCCGTGATCCGAAATATGTCTCAGACGAGGAACTTGCCGAGATAGGCGTAGCCGGGCGTGAGCTCGCCGCGATAGACGATGACCGCCCGGCGCAGCACGTCGGGCAGGCCGCACTCGGCGAAGGGCTTGTCGAAGCGCGCCGCGGCGACGGCCGGAACATGCTCCTTGAGCTTGCCGCTGAAGTATGTGGAGGACTCGAGCGGCAGCTCGGCGGGGAGATTGTAGACGGCCAGAACCGCGGGCCCCACGCCCTCGAAGCCGGTCAAGGCCTTGTCCTGGAACGGGTCGAAGACGTAGACCGGGTTCTCCGAGTCGGTGGCCTGGACCGTGGATTCGATCGAGCCGTTGATATCGCAGGTGATGTCGCCGATGACTCGGAGCCTCGGCGGGGCGCCGCCGCCATAGAGCTTCTTCAGGAAGGCCTTGGTGATGTACTTGGGGAATTTCGGGTCCCAATAGATCCCGTTGACGAGGGCCGTAAGGTACGGCAGAACCTCCGCGGTGACCGCCTGGTAGGACCGCGGGTTCTCGTAATAGTCCTGGAGATCGAAGGCCTTTTGCTCATCGATCGGCTTGACCATGTCCTCTTCGTGGAAGACGGCCTTGTAGAGGTTCCTATGGACCTTTCCCCTGTCCTCGAAGAGCTTGGGGATATCTGTGGGAAGGACGTTTTCGACCGGCAGCAGGTCGAAGATCTCCTGGGCGCCCTCCGAGACGTGCCCGTAACCGAAGAACCCGACGACGAGGGGGCTCAGCGCGGGCGGCACGCCTTCCTTGGCGAGCTTCCAGCCGAGCTTGCCGACGGCTTCCCGGGCGTCGACGAGGCTCTGGTAATAGTGCGTCGGGTGGAGCATCGTGAAGGGATTCGCGACGCCCTCGGCCTGGAGCCGCTTGCCGAGGGTCCAGAGCACGTCGACCATCCCGGCGTGCCCGGCGTAGTTCCCGAAATAGAGGACGCGCCGCCCTTTTTCGTCGACCATCTTCTCGTAGTCGATGATGGTGCAGCCGAGGTCCATCATTCTCTTGAGCATGGGCATGTTCTGGCTCTGGCCCTTGGCGGTGTGGGAGAAGAAGAGGTACGTCTTGCCCTTTTCGATGAGCTCGATGGGGATCTCTTTGAGGGCCAGGACGATGGGGCAGGGCGAAAGTCCCTCCTCGACGGGAATGCCGGCCAGGCGGTAATCATCATCCGTGAAGATGCGGATCTTCGATGGCTGAACGCGAAACTCGACGGGCAGGCGGTCGCTGAGCTCACGGGCGTGGGACGGGATCAGGGGGACCCGCTTTTCCCATTTGTTGATGTCCTCTCTGCGGATGCCGATCTTGATATTCATTTATGAATGCCTTTTATGAGGGGAATGAGTAAGCCCGATTATGCCACTTTCGACCCCTTCGTTCAACCCTTCTCAGGCCCTTCTCAGGCCCACGCAGAAGTTGACGGCCCTCGGGGGAATCGTTAAGATGGGCGGGATGATCCGGTTCCACAACACCCTGGGCGGCAAGGTCGAGGACTTCGTCCCGATCGAACCCGGGCACGTCAAGCTCTATACGTGCGGTCCGACTGTCTATGATTATTCCCATATCGGCAACTGGCGGGCCTACGTCTTCGAGGACCTGCTCAAGCGCTTCCTGCTCTTCCGGGGCTTCAAAGTCGCCCACGTCATGAACATCACCGACGTCGACGACAAGACGATCCGGGGCGCCCAGGCCAAGGGCGTGGGTCTCGATGAGTATACGAAGCCGTTCATCGAGGCCTTCGGCAGGGACCGCGACATCCTGGCCATCCTGCCGGCCGACCGCTACCCGAGGGCGACGGCCCATATCCCGGAGATGGTCGCCCTCATCAAGACGCTTCTCGAAAAGGGCTTCGCTTATAAGAAGGACGGGTCGGTCTATTTCGCCATCGACAAGTTCCGCGCATACGGGCGCCTATCCAAGATCAATCTCGATGACCTCCGGCCGGGACGCCAAAGCGACGCCGACGAGTACGAGAAAGAGAGCGTCCACGACTTCGCCCTCTGGAAGGCTCCCAAGCCGGGAGAACCCATCTGGGAGACCAAGATCGGCCCGGGTCGGCCGGGCTGGCACATCGAGTGCTCGGCCATGAGCGCCAGGTATCTCGGTACGACGTTCGACATCCATTGCGGCGGCGTCGACAACATCTTCCCCCACCATGAGAATGAGATCGCCCAATCCGAAGCGGCCAATGGCGTCCCGTTCGTCAAATATTGGCTCCATTGCCACCATCTCGTCGTCGACGGCGAAAAGATGGCGAAATCGAAGGGCAATTTCTACATCCTGGCCGACATCCTGGCTCGGGGCTACGAGCCGCTCGATGTCCGCTATCTCCTCCTCTCGACCCACTACCGGAAGATGCTCAACTTCACCTTCGAGGCCCTGGACCAGGCCCGGACGGCACGCCAGAGGATAGGCAACTTCCTTGGCGAGCTCAAGGGCGTTTCGGGGACCGCGGAAAACGCGGCTCCGGTCGAGCCGCTCGTCGAGACCGCCCGGGCCGGCTTCGTGGCCGGGCTCGAAGACGACCTCAATATCGCCGAGGCCCTGGCTTCGGTGTTCACGCTGATCAAGAGCGTCAATCCCCTTCTCGTCCGGGGAGAAGTTTCGAGTGACGGGGCCGCGAAGCTGGCCGCCTTCTTCGCTGAGATCGACGCCGTCTTGGCCATCAAGCCCTCGCCGACGATCACCAAGGTCCTTGTCGTGGAATCAGCAACAACCGGCAGTCAAGTAACGGATGTGAAAATAATTACAGACCCCGTCGAGAATAACGAACCTGAGATCCGCAGAAGGATCAACGAGAGGCAGAAGGCGCGGGCGGAAAAGGACTTCGCCCGGGCCGACGCGATCCGCCGCGAGCTCCTAGACATGGGCATCGTCCTCGAAGACACGAAGGACGGGGTCCGCTGGAAGAAGGCCGGCCCGCCGAAGGCCTGACGCCCGGACAAGCCCGAGGGACCCCCCGTGAACGCCCCCAAGAGACCGACCCAGGCCATGGGGCTCGACGGCGAGGAGATCGCCTGCCGCTACCTCGTCGGGAAGAAGTACGACATCCTCGCCAGGCGCTTCAAGATGTTCCGCGGCGAGATCGATATCGTCGCCCGCGACGGAGAGACCCTCGTTTTCATCGAGGTCAAGGCCCGGGCCGACGAGTCCCACGGCCGGCCCGAGGAAGCGGTGACGCCCGGAAAGCAGAGGCAGGTCCGCAGGATCGCCCAGGGCTACCTCGTCGCGCATCCCCATCCCGGCATCGATTGCCGCTTCGACGTCGTCGCCATCCTCTTCCGGGGCCCGGACGATTATCGCCTCGAGCACTTCATCGACGCGTTCTAGCCTGGATTATTCACGAGGGCGTTTTTATGAATAGTCCAGGCTAAGGGGATGAAGCGCTAGAAGCCGTAGGTGACGCCGACCCGCAGGCTTCGTCCCGGCTCGATCATGGCGTCGCTGTCGGCCCGGCTGATGTAGGTGGTATTGAAGATGTTGCCGAGGACGACGCTGAAGGTCAGGCCCTGCCAGAGATAGCCGGCCTTGAGGTTGACCAGCTCCGAGGATGCGACCCCGATCTCGGCCGGACCCGGATCGTCCTTGGCCAGGCTGAAGGTCGCGTTCAGCTCGGCCGAAAATCGGCCCTTCCAGTACCGCGTCCCGGCGAAAACGCGGAAGGGCGGGACATCGTTCAGGGGCTCCCCCGTGGCCAGGCTGCGGCCCCGGATCGCGGCGAAGTTGCCGAAGATCTTCCAGCCGGAGAGGACAAAAGCCTCGGCTTCGAATTCGAGCCCCTGGAGGCGGCCCCGCTCGATATTCCCGTAGGTATAGGTCGTCGGGTCGAGCTGGTAGCGCTCGATCATGTCGTCGATCCGGTAGCGGAAGGCATATAGGCCGAGGAAGTAGCGGCGGCCGAGAAGCTTGAGCCCGCCGTCCAGGTTGAAGCTGCTCTCCGGCCGCAGATCGGGCTGGCCGATGATGAAGCCGCGGCCGCTGATGCCGGTGTAGAAGCGCTCATTGATGCTGGCCAGGCGATAGGCCCGGGATGCGTTGACGAAGGCCGTGAGGTCGCCGGCGAGCTTGTAGGAAACCGCCAGGAAGCCCGTCGGCTGCTCATCCTTGGTCAGGATCGGCTGGATCTCGGGGATGCCGATCTCGCCCTGATGGGGCTCGGCCCTCATCCGCAGCAGGTCGTAGCGCACGCCTCCGAGGATATCGAGGCGTTCGATCCCGGAGAAATCCGCGGAGAGGAAAGCGCCGAGATCGCCCCGGCTGGCGGTGTCGTAGGGGTATTCCTCCTGCACTGATGTAACGGCCCCGAATTCGTCATAAGAGGTGTAGGAATTGAAGGCGTGGGCGCCGGTCCGTCCGAAGTAATCGAGTCCGGCTTCCAGCCGGAGCGACGGCGCGACCTTATTCGAATACGAGGCCTGGAGGCCGAATTCCGTGCTGTCGGTCTTGGCGTAGGATTCCCTGGTCAGGAAGCCATTATAGGTGTCGGTCAGGGTTTCCAGAAAATTGGGATTGGCGAAGGCCTGGAAGTGGATCTCCCCGTCCTTGCCGACGTTCTTCTCCGTCCAATGGACCTGGAAAAGGTTCTGGTTCTCCCTCGGATACCAGGTCGGCTTGGTGGCCGCCGTGCTGTTGGGCTTGCCGATGTCCGTCCCGCGGGCGGCGAGAAGACTGAAGTCGATCTCACGCTGGTCCGTCCGGTAGGCGGCTTTGGCCAGCAGGCTCCCCTGCGTGTATTGGGACTGCAGGACCTGCGTCCCTCCCGGGGCGCGGTACAGGCCCGCGTCCGCATATTGAAAGGAGAGCAGGAAGGCCCACGGCCCGGACGAACCCTCGAGCCCCAAGCCGATGCGCTTCTCCCCGTTCGTCGTCCCGAATCCCGCCTGGAACCGGCCGTGCATCCCGCCGTCGAAGCGCGGCATGCGGGTCATGAGATGGATGACCCCGCCGATGGCGTCCGAACCGTAGAAGACCGAAGAGGCGCTCCGCAGGACCTCGACGCGCTCGATGTCCTCGGGGCTGACGAACGACGCGTTGGGCCCCGTCCGGCGGTCGCTTTCGAGCCGGGCGCCGTCGACAAGGTAGAGGACCCGGCGCCGGGCCAATCCCCTGACGGACGGGACGAGCGAGAATCCGGCGGTGCCGAGAGCGCCCACGCCGGGGACGTCCTGCAGGCCGTCGTTGATATTGGGGACCAGCTTGTCGGCGAGGGTCTCGCCGGAGATGACCGTGCTGGCCGCGGGGACCTGGATCGAAGACTCGGGATAGCGCAGGGCGGTGACCACGACTTCCTCGCTCTGCTTGATGAGCGGCGATAGAACGAGGACGATCGGCCGGCCAAGCTCCTTGGGCCCGAGCAGGAACTCGCGCTCGTAATAGTCCGGGTGGACGACCTCGAGAACGATCCGGCCGGAGTCCGGGAGGTCGAGGGCGAAGCGCCCCTCGGCGTCCGTTGCCGCTTTAAGGCCGCTCGCCCGATGAATGACGACCGCGCCGGGGACGGGATTCTGGACGCCCCCGACGACCGTCCCCCTGACTTCGGCGGCTTGGGCGGGAAGGGCGGCCGCGAGCAGTACGCAAAAAACGCAAGAGAGGAGGCAGGCGAAAACGGGTTTGCGCATGGTCATCTCCGTCATCAATTAGACGCGGGAGAGGCCCGGTTCCTTCCCGACCCGGGCGGCCTCGCGGCTATGGCCGCCTGCTGGGGCTTCTCCTTTTCACCAGGCATGGGTCCGCGGACGCTTGAGCCAGGTCCGCGACGGTCCGGTCCAGGATGGGATGGCGGAGTCTCGGGACGAGCTCGCTCAAGGGCGTCAGGACGAAGTTCCTCAGGTGGAGCCGCGGATGCGGGATGACGAGATCAGGCGTATCGACGACGAGGTCGCTCGCGAGCAGGATGTCGATATCGATCGTTCGCGGACCCTTGGCGACGGTGGGCACGCGCTTTAAAGCGGTCTCGACGGATCTCGCCAGACTGAGGAGCGACCGGGGGTCGAGCGCCGTCCTGACCTCGAGGACCTGGTTCAGGAACCAGGGTTGATCCGGGTAATCCACGGGCTCGGTCTCGTAGATGGAAGACTCCCTGAGGATCTCGACGCCGGCGGCGACCAGAAGCCTTCGGGCCCGGGCCAGGTTCGCCGCCCGCCTTCCGAGGTTGCCGCCCAGGCTCAGGTAATAGATCACGCTCGCTCCTCGCCTGCCATTCTAATCAAACCCCGGACCCGGTTGCAATTCGAACGGCCTTTGTTTAGTATACGTCCTCCCGGGCCGGATGCCCGGAGATTCCCCGGCGGAGAGCGCGCATGAGCAACCTGATCTTCCTCGACAACGGGGCCACGTCTTTCCCCAAGCCCGAAGAGGTCTACCGGTACATGGACCATTTCTACCGGAATTTCGGGGTCAACCCGGGGCGCTCCGGGTACGACCTGTGCATGGAGGCCGGGCTCATCGTCGAGGAAACGCGCAAGCTGTTGACGGACTTCTTCAACGGGAACGACCCCAACCGCCTCTGCTTCGGCTACAATTCGACCGACGCTTTGAACCTCATCATCTCCGGGATGCTCCGTCCGGGCGACCATGCCATCTCGACGACCGTCGAGCACAACTCCGTCCTCCGGCCGCTCTACCACCTCCGCCGCGACGGCGTCGACGTCGACTTCGTGCCCTTCGACGGGGCCGGCTTCGTCGACCCGGAGGAGATCCGCAAGAAGTTCCGTCCGACGACGCGCCTCGTCATCGTCAACCACGCCTCGAACGTCATCGGCACGGTCCAGCCCATCGCCGCGATCGGCCGGCTCTGCCGCGAGGCGGACATCCCCTTCGCCATCGACGCCTCGCAATCGGCAGGCAAGGTTCCCATCGATGTGGAAGCCCAGTTCCTCGACGTCGTCGCCTTCACGGGCCACAAGTCCCTGCTTGGGCCGACGGGCATCGGCGGGCTGTATGTCCGCGAAGGCATCGAGATCCGCCACACCCGCGCCGGGGGGACGGGCGTGCGCTCGGCCGTCCGGGCCCACCTCGACGAGTACCCCTATCGCCTCGAGTACGGCACGCCCAACGTCATGGGCATCGCCGGCCTCAAGGCCGGCGTTTCATGGGTCTTGGAGAAGGGGCTCGAGAAGATCCACCACGAAGAAATGCGCTTGGCCGGGATCCTCCTCGAGGGCCTGCGGGCCGTCCCCCGCGTCAAGCTTTATTGCCTGGACAGCCTCGAGGACCACATCGCCGTCCTGGCCTTCAACATCGACGGGATGGACGCGGCCGACGCGGGGACCATGCTCGATGTCGACTTCGGGATCGCCTGCCGGACAGGATTGCACTGCGCCCCCCTCGTCCACGAGCAGATGGGCACGGACAAAGTCCACGGCACGGTCCGCTTCGGGATCGGGCCGTTCAACACCGAGGAGCACATCCGGACGGCCGTCCGGGCCGTCGAAAAGATCGCCTCCCTGCCGATGAAGAAGCGCTGACGCGGCGTCAGACGCAGCCGTCGGGCTTGGGCAGACCGGCGACCTTGCAGGCGCCCTTGGCCGGTCCCGACGGGAACAGTTCGTAGATCTTCATGAGCGGGAAGCCCGTGGCCTGGCACATCTTCCGGACCATGGGGGCCAGGTTCTTCTCCAGGTAATATTCGCGGATGAACTTGACGACGGCCCAGTGCTCGGCCGTCAGCTCGTCCAGGTTCTCCTCGGCTTTGGCCAGGAGCCTGGCTGTTTCCTCGTTCCACTCTTCCGGATGGGACAGGAAGCCCTCTTCGTTGACTTCGATCCGTAGTCCCTCGATCTCGATATGCGGCATGGTTGACTCCCTATTTCTCGCTCTTGGCGGGGACGACAAGGGCGTTGGAGACGAGCTCCAGGACCTGGACGACCCGCATGGGCAGCTTGTAGTGCTTGATGACATCGGCGAGACCGTCGATGCAGTTGTGGCACATGGTGCAGACGAGCTTGGCCCCGGTCGCCCGGAGCTGGTCGGCCTTGATCTTGGCGACCTCGAGCCGAAGCGGCCGGTACTCGGCCATGGACAGGAGGCCGCCGCCGCCGGTGCAGCAGAAATTCTCCCTGCGGTTCGGGAACATCTCCCGGAAATCCGCGCATACGCGGCGCAGGACCTCCCGGGGCTCCTCGACAAGGTCGCCGGAGCGGGCGATGTTGCAGGAGTCGTGGAAGGTCACGGCCTCGGCGTTCCGTGAAGGATCGACGGAGATCCGGCCCGTCTCGAGGTAGCGTTTGAGGGTCACGACCACGGACTCGGTCGGCAGCTTCTGGTCGTACCCGGCCCAGGTGTAGCCCTCCCAGCGCGTCGACCGGTAGCCGTGGCCGCACTCGGAGATGACGATGCGCTTCACCCGGAGCCTCTCGGCGGCTTCGTAAACGTTCCGGGCGACAAAAGCCCCCAGCTTGTCGTCCCCGGAAAAAAGTCCGAAGTTCGTCTGGTCCCAGCCCCACTTCGGCAGGGTCCAGGACTCCCCGGCGACATGGAATATCTTGGCGGCGTGGGCGATCGAACGGGGGTCGAACTTGATCTCCCGGGGATTGATCGTATAGAGGACGTCGCAGCCTTTTTTGTCGACGGGGATATCCACGGCGTCCGTCCCGAGTTCCGTCCGCAGCTCGTCGCGCATCCACTCCAGCGTCTCCAGGTAGTCCTGCTCGGTGACCGCCATCTGGTTGCCCGTCTCCCACTGGTCCCGGCTGACATTGAAAACCCCTTCGGGGACGATGCCGAGCTCGGTCAGGAGCCCCCGGGTGAACCTCACCAGGAGCCCCGTGTCGACCCCCATGGGGCAGTTGTAGGTGCAGCGGCGGCAGGCGCTGCAGGTCCCGAAGACGATGTTCTTCAGGCGGTTCAGGTCCTCGTCGTTCCGGACCGTGCCGGCCTTGACCCACCATGGGGCGATCCGGCCCGTCCAATCGATGTGGCGCTTGAAGATCTTGCGGACCTGGTCGGCCTTCCAGACCGGTGTCATGGTCGGGTCGTCAGGCCGGGCCAGGAAATAATGACAGGACTCGGCGCAGAGGCCGCAGTGGACGCAGGCCGTTAGGGAGACCGCCAGGCTGCGGGAGACGCGGCGGCCGAGAAGGTCGAGGAACCTGGCCGCGTTATCACCAGGCTCGTAGGTCTTGAGCCGGCCGTCTTTGACCGAGGGCCGCTCCTCCTCTTTCGCCAGGGCCTGGGTCCTGACGTCGAGCGGAGCCTCGACGACCCCCGAGGGACCGGCTTTCCGGCGTTTCATGCCCGCTCTTTCGCGGTCCTGGCCGTCGTGCGCTTGCCGGTCGAGGAGGGCGGAATGGCCCCGCGGTGCCCGAGCGAGCGGCCTAGATAGAAGCGGCTGAACGGATAGTAGAGGTAGTGGCAGATCTTCGAGAACGGCACATAAACCAGGAAGAAGGCCGTCAGCCCGAAATAGAGGATGAGCGGCCACTCCCCTTTTTCAGGCCGGTTGGGCACGGCCAAGGCCCCCGCGGCGAACCATACGATGAGGAGGACGAGAGAAAAATAGTCGTCGGGGGAGCTGATCTCGCGGAGCACCGGATTCGTGAGGCGCCGGACGAGCCGAAGGAGCCCCACGACCAGGGCCGCGGCGATCACCGCCTGGAACAGGAGGACGATCCCCCTGACCTCGAATACGCCCGGCGCGTACGGGATGATGAAGGTGCCGGCGATGGCCGCGGCGACCCCGGCGTGGAAGATGATGAACTGGACATAAAAGCCGGGCCGTTTCCTGGTCGATTCCATGGCCCCCGGCATAGCGATGTTCATCAGGGAATAGCCAGCGCCGGCCCCCTCGCTTCCGGCGGCAAAGGTCCGGTCCTTGCGGGTCTTGAACCGGAAGATCCAGATGAGCCGGCCGGCGTAGACGAGGGCCAGGAAGACGAGGGCCGCGATCTGGACCTCGTTCTCGAGGATTCTCAGGAATTCACTCATGGGTGTGTCTTTCGGCCCGTCCGAAGTCGGATATTATAGCAGACGCCGCCGCGGCGGCCAAGAGGATCCGGGTTCAGGCGGTTTCCTGAAGAGACACGACGAAGCGGTCGCCTTGGGCCAACGGGGTGACGGTCATGGAGAACGTGTGCTCGCCGATGGACGCCTCCACCGCCGCCGCGGCCCCCGTCTCCCGCGCTTTCCGTACGGCTTCCGCCGCGGCCGAGCTGCGAACCGCTTCCCAGAAATGCAGGCCTTCCGGCGTCTCCCGGCCGGCGATCCGGCGGAAGCTCGCGTTGCAGACGACGATCCGCGCGTCCTGATCGATGACGCAGAGTCCCTCCTGGACGGACGCCAGGATGCCGAGGATCTCCTCGTTCTGCAGCCGGATCTCTCCGAACATCGCCTTGAGCCGGCCGGACATGGCGTTGAAGCTGCGGGCGAACCCCTTGAACTCCCCCTTCCGCCGCGTCGAGACGGAGACGTCGAAATCGCCGGCCGCCACCCGCGTCGAAGCGTCGATGACCTCGCGGAGAGGCGCCGCCTCCGATCTCGCGAGGAAGAACGCTAGGACGAGGGCGACCAGGGTCACAACGCCAACGACCTTTAGCAGGTCGGCTCGAAGGGCGGCCATGAGGGCGTCGAAATCCTTCATGAAATAGCTCAGGCGAAGGGCCCCGGCGACCCGCCCGCCGGAGATGAGGGGGACGCTCATATACATCATGTTGGTCTTGAGCGTGGAGCTCGGCCGGATGGACATCTGCTTTTCGCCGCGGAGGGAGGCCTGGATCTCCGGCCTGAAGAAGTGATTCTCCATATCCCGGGCTTCCTTCTCCGAGTCGGCCAGGACATTGCCGGCCTGGTCGATGACCGTGATCCTCGTGCCCGTTTCGCTGCCGAGGGCGGTGATGAGCCCGGCCAGGTCCCCGGTCTCCGAACCGGTGAGGTAAGGGATGACCTGTCCTTCGAGAAGGAGCGCCATGTGGTCGAGGCTCGCTGATCGCTCCTCGATGTGGTGCGTCCGCATGAGAGGGGGAGCGAAGATCGTGACCGCCGCGGCCAGCAGGGCGATGACGGCGACATAGCCCAGGAAGATCCGCAGGAACAGCGTCCTTTTCATTCTTCGATCGACCCTTGCCCGGCTCCTCTCAAGTCGATATTATATTAAAAAGACGGCCCTTTGGCATCGTCTTTGTTGGAGGAGGTCATCATGAGCAAGCTCGCCCTGTCCGTCCTGTTCCTGGTCCTTGGCCTGGCCGGGTTCGCCGTCGCACAGCCGAAGTTCGAAAAGGACATCGTCCCGACCGCCAAGGGCGATCTCGAGATCACGTTCCTCGGCCACGGGACGCTGATGATGGCCTACGCCGGCAAGACGATCCACGTCGACCCGTACGGCGACGTCGCGGATTACGGGACGCTCCCCAAGGCCGATCTCGTCTTAGTGACCCACGAGCATTTCGACCATCTGGATCCCAAGGCCCTCAAGGCCATCCTTAAGCCGGACACGGCGATCGTCGCCTCCAAGTCCTGCGCCCCGAAGCTCCCGGGGGCCGTCATCATGGCCAATGGCGAAAAGCGCGCCGTTATGGGCCTGACCATCGAGGCCATTCCGGCCTACAACATCACCCACAAGAGGCCGGACGGAAGCCCTTTCCATCCCAAGGGCGGCGGCAACGGCTATATCGTCAGCTTCGGCGACAAGCGCGTCTACATCGCCGGCGATACGGAAGATACGCCGGAGATGCGGGCCTTGACTTCGATCGACGTCGCTTTCCTGCCGATGAACTTGCCTTACACCATGTCCCCGGAACAGGTCGCGGATGCGGCCAAAGCCTTCCGGCCGAAGGTCGTCTATCCGTATCACACCGGTGATACGGATGCGTCCAGGCTGGTCAAGCTCCTGAAGGGGGAAAGCGGCATCGAGGTCAGGATCCGCAAGCTCAGCTGACGACGGCGGTCATTCGCCGCCGGAACAGCCCTTGAGGCCGGTGGCCCGGCCTTCCTCGATGTGATGCTTGATCGTCTTGCCGCGGACCATGTAAATGACATCCTCGCCGATGTTCGTGGCATGATCGGCGATGCGCTCGAGATGACGGCCGACGAGGATCAGGTCGACGGCGACCGAGATCGTCCCCGTGTCCTGCATCATGTAGGTCAGGAGCTCCCTGAAGACCTGGTTTTCGAGCTGATCGACCTGGTCGTCCCTCAGGCAGACGTCCCGGGCCAGGGCTTCGTCCCGGTTGATGAAGGCGTTGAGGGCGTCCCGGACCATCTCCTGGGCCAATCCGGCCATGCGGGGAATGTCGATCAGGGGCTTGAGCTCCGGCTGCTTGAGAAGGTCGATCGTCCGCTCGGCGATGTTCACCGCCAGGTCACCGATGCGCTCGAGGTCGCTGCTGATCTTCATGGCCGAGGTGATGAACCGCAGGTCCGTGGCCATGGGCTGGCGCAGGGCCAGCATGTGCATGCACATCTCGTCGACCTCGATGTCGAGGCAGTTGATGGCCTCCTCCCGGTCGAGGACCTGGCAGGCCATCTTCTCTTCGCGGTCCTTGAGCCCCCGGACGGCCAGGGTGATCTGCTCCTCGGCCCGGGCGCCCATCTCGAGGAGCTTCTCCTTGAGATTCTTCAGCTCTTCGTCGAATGGACGGTCTATCTTGGACATCCTTCCTCCTCGATGGGCCGGAGCGCGACCGCGGGGGCGAGCCTCATGCGATGATGCGGCCAGTTTAGCGTTTTCGGGTCCTCGAATCAAGCCAACGGGCCGCCCCGCTCACTTGATCGACGTGTTGATCACGCTGTAAAGGGCCGTCTCGGAGACCATCCCCCCCGGCCCGTACAGGATGAAATAGACCCTGAGGCCCTGGGGCGTCTGGACGACGGTGTGATCCTGGGGCCCGACCACGGTACTCATGGTCCCGTCCTTGGAATAGCCCTCGACGAAAGGCGAGCCGGCGATAGCGAGGGTCAAGCCGTCGGCCGTCATGCCGTCGAAAAGGCCCGCTTTGGAGTTCTCATAATTGCCGGAGCATCGCGTTCCCCATAGGAACGTATGGGTCGCGCCCTGCGCGTCGGTGAAGGGAGTCACCCCGGGAGCTCCTCCCTCCGGAGGGCAGAGCTTGTCGAGACGGACGCCGGCTTCCCGGGTGAAGCTCAGGCCGTCGGTCGAGATGGCGCTCAAAACCCGGCTATAATCGCTCGTTCCGCCATAGTACATCCGGAATCGGCCGTCAGCGAGCAAAAGGACCCGGCCGCCTCCGATCCCGTTTGTCTCATATCCCGTGCCCGAAAAGGTCAGCCTCTCTCCCGGCTCCCCGATAAAAGTCCAACCGCCGTCCGTGGACAGGGCGCTCTTGACGGCCGCATAGCCCATGGCGTTGACCTGCCCCTGCTTTTGATCGAGCCAGTACATCCGGAAAGAGCCGTCGGGGTTGCGGACGATCCAGTGGCTGAAGAGAGTATATCCTTCGAATCGATAGCCCGCTTCTTTGGTGAAATTCAGGCCGTCGTCGGAGATCCAGCTGACCATGCCCCACCAATCGGGATCGTCCGGGGTGTCGCCGACCGCATAATAGAGGCGGTAGCGGCCGTCATCGAGCCGGATCACGACGGGGTCGGGCCCGCCGTTCCCGGCCTGGCTCATGTTCAGGATCACGCCTTCATAGGTCCAGCCGCTGCCGAGCCTCAGGCAAGTCGCCGGGGTCCCGTTGCAGGTATAGGGTTTGGGTGTCGTATCGTCATTGTCCGTGGCCTTGGCCCCGCAGCTCGAGAGGCTCAGGAATCCGATCGCCGACGCTATCGACGCCACCAGGAATGCATTGGTTTTCCGGCTCATGGCAGGTTCCCCTCCGATAGAACGGGTCGGAAGCTCGAGCGCGTTCCCCTCTCTCTATGGGGCTCATGATAGGGAAAGCGCGCGGGGAATGCAAGCGGAGAGGTCGGGGAAGAAAAAATGGCTCCTCGGGCAGGACTCGAACCTGCAACCTAGTGGTTAACAGCCACCCGCTCTGCCGATTGAGCTACCGAGGAGCAGGTTTGGGTAATTTAGCAAAAAGCAGGTGAAAAGGCAATAACGAACGGCCTGGTGTCAAGCCAACGTGAATCGTTCCGGTTTCCACCAACGTGAACTGTTCCGCTTTGCTCATCGGCAGATCCGTTCCAAGTAGCTGTTATGGTGGAGTTGGGGCTCCCACTT
>Ga0214473_10000792_pt1 | contig 43246 bp, 34 predicted proteins | sample RVTome_7_FD_203509 | JGI IMG/M metagenome (GOLD analysis project Ga0214473, IMG submission 203509) | Soil microbial communities from uranium-contaminated site in the Upper Colorado River Basin, Wyoming, United States - RVT98D197 | ecosystem: Environmental > Terrestrial > Soil > Contaminated >...
TTATAACTGTCGATCAGGCCATTATCCACCTTGCCCTTCAGCAATTCCGCGAGTCCTTCGGCTCCGGGAAGCAGGGGGGCGACCATGACAAAGGTCCTGATCCCTTCCGTATGAAGAATTTCCAAGGCTTCTAGGCGCTTTTCGATCGGGGGAGCGCCCGGTTCGAAGATTTTTCGCATCTTTTCATCCGTGGTAGTAACGGTAAATCCCACTTGGCCATCCGCTGCTTTCTTTAATATATCAACGTCTCTTAAGACCAGTGGGGATTTTGTTTGAATGACAACCGGCCAGCCGTGCCCCACCAGGATCTCAAGACATTTTCTGGTAAGCTTATATCTCTTTTCCAATGGTTGATAGGCATCACACACCCCGCTTATCCAGACGGTCCCCTTTTTCTTTTTCCTGATCTCGCGGTCCAAGAGCCCGGCCGCATTGATCTTCACATCCACAAACTGTCCCCAGGGTTCATAGTGCCTGGTAAATCTCTTCATGAACCTCGCATAGCAGTAGAGGCAATTATGCCCGCAGCCCACATAGGCGTTCAAGGCATAGTCATAGACCTGGGATTTGGAAAGAATGGCTTTGGCTAGGATTTCTCTAACGACCACGGGAACATCCTGGTCTCAGTAAAGACAATAGGTTCAGGTCAATACGGTTGGACAAATGACGTTGTCGGTTATTGATCAACTTATTTCCTTCATCTCTCCAACTGTTTCTGATTACCCGATCCTTCTCCTCCATCTCCAAACAAAGCCCCCAGGTCATGAAGTGGAATGATTTATCTAAACCATAACAAACAGTTAAAGTCAACCCGTTAAGGGGGGACGCCGGCAAGAAAGTAAATTACCATAAAGGAGCCTCTGATAGGTTTTCCATTGATACCGAATGAATTTATTGCTTTTTTACCGGCATCCCCAGGACTCATTGTTCCCTTATTTTGATGGCGACCGGAGTGGAATAAAAAATCCGGGAACTTTTTCAGCCCCCCCTTTGTCTAAAGTTTATAATCGCAAAAAAACATCCATTTCGCCCAGGAGGTCCGTGATGAGAAAGATTAACTGTTGGTTATTCGTCATTATAGCGCTGGTGCCGGTTTTCTGCTGGTCCCAGGCGGCCGGTCAGCAGCAGGTGTCTGAGGACCGGACTTTATCCCCTTATTTCTTTGTCCAAAGCGATAATCCGGATACGGATCGGCTGCCCTTGAAATCCACCCTGGCGTCGGTCCATATTTCCGGCGTCATTGCCGATGTGCTGGTGACCCAGGTCTATAAGAACGACGGCAAAAGACCGCTGGAAGCCGTCTATGTTTTTCCGGCCTCCACCCGCGCCGCCGTTTACGGGATGAAAATGACCATCGGCAGGAGAGTGATCGAGGCCAGAATCAAAAAGCGCGACGAGGCGCGACGCGACTATGAGAAGGCCCGCGAGGCGGGGAAGAATGCCTCGCTTCTGGAGCAGCAGCGTCCCAACGTCTTTCAGATGAATGTGGCCAACATCATGCCCGGGGATACCATCAAAGTGGAACTGAAATATACGGAACTGCTCGTCCCCACGGATCGGGTCTATGAATTGGTCTATCCCACGGTGGTGGGGCCGCGCTATTCCAATCAAAAAGCGTCGAGTGCCTCTCCCTCGGAGCTCTGGGTGGAGAACCCCTATCTGCACCAGGGCGAATTATCCGCCACCACCTTCGATATTTCGGTGGCGATTAATGCCGGGATTCCCATTGCCGGGTTGACCTGCCCTTCGCATAAAGTAAAGGCGGTTTATGAGAGCGCCTCCCGGGTTAACGTATCCCTGGATAAGGCCGAATCCAACGCCGGCAACCGGGATTACATCCTGCGCTACCGGCTTGACGGCGATAAGATTCAGACCGGTCTTTTGCTGTCGCAGGGCGATCGGGAAAATTTCTTTGTCCTCATGATGCAGCCGCCGAAAAGGATTAAGAACACGGATATGCCGGGCCGCGAATATATTTTTATCGTGGATGTATCCGGTTCGATGCACGGCTTTCCGCTTAATATCTCCAAGAAACTGTTGTCCAGTCTGATCGGCGATCTGCGCTCCACGGATAAGTTCAATGTCCTGCTCTTTTCCGGCGGGTCTTCTCTGCTGGCCGAGGAATCGCTGCCGGCAACACCCGCCAATATTCAAAAGGCCCTTTCCGTGATTGAACGCCAGCGGGGCGGCGGCGGTACGGAACTTCTGCCCGCGCTCAGGCGCGCTCTTTCGCTCAAGAAAGAAGCCGGTTTTGCCCGGACCATGGTCATTGTGACCGACGGTTATGTCTCCGTGGAAGAAGAAGCCTTCGATCTGATCCGCAATAATCTGGGCCGGGCCAACTTGTTTGCCTTCGGCATCGGTTCCAGCGTCAACCGCCACATTATTGAAGGCATGGCCCATGTCGGTATGGGCGAACCTTTCATTATTACCAAGCCGGATACGGCAGAGGCTCAGGCGGAACGTTTCCGCAAAATGATTCAGTCGCCCGTTTTGACGCAGGTGAGGGTCCGCTTCGACGGGTTTAAAGCTTATGATGTGGAGCCGGTCTCCATCCCCGACGTGCTGGCCGAACGGCCTGTTCTGGTTTTCGGCAAGTGGCGCGGCCGTCCCAAAGGCGCCGTCACCTTAAGCGGTATTACCGGAGAGGGTCAATATCAAGAAACGATCAAAGTAGAAAATGAGAATAAGCCCAAAGGGAATGCCGCCCTGAAATATCTCTGGGCGCGCCATCGAATCATGCTGTTATCCGACTATAACCGGCTTCGCCAGGACGACCGGCGGGTGAAGGAAATTACCGAACTGGGTCTGAGCTATAATCTGCTGACCGCCTACACCTCCTTTGTTGCCGTTGATAACCAAGTGCGTAACGTGGACGGCCGGTGGCAAACCGTAAAACAGCCCCTGCCGCTGCCCGAAGGGGTATCGGATTACGCGGTCGGCGGCCGCGGAAAATACGCTTCGGCTCCGGCCGTGCAAAAGAATTTGCTCATAACCGGCATGAGCCAAAAAAGGGAAAGCCCTCCGGCCGAGGATAAGGCGGCGGCCCGGGAATTAGAAGCGCCTAAGACCAAGGACAAGGTGCAAAAGATCCGCGTTGTCAAGGTGAATACAGGAAAGGGTTTAACCCAGGATGAAATTTTCAAAGTGGTTCAAAGCCAATTAAGCGCCATCGAAAGGTGCTTTACTGACAGCCGGTTCTCTGGGACCATTCAAATCAATCTGACAATAAACCCCGACGGCACCATCAAGGAGGTCGAGATTCATTTCGGGGACAGGCAAGAGGCAAAACTTCGGCAGTGTCTGATTGATCAGGTCAAGCGTTGGCAATTTCCGGCAACGACAAACGGCCGGGCGGTAGAAGCGACCGTAACTTTACAAATATAACCCGGCCGACTTCGTAACAAAATGACTTTAATTATAAATTGTCACTCTCATGGAGACGGGAATCAGGTCGTATTAATATTTTCGAATTCCCGCCTTCGCGGGAGTGACGGGGGGGTTGGCCTCAGGATAGATATTGTTTCATATATTGTTCAATGTAAGTCTTCACTTTTAAGGGGGTTCGATAGATACCGCAATGTCCTTCGCACAAGATGTCGGTCTTCAAGGCCAGCAGTTCCTCCATGGAATTTTGCCAATCGCTCAGATTGGATCCAAAGTCCTTGGAAAAAGGACCGTGGATATCCTGACCGAAGAGGACCCGTTGTTTCTGCCGATCGAGGTAAAGGGAAATCGAACCCGGGGTGTGACCGGGTGTATGGAGGCAGATGAGTTTTTCTTTTTGGCTCAAGGGGAGCTCCTCGATTTTAGCCTTTAATACCCGATCGACCTTAAGACGGGGCAAGTCCACGCCATACCAGGAAGCGGCGGTCAGGCCCGGATCGCCGGACTCGATGGCCTCCTGATCCAATTCGTGGGCAACCGTAAGGCACCGGGTCCGTTCCTTAAAAAAAGAGACCCCGCCGATATGATCTACATGGCCATGGGTAAGAATGAGATAAGACAGATCCTGAGGATTCACTCCCGCCTTTTGGATATTGTCCCATATCACGGCCGAACCCTTTCCCGCTCCGGCATCGATGAGAGCGGTGGCCTCTTCTCCTTTGATCAGATACACCAAAGCATCCTGCGGATGTGAAAGTTCGGGACCTCCCACACAAAAAATGCCGGAAATGATCTCAAAGGATTCGGATATCATTTTTTCTCTCTTGCCCTGAGGATTTCATGTTTTAATCAGTAAAGCAAGAAATTTGTATAACCGGCAGACATTTTTCATACCCCATTACGCAGGTCGGTCCCGTTCAAGTTGCAATGATCAAAGTTGAAACAGTCAAGAACCTTAAGTCTTAAACGTCCCTTAAGATATTAATGGGTCCTGTTAAGCAGAAAGGAAAACCGGCTTTCCACCCAGGGCTCAGGTTTTCCGTCAAAAACTTTTTCCACCAGTTTTATCCGTTTGTTCTTTGCAATCAACAGCACGCTTGAAGAGCGGGTTCCATACGAGGGGCTTTCGATAAAAATCGATGATAAAAGCCTTTCCCATTCCAATCCGACCCCGGTTGACGGCAGTTTATGGTCCGGGGCATTTTTACGATCGGACAACAGTTTAAAAAGCGCTGCTTCCAAATCAGGGCCTTTTTTATTCATGGCCGCAGACAAGGCTCTCTTGCCTTTGATAACCTTTGGCCAGGGACTGTCCAGAAAAAGATTACTCAGGCCGTAAATTCCAGCTTCGAGCTTTTCTATTTTACCGCGGTTGGAATAAACCAAAAGCTCATGATGGTCTCCGCATATTAAATTAAAGCCGTTATATTTCTGCGCCTGTCGGGAAATTCTGTTTACATAGGAAACCGCGCTTTCAGAACCCGTAAGGAAATTGCTGACCAGTTTCCCTCGTGATGGAGCACTGGTTTTTAAAGCACCCGGATCACGGAAATTGGTTATGGCGGCAAATCTCCCTCTTCTGGTAACCCCCATCCAGGTGCCTCCTTCTTTTAAATCACGACCGGCCAGCACCTGTGGAGCATCTTCCCAGAAGGCGACAGGAGATGACGGCCTCTCATAATATTCATCACGATTGGCCGCTGCTATGAACCGGTACGAAGGATGTACTTTGTAAGCAAAAACGATAAAACACATTGAATTCCCTCATCTCTCCTTCGGTCAGTTACCCTAACGTTGCATAAAAAAAGGGCCTTTGCAACGTTTAGATTCTTACACCACAGGTCTGAAAATTTATCTCTCACTTTCGATTCTAAGACCCCTTTGAACCGTTCCATAATTTCAAATAAATTTGGTCAGGTTTTCGAAGTTTTTTAGGGTAAGATTTTTTTTAACCCGGTCAAAATTTTAGTCATGGTTTCCCCCGCGGATTTATTAATAATGACATCGGCAATAGAGTCCTGTTCCGTAGGGCCAAGGTTGATAATAACGATCCCTGCGCCCGAACGCTTTGCATGCAGCGGCAAATAAGCGGCAGGATATACCGCCAAAGAAGAACCAATGACGATGAACAAGTCACATTCCTGAGATTCCTTGGTGGCAACCCTCAGTGCTTTTTCCGGAAGGGCCTCGCCGAAAAAAATGACGTCAGGCTTTAAAATACCGCCGCACTTCTGACACTCCGGAACGGGATCATCCGAAGGAATATTATTTTTTATGACTTCCAGAGGATAACGCTGCCGGCAACCCAGGCAAACAACCCATTTCATATTGCCGTGTAATTCACGGACGATGTCCGCAGTGTTGCCTCCTTTTTGGTGCAGGTTATCCACATTCTGGGTAATCACGGAATAAAGTTTGCCTATTTTTTCCAGTTCGGCAATGGCATAATGGGCGGGGTTGGGTTCGGCATCAGCCAACAACCCTCCCTCCATGAGGATCTTCCACATTTTCTTACGCGTTTGGTCGGAGCTTAAATATTTATCAATAGTAAAATCGTCGGGATCAAATCTTGTCCAGAGGCCGCCGGGGCTTCGAAAATCGGGAATGCCGGATTCCGTGCTGACACCGGCCCCGGTAAAAACAACCACCCTGCCGGCAGCAGCGATCATCTCCACCACTTTATTTATTTTTTCTTCCATACCCTCCGGTCCTCCTGTCGTCGCTTTGATAATATTCCTCGAAGCTGCAAAATAAAATTAATAGATAAAGGAGTTATTGTCCATTACTAATAAGTGCAAAATAATAAAAATTTAATCTGTTGATCGCCAGGAAGCTTTTTCTGAGGCCATTGAATCATTGCATGCCCACCCTCAAGACCTTGGCTCCCCGGATCTTTCTTTCTTTTAATTCGATTAAGGCCTGATTGGCCTCCTCCAACCTGAACTCCTCTATCACCGGACGAATAGGGATTTCAGCCGCCAGGGCCAAAAATTCTTCCACATCTCTTCGGGCCACATTGGCCACACTTTTTATCTCTTTTTCCATCCAGAGGTCCCGCGGGTAGTCGATTTGAAGCAGGGCGGATTTATCCCGGTCCTCCTTACGGATGGCATTGATAACCAGCCGGCCCCCATTTTCTAAATTTTTCAAGGCTTCCACGACCGGCTTCCAGGCCGGGGTGGTATCGATGATCCCGGAAAGTTTCAACGGCGATTCTTCTTCGATCCCGCCGGCCCAGAACGCCCCCAAATCCCGGGCGAATGATTTTTCCTGGTCGCTGCGGGCGAAGACCAATACCCGGGTGTTTGGATAGTGGTGCCGGACCATCTTGAGGACCAGATGGGCCGAAGCCCCAAAACCAACCAGCCCCAGATTCTGTCCGTCGCGGATTCCGGTCAGCCGCAACGACCGATACCCGATGGCCCCGGCACAGAGCAGCGGTGCTGCTTCGGCATCGGAAAAAACCTCCGGAATGTTAAAGGCAAAGGGTTCCGAAACGATCGTATATTCGGCATAGCCCCCCTGGGCATCGCGGCCGGTGGCCTGAAATTGATCACATAAATTCTCATCACCCCGCCGGCAGAAAGGACATTTCCCGCAGGCCGAGTAAACCCAGGCCAGACCTACCCGGTCGCCCGTTTGGAATTTTTTTGCCTCGGCCCCTTTTTTTTCCACCCGGCCCACCACCTGATGGCCCAGGACAACCGGAAATCTCGGCGGGGGAGTCCGGCCCTCAATTTCATCCAGTTCCGTATGGCAGACCCCGCAAACGGATACCCTGACCAGAAGCTCATTGGACTTGGGGGCCGGTTCTGGAAGATCCCTCAGTTCGAGAGGGGTTTTATTATTATTGAGATCGCTTATTCCATTTAAGACCATGGCCTTCATAATCAAGGACCTCCTTTTGGGGCTTTCCCCCCTTGGGTTCTGAGAATTTATCTCGAATCAGCAACTCCCGATATTCCAAGATCTAACCGGGATTTTTAAATTAAATAATAGAAGTCATCCTCTTTCGATCGGCTGAGGCCAGGGTGATTCGCCTGTTCGTAAGTCAGATCGAATACTTCATCAACGGTATTCGTTCACCGACGAAAAGATCAGAAGTTCGAATTACAGAGGAATGAAAATTTCGCAAAATAATTGATTTCATCAGAACGATAAAGCGGAGTAAGGCGTCGTTGGATGGTTAACTTGAAAAACGGCCATCCTTATTGCCTTCCAAGAAAACCGAAAGGGGTCCGTTCAATGATCATCCTTTTTAGGAAATGGATCTTCATATTCCCTTAGGATTGATAGAATCTCTTCTTGGATTGAGAAGAAGGTTTCGGAAACCTCCGGATCAAAATGGGTTCCCGTGTCCTTTTTCAAAATTTCCAATGATTGATCGATTGGAAAAGCTTTTTTATAGGGGCGATTGCTGATCAGGGCATCGAAAACATCGACGATCGCTACGATTCGTCCCCATAAGGGAATCTGGGAGCCCTTCAAGCCATTGGGATATCCGGATCCGTCCCATTTTTCATGGTGGGTCAACGCAATCTGTTCGCCCATCTTAATGACATACGAGTCCGAATTGGCAAGGATTCTTCCCCCGATGACGGTATGCAACTTCATGATTTTCCATTCCTCGACATCCAGTGGTCCCGGTTTGAGCAGAATCCGGTCCGGAACCCCGATCTTACCGATATCATGCATCGGTGCGGCATAGAGGATGATATCGATATCTTCAGCTGGAAGGCCCATGACCCTGGCTAAGGCAGTGGAGTAATATCCGATCCTCTTGATATGACCCCCTGTTTCTCCATCTTTGCTTTCGGCTGCCTGTGCCAGTCGGAAGGTGGTGTCGAGTGAAACTTGTTTGATCTTATCAAAAGCGATTTTCAACTCCTCAAAAGTCTGACGCAGTTCCAGGGTCCTTTTGTCAACCTCGGCCTCGAGGATTTTCTGGTAGTTGACCATGTGATCATTGAACATCTTGACCTTCAAAAGGGACTGAACCCTGGCCCGAAGCTCGACCTGATCGACTGGCTTTGACAAAAAATCATCGGCTCCCGCCTCAAAGGCCTTGATCCGGTTTTCGACTTCGGCAAACGAAGAGACCACCACGATCGGAATAATTTTCGTTTTATCCGCCTCTTTCAGGCGGCGGGCAACTTCGTACCCGTCCATTCTCGGTAGATTGAGGTCGAGCAATATCAAGTCCGGAGGAGAGGCTTCGACTTTCTCCAAACCGTTGATCCCGTCAAAGGCGGTTTCTACGGTGTATCCCAGTCGGGTGAGAATCGTAGTCAGCAAACGGCTGTTCATAACATCGTCTTCAACGACAAGAATCTGACTGGATTTTTCCATATCTTTCCCTTGGCTATGGATGCCCGGAACAAAAAGGATGCCGGTTCAAACGGTTACTGCTGACCATTGGTGATCCTCGGAAATCTCAGCAGAAAGGCAGCGCCTCCCTCGGCACCCTTGGCTTCCACCGTGATCTCCCCTCCATGAGCGATTACCAGGTTGCGGACGGTGGCTAACCCTAACCCCGTTCCCGTTCTCTTTTTCCCGGTGGCAAAGGCCTCAAAAAGATTCGTCACCATCTCTTCGGCAATGCCGGGACCATCATCGGCAATCCGTAAGGCGACCGAACGTTCATCGCAGCTGGTCGTGATCCAAATGTGTTTGCCGCTGGGATTCTGATCCCCGGACCATATCGCCTCCTGGGTGTTTCGAATCAGATTTTCGATCACCCGTAACATACGGTCGTTGTCGATTTGGACAAGCAGGTTTGTGCCGGATTCATGTTTTAAAATTAATTCGATGCCCATAGCTGCTAATTTTTGTTTCAATGGCGGACAGATCAACTCCAGGTAAACCGCCAGCTCGGTGGGCATAAGATTCAAGTCCGAGGAGCTGCCTCGGGCAAAATCGAGCACTTCCGCAATCATGCGGCTCAACCGATTCGCTTCGCTGATAACCGGCTCCAGGTCCTGAATCACCATCTCGTTCCCTTTTCCGGTCAGGACATCCTGTCTGGAGATCTCAGCAAATCCGATGATCGAGGATAGTGGATTTTTTAAATCGTGAACGATAGCGCTGGTCATTTGACCAATAGCCGCTAATCGACTATCCCGCTCACTCAAGTTCCTCTCCAAACGATACGCACGCAATTGGGCTGAAACTCTGGCTCTAAGTTCCCTGATTTCAAAAGGTTTGGCCAAATAATCATTAGCTCCGACATCCAAACCTTCCTCGACAGCCTCCCCGCCTGATTTGGCGGTGGCCAGGATCACCGGTATCTGCGCTAAGATAGGGTCTTTTCGGACTTGACGCGTAAGTTCATAACCATCCATCCGGGGCATCATGATATCCGAAACGATCAAATCCGGGACCCAGCGCCTCGCCATTTCAAGTCCTTCCATACCATCCTGTGCCATTTCAACCCGGTAATCATCGGCCAGATTACTGGCGATAAAGAGCCGCATGTCCGGGTTGTCCTCAACAACCAGCACTTTGGGGGCATCCGAAGGAGCCCTATCCCGTACACTTTCGGTGATATCCTGATTTTCCCCGAATCGAGATCCCAAGACATCGGCCAGAAGTGTTTTCTTATGCCCCTCTGTCTTTATTTCCTGGGGGGTATTGACCAGGGCTATTGTTCTGTCATAGGATATCTGATCCTCACGTCTTCGTCCGATGGCCCGTCGTCGTTCCAAAACCTTGGAGTCGGGTCGCTTAGGGAGTTCAACGCGGAAGGTCGTTCCTTCACCAAGTTTTGAACGGACCGTCACTTTGCCGGCATGGATCTTGGCCAACTGTTTAACCATGGCCAAACCGAGGCCGGTGCCCTCTTGGCGCCGGCTCATCTTGTCATCAACCTGAATAAATCGTTCAAAAACAGACTCTAATTTGTCTTCCGGGATACCGATGCCGGTGTCTTCGACTTCAAACCAGACAATTTCATTCTCTTCAGCGGCCCTTATTGTAATCCGTCCATTTTCGGGGGTAAACTTGATTGCATTGGACAGCAGGTTGGCCGCCATGGTCTCAACTTTGTCCGGATCAAAAATCGTCTCCGGAATACTTTCGAATCCTTCCAGAACCAGATCGATTTTCCGATTCACCAGATGCGGTCGAGCCTCATCAGCTAATTCCTGAATGACCTTGGAAAGATTGGCATTTTCATAATTACATTCGACCTTCCCGACGTCAATTTTAGCAAAATCGAGCAAGGTATTGACCTGTCGCAACAAACGACGGGCATTCCCCTCCATGGCCTGGAGGAGAGGACGTATATTTTCGGGGTCCTGTTTCCCCATAAGAAGGGTTTCAAGAGGACCAAGGATCAGCGTCAGCGGACTTCGAAGCTCGTGACTGACATTGGAAAAGAATCGCATTTTGGCCTGGTCAAGTTCCTTGAGTTCTTCATTGGCCTTCTCGATCTGCATTCTCAACTTAAGATCACTGCGTCGGTTCTTTTCCCTCCTTATGGTTGCGAATATCGTAGAGACCACCGCTCCGGATATAAAGAAGAATGGGAAAATGGCCTTGTTAACCTTAACCGATTCTGGTGGGCCGAAAAATGCGTTTATCGCGAAGTAACTCACCAAAGTCATCAGTCCGCTGGCAACGGTCTCAGGGATGCCCAAAGGAATAAACAGACAGAGAACGAAAATAACGAACACAATCCCGATATAATAGCTGCTGTCAAACCCGCCGATATAAGTGGTCATGATGGCGATCGACAGAGTTGTAACATAAAACTCCCATATAGAGAGAATTCTCGCAATTTTTGATCCGAATTTGGAGGAGAGGACTGCGATACCAATCAAATAGTTGAGAACCACAAAGAGCCGCAGCTCCAGAAAAATCAGGTGGTGTTCCGACGAGGCGATGATGTCAAGACCAAAGAAGCTCGCATAAAGAAAACAACCCAGGATCAAGATGTAACGAATGCCTGACTGGAGCTGCTCGCGCCCTTCTTTTTTTAGACGCTCCAGGAAAATTGGGTTCTGTTCAATTTTTTTACTGTCTAAATCTTTCATGTCCCTTTTTTTCGGCAATAATGATTATTGCGGTGGAGGGTTGCCAAGAGATTCTTTAATTTTGATATTAATAAAATTCTGACCACAGAAATTTTCGCATCCTATTCCCGCTGCTTTTTTGTTATTTTTAAAAAAAATATGACCTCCAAAGGCTCCCATATTGTTTCTGTTCTGTAATCATCGCCAAATACTTTTCTCGTCAATTCCATAAACTCCGGTTCATTTCTAGGTATAAAATTCCAGTCAGCATACCAGCTATGAGGTATAGGTTTATATCTATCTTTATCTTTATGGGCAATCACAAAACATCCATCATTGGCTATTACCTTTTTACAGAATTCATAAAAAATAAGCAGAATTTTATCGGGCAGATAATCGGCTAATCCAATGCTGTATAAAACGTTATATCCAGTAAATTTATTCACATACTTTTCATTGCCGGGTCTTAATCTCAAAATATTTTCTTCTATCAAATCCAATTCTGCCCACTTGGGTTTCACTTTCATCAAACTGTCTTTCGAATAATCCAAGGCTTCTTTGTCATGGTCAATCAAAGAAAATATTACTTTCCCTTTGCATTGCATCTTTTTTTCAAACAACTCTTTGATTTCTCGGCTAGAACCGCAGGCAGCATTCATGACTTTAAGCGTTTCATTGATTTTTAATTTATTAATCTGCTCTTTTAATATTTTTCCCATCCATTTTTTTCTATTTCGTATTGCTACAGCGTAGGCATCCTCCAAAAAATATCTATCTATGCATTGTCCAATTTTCTTAGATATTAGTTTATTGTTATAAACAATTTCTATCATTTTATAGTCACCCGGATAGCCTCTCGGCTTCTTGAGAGCATGACTCATCAATTCACTCTGGTATATCCAACATCCTATTGTCTGCCTGAAAATCTCTTTAATTTTTGCCTGAATTTTTTTTTCTGGTATATCATTAAAAAGCAAATTGCCTTTTTCCGCAGTGTCGTTTATTAATTCTCTGAAAATGTTCTTTGCTTCTTCCTTTTTTAAAAATCCCTTCAAAATCGCTTTCTCATTTTTTGAATATTGCCTTGCAAACGTATTAATATCATTTTCAAAAAAACCAATTATATTTTGTTTTAAACTTTCACTAAGATTCATTTTTTCAATTTGTGGTCTTACAAATTGTCTTATATATTCTTTGCTCATCCAAAGCATTTTTTCTAGCGCAATTATTTTACCTTCTTCGGTGTTTATCATTAATCCGCACAAATATTTGTTTGTCAAATCATCCTTTTTCCGCCACACTACAGTTGCTTGTATTTTTAATTTTTCTCCGTCAATATTAAACAAAATATTAAGCACGACTCCTTCGGAACCTAAAAAATTCTCACTTTCAATACATATTCCACGGTTACCCATATTAAGTACTTCTGCTTTAACTTTTTTTTGGCCGGGACTTTTTATTTGCGCATTAAAATTGCCAAAAATTCTAGGCGTATTTCTTCTGTTTTTTTCCCTTCGATCAAAAGAGTCTTTCCTCAGATTTTCCCCAATTTCGTTAGGCGCGACTATTCGTCTTTCTTTATAACTTCTTCTATCAAGCAGTTTATCCATAATAACAAAAATCTCTCCTTTAATAAATAACCCCCTCTCTCTTTTTGAGAAATGGTGTCTATTATTTTTCTAATGGAACTCCTTTAATTGAGTGCGCTAAAAAGAAAACCCATTCAACTTCTATCAAGTTCTTTCTGGCAAAAATGCCTTTCACCCAATTTTTCTACCAGGTCCCTCCCATAAAAAAGCGCCCACCAGAAAGGATTGGAAGAAGGGTTGGGTATTCCCCATTGTCCCCTATATGGTATCTACTTTTAAATACTACACAATATATTGAATGTCAAGACCAATATTCTGGCTTCTTGACTTGCCTGATAAGGGCAAACGAATCTTGCCGATTCCCTCTAAAGTCAGGCAAAGTCTTTTCAATCCAGGATTCCTATCTAATAAAAGTGTTTAGACGGTAACCCACTGACGAGCGGCTCTTTCTATCTTGACTCCCTTCCCTCAATATGGTTTATAATTCCCAGTAACTTTGGGATGTAGGGCAAGCGTTTGAATTTTACCCCCATATTAAAAAGGAAATTGCCATGCAAATCGGTATTTGCCTAAGCGCCATTAATCATGATCGCCACACCCGGAGCGAGGCCCGTGAAGAGATATTAAGGCTGCAAGAGCGATTTAAATTCACCAGTGTAGAACTTATACTGGAAGGGATCGGGCGGAGGTTTGCCCCCTATCCCTGGGAATGGACAGAAGAGGAATTCAAGGAAGTTAAGGCCTTTCTAACCCATTTTCAGCACAGCGGGGCCCATCTGCCTTTTTTCGGATTGAATGTGATCTGTGTGAATGAGCGGGTCCGGGACGACGCCATGGAACAGATGCGCCTGGCTATCGAGGTGGCCAAGCGCCTTGGTCTTGACTATGCGGTGGCCCACGCCACAGGGACGACCGAAGGGATCATGACCGCACGCGAACCGCGGCGCCAGTTTCTGGCCTTCACCCGCCTGGCCGGTTTGTGTAAAGATTCGGGTATGACCCTTTCCATAGAAAACGCCCAGAATCTGCACGACATTGGGGCATGTGCCGATATGATCCGCAGTCTCAGGAATAACGAAGGTCTGCCTGTGGCCATGACCTTTGACACGGGTCATGCCAACATCCCTAAAAACAGCGGGGAAGCACCCTATAAGCGTTTCGGAACCGTGGCCGACGCCCTGGGCGAATGCAAAGACATTATAAACAATATCCACCTGCACAACAACGACGGGACTTCCGACCAGCACCGGGGTATCATGGACGGCTCCGCGGACCTCAAGGCCTGCATCCGGCGTCTGCAGGATCTCAACTACCAGGGCAGTATTTCCCTCGAGGTCCGGCCCCAAACCCAGGATCTGGCCGGGGAGATTTCGACCCTCATGGAATGGATTGGGGCATAAGGAAACACGAGGCATGAAAAAGGATTCAAGGAGTTTAGGGGTCAAGGACCGCAGGGCGGAGTGGAAGGCGTGGAACTTAACCTCGAACCCAAATTTCTTAAAAAGCAGGGTCTAAAAAGCCCTTTATTGCATTCTCAATTTAGAGGAGGAACCTATGGAGATTAAGAATAGAACGGCATTGGTAACCGGAGGGGCATCCGGTCTGGGGGCAGCTACGGTAAAACGGATCATTGGGGCGGGCGGAAATGTCATCATCCTGGATGTGCAGGAAGAAGCAGGGCAGGCGCTGGCTTCCGAATTGGGGAAAACCGCTTATTTTATCAAGTGCGATGTTACCGCCGAAGCAGACGTTCAAAAAGTGATTCAGAAGGCCCAGGAGCTTTTCGGCGGCGTTCATTTTTGCGTCAATTGTGCCGGAACCGGCTGGGCGGAGCGAACGGTGACTAAGATAGGACCTCACAATCTGAACAGTTTTGAGAAAATTATACGTCTGAACCTGATCGGGACCTTCAACATGGCCAGCAAATCGGCCTTTGCCATGACCTCCAATACCCCGGATGAAAATGGGGAGCGAGGCGTGATTACCAACGTGGCCAGTGCGGCTGCTTTTGACGGTCAGATCGGACAGACCTCCTATTCGGCCTCCAAGGGAGGCGTGGTCGGCATGACCCTCCCCATGGCCCGCGACCTTTCCGGTCTGGGAATCCGGGTGAACACCATTGCCCCTGGGCTTTTCAAAACCCCTTTGCTGGCGATGCTGCCTCCCGATAACATCAAGGCCCTCAATGAGTCCGTTCCCTTTCCCAAACGTCTGGGTAAGCCGGAGGAATTCGCCCTTTTGGTGGAACACCTGATTGTCAATCCTTACATAAACGGGGAAACGATCCGTTTGGACGGGGCCATACGCATGGCGCCCAAATAAGGAAAGATTAGCGAAGGAATTCATTCGGAGTTGAGGGTTCAAAATTTGGAGGTCAGGGAAATTCTCTTGAAAAATACTCCGGGTTCCGGACGCCAGCCTCTATAGCCAGGTCTTGTCAATAAAAAGGCCCTGATCTCAAGAAGGAGAAAAGTTCGATGTATGAATGGAACGAAGAACAGGTCATGATTCGGGATGCGGTACGGAAATTTATTGAAAAGGAAATCAGGCCCAGAATACGGGAAATGGAGCATGGAGATCTGCCGCCCTATGAATTGATTCGCAAGATGATACAGACCTTCGGTATGGACGTGATGGCCAAAGAAAATTTTAATAAACAAATCGAATTGGAAAAAAAGGCCGAGGAAGCGAAGGCCAAAGGGGAAGCGCCCCCGGAGAAAAAAAGGGGGAGGGGCGGGGACCCCTCTTTAATGATGGTCCCGATCATAGAGCTTTGTCGTTATTGCCCGGGCCTGGTAACGGCCATGGGCGTAAGCATGAGCCTGACCCCCGCCGCCATCAGTTCCCGCGGGACGATTGCTCAGAAGGAACGGTGGGTCCCTGATCTTTTGACCATGGAGAAGATCGGGGCCTGGGCCATCACCGAGCCGGATTCCGGGTCCGACGCCTTCGGTTCCATGAAAGCCACCGCCCGGCGGGACGGCGACGGTTATCTTCTCAATGGATCGAAGACCTTTATCACCAATGGGCCCTATGCCGACACGATTGTTTTTATTTGCAAGCTTAACGAGGGCAACGACCCTCAGGATCGAAAGATATTGTCCTTCGTCCTGGACCGGGGTATGCCGGGTCTTGAGCAATCCCGGCCTTTACAAAAGATGGGCATGCATAGTTCGCCCACCGGTGAATTATTTTTATCCGATGTACGCGCCGGAAGGGATAGATTGATCGGGGAAAAAGAGGAGGCCGCTTCCGGCGGGCGGGAGGCGGCCCGCGATACCTTTTCCATGGAACGCTCCGGCGTGGCGGCCATGGCCCTGGGCATCATTGAGCGTTGCCTGGAAATGTCCATTGATTATGCCAACACCCGCGAGCAATTCGGCCGGCCCATCGGCGAGTTCCAGTTGATCCAGTTAAAGCTGGCCAAAATGGCGGTGGCCAGGCTGAATGTGCAGAATCTGGTCTTTCGCTCTATCGAAATGGCCCGGGACGGCAAGGGCCTGTCTCTGGCCGAGGCCTCGGCCATGAAACTCTATTCAGCCCAGTCGGCCACGGAAGTGGCCATGGAAGCGGTCCAGTTATTCGGCGGCAACGGTTACATGGCCGAATTTCAGGTCGAGCAGTTGGCCAGGGATGCCAAGGCCCTGCAAATTTATGCCGGGACCGATGAAATTCAGATCACCCACATCGCCAGGAATCTTTTGCGCAACTGAGGTCTTTTAACCCTTTCATGCATTCCTACCGAATCCTCTTCCCTTATTTACGAAAAGGACTGATTCCCCTTACCGTGGGGATAGTCCTGCTTTTGTCCGTGGATTTTCTTCAGCTCTCCATTCCCCGCTTCATTAAAGGGGCAATCGATACCCTGACGGCCAAACAAGCCGCCGCACCGGGATTAATCAAATATTGCCTTCTGATCCTCAGTGCCGCCTTGTTGATTTTTCTTTTTCGGATGTCCTGGCGCCGATTGATCTTCGGTCAGGGCCGCCGGATCGAAGAGGCCTTGCGCAACCGGCTTTTCGAACACCTGCTCCGTCTTTCTCAATCTTACTATCAGCGGACCTCAATCGGGGATTTGATGGCCCATGCCACCAATGACATGGAAGCCGTTCGCATGGCCCTGGGGATGGGAATGGTCTCTTTGATCGATTCGGTGGTCCTGGGCTCCGCGGCTATAGCCTTTATGGCCTATATCAATCTCAAATTAACCTTGATTTCTCTCTGGTCCGTGCCTCTGGCCGCCTTGCTTACCCAACGGTTAGGGAAATTACTCCATCAGCGATTTGAAATGGTCCAGGGCACCTTTTCCCAAATCATGGAAAAAGTGCGGGAAAGTCTGGTCGGGATCCTGGTGGTCAAGGCCTACACCTTACAGGAACGGGAAGAAGGAAATCTGACCCGTTTCAGTCTTAAGTATCAGGACCAAAACATCGCTTTGGCCCGGATCACCAGCACCCTGTTCCCTTTGTCGCTTTTATTGACCAACCTGAGTCTGGCGCTTGTTCTGTGGATAGGCGGAAAGCAGGTGGTGGACAAAGAGATTACCGCCGGGGATTTTGTGGCCTTTATCAGTTACCTGGGTTTGCTTTCCTGGCCGGTTTCGGCCCTGGGGTGGGGTATCAATCTCATTAAAAGAGGGGCGGTTTCCCTGGAAAGGATCGAGCGTATCCTAAAAGAACGTCCGGAGATTGCTGATCTTCCGGGGCTGGCCACCCCAATCCTCCACCGAGCGTCCATGGAACTGAAGGATCTGACCTTCTCTTATTCCAAAGAAGAAAAACCTGTTTTGGAAAAGATCAGTTTGGAAATATTGCCGGGCAGGACCTATATCGTGACCGGAAAGACCGGCTCCGGAAAAACCACTCTGGCCATGTTGATGGTCCGGCTTCTGGAGCCGTCTTACGGGAGCATTTATCTGGACGAGCAGGATATTCATTCCATCCCCTTATCCGAACTCAGGAAGACCGTCTCATTGATTCCCCAGGAGCCCTTTCTCTTTTCCGATACCATCCGGGCCAATTTGCTTTTAGCCCGTCCCGAAGCGGATGAGGAAGCCCTTCGGGAAGTCCTTCAGGCCGCCGCCTTTTATGAAGAGGTCAAAACCTTTCCGGAAGGCCTGGATACCGTGGTGGGAGAAAAAGGAGTGCTGCTTTCCGGGGGACAAAAACAGCGGCTTTCTTTGGCCCGGGCCCTGCTGATTAACCCCCTCCTCCTTATCCTGGATAATACCCTCTCCTCGGTGGATCTGAATACCGAGCGTTCCATCCAGGACACTCTGGGACGATTTCGAAAAGAGCGGACCACCATTTTTATTTCGCACCGTTTGGTCGGCTGGGAAGGGGTGGATACGATTTTTTTCCTGGAGGAAGGGAAATTGGCGGAATGGGGGAGTCACGAACAATTACTGGCCCGACAGGGCCATTACGCCCGGCTTTACCGGTATCAGCGATTGGAGATGGAATTGCGTCAGGGAGTCTTTTAAATGCCTCCGGGTGATTTTGGATATATCGAAGGGGATCAGCTTGGCAAGCCTTACGACTTTGGCCTGTTGAAAAGGATTTTTCCCTATCTGTGGCCCTGGCGCAATAAATGGTTTATCGGGCTTTTTCTGTCTATCGGCCTGACTTTGCTCGATCTGGTCCCCCCTTATCTGACCAAACAGGCCATTGATCTGCATATCCTGGCCGGGGATTGGAAAGGTCTAAGGCCTTTGGCCCTTTTATTGCTCCTGATCCTGGTGATCAACTTCGGCCTCCAGTACACCCAGGCCATGGTCCTGGAACAGTTGGGACAGCGGGTCATGCATACGCTTCGCTTGAAACTGTTTTCGCACATGCTTTCTCTCCCTCTTTCTTTTTTTCAGCATAATCCGGTAGGGAGGCTGATTACCCGGGTCACCAATGATATTGAAAACCTGAACGAGATGGTCAAGTCCCTGTTGGCCACCCTCTTTAAAGATATATTCCTGGCCATGGGGATATTGGGAATCCTTTTATATCTGGATTTCCGGCTGGCCCTGGTTACCTTCACCTTGATCCCGGTGATTTTTGTCTGTGCCCGTTTGTTCAGCAGAAAGGCCAGGGATGCCTTCCGGGACCTGCGCCGCAGGGTGGCCCAGCTGAACGCCTTTCTCCAGGAAAGCCTTTCCGGCCTGGCCCTGATTCAGATCCTGGTCCGGGAGAAAAAAAGGTTCGATGATTTCAGGGAGGTCAACCACCAGGCCTATCAGGCCGGCATGAAACAGGTGCAGGTTTTTGCCCTTTTCATGCCCTTGATGGAAATGATTTCCGCTATGGCCATTGCCCTCCTGATCTGGTATGGGGGCGGCCAGGTCATCCAAAAGACTTTAAGCCTGGGCTCTCTGGTGGCCTTTCTTTCTTATATCCAAATGTTTTTCAGGCCCCTTAGAGAAATGACCGAGAAATACAGCGTCATGCAGTCGGCTATGGCCTCTTTGGAGCGTATTTTTTCCCTGATGGATGAACCGGGAGAGGAGGAACCGGCCGCCCCCTGGGAAAACATGACCCATTCCTGGAAAGGAGAGATTGAATTCCGGAACGTTGCCTTTGCCTACACCCCGGAGAATTGGGTCATCAAGGACCTTTCTTTTCATATTAAACCGGGGGAAGTGGCGGCCATCGTGGGGATGACCGGCGGCGGGAAAAGTACTTTGATCAATCTGTTGGAAGGGTTTTTTCTCCCTCAGAAAGGAGAAATCCTGATAGACGGCCGGGACATCCGGACCTTGCCAAAAAAATGCCTTCGCTCCATCATCGGGCTGGTTCCGCAGGAAACCATTCTGTTCGCCGGAGATCTCAGGGAAAATATCCTGCTGCCGGGTGAAGGGGCATCCGAAGCGAATTGGGGCGAAATTACCGAAACCATGCATCTGGGGCCGCTTCTGAATAAGATGGAAAACCAGCAGGTGGGGGCTATCTCTGCCGGAGAACAACAATTAGTGGCCCTGGCCCGGGTGATGGTCCGAAATCCGAATATCCTGATCCTGGATGAGGCCACCTCCCAGGTCGATGCCTACACCGAAAACCTGGTCCAGGAGGCCATTAAAAAGCTGCTTACCGGGCGCACGGCCTTGATTATCGCCCACCGCTTATTCACCCTGCGCCAGGCCCGGCGGATCCTGGTCATCCACGAAGGAAGGTTGGTGGAAGACGGGACCCATGAGGAACTGATGAAGAAGCAAGGCTATTATTTCCGGTTGTATCAGTTGCAGTTTAATAAAAATGGCGAATGATTAGAAATCCCCGTCATGTTTCCCTGGAGCAAGAAGGTGTTTGGATTATTGCCGTTCAAAAAGGTCTTGTCCGACGGCCGGCCCTTTTCAAGAGTAATGGAGTGCTTCCTGAAATGTTGGTTTTAAATTTTGGCTCTTTATACTAAATTACAAACGCTAATCACTTGAATAAGCCTGCAAAGTCCAATTTTCTTCCTAAGACCCCGGTTGGCCCCTTGCCTTCCGCCCTTGTTTTCTTCTTGACCCTGTTTTTTCCTTGTTTTATTCTCTTCCCATCAAAAAGGAAACTATTCTCAAACATGGTTTCAATCAGTTATCCAGGGAGACTCTCTATGAAAAATGTTCGATTGATGTTCGTATTGGCATTGTTTGTTTTGGTTTCAGCCATCAACGCGTTCGCTGAACAAAGTTTGACGGCTTCAGGACACCCCGAATACCCGCCGGTCATGTGGAAGCAGGGGGATGTGATAACCGGCGTAGGGTCTGAGCTTTTAAAATTGGCCTTCAAGCCCCTGGGCGTTGCTGTCAAATGCCCATATAAAGGCGACTGGTCAACAGTTCAAGGTGAATTGAAGGCGGGCGCCATTGATGCGCTGGTCGGAGTCTACTTGACCGAAGAAAGAAAATCCTTCATGGAGTTCTCAGTCCCTTTCATGAAAGACCCGGTGGTCATATTTGTAGCCAAGACAAAGGCGTTTCCGTTTGAGAAGTGGGATGACCTTATAGGCAAGAAAGGAGCCACTACCGCGGGGGACAGCTTCGGGCAGGCTTTTGACGCCTTCATAAGCTCGAAGCTTGATGTCAAACGCTCGGTTACCGTTAAAGAAAACTTCGACAAGCTCCTGTCCGGTGAAGCTGACTACTTTATATTCGCAAAGTATTCGGGCGAATTCGAAGCAAAAAAACTGGGATTTGCTGACAAAATCGAATCACTCAAAAAAGAGGCCGCAGTTGAAAACTTCTATTTCGCTTTCTCGAAAAAATCCAAGCTCGCCCCTTTGCTTCCGAAAGTGAACATACAGATTGTAAAACTCGTCAATAACGGAACCGTCGAAAAGCTAATAAGGAAATATACGAAGATCTATGAGGAATCATTGCCAAAGGGAAACTAGGGGTCTTTCCAATAGGTAATAACAGTTAGATTTTTATCAAGGTGAAATGAAATGGGGTCAGGTCTCCGTTTGACCTATAATAATCAATCATTAGGCATGATGGCACAGGACATGAGTTTTTTATTGTATAGCAATAACCGTGGCAAAGCGGCCGGTTATTTTTTCTCTTCGATAAGAGAAAAAATCCCGGGTTCGGCAGGCAGTGCAGATACCGGCGATCTCAATGTGATCTTCCAACACCCCGGCGGCCATCAATTGATCCCGGCTTAAACGCCAGAGGTCAAAATAATAAGGCCGGGCCTGATAGGTCCAGTACTTGGCGGGTAGTTCCTTTCGATAATTGATGAACTGGGCACAACAGGGTCCCAAAGAAGGGCCTATGCCGGCCAAAAGTTTAGAGGGGACGGTTCTATAACTGGACCTCATCCGTTTAACGGCTTCCCCGATGACATTGTTTACATTGCCCCGCCAGCCGCAATGGATATTGGCAACGGCCTGATGTGCAGGATCATAGAGCACGATGGACTGACAATCGGCTTGTTTGATCATCAAGCCCTGTTTCGGCATTTGGGTTATCAGAATATCACCGGATTCAGATTCAGGAGCCGGAGGTAACGGCATGGACAGATTGTCTTGAATTTCCACCGTTTCTTTGCCATGCATCTGTTTGAGACTCTGAAGGCCGGCGATCCCCAAGGTTTTCAGCACCAATTCCCTGTTACGAATAACCCTTTGTTTGTCGTCGCCTACTGAAAAACTTAAGTTAAGGCTGGCGTAAGCCCCCTGGCTTTTTCCGCCGTGACGGGTGAATATCCCGTGAGTCAATTCCGGTATGGATTGAAGAAGCGGGAACTGATAGAAGGAAAGACCGTTGATGGTTCGATGGAATAAGGAATTCATTATTTTTAAATCGTAGGGCGGTAAATTGGCTTTAGCTGAAGGCTGAAAGCTCAAAGTCCAGCCAAAGAAGCGGTTGCTTTGAGCTTTGAACTTTCAGCACTTTCTTAAGATATAAATGATCCGACTAAATCCGTCACCTTGGAAATTTTTTTTGCCTTGAGATATTTTTTTATACCCTCAATAATCTCCAACGCGGCTGTCGGTCGAACGAAATTAGCGGTCCCAATTTGAACGGCCCTGGCCCCGATCAGGAGAAATTCCAAGGCATCTTCGGCAGTCCGGATCCCTCCGATTCCGATGACCGGTATGGAAACGGCTTGGACCACCTGATAGACCAATCGTAAGGCCACGGGTTTGACGGCCGGTCCGGATAGACCGCCGTTGGTACGACCCAGTTTGGAACGCCGGGTGTCAATATCCACGGCCATGGCCGGGATGGTGTTGATTAATGAAACAGCGTCTGCCCCGGCGCCTTCCACGGCTTTGGCTATAGCGGCGATATCCGTTACCTGGGGTGTCAACTTGGTCACCAGAGGCAGACGGGTCGCCTGACGGACTTTAGCGATGACCTTGAAGGCCGTTCGAGGCTGTGCTCCGAAAGCCATCCCGCCTTGGGCCACATTAGGACAGGAAATGTTCACCTCCAGGGCGGCAATCCCCGGCTGGTCATTTAGGTGCCTGGCCACTTCCTGATATTCCCGGATGGAATGACCTAAAATATTGACGACTATTGGGATACGAAGCTTTGAAAGAAATGGAAGTTTGTCTTGAATAAAACCCTTGACCCCCACATTTTGAAGGCCGATGGCATTCAGCATCCCCGAAGGGGTTTCGCAGATCCTTGGAGGAGGATTGCCGGTCATCGGTTCCAAGGAAATCCCTTTGGTGATCAAGGCCCCCAATTGATTCAGATCTAAAAGGTCCGCGTATTCTTTTCCATAACCGAAAGTCCCGGAGGCGGTCATGACCGGATTTTTCATCCGTATGCCGGCAATGGTAACGGCAAGATCGGGGATCATAGATTTATTCATCCCAGAATACCTCCTGGGCTTCAAAGACCGGCCCCTCCTGGCAGACGTTGACATAAGCAATCTCTGCCCCCTTTTTTCTGGCCACCACACAACCCAGACAGGCCCCCAGGCCGCAGGCCATATGGGTCTCCAGGGACAGTTGGCAGGGAACCCCCTTTTGAACGGCCCAGTCTCGAACCGCCTTCAACATCGGATTTGGACCACAGACAAACAGGCTCTGATCGGGAATAGGTCTTCTAATGGTCCTCGCTAACAACCGGGTCACTAATCCTTTCCGGCCAGAGGACCCATCTTCCGTGGCAACAAATATTTCTGCCCCCGCCTGGTCAAATTCTTTCAAGCGGAGGATTTCACCCTTATTCCGGGCACCGATAAAAAGTTTAAAAGACCTTTTTTGTTTTTTCTTTTGGGAGCGGCTCCAGGTTTCAGCCAAAAAGATCAGAGGGGCCGCGCCCATTCCGCCAGCCACCAGGATCGGCTTCTGATCCCAATTCAAATTAAATCCCCGTCCCAAGGGTCCCCGGACTTCCAGAACATCCCCTTTTTTCAGGGCAGCCAACTGTCTGGTCCCCTGGCCTACCGTCTTGAAAAGGAGCTCCACCTGATCCCCCTGGACTCGATGGATAGAAAAGGGACGGGGCAGGAGAGGCTCTGAAAACCTGGTTGGCCGGACCATGACGAACTGCCCCGGTTGGGCCTGCGCAGCCATTGCGGCGGAGGAAAAGCGCAGAAGATAGATATCCGCTGTTATGGGTTTAATATCCTGGATGGGAAATTCCTGAAAGAGCATAAGCATTCTTTGGAAGCCAGAAGCCAGGAGTCAGAATTCAGAAGAAGGAAGAACCGGAAAAAATTTGAAGTTTTTATTCTGGCTTTATGTTTCTGGTTTCTATCATTTTAACCAACTTTGGTTACCGTTTATGGAAGATTGTTTTTTTTATTGCCTTGATAAGTTTATATATTGTATTTTATTAAAAAAAGTCAAATTAATAATATTTTCTTAACCACAAGAGCAAGGTAATGCTCCCTGATAAATCGGTTTCAAAAGATCCGCAAAGCAGTCCGGACTATCTTCAAATAAGCCTGGCTGCGGCCATGACCCTTGGACTGAAAGAAGGATTGTTTTTCAGGAACGCCCGTCTTTACTGCCTGAACCTTTTATTGACCTACCCGGAAGGGTGCCGGGCCAATTGTGCTTACTGCGGCCTGCAAAAATCCAGAGAAGGGGCTTTTGGAGAAAAAAGTTTTATCCGGGTGGCCTGGCCCACCTACGATTTGGATACGATCATCCAAAAAACCAAGGAGCAAAAAACCCGCCTTTACCGGGTCTGTATCTCGATGATTACCCATCCCCGGGCCGTGCCGGACACCTTATATCTGACGGAGAGGCTCTACCGGGAGGTGGGGTTGCCTATCTCCATCCTGATGAATCCCACCAGTATGAAACCCCTTGATCTTCAAGAACTGAAAAAGAAAGGGGCCCAGATGGCCGCCGTGGCCCTGGACCTGGCCACCGAAAGATTGTTTGATCTGCACCGGGGCCAAGGGGTGAACGGACCCCATCGGTTTGATCAATACTGGTCCATGCTTTCAGCCACGGCCAAGACCTTTGGAAAAAACAGGAGCGGCTGTCACCTGATTGCCGGATTAGGAGAGAGAGAGGATGAGATGGTTCAGCGGATCCAAAAAGTGAGGGACCTGGGGGCCCGCACCCACTTGTTTTCCTTTTATCCGGAAAAAGGTTCGAGATTAGCCCAAAAAAAACCCTGCCCGGTGGACCGATATCGACGGGTACAATTAGCTCGATACCTGATTGATTTCGATCACAGCCGGGCTGAGAATATGGAATTCGACGATCAGGGACGCATCGTTTCTTTTGGGTTGAAGAAGTCCGAAGTGGAGCAGTACATTGAAACCGGGAAACCTTTCATGACCAGCGGATGTCCGGGCGGAGGGATGGAAGCGGCCTGTAACCGCCCTTACGGGGACGGCCCGCCCAGGGACATTCGAAGTTTCCCGTTCCCTTTGGAGGCGGAAGACCTTACCTTGGTCAAAAGTCAGATGGGCCTGAATTAATATGAAAATAAATTTCCAATTGTGGATTGCGGAATAAAAACCTATTTTCATGTCTCGTGGCCCTCAAAGTAGGCAATCAAATGGTTGAGGCCAAGGAAAGATAAAGGCCAATGTTACCAGCTTGATTTTTTTTGCTTGCTGAAAAATTGAGGGGTTCCCCAAAATTCCTCCGGGAGGTCCTTTACGGGTTTTAGTTCCGACTCAGAATGTCCATCATGAAAAAAAATGAAATAGGAATAGGGGGTCAACTATAGAAATCTTCCAAAATGGAGGGCATTTTTGTTGATGCCTAAGGCAATTTCCTCTTGAACCAATTCGCTGCCCTGTAGATGAAAGGGGATAAAAAACAGGAGATGATCTAATGCTTCGACCATGATTGGGGGGATATCTGAAACGAAATGCGTTTTTACAATGTCGGCCGCCACGGCATTCAGCCCATCTGCGGCCTGTTCCCAGGGAAGGGTAACCGGATAGTATGGGCCCTTAGGAACTCTTTCCGGGAACGGATATTCAAAGGGCTGACGAAAACTGACCGCTTTGGAAATAGTTAAGAAGACGGAAGGGGAAATCTTAAAGGCCGGCAGCCAAAAAAAGAACTCCTCCTTCTCTTCACCCCCCGGGCGATTGCCCTGATGAAGAGTTCCCCGGATTAGTGGGTTGTAACTATTAAGGGGCCATCCGGTGATCCTGGTCCTGATCCTCCAAAAAGGGATATAATAAGGCGGCCGTTCTCCCAGTGCCTCGATAATCCCAAAACTTATTTTTTTAAGTTCCCCCTGGGAAAATTCCCAGACCCGGTCACAGTTCCGGCAAAGGAGGACATAGGTATCTTTTTCTCCTTGCAGATCTGATCCGCAATAAGGACAAATGACCGGAATAAACTGAACCTGCCGGAACTCTTCCTGGACGGCTGCCGGGAATTTCTCAAAATCGGATTCCTGGGCGTTACCCAACAAACGATCCCCAAGGCCGTCATAGACCGACCCCTCTTTGATAAAAACAGGGGCATAAACCAGGCTGATGGTCTCTCCGATAAAGGTTTGTCGAAAAATGGCCGGTATTTCTTCCGAATCCGGGAAAGAGTCCTGTTCTCCCGTAATCTGCGGCAAACATTTCTTAAAAGAAAAATGGGGTTGAATAAATCGCCCTTTCTTTTGAGAGGGAAGAAGGCGCAATTTAAAGGCTCTGGCCTGAAGCCCTAAATGCGGAGGTAAAAAAGGAATCTCGTCCGCCAGAAAGGTTACATCTACAACCCGATTTTCCCCCTGGGGTTGCAAACCGGCATAGGCTATTCCTTTGAATCGCCAGTAAGGGACATAGATCCTTTCCTGATCGGGCTTTTGATCTTGGTAGGGTTCCAGATAATAGCGAGGATATTCCGGATAGATCAGAAGCAGCCGGACCCGGCAAAAAGCGCAAGTCAGTATCCGGTCGGCTTCTTCCAGCAATACCGGTGCCCCGCATTGAGGACACTGAAGTTCAACCTCCCAGGGATTAGGACTGAAGTTTTTCACCGCACTGATTACAATAAACCGAATGGGGGAGGTTTTCGGTCCCGCAATGGGGGCATTTGGGCGATGACTTTGCCTCCTGGACCGGCCGGCCGCACCGGGAGCAAAACTTTGCCTTGGGGGCCAAATTTTTTCCACACTCCGGACACTGATCAAAGACCACGATTTGATGGCCGCAGGCGGGACAGAATCGGCTTTCCTCGGTTAGAGGATTTTTACATTCCGGACAAGTCAGGGATTCCGGTGAAACTTGTCCGGATTTTCTCAACTGATCGGAGAAAAGGGCCGGCATCAAAAAACCCATCCCCAATCCCATCCCGGCTCCGGCTTCACCCGTCGACTGGGAGGCCTTTTCCATGGCCATGGCCGCCTTCATTTTAACCAGGGAGTCTAAGTCGCTTAAAACGGCCAAACGACTTTGATCATCAATCGCCTGCTGAACTTCTTCGGGGGGGGTAATGGAAACGATATAAAGGTTGCTCAAGGCCAGACCGAAATGGGAAAAATCTTCTTCCAACCGGGTTTTTAACCCTTGCGACAGGTCCTCATACCGGCTGGGGAGTTTTTTCAAAGTATCCAAGTGTTCACCCAGATGATCGTTTAACCGGGATACGATAACCCGGTTCAAATACTCTTCGATTTCACCGGTGGTAAAAATGCCCTGGGTCCCCACAATGCTGTTGATGAAAAGGACCGGCTGTACGACCTTCAGATTGAACACCCCATAGGCCCGCAGGCGTATTAACCCCAATTCCGAATCCTTAAAGGCCACCGGGTCTCTGGTCCCCCACTTCAGGTTGATGAAGTTTTTCATATTGACCATATAGACCTCGGCCCTTAAGGGACTGGTAAACCCCCAGGGCAGACTTAACACCTTGGTGAGAATAGGGATATTAAGTGTCGTCAGAGTGTGTCGTCCCGGGCCAAAGGCGTCGTAGGCCCGGCCGTTGTAGAAGAAGACCCCGGCTTGGCTTTCCCGAACAACCAATTGGGCCCCATACTTAATCTCGCCCGAGCCCTTTTCCGGAATGCGGTGGACCAGCTCGCGTCCGGTTTCATCGAACCATTCGATCACTTCCAAAAAAACGACATTATCGGTTCCCATGGCCTACCCTCTCTTTTCGATTGTCTTTTTTATGATATCATTGTTTATTATATAATATCAGTCTTTTTCATAAAATACTTTAGAAAAAAACAACCGGCCCTAATACCGGTGCGTTGAACGTTAAAGATAAATTCATAAACTCAGATTCCATTTTTTTTAACCTTGTTCAATGACTCTTTATTTTTTCCAGATTTCCCCCGGTTGAGGCTTTTTTCTTCAATTTTTAAATAGATTGACGTATATTGGGGTATCTATTTTATAAACTCGTAAAAAGTGGATATTCTTTTTTGCGAAGCCGTCAAACCTAGGAGCTGCCATGAAACGTTTAATTTTAGCCCTGGTATGGGCGGTACTCCTAACGGGGGCTCCGTTTTTCCTTTGGAATCCATTAAAAAATATCTGGGCCCTCAATACGCCCCAATTCCGTCTCCAGGTGGCTTCTTTATCCACTGAGATGGGGGCCCGGAAAGAAATTGAACGCCTGAAATCATTTAAAATTCAGGCCCAATATATTCGCTGGCTGGACCGTTCGAAGAAGACGTGGTTTGTCGTCAATATTGAGGGTTACAAATCCGAAAAGGAAGCCATTCGTTACGGAAAGCAATTTATTCGGGAAGGCATCATCCAAAGTTTTAAGGTTTTTCCCCAAAAAGAAAAAGAGGTAATTCCAACCAAAGCCACGGAAGCATTCCCTCCCGCTTCAAGCCTCCCCAAAAAAGAACCAAAATCAATCCTGGAAGAAAAACCGGTTTATTTCGGCCCAATCACCATCAAAGAAGAAGAAAACGACCTCCGAATTAATATCTCCATGGACCGAAATATTTTTCCCACCATTACCAGCGATAAAGTCGCCGACGGTTCCCGCCTTATAGTCACTTTTAATAATATCGATCGCTACATCGTACCTTTTGAATTCGATAAAATTCAATCCAAAACCTTACTGTCCTTTGGCTTGGCCCAAAGAGGTACTGATTGTATTTTTAACTTATTGTTAAATTCGGCCTATAATTATGAAGTGACTCAGGATTATTACGAAAAAGAAAAAATTTATTCGTTAATCATCAAGAGAGGACCAACGCCGGAGCCGAAACAGGTGATTAAGGAATAATTTTTATCATGACCTTTATGACCGGCGAAAAACTGAAAGGCGAACAACTACACTCCCTACGGCAATGTCCCCCCACCCCTTGCGGTTGCTTCCAGAACTTCGCCTTCCGGATCGAGTCTGCTGACGGGAGCGCATCATAACTTCTTCCCGTAGTTCGCAAATCTCCTTTGTTGGAAAAACGCAAGACTTCAAACAGTAATCAATTTGTAAAGTACAACCCTGTATATTCCCTTTTTCTTCAGGAGACCCCCTTCGTCCCTTTTCTTTTATCCCTATTTTTCTCCTTAGACGTGTCTTTCCCCCCTTATAATTTTTCCTTCAAACATGAGAGCTTCAAAATATTGTCAAGAAACAAATCAGGTCACTCCTGGTATAGGCCAGGAGCCTTCCTCATATAACCCTGGTGGTGCCGAAGACTTTAGGCCTCGTATTTTCCTATAATCGCCACTGCCGCCACGTTGCGGAATGGAGCCCCGCCCAGATTATGGGTAAGACCGAATCTGGGATTGTCGAGCTGCCTTTCACCGGCCCGGCTATTGAGCTGCAGGTACATTTCATAGAGCATACGCAGCCCCGAAGCCCCGATGGGATGGCCAAAACACTTCAAGCCCCCATCCACCTGGCAGGGAACCCCGCCGTCAATATCGTAGAACCCCTCCAGGACATCCTTTACCGCTCCCCCCCTGGAGGATATCTTCAGGTCTTCCATGGTCACCAGTTCCGTGATGCTGAAGCAGTCATGAACCTCCATCATACTGATTTCCTTGCGGGGGTTGGTGATCCCGGCCTCGGCATAAGCCCGGTCCGCCGCCTTATCAGTAGTAACGAAATGTTCTCCCTCCCATTCATCATATTCGCTTTCATAGCCGTTGGAAACGGCTAATTGGAGCGCCTTGACCGAAACGATATTCTTTTTTCCCATTTTCTTGGCGATCTCCGGCGTGGTAACAATCGCACAAGCCGAACCGTCTGATACCCCGCAGCAGTCAAAGAGTCCCAGGGGATCACTAATGATGGGGGCATTCAAGATCGTTTCCATCGATACCGGATTGCGTAAATGGGCCTTGGGGTTCTTGGCTCCGTTCTGATGACTTTTCCAGGACACATGGCCAATGGCTTCTTTGAGTACCTCTCGGCTGATGCCGTATTTGGCCCGATAGGCGCTGGCCAGTTGGGCAAACATACCCGGCGCCGTCATATTGGGAGAGGTCAAAGTCCCCAAGGTTATTTTCCCGCCGGCACCGGGCAAACCGCCATACCCAACATCCTTGAGTTTTTCTACTCCCAGGGCCAGGCAGATATCGTAGGCCCCGGAAGCCACGGCATAACTGGCTGCCCGGAAGGCCTCTGTACCGGTGGCACACATATTTTCATTCCGCGATACGGGAATGTTCGGCAGCCGCAGCGTCATCGGCAGGGGCAGGGCGCTGGTGCCGACACCGAACTCCGGAGCGTTTGTCCCCAGCCAGGCCGCCTGAATTTCGTTCTTTTCAATGCCGGCATCGGCCAGACATTCTATGAAGGCTTCCACCATTAAATCTTCGCCGTTGCTCTCCCAGCGCTCACCGAATTTTGAGCATCCCATCCCCAGGATAGCCACTTTATCTCTTATTCCTGTAGCCATATTTTTCTCCTTTGCTGATAGATTAACAAGTTGCTGAAAAAGGCCCATCTACTTCGTTGCCCTCATCCCTCGTCATTGCGACGTACCTCAATGTACGCCTCATTCCTCAGGATATCGGGCGCCTTGTATCTGAACCTTTTTGAGCAACCTGTGAAAATGAGTTTTTCCACATCCCATTAATCTGTTGTCTTTGGGCCCCGTTAGCTTTGCAGCCGGTGGATTAGGCTCCCCCGGAATGAGCGGGAGCAGCTTTCCAGAAATATCCGGTAAAACCTCTTTTAGGATCGTGATAATTAATCCGGAAAGTCATCTTCATGGGTACGCCGACCTCGATATCACCCAGGGAACAATCGGTAAAATCGGTCATGGTCCGGCCGCCGCCCTCAAACTGAATCATGCCATAGATCGCCGGAGGATCCAATGAAGCAGCCAGGTTATCCGCCGTAAAGGTCACCACCTTGGCCGGTTTGTCGGCGAACTCGTACTCTTCCAGGGAGTCGACCGCTCCGCAATCCGGCTTGACGCAGATACGTTTGGCAGGAATCTGGGCCGTTCCGCATTCTTTGCACTTACCCCCTACAAATCCCAGGATATATTTTCGGTTTCGGTATAGCGAGGAAAGTCCGGTACGCAAATCCTGGTCCCCTCTTCCGCCCAGGTCGGTTTCGATGAGATTATTGTATTGGAGCCATTTGGTATAAGTTTCCTCTGTTTTTTTGTTGGCCAGGTATCCGGAAACCCCTGTCCTGGGCGGCAGATTTAAGATGTTTTCCGTCACCCGAAACATCAGGGCTGTGGCCCCCTGCCCGATACCGGCCACCATTAAAACATCGCCAGGTTTGGCTGTTTCCAACTCTCTGGCCAGCATGACCAAGGGGTGTGCGGCCCCACACTCGCCTACCTGGGCCTCCATGGTATCGGCCAACTGATTCGGCTTTGCCCCCACGGAACCGGCCAGCTTGGCGTTAATCCGTCCGAAAATACAGGGAAAGATCATTTTGGTGATATCCCCTACGGCGATGCCGGTCTTATCCATTACCCCCTTGAACACTGCGGGATAAATCTTTGAAAAACCCTCGTCCCTGACCCAGCGTTGCTCCCAAGTATAGTCAAATTTCGCATCTTCACCCCGGTAATGATCGACAAAGTCAATAGAGGTCGCATATCCGCCCAGATATTCCGCGATCACCTGGTCATCACCCACCACCAGGGATCCCGAGCCGTCTCCGAAAAGCATTTCCTCGTTCGAGGCAGCCTTGGTTTTCCGTTTATCGGAAGCTGTCACCAGAATCCGATGCTTATCACCGCCCTTGACCGCTTCCAGGGCCGTCATCAGGGCTGTTGTCCCGGCCTTCAGTGAAGAGGCAAAATCGGCTGAAGTTATATCGTCTCTGAGATTCAATGCGGATTTCACCACCCCGGCATTGTCCCGGTCACTAAAGGGCAAAGTGGTTGAGGCCAGGTAAATACCATCTAATTTTGTTTTATCCATTCCCACCAGGGCGTCCTGGCTCGCCGCCACAGCCATGGTCAGGCAGTCCTCATCCCAGTTGGCCATGGAGCGTTCTCCTCTGGCTGCTCCAAATAACCCGGGAGCAAACCAGCCCATGTTCTTGGCAACAGCCGCCCGGCTCAACCGCATCCGGGGAATATAACCGCCATATGAAACGATTCCAACCATATCAACTCTCCTTTCTATTTTGGTGAATCTGAAGAATTAACCCGCAAGAGATCCGCATTACGATTTGTGAATTCTATCATTCAATAGCCCGTTGTACCAGAGTTATTATATCGAACAACATAAATAAAGTTACATAAATCACCCTCCCCTTTATTTCCTCCCCTTGCTTAAAACTCCCCCAGCGCAGAACTATCAAGAGGGGCCGCTCGAAAATAACCTTGACGTAATTCCTTCACCAGATCCTCGATAGTATAAATGGTATTCTCAAACTCAGTCGCGCAATTCAAAAACCAACCCCGATTGGCATAATGCGCATCGCTGCCGCCGATTCCCTTCAGGTCAGTTTTTTCAATCAGCGCGGTGGCCTTTTTATTTTGCCCTCCAGAATTGCTGCCATTCAGTTCTTCGATAATACTGACCTCATCTAAGTCAATCTCATTCCTGGTCAAGGCCCGGCCATAGATAGAATTTCTAAAGGGATGGGCAGGGATGGCGATTCCTCCGCAATCGTTAATGGTTTTGATGACTTTTTGACTATTCAAATTTCTCCCGGACACATCAACCTGTTGAAGAAACTTAGCCGTGATTCCATAAAGCAGCAGATGTCCAAGATTCGTATCCACTTCAACACCTTGGAAAATCAAAACATCATTTTTGTCACCGTTTTTTTGATAGGTCATATGTTGATCATATAGACAGTGCTCGGTAATGACCAGGCCGTGAAAGGGTTTATTCTTACGATATTGTTTAATGATACGGCAATATTTATCCACTGTTGCCGATGAATCCCCGGATGCCTGGGTGTGCACATGCATATCGATGATCATGGTTTGGACGTACCTTATAAATCTCAGATACCTGAACCTTGGAGATACCTGTCCAAAGTTATCTGATCGGGGTTCTTTTCAGCACCGGGGTCCCGGCCTGGTCATTTCCGGGAACCCCGGGTGGGTTATTCGATACCTAATACCTTCAAACCCTGCCCCAAGGTATGGGGGGCAATGTCTAACAATTCGTCAACCGTCCACCGGCCTTTTTTATAAATAGTCTTTTCGGGCACAGGTTCTGAATAAAGGCCAATCTCTCCCCCGGCAACACTGAAGGTCCGCCCGCTGATGTTGCTGGCCGCTTCCGTACAAAGGAAAATGATGAAAGGTGAGATATCGTCGGGCTGATTGGCCTCGACCCTTTCCTTAATATCGGTTAATCCTGCCCTTTCCCAATTGGCGATCAGCTCGGGACTCAAGGTCAGCCGAGTGGCTGCCGTAGGCCGGATGGCGTTGCAGGTCGTGTTATACTTGGCCATGTCCCGGGCGATCTGGCGCGTAAGCCCGATAATCCCCTCCTTGGCAGCGCCATAGTTGGCCTGTCCAAAGGTCGAGCCCAGGCCGGCCGAAGAGGAGGTATTGATAATGCGCCCCCACTTTTGGGCCCGCATATGCCGGCTGGCCGCCCGGGCGCAATAAAAGTGTCCGTACAAATGGACTTTTAGCACAATGTCCCATTCTTCATCGCTCATATTAAAAACCATGCGGTCCCTCAAAATCCCGGCATTATTTACCAGAATATCGATTCGCCCAAAATGGTCTACAGCGGTTTGGATAATCCTTCCCGCACTCTCAACTTCGGCAACGGAATCAAAATTAGCAATCGCTTCCCCTCCCACCGCTTTTATCTCATCCACTACTTGCTGGGCCGGTGCTGCATCGCTCCCGACACCGTTGCCACCACCGCCTAAATCATTGACCACGACTTTGGCCCCTGCTGCGGCCAAGGCCATGGCCTCGCCTCTTCCAATACCACGGCCGGCTCCGGTTACGACCGCGACTTTTCCTTCCAATACTTTAGCCATCCCACATCCTCCTTTTTTTTATTTAAATCCCTTAAATACGGAACGGACCGTCAATATCATAAGATGCCCTAATGGCATTGATTTCATCAAAATTCTGTATCATTACGATTGGAGCTGATTGGTTTAGGCATGTTGGGTTTCCCTGTGTTTACCCCCATTCAAGCCAGATAAGCCAAACCCATCGGTTCGGGGGCAGCTTTAACTATCAAAACATTTAGAGATTTGATGTGATTTATTCCCCAAGGCCATTTCCTGATTGCGGAAGCTGTTTCCCTGAAATAGTCTTTTAAAATCACCCCTGTTTTAAACTATTATATGGGGAAAAAATTTTAGATCCAACCTCCTTGCCCTGGTTCTTTCTCTAGAGATAATCACTCCTGGAAATATTAATCAACCGAAAACCTAAATGCCATCAGGTTCTCAGATCTATTACGGCCCTCGCATCCATCACAGGAAAATGACTGTGAAAAACCTGTTCCGATATAATCGGGGAACTTTCTATCAAGAACGAATGGCCTGATATTTGGGCCTATAATAACGTCTTCGGGGGACTTTGTTAAGAAAATTTGGATATTCCTATAATTCTTCCTGTACTTTTCAAAATTACATTTTGAAAAAAACGATAGAGTTCAAACCGTAATCGAAGATAAAAAGGTCTTGATATTTGTTGGACATAAAACAGCTCTCAGCAGTTACGTTTGGGGAAATTTTCTATTATATTGAATATGCTAATATTTTCTGATATTATCCGGAAAACTGTTCAAGGACTAGTTAGCCATGAAAGGAGAGAACATGAACTTAGTGATCCCAATTGTAGTGGTTTGCCTTGTGATCGCGGCGCTTTGGTATGTAATGGTTCTGCATAGAGGCAAGCAGTCTCTGTCTAATGCTATACTTCTTGATGATCTTGAAAAATTCTCACGCCTTATTCCCAATATCACGCAATATGACAACAAACACAGAAAAGAACCTTCGTTATTGATACGTGCTGCAGATAGGAATGCCGTCAGCATTCTTTCATTTCTAATTGACAAAAAGGTTGATGTCAATGCAAAGGATACAAACAGACTCACACCTCTAATGTACGCGGCGCAAAATAACGGTAACGATAAACAATTTCTATGTATTAAGAGACTTCTTAGCGCTGGTGCCGATATTAATGCGAGGGATAACAACGGCCGGACTGCTTTGATGTACGCAGCAGCCCACGCGGCTCATCCCAAGTTACTCATACCGCTGCTTCTTGCCCATGGCGCAGACGTTCATGCGGTAGACGAATATGGGATGACAGCACCGAAATATTGGTATAATTTTAGAACTGGCGATAAAAAATACCAGCTGCGTGATGAAACTGAAGTCAGAAATATCTTTCGTTCCGCAGGAAATGATGATGTCAGCCTTGAGGGGATCGATTATACCGCTCAGCAGCGTGCCATGCTGACAATCGGCCATGTGGTAGTACGGTATGTATAAATAGTTGCTTCCTTATCTATTTCTTGACTTGAAGGGAAAATGACGCCTTAGATTGGCTGGCGGCCATGACCAATCAGGGCAAACAAATGATCCGATATTATAGTTACTATAGTTTCTATAAAAACGTCTCCCGGGGGCTTCATTAAAAAGAAAACCAGGAGTCATGACAAAAAACGGGTCGTGAAGATTTTAAAGCCTTAAACGTTCTTTTCTTTTTATTTATCTAGGTCTTGCCTTTCCCCTCTTTTTCCTATAAAAAGAATTCATGAATAATGTAAAAGCCATCGGCTTTGACCTTTTCAACACCCTGATTACCGCCGACCCAAAGGCACTTAGTGAGGCGATGCGCCGTCTGACCGGAAGCCTCGAAGAGAGCGGATATTTGCTTGAACCGGACTCCTTTAGAAAGGTCTACCGGGAAGCAGCCATTCGATTTGTCAACGAAAGCAAGTTGGATGGGAAAGAGACCCATAATCGTTTCTGGATAAGTGCCGCCCTGAACACCCTCGGGCACAACGTTTCTCCGGATGATGCCTCCGTTTCCAAAGCGGTCGAGGCCTACTTTTCCACCTTCTTCGATTATTGCCGGCTTATCCCCGGAACAGTGGAAATGCTTGAGAAACTCAAGGCGATCTACCGGCTGGGACTCCTGTCCAATTTCACCCATGCCCCGGCGGTAAAGGGCCTTCTGGATCGTTTGGGCCTTTCCCCTTTCTTTGAGACGGTTCTGGTCTCAGGAGAGATAGGCTATCGGAAACCACACCCTCTGGTCTTTAAGATGCTGGCGGAAAACCTGGGATTTAAAAAGTACCAAATTTTATATGTGGGTGACAGTATTGATCCCGATGTCCTGGGTGCCGCCCAATCCGGGCTCCGGCCGGTTTGGATGACCTATGTGCAGGACCACCATCTGCCCGTTATACCCGAGGCCTCCTCTGAACAAAACGAGATTCTGGCCCGGCAGGTCCCAAGGGTAACGAACTGGGACGCATTCCTTACCCTCCTCGGGGTGACTGAGGCCCGGTTTTCGCCGAAATAGTATTAAAAAGGTTTTACCGGAGATTGGGAAAGATAAAATTTAGAAAGAAAATACCGTTAGTCGTTCAGTGTTGGTCGTTCGTCGAAACCTAATTTCATGATTCGTTGGTACCCTTAGAAAACTAAGAGTTTTAAAGGAGAACAGGGTTAAAAGTGGTCCTGGAAGAATTAGAAGAGGAATTGGATTATGAGGGGATGGTTATCCGCCCCCCCAGCGAAGCCTATAGTATCCTGCTGCAAGTAACCGTGGGGTGTTCCCATAACAAGTGTTCTTTCTGCGCTACTTACAAGGACAAGCGATTTCGGATCAAGACGGACGAACGGATTTTAAAAGACATTCGCTTTGCCTCCCAATATTGCCGGCGACAGGACAAAGTCTTTCTTATGGACGGGGATGCACTGATCATCCCGCAGAAACGGCTGGTCTGGATCCTGGAGCAAATTCGAGAGCATCTGCCCTGGGTGAAAAGGGTGGGGCTTTATGCCAATGCCAAGAGCATTCGGATGAAAAGCGACGAGGATTTAAACCAATTGAAAGAACTGGGTCTGGGTATTGTCTATTTGGGGGTGGAAACCGGTCATGCCGAACTGCTTAAAACGATCTGCAAAGGAACCTCCAGGGAGAATTTGATCCTTCAGGGGAAACGGATTAAAAAGTCCGGCATCAAGCTTTCGGTTACCGTGCTGCTGGGCATAGCCGGACCGGAGAGGTCCCTGGATCACGCCAGGGAAACCGGGAAGCTGTTGACGGAAATGGACCCTAACTTTGTCGGGGCCTTAACCGTCATGGTTCTGCCGAATACTTTATTGGGACAGGAATATGCCGAAGGGAAGTTTCAACCCCTTACGGTCACCCAGCTCTTGACCGAGTTGGGTGCGATGGTGGCCGCCACCCGTCTTTCGCGCGGGCTCTTTTATTCCAATCATGCCTCCAACTATCTGCCCATCAAGGTCCGCTACCCGGAAGGAAAAGAACCGGCTCTGGCCCTGATCCAAAAGGCCATACAAGGCGGAGTAGGTTTAAGGCCGGAGTGGATGAGGGGTTTATAGGCGGATTGACAAACTCATTGAAATTTTTATTAAGGAGTGGATAATGATTCGGACAGGCCAGAAAGCCTTTTCTTGCGCCTGAGGCTCCCGAAAAAACTTCCTGGCTCTCTATGGGGCGGTCATTATTATTTTGCACTTATTAATATCTATTTCAACACCGAAGGAAAGGAGAACCAGAAAAATGGCACAAGATCCAGGAATAGGACAGAAAGTCGTGGCCACCATAACCGGGGTGAAGGGAAAATGCAGTGCCGGACATCAGGTCGGGGAAACCTTTGAAATCAGTTGTCATAATCCCGGCGGGTTATGCGGCTATTTCTATCATGATATCTTCCCCAATCTATCCACTTTTCAGTTCGGAGGGAATCTCCCCTGGTGGCAGGGAGACACGATTCAGGCCCAATGTCCGGATTCGTACAACCTGGTGACCATGACATTGGAAAGGTCGAAGAGGGCCTAAAGAAAAGTCTCCTTTGAATCCCATTGGCGCCCATATGTCCGTGGCCGGAGGAATGGCCGAGGCCTTTGAACGAATTCAGGCCGTGGGCGGAGAATGCTTTCAACTGTTCGTCAAACCCAATGTCCAATGGCAGGCCGGGGAATTATCGCTGGATGAGGTGACGCGGTTTCAGGCGGGACGGGAGAAGTCCGGCATTGCCCCAATCGTAGCCCATGCCTCTTATCTGCTGAATCTGGCCTCCCCGGATAAAGAACAGCGGAATCGGTCTGTTCTGACCCTGGCTTTGGAGTTGGTCCGCTCGGTCCGCCTGGGTATCGATTCTCTGGTTCTCCATCCCGGCAGTCATCGGGAAGCCGGAGAAAAGAAAGGGATTCGATGGATCGCCCAGGGGATTGATCGGGCCTTTATCAAGGCCGAGGTCCCAAAAGTAAAAATCCTTTTGGAAACAACCGCCGGCGCCGGAAGCCAACTGGGCTGCCGCTTGGAACAATTAAGGGATATGATAGCCCAAAGCCGCCATCCCAAAAGGATAGGGATTTGTCTGGACACCTGCCACCTGTATGCGGCCGGCTTTGATATCGTCTCGGTTCAAGGTTATCAGGACTTCTTCGGGGCTTTCCGGAAATTAATCGGATTGAACCGTATTAAATGCCTTCATGTCAATGATTCCAAGACCCCCCTGGGCTCCAAGGTGGATCGTCATGAACAGATCGGTCTTGGTTATTTAGGCCTTAAAACTTTTCAACGTCTCTTGAACGATCCGCGCCTGGAGGGAATCCCCTTTATCCTGGAAACCCCCAAAGGGAAAAAGGAAGAAAAAGACTGGGATAAGATCAACATCCGCAAGCTGAAAAAGCTCAGGCCATCGGCTCCGCTTCCCTGACAAGACCAAAGGGACTTTGACTTCTCCACAAGAGATGATGAAATGTTTAATTAAAGGAGATTGATGCCATGGTGAATGCACCGTCAATCAATGAATTGTTTTCCCTTGAAGGGAAAAATATATTCATGACCGGTTCGACGGCCGGATTTGGTTTAATAGTGGCGGCGAGCTTTGTAAAATCCGGTGCGAGGGTGACCATCGCCGGCCGGAGAAATGCCCGGGACAAGGCAGAGGAGATTGGTGCAGGATATGTCCAGTTGGATGCCCGTGACCCTCAAGCTTACGAACGCACACTTCAGACGGTATGCAACCAAACCGGCCCGCTTGATGTCTTGATTTTAAACCAGGGCGTTTATGGAGAAAATTTTATCACCAAGACCGAACCGGCTGTCTGGGACAACATCATTGACACCAACCTGAAAGGGATGCTTTACGGTATCAAGTTTGGAGCACCTCGGGTCAAAGATGGCGGAAGCATTATCATGACTGCCTCCATCGCCGGGGTGCGCGGAATGCCCCGCCAGGGAGTCTATTCGGCCACCAAAGAAGCCATAGTTAGTCTGGCTCGCGTGGCGGCGATCGAACTCGGCCCCAGGGGCATACGGGTTAATGCCGTTTGTCCGGCTGCGATACTATCGGATCATGAGCGCACCTATTCCTCGGACGGGTATTCATTGGTAACCCAAATGAATCGAGCCGGTTCGGGCCAGGAGATGATAGGCGCATTTGCTTTTCTCGCTTCGGATGCCTCGAAGTTCGTCACAGGATCCACGGTCACCGTGGACGGCGGTATGCTTGCGGGCATGAGTTGGACCTTGTCCAAAATAAGCGGTGAAAAACTTGAAGAACTGCAACGGTTGAAAAAAGCCGGGGAAGACTGAAACCCGAGGTGGTTCTTTTGAATGCTGATCGGCTGACCCTATGGACGAGGAGACCCCCTCATCCCCGAACATACGAAGGTCTCAAAAAAATTCCAGATAGAGGAGGGGTTCAATCTATTTTATTCTTTTGATCTGACCGATCCTGGAAAAATACTCCTCCGGAATCAGTTCCGGCCGTTTGTAGTGCAACTGGATACAGGGGGCCTTAGGATGCTCCGGGGGGAAATGGATATAAAGGGGATACCCGCGCAGTTCGGTCGGAATAATTTCCCAGGCGATACAGCAATGCAGACAGTAATAGTTGATACCCGATTGGCCCCAGGACCAGGGAAAGGCTTTATCCAGGCGCAGTTCCGGTCTGTTCTTGATCAGGAAGCCGCCGCTGCCGCAGGGGTTGTAAGTGACCACATATCGGTCCGGTTCATCCTTGATGGTCACCACACTCCCGTTGGCCCGCTGATAGCGGACAAAACCCTGCATGATCTTCTCCACGCTGGCTTTTGAATCGACGTTTCTTTTAGCTTGGGGAAAGTATCGGTCACGCAACATCTTCTCCATCTTTTCCTCGGGCAGGATGGAAAAGAAATAATTGAGGTAATCGCCAACCGAGTTGACCAGATTGTCATGAACTGCTTTGTCTTCGGCCAGCCCCTGATCGATAAGGAAGAGGGCGTCATCGATTTCCCCTGCCTTCAAAAGCCCGCGAACCAGTTCCCAGGTCGATATTCCCGTATCAACCGGATCATCTTTACGGTTTTTTCTGTTTTGAACTTTCTTTTTTATGATCTCCAGTTCTTCGGCTTTAATCATCTCGGTTCTCCCAACCCCTGAAACTAATTAAAGATTTTTTCTCTCCTGTTTTTCTCCTTGACCCTCTTTTCCCCTTCATCTTATACTCTTTGCATCAAAAAACAAGATCTCATCAAAGAAGGAGACCCCTCATGGACCTTTATGAGGCAATCGCCAAGAGAAGGACCATCCGCGGTTTTACCAAACCGGCATCCGAGGAGGCCTTGCGCAGGATCATCATGGCCGGGGCTATGGCGGCCTCACCGTTAAACCTGCAACCCTGGGAGTTTATCATGGTCGATGACCCCAAGCGCATTGAACAGATTGCCGAGCACAAGTACCGCCAGAATCAGAAATTGTTTCCCGGTCCGACGGCAATGGCCCAGAAAAACGCCTACAAGAACTGCAGCGTGGTGGCTGTATGTTACAAGAAAGGGTACGGGACCCGTTGGGCTGCTTGGATGTGCATTCAAAACATGTACTTAGCCGCCACGGCCGAAGGGTTGGGGATTGTCCCTTCGGAGTTATGGGGTAAAGATCAAGTCGAAGTGGAAAAATTGCTCGGCTTGTCTGGGGACTACAAACTGGCAGCCGTAGTGCTCGTGGGGCGGCAAAAAGGATATCCCAAAGTTCCCAAGGTGAAGCGCCGTCCGGAGTGGAGCTGGCTGCACCGCAACCAGTTCGGCACTAAACCGTAATCGATCGACAAAAGAACCTTCCCTGATTAGAAAAAGGCGGGCATTGTGCCTTATGGACCCGTTATTCAATCCTAATTTTGGAGGCGCCTTTTTCCCGTCTCAAAAGGGTCGGGTCATCATGGATCCTTCCGACCAGGTTGACCTCGCTGGCCGGGACCGGATCGGAGCCGGTACTCATGGGGGTAGGGCCGAAAAATATGGCCAGGGCTTTACCCGGCGGCCAATAACCGATATCACCGGCCTTGACTCTTTTAATTGCCGATTCATCCAGGGGCATCGTCACAGGAATCTCAAAATAAAATTCGTCGCCCCACTCGTTGGGCCGGGTTTCGATAGGCAGGGAGGAAAAAATTGCCCCGGCACAAGGGGAATCGAATAAATCGGCGTTTATTGTTGTTCGTCCGATAACTATTTTAATGGCCTTCGGCATAATGGTTCCTTTTAATTCCACAATCCGAAATTGAAATTGATTTTCGCCCTGCATTCACATAATAATTTCCTTGGCCCGAAGACCGGCTACTTCCGCATCAGTCAAACCCAGCAGTCCCTGCAGTACATATTGATTATGCTCGCCCATTAAGGGGGCATGACCGGTGGGCAGTTCGGTGTCGCTGATCTTCCAGGGCAGCCCGGCCAACTCCAGTTCCCCCAGTTCAGGATGTTGCACTTTGATAAAAAAATTCCGGGCCTGCAGGTGACGGTCGGCATAAAGATCTTCAGCGTCCCGAGAGGGTGCAGCGGCCAGTCCGGCCTTTAAAAATTCTTCGACCATCCAGTCCCGGTCTCTTTGACGGGTCCATTCCCCGATGATGCGGTCCAGTTCCTTTTCATTTTTTTTACGATCGGCCTGCCGGGCGAAACGGGCGTCTTCGGCCAATTCGGGTTTGTTCATCACCCGGGTCAGGGTCTGAAATTCTTCATCGCTATGGATTTCCAGGGCCAGCCAGCGGTCCACCCCCCAACACTTGTACATATTGTGCGGCGCATATTCGGGATGAAGGTTACCCCGCCGTTCGGGAATAATGTTGGTCATCAGGTAGCCGAGAAGCTGCTCCCCGATCAGGCAGGTCGAGCCCTCACACTGGGAATAATCGATAAACTGCCCTTCTCCCGTTTTGATGCGGTGATGGAGCGCGGCCAGGGTGACAAAGGCGGTAGTGACGGCATTGGTGATGTCGGTATGGCCGATGGAACCATGGGTGGGATGATCTTCAGGATAACCCGAGATGTAAGCCACTCCTCCGACACTTTGGTGAATCGTGGCAAAACCGAGATAGTTCGTTTCCGGACCGCCGTGACCCCGGCCGGAAGAGGAAACAACAACAAGATCGGGCTTGATCTGGATCAGATCCGGATAACCCAGACCCATTTTGCTCATGGCATCAGGCCGCATATTATCGATGACGATATCGCTCATGGTCACGAGTCTCTTGGCCAGTTGGATGCCTTCCGGTTTGCTCAGGTCAAGGGTAAGACTCTTCTTGTCCCGGTTGACGGAATTGTAGCTCAACCCCTGGTTCGGCGGTACCTGGTGGGGTTCCGGTTCCCACCTGGGCCACATGACAGCGCGGCGAACGATATCCATTCTTTTGTGCCCTTCCACCTTTATGACCTCGGCCCCGAGATTGGCCAGCATCATGGTGGAGTAAGGTCCGGCCCAGACCCAGGAAAAATCGAGGACCCGTAGGCCCTGGAGGGGAAGTTTGAGATCTTCAGGAACTTTGACGGGATGGG
>Ga0214473_10000793_pt1 | contig 43142 bp, 28 predicted proteins | sample RVTome_7_FD_203509 | JGI IMG/M metagenome (GOLD analysis project Ga0214473, IMG submission 203509) | Soil microbial communities from uranium-contaminated site in the Upper Colorado River Basin, Wyoming, United States - RVT98D197 | ecosystem: Environmental > Terrestrial > Soil > Contaminated >...
GCATTTTGTTTTTTGTTCAACACTAATATATTGAATATTAGTGAATTAACAAATTTTTCATGCTCCTTTTATTAACTTATTTAACTATTTATCAACCATTTATATCATCTGCGAAACATTAGTAAGTAATTTATTATTTCTAAATATTCTTCTTTGCGACCTTTGCTACAACTTTGCGTCCTTTGCGGTTAAATAAATATGGGATAATAAATATTTATTCATGTGGGATTATTTGATTTTAAATATTACTGATACAGATGATGTTACTCCAAGTTTTTCATGGGTCATAAAACCAATATCGATCTGAGCAATTCTTACAAGGTATCCCAGTCCGAAACTGAAAGCGCTGTTATTAGTATTGAACCCACCCCTGAGCCATACATTATTTGCCGCCGCATATTCAAAACCTGTTTTGATATTCAGTTTACTTTTCGTACCCATTTCAGCTTCAATACCCACAGATAGAAGTTTACTAAGATCTATTCCGGCACCTATTCTCAGATTTGCAGGCAAGGGAGTTTTTCTATAAGAATTTGGAACCGGATTGAACATATGGATGCCTATCATGCTTTTTTCAGAAGGAGTGATAATCAGTCCTGTTTCGCACGTAACAAACTGGATGTTATCATATTCCCCGAATGTCCTCTCCGAGAAGTAATCGATCTGAACACCGGCCGATATCTTTTCAGAGAGACTTATGCCACAGGCCAGCCCTGTCATCTCCCTTTTATAATCGCTGTTTCCGAATTGTGAATAGACAATCCCGGCTGAAGCTTTTCCCGCAGGAAGTGTCAATGCAACAGATCGTGAACCCAGCTCCTTTATAAGGAATCTGTTCTCATAATTTAATCCGAAAGAAATTTTTTTATTAAAAGCAAGCGATGCCTGATTATGGAATGAAGACCAGAAGCTCTTCTTCATTATGCAAGAATATCCCATTCCTGCTTCACCTGCACCGGCTGAAGGGCGAAAAGGATCGCCTCCGGAGGAAGTTAAAGAGAGAAAAAATAAGAATAAAGAAACAGGTATTTTCAGCAGCGAGCTCAACTGTTTCAATAATTAGAATAGCAAGATACAAAAAAAGATTATCAGATATTATAAAACTAAAAGAATTAACCGCAAAGTACGCTAAGAATTACGCAAAGCACGCAAAGAAAGTTCAATCCTTGTTTCCTTTGCGACCTTTGCAACAACTTTGCGATTAAGAAAATCTTAGTTTGTTTTGTATTTATATTTTACTGCTTTTAGTTCTTCGTTGGCCTGAACGATCTTTTTCTTTAATGATTCCTTGTATTTTACCACCTCTTTCATTACTTTATCATCTCCTGTAGCTATTATCTGGGCAGCAAGGATACCTGCATTCTGAGCGGCATTGACACCAACTGTAGCAACCGGTATTCCGGGAGGCATCTGGAGAATCGAAAAGATTGAATCAAGCCCTTCAAGTGAAGCTTTTATTGGTACTCCGATTACGGGGACTGAGGTCATGGCGGCTATAACACCCGGAAGATGTGCTGCCATACCGGCAGCAGCTATTATCACTTTTATTCCCCTGGGACCTGCATTTTTCGCAAACCTTTCCACCTCTTCCGGTGTTCTGTGTGCCGACAGGGCACTCATCTCAAAAGGTATCCTGAAATCGTTAAGTATTTGTGCTGTTTTCTCCATTATGGGCAGGTCTGATGTGCTGCCCATTATGATGCTTACAATAGGTTCCATTTAAAATAATTTAATTTAACTTGTTGAACAGGACAAAAATAAGCTATTATTTTCATATTTTCGCACCGGCTAGCTGTTCAAATATTGCCATCATGAAAGAAATCCGGATACTTGATAAGAAGTTCAGAGAATTGATCAGCGAAAAGGCTCTTCAGGATAGACTTGACGAGTTGGCAGGCAAGATCAGTTCCGACTTTGCCGGAAGAGAGGTGGTATTTCTTGGAATACTGAACGGGGCATTTCTCTTCGCTGCCGACCTGTTCAAACGTATAAACCTGCAGGCAAGGATTTCTTTTGTCAAACTGGCATCTTACGAGGGAACGAGCTCCTCCGGCACAATCAAAGAACTTATCGGGTGGAATGAGGAAATTAAAAACAAATCGATTGTTATCGTAGAGGATATCGTTGATACCGGCAATACTCTTGAACGGATCGTGGATGAGCTTTTAATAAGGAAAGCTTCAGAGATCAGAGTTGCTACAATGCTATTTAAACCTGATGCTTATACTAAAGATATAACTCTTGATTATGTAGGGTTTGAAATTCCTGATAATTTTGTGGTAGGCTATGGCCTGGATTATGACGGTTACGGCCGGAATCTTCCCTCTGTTTATACACTTTTTGAATAATTGGCATTATTGATCCGTAACGTGTAATTCATAATTTATAATTATTAAAATTCTATGGTTAATTTTCTGATTTTTGGTCCCCCTGGTTCTGGTAAGGGAACGCAGTCGGTAAGACTCGCTGAAAAATTCAATCTGATTCATCTCTCAACAGGTGATATGCTTCGGGCAGAGATTGATGCCGGCTCGGAGCTTGGGAAAAAGATGGCTCTTATAATGTTTAAAGGTGAACTTGTGCCGGACGAGGTTGTGATAGAGATGATTGCATATAAGATTGATAATAGCAAAGGATCTGCCGGATTCCTTTTTGACGGATTTCCACGTACTGTTGCCCAGACCATATCTCTTGAAAAAATGCTTAATGACAGGGGAATGAAAATAGACAGTATGCTGGTGCTTGATGTAGATCATGATGAGCTTGTAAAGAGATTGATAGCCAGAGCTGAATTATCAGGCAGGCCAGATGATAAAGACCCTGCTGTTATTGAAAACCGGATAGATGTTTATAAAGAAAAAACAGAACCGATAATTAATTACTGTCGCGAAAGAGGTATCTATCAGCCGGTTAATGGAATGGGATCAATTGAAGATATCTTCAACAGGCTGAATGAATATATGAAAAAACTGATTTAATCTCTCTGTGGATCTCTGTGTCTCCTCTGTGAACTCTGTGTAACAAAAAAAATAAGAACTGTCACAGAGGTCCACAGAGTCCCGATAGCTATCGGGATCACAGAGGTCCACAGAGAAATCACATAAATATGGCGGGATCAAATTTCGTTGATTATGTAAAAATTTACTGCCGTTCCGGAAACGGGGGGGCAGGCTCGGCCCATTTCAGGAGAGAGAAATTCGAACCCAAGGGCGGACCCGACGGCGGAGACGGAGGCAGGGGAGGACATATTATACTCAGAGGTAACGATCAGATGTGGACTCTGCTTCATTTGAAGTATCGGCGTCATATTTCCGCTGGAAACGGGGTTTCAGGTGGCAGACAGCAGTCAACGGGTGCAGATGGTAAAGACGTGGTAGTAGATGTACCTCTTGGCACTATAGTCAAAGACAGCGAAACCGATGAGGTGCTCTTTGAGATTACATCTAATGGGGATAAAAAGATAATTGCCAAAGGTGGCAGAGGTGGCCAGGGAAATACTCATTTCAAATCAGCCACTCATCAGACTCCCCGATTTGCACAACCCGGTGAACCCGGAATTGAAAATGAATTTATTCTCGAGCTTAAAATTCTTGCCGATGTGGGTCTTGTTGGTTTCCCGAATGCAGGAAAGTCAACACTCCTTTCAGTTGTTTCAGCAGCCAAACCAAAAATCGCCGACTATGCCTTCACAACACTTGTTCCTAATATCGGAATAGTAAGCTACAGGGATGATAAATCATTCGTAATGGCGGATATTCCTGGAATTATTGAAGGTGCACATGCAGGCAAAGGTCTTGGTATAAGATTCTTAAGGCATATTGAAAGAAACTCCATGCTTCTCTTTATGGTTCCTGCCGATAGTAAAAATATCAGGGAGGAGTATGAGATACTGGTAAATGAACTTAAGATGTATAATCCCGAATTGCTTGATAAAAAGCGTGTTATGACGATCTCAAAATCTGATATGCTCGATGAGGAGCTGATAAACGAAATCAGGAATGATCTGCCTGATATTCCCAGGGTTTTTATTTCATCACTTACCGGTCAGGGTATAGTCACCCTGAAGGATATGATATGGCAAGTACTTAACTTTGGTTAAAATATCGTAATGGAACGACTTGATCAACAGCTTTTTCTCTTTCTTAACTCCCTGAATTCCCCGTTCTGGGATCAGGTGATGCATGCAATAAGTGGCAAAGTGATATGGATACCGCTTTACCTGTCCATCCTGATCTACCTGGGATTAAAATATAAAAGGAAATTTATTGTAATTCTCCTCTTTATAATTCTTGCTGCAACACTGTCAGACCAGATATCGCTGTTTTTAAAAAATCATTTTCATCGGTTACGTCCATGTCATGACCCCTCAATAGCAAGTCTTGTTCACCTTGTGAATGGAGAGTGTGGCGGTATGTACAGTTTTGTTTCGGGGCATGCGGCTAACTCTTTTAATGTAGCCGTTCTAAGTCTTCTGTTCATAAGGAGGAGATGGTTCTCGGTTGGTATTATTATTTGGGCAACAGTAGTGGGATATAGCAGGATCTATCTTGGCGTTCATTACCCGGGAGATGTTATTTGCGGATCACTTCTCGGGGCATTAATAGGTTGGGCTATATATAGCTTGTATATTTGTACTGATAATAAGGTGCTTAAGAATAGTCCGTTTTTTAATGTATTGCATTAACCTCGAATCGACGGATCCCTTCTTCAATCTTGCAATTGAGGAGGTACTGCTTAAAAAGAGCAGTGAGGAATATTTGATACTTGGGATCAATGCGCCTTCCGTAATTATCGGGAAGCATCAGGTTGCCCACAGGGAAGCAGACACAAAATTTGTCAGTAAGAATAATATACCGGTAATCAGAAGGATTTCCGGCGGCGGAACAGTATATCATGATGAAGGTAACCTGAATTTTACATTTATCAGGACAAGTGAACCGGGAAAACAGGTTGACTTCAGGAAGCATACCCGGCCGGTCATCGATTTTCTCTTATCACTCGGGGTCGAAGCAAAATTTGAGGAGAAAAATGACCTGAAGGTCGGAGGATTAAAGATATCTGGAAACGCCGAACATGTTCACCGCAACAGGGTCCTCCATCATGGTACATTATTATTCAGTTCATCTCTGGAAATGCTGAGAAATTCTCTACGGAAAGATACCTCATGTTATTCCTCCAGGGCTGTTAAATCGAATCCCTCGTCTGTAATGAACCTGGATGAAAAGCTTATAGTTTTTAAGGATATTGATCACTTTCGTGAGGCGATGATAAACTACTTTCTGAATAAATTCCAGGATACCCAGACCTTTACACTTTCACGGTCAGAAATTGAAGAGGCTGATCTTCTGGCCTCTTCAAAATATAATACATGGGAGTGGAACATGGCATACGGCCCCGAATATAGCTTTTCAGGTCAGTTTGAAATTGCCGGGGGAAAACATAGTTGTAAAATGTTTATAAAAGACGGGTTAATAACGGAATGTGAAATTGAAGGATCGGCTGAGATGGAAGAAATCAGCAGAAAGCTTATTGGATGCCGTCATATGGTAAACGACATGATGAAAGTTTTCCGGAAAGGAAATATATTACAACAGGAAGATGATATCTTTAAGTTTTTTTGAATTTTGATCTTAATATAAATGTTATTTAATTAATCCTCTGTGCTCCTCTGTGTGAACTCCGTGGAACTCTGTGTAGGTTCTTTTTTTTGTTACACAGAGCACCACAGAGGAGGCACAGAGTACCACAGAGAATACCATAAGTGAAATTTGATTTATGGACATTATTAAATCATTAATTGTTTGGTTCATAGGTATATGTTTTATTATACTGGTTTTTTCCCTGACCTGTTTTATCTGGTTGATGGTTCTGCCATTCGACAGGGAAAGGGTAATAATTCATTGGATACTTGTATACCAGAGTTTGATTCTTGTTCTAATCATACCACTCTGGAAGGTTGACATTCAGGGAAGGGAAAAAGCTCACCGCGGAACTACATATATTATTATTTCAAACCATCAGTCAATAATAGATATCCTGTTATTGAACTGCCTTCGTTACAAGTATAAATGGGTATCTAAAATTGAAATTCTGAAAGTGCCTGTCCTTGGCTGGTACCAGAGAATGGCTGCTTATATTACCATTAACAGGGGTAATGAAGAGAGCAAGGCAGCTATGCTTGAGGAGTCAGATAAATGCCTTAAAAGAGGAATCTCAATCATTATCTTCCCGGAAGGAACACGGTCGCTTGATAAAGAGATTGGATTTTTTAAAAGAGGGGCCTTTCAGCTGGCAATTCAGGCTGGTATACCCATCCTTCCTGTACTGATAGATGGGACGGGTGACCTTCTTCCCAAATACGGTTTTATTTTCAGTGGTGGGCATCAATTACGGATTAAAGTGCTGGATCCGGTTACTCCTGAGTCTTTTTCAAGTGCTGTTCCGGAAGAACTTGCATTAAGATTTAGTACATTAATGGTTGATGAATTGAAAGAATTAAGAACCAATCCTTTAGCAAAATGACCCATAGTACTTCCTATAGGAGGATGCTGACCAGGATGGGTTATTACAGCTATCAGAATGGGTTAATATACCGTCATCTCAGGCAGGAAGGAGGCTGGGATTCTCATCTGGACCGTTGCAGGAAATTTATAATCAGGGCATTGGAATTATATAAGCCTGAGAAAGTCACGGTCCTTGGCAGCGGTTGGCTCCTTGAACTTCCACTGGCTGAGATGATTGAAAAAACCGGGAAAATAACTCTCATTGATATTGTGCATCCACCTGATGTTCTGGAACAGGCCGGAAATCTTAAGAATGTTGAACTTTTAGAGCAGGATATTTCAGGTGGACTGATTGAGGAGGTATGGTTGAAAACCGGGGAAAATTCTATTTTTAACAAATTACAGTCCCTTGAAAATATTAATATCCCTCAGTTTAAGCCTCATTCTGATCCGGGCATGGTGATATCTCTTAATATTCTAAGCCAGCTTGAATCGTTGCTTATTACTTTCTTAAAAAAGAAAACAGATATCAGGGAAGATGAGTATATTGGCTTCAGAAATGAAATCCAGACAAACCATATCAGTTTTTTAAAGGAGCATAACTCTGTATTGATATCAGATGTTGTTGAAGTATTTACCGACAGGTCAGGGAATGTTACCAATGAACCAACAGTTATTACGGATCTGCCTGAGGGAAAATACAGAGAGGAGTGGGACTGGAATTTTGATCTTACCGGAACAGATTATTATACAAAAAGATCGATATTGAAGGTTGTGGGAATTATCATTTAGTTTTATTTGGAGGATTTTTATGAATAAATTTTATGATACAAGGCATTCAGGCAGGATTGAGTTAAAGAGGGAGCTCGGACTTATGGCAGCAACGGCCATAGTAGTTGGTAACTGTATTGGTTCCGGGATATTCACATCCGCCGCATCTTTAGCTGCCGCATCGAATCCTAAAACTGCAATAATAGCCTGGATTATAACATCTGTAGGATCACTCCTGATCGCATTAAGTTTTGCAAATCTGGCTACTGCTTTGCCAAGAACAGGAGGTCCGATTGTTTATACCAGAGCAGCTTTTGGTGATTTTGCCGGATTCCTTATTGCATGGTCTTACTGGATTGGCGCCTGGGTCGGAAATGCAGCAATCATAACTGCATTTATGCTCTATTTCACTTACTTTTTTCCATTGGCAACAACTCCGATACTGGCCTTTTTGATCTCTTCAGCTGTTTTATGGATTTTCACAATTGTAAATATCCTGGGTGTGAAAGGTGCAGGTATCGTAAGTATTGTAACAACAGTACTTAAAGTGAGTGCTTTAATAGTTTTTGTAGTAATTGCCCTGATTCATTTCAACCCGGCAATGTTAAAAACAGTTTCAAGTGCAAGAGTATCCGGTATGGGTACTTTACCTGCAGCAATTGCAATTGCACTCTGGGCTTTTGTCGGAATAGAAAGTGCTACAGTTCCTGCAGGGGAGATAAAGAATCCTGAAAGGAATATCAGAAAAAGCACTATCTATGGTACCTTAATTGCAGCTTTTATTTATATAATTGTCTCAGTTGTCGGTATGGGTGTTCTGAATCAAGCCACGCTTGCTGATTCCAAAGCTCCTCTGGCAGATATTATTAATGCAGCAACTAATGGAACCTGGGGAGGAAACTTTATTGCTCTCGGTGCTATTATATCCACCCTGGGAGCTGCTTCAGGCTGGATATTAACAACAGCAAGAAGCGCTTTTGGTGCTTCTCAGGATAAGTTATTTCCGGCGTTTTTCGGGAAGATACATTCAAAATACAAGACTCCGGTTGCATCGCTTTTAATAGGAAGCCTGGCGGCAAATATACTTCTTATATTAAATTATGTCGGATCATTAAACACAGCATTTAATTTTATGCTGTTACTGGCCACATTGTCATTTCTGCCTGCTTATGCATTCTCGGCTGCTGCTGAAATTGTCCTGTTAAGAAAACACTCAAAAGATTTTAATATCTTCAATTTTATTAAAAATTCCTTTATCGCATTGCTTGCTTTCGGATATTCATTATATGCTATATACGGTACAGGTGCTGAGGTTGTGATGTATGGTTTTGTGCTTATGCTGGCAGGTATCCCTATCTATCTCTTTATGATGATTCAGAATAATAAGACTGACAAATTGGTAGATAACCTGAGAAAAAATGCAGGTCTTGATCTTTAACCAATTCTGCAATCCGTAATCCGCAACCCGAAACCTCCATTTATCAACACTTTGAGTGAAATCGTAAATATCAATTAATCAGATAAATATTTTAAATCCGGACTTATAGTTGCTTCTGCAGGGCTGGCATTCGAGTTGATTGTTGAAAAATTAGCGATACAAACCTCCTGTAAATAGTTATATTTGCGCAAAATTCTGCAAATGTCAGTAGGATATTCTGAAGAGCATATTAAAACCCTTGAATGGAGAGAACATATCAGGCTAAGACCTGGTATGTATATTGGGAAGCTTGGCGATGGATCATCTCAGGATGATGGTGTATATGTTCTTCTGAAAGAGGTTATGGATAATGCCATGGATGAATATATGATGGGATATGGCAAAAAAATTGATGTCTCCATAACCGGACAGGAGGTACTGGTCAGGGATTATGGACGGGGTATACCCCTGGGAAAGCTGCTCGATGCTGTTTCAAGGATGAATACAGGGGCCAAATATGACTCCAAGGCGTTTAAAAAATCTGTAGGCCTTAACGGGGTGGGAGTCAAAGCGGTAAACGCTCTTACCAGGAGCTTTGTGATCAGGTCGATTCGTGATGGCCAGGTAAAGGCAGTGGAGTTCGAACGTGGCATTACAATTAATGATCATCCGCTTGAACCGACAGACGAAGAGAATGGTGTTGAGGTAATATTTCAACCCGACGAGGAGCTCTTTGGCAACTACTATTTCATCTCGGAATATGTAGATTCTATGCTCAAGAACTACGTATATCTGAATTCCGGACTTATTATCAATTTCAATGGAAATAAGTTTTTCTCCCGTAATGGCCTCGCAGACCTTCTGAATGAGAACATGAGCAAAGAGGGTCTTTATCCGATAATTCATCTTAAAGGGGAAGATATAGAGGTGGCTTTTACCCACGGGGTGCAATATGGTGAGGATTACTACAGTTTTGTAAACGGACAGAATACAACCCAGGGGGGATCACATCTGCTTGCATTCAGGGAAGCAATAGTAAAAACTATAAGGGATTTTTATAAAAAGGATTATGATCCTTCAGATATCAGATCATCAATAATCGCTTCTATAAGCATTAAAGTAGAGGAGCCAATCTTTGAATCGCAGACCAAGACAAAGCTCGGTTCGAAAGATATGGGCCCGCAGGGACCATCAGTCAGGAATTATATCAGTGAGTTCATAAAGAAACAATTAGACGATTATCTTCATAAAAATTCTGAAACATCAAGAATCTTACTCAAAAAGATTCAGGACTCCGAGAAAGAGAGAAAGGCAATTTCATCAATACAGAAGCTGGCTCGTGACAGGGCAAAGAAGGTGAGTCTGCATAATAAAAAGCTCAGGGATTGCAGGGTTCATTATAATACTAATGATACTAACAAGCTTGAATCAACAATTTTTATCACTGAAGGTGACTCGGCAAGCGGATCTATTACCAAATCAAGGAATGTCGAGCTTCAGGCTGTGTTCAGTCTGAGAGGAAAACCTCTCAACTCATTTGGACTTACTAAGAAGATCGTATATGAAAATGAGGAGTTTAACCTTCTGCAGGCGGCACTTAATATTGAGGAGGGGATAGAAAATCTGAGATATAATAATGTTGTGGTTGCAACAGATGCCGACGTAGATGGAATGCATATCAGGTTGCTTCTCCTTACTTTTTTCCTCCAGTTCTTTCCCGACCTGGTAAGAAAAGGTCATGTGTTTATTCTGCAAACGCCACTCTTCAGAGTCAGGAATAAAAAAGAGACACGATATTGTTATACTCAGGAGGAGAAGACAAAAGCTATTTCCGACCTGGGTCCATCTCCTGAAATAACACGTTTTAAGGGTCTGGGGGAGATTTCTCCGGATGAGTTTAAGAACTTCATCGGGAAAGATATGAGACTTGAGCCGGTAAGGATGAAGAAAAATGACTCGGTAAATGGATTCCTGGAGTTTTATATGGGTAAGAATACACCTGACAGGCAGGATTTTATTATTGAAAACCTGAGAGTTGAGGAAGATATTGTCGAAGAGGAAGGCTAGAAGGTTATTTATCAGGAAGTGTGGATTAATATATGGAAGAAAAGGATCTTGGTTTAAGCAATTCAGAGGGTTTGGAGGAGGCCCCATCGGGACCTGTCGCACTTCATTCTGTTACAGCTTTATCGGGCATGTATCAGGACTGGTTTCTTGATTATGCGTCGTATGTTATACTTGAGAGGGCTGTACCACATCTGAATGACGGACTGAAACCTGTCCAGCGGCGTATACTTCATTCAATGAAAAGAATGGATGACGGCCGTTATAATAAAGTGGCAAATATCATTGGCCATACAATGCAATTTCACCCCCATGGTGATGCGTCTATTGGCGATGCCCTGGTTCAGATCGGACAGAAAGATCTTCTAATTGATATGCAGGGTAACTGGGGTAACCTGCTTACAGGCGATGGCGCTGCAGCATCAAGATATATTGAAGCAAGACTTTCAAAGTTCGCACTTGATGTGGTTTTCAACCACAAAACGACTGAATGGAAATTATCTTACGACGGAAGAAATAAGGAACCTGTTACACTCCCTGTGAAATTTCCTTTGCTCCTGGCACTTGGAGTTGAAGGAATTGCAGTTGGGCTTGCATCAAAGATTCTTCCTCATAACTCCAACGAACTTATCGACGCCTCAATCGATTATCTGCAGGGGAAAGATTTTATTTTATACCCGGATTTCCCGACAGGTGGCATGGTCGACGTATCCAAATATAACGACGGCCAAAGAGGCGGAACCATAAAAGTGAGGGCAAAAATCGAAAAAATTGATAAAAAGACCCTGTTAATCACTGAGATACCTTTTGGAAAGACCACAACTTCTCTCATTGAATCAATTATTAAGGCCAATGAGAAAGGAAAGATCAAGATCAGGAAGATAGATGATAATACATCGGAAAATGTTGAAATAGTGGTCCATCTAATGCCGGGAATTTCGCCGGATAAGACAATAGATGCTTTATATGCACTGACCGACTGTGAATATTCGATATCGCCAAATACCTGCGTGATTGTTGATGACAAACCGTCATTTATGGGGGTGAGTGCCATACTGCGGCATTCTGCAGATAAAACAGTTGAGCTTCTTAAAACTGAATTGGAAATCAGGTTGGGAGAACTCCAGGAGGAGTGGCATATGTCATCCCTTGAAAAGATTTTCATTGAGAAACGGATCTATCGTGATATCGAAGAATGTGAGACATGGGAAGCAGTGATTGAGGCCATTGACAAAGGATTGACTCCTTATAAAAAGCTGTTAATCAGGGATGTTACCAGAGAAGACATTATCCAGCTGACAGAAATAAAGATTAAAAGGATATCAAAATTTGATGTTAAGAAAGCTGACGAGCATATAAAGAGTATTGAAATTGATGTTGAAGAGGTAAAAAATCATCTTGGAAATATTATTCCTTTTACAATCAACTATTTCAGACAAATTAAGAAGAAGTATGGCAAGGGGAGGGAAAGGAGAACCGAATTAAGAAACTTTGATACAATTGAAGCAACAAAGGTTGTTGCAAATAATGCAAAGCTCTATATAAATTATAAAGAGGGATTTATAGGTACTGGTCTGAAAAAAGATGAGTTTGTTTGTGATTGTTCTGATATTGATGATATTATTGTCATAAGAAAAGATGGTGTTTATCTGGTAACAAAGATTGCTGAAAAGGTCTTTGTTGGAAATGATATTCTTTATGCACAGGTCTTTCTGAAAAATGATGAAAGAACTATATATAATATTGTATATCAGGACGGTAAGGATAGCCCGCTCCTTGCTAAAAGATGTGCAATATCAGGTCTTACACGCGACAAAGAGTATAATCTGACAAGGGGGACACCGGGATCTAAAATAGTATATTTCAGTGCTAATCCGAATGGTGAAGCAGAGGTAATAAAGGTCCATCATAAGCCAAAACCCAGACTCAAAAAGCTTGTCTTTGAATTTGATTTCGGACAGATTAATATAAAGGGGAAATCCTCTATGGGTAATATCCTGACCAAGAATGCTGTTCATAAGATCACCCTCAAAGAAAAAGGGTTGTCTACACTTGGTGGAAGAAAGATATGGTTCGATGATGCAGTATTCAGATTAAATGTTGATGGCAGGGGGATGTACCTGGGTGAGTTTAGTTCAGATGATAAGATACTGGTTATTACAAAAAGCGGGTTCTTCAGGATTGCCGGTTTTGACCTTTCAAACCATTTCGAAGACAATATTCTTATAATAGAGAAGTATTGGCCGGGGAAGGTTTATTCAGCAATATACTGGGATGCTGAGCAGAATTATTATTATGTGAAACGGTTTACTATTGAGGAGTCAGAGAAACCACAATGTTTCATAAATGAAGATCCTGAATCAAAGCTTCTAAGTCTTACAGAGGTAGAGTACCCCCGATTTGAAATTCGTTTCGGCGGAAAACACAAGGAGAGGGAAAATGAGATTATTGAGGTAGCCGAATTTATTGGTGTAAAAAGCTTTAAAGCTAAAGGGAAAAGAATGACCAGCTATATGGTTGAAAACATACACGAGATAGAACCTGTTGTTATAAAGGAGACAACCACCATACCGGAAGATAAAACCGGGGAGGAGGTGCAGCCTGCTCCTCAGATAAAAAATGATCCTGCACAGATGAAGCTTGAATTGTGATGATTCAAAATCAACTGGTATATATTATTGGTTTTATGGGATGTGGCAAGTCGACAGCAGGGAGAAAGCTTGCTGCCCAACTTTGCTGGTCATTTATCGACCTGGATAGAAAAATTGAAGAACATACCGGAAAGACAATTCCTGAGCTTTTTTCTCGGTATGGAGAGGATTATTTCCGTATAACTGAATCAACAGTTCTTAAAAGTTCAGGATCTCTCACAAAGACAGTAATATCTACCGGAGGAGGAGCCCCTTGCCATGATGATAATATGGACTTTATGCTTCGGACCGGATTGACAATATATATTAAACTGACAGCTGGTCAGCTGAAAAGCAGGCTTTCTGAATCAAAAGGTGAAAGACCTTTGATAAAAGGGCTTAGTAATGATGAATTGCTTGATTTCATTAAGGACAAGCTCGCCTCCCGGGAGATGTGGTATAATCGTGCCGAAGTTTTTTTGGAGGGGTTTAATGTGGATATCAATCTTTTACACTCCATCGTTAAGTCAAGATTCAACCTCTGATCTACCCGGTTCCTGCAGTCCTTCCGGATTTACCCTTTGCAGGGATGAATATAACTCTTTTTGATGTTTGAAGAGCTGATTATAACGAATCCAGGGATAAATTTAAGGTAAAAAACTGACCTCTGTTTCCAGATATAAGATTAAATACTTATTTTAGTAATCTTTAAATTAGTAACGGGAAAGATATATGAGAGAAAAGTTGTTTTCTCTTCTTGGAGTTGAATCCGGAGAGGAATCCATGGTATCGATACTGCTTACTCAATCGGTATTCCTTGGTATCTTTTTTGGATCATTCGATATTAGTGCACATTCCCTGTTCCTCTCAATATTTGATGAAAAGATGATGGCAAAGGGATATGTTGTTTCCGGTGTTGCCGGTATTATCCTTACATCTGTTTATACCTGGTTACAAACCAGGATGAAATTCAAAAACTTCGCAATTATAAACCTTATTGCAGTTAGCAGTTTTACTGTACTCCTTTGGATAATTTTGATTATCTTCTCTTCCAAGCTGGTAATATTTATTGTCTTTATTATGCTGGGTCCTCTTAATATCCTTGCAGTGTTAGGATTTTGGGGAACAACCGGTCGTCTTTTCACCCTCCGGCAGGGAAAAAGATTATTCGGGCTTGTTGATGCTGGCCTTATAATAGGAGTTATTTTAAGTTGTTATACAATACCCGTATTGTTGTCATTTAATTTCGAATCACATAATATTCTTCTGGTTAGCGCCTCTTCTGTTTTTGTAGCTACTGTAATCCAGATAATAATTGGTGCACGATTTCAACTGGTTACCAGAAAGAGTGAAGAAGAAAAGGTAGAAGAGAAAGAGAAAAAGAATTTTCTGTCACTATTTAAGGAAGATCCATACACCAGGATCATGGGGATCTTTATAGCTTTATCTGTTGTCACGGCATTTTTTGTTCAGTATTCATTTATGGCAGTCACCAGGGAACAATACCCTTCAGAGGCAGACATGGCAAGATTCCTTGGGATATTTACCGGAAGTATGATGATCTTTACATTGCTTGTTAAGTTACTTGTATTCTCATATCTGATAAGGAACTATGGACTTCGTACATGTCTTGTCCTTTCTCCGATTCTGGTTGCAATATTTACGGTTGTTGCAATTGCGATTGGATTGCTAATGGGTTATACACCGGAATCGGTAAGCGGATTTTTAATATTCTTCCTTCTTCTGGCTCTTAGCAGGCTCTTCTCAAAATCTTTGAAAGATTCAATAGAATCCCCCTCATTCAAAGTAATTTATCAGACTATCGATGAAAAGATAAGGTATGAAGTCCAGTCAGGTATGGACGGTACTGTTAACGAAATTGCTGCATTATCATCGGGTCTGATACTGGCAGGTCTTGGAGTGCTGAGTTTTATTAAACTTATTCACTTTTCGCTGGTCCTCTTCGTAATCATTTTAATCTGGGTATTTTTTGCATTCCGATTGTATTCCGAGTATCGGAAATCAATCAGAAAAGCTCTTGAATCGGTTGGACCTGACACTGCAATTGATACTCTTCCGGATAACCGTGCCTATTCCGGAAACAGATTTTCTGCAGATAGATCTTTCCGTAATGATTATTTCAATCTGATCTCAGGCGATTTTTCCATGTTGCCCGACAGGAACAACTGGTATTTTAAGAAAATTATTGAAGATTCTGATCTGAGAAATGATATCAGTTTAATCCCTGTTCTTGATAGATTAGCTTCAGACAATAAGATTGATGCTGAAATAAGAAAACAATCCTCGGATCTGGTAAAACGGTTGAAAGGATTTACAGGTAACGGAAAACAGGAAAATGAAAAGTACTTCAGTGCCAGGAAGATTCTTTCCGGTACAAGGCAACCCCAGACTACAGAGATTCTCAGACTCCTAAAGGATAACTCTGTCGAATCAAGGAGGCTTGCTATATATATGATCGGGAAATTTAATTTGGCCGACATGATACCCGAAGTGTGTGAATGCCTTAATTCTGCAGGCCTTGAAGCAGATGCTTCCCTGGTACTTCAAAAATTCGGAGAGGTAGCTGTAGGTGAATTGATAAGGTTTTACCTTGTATCTTCAGGTAATTTGAATACCAGCAAGACAATACTGCGGATTTTAGGTAAAGTACGTTCGGAAGAGAGTATTGCTTTTATATTTTCGAGGATATGGTCAAACTCCAGGCAGTTGAAAGAGATAGCTGTAGGAACTCTTATTGATTGCGATTTTAAACCCTCAGAGGAGGATAAAGACCGGCTTCATCAGGTTATAACTGATATCGTAGGAATAATGACATGGAATCTTTCAGCAAAAATCTGCCTTGACAAAAGCAACGATGTTGTCCTTATAGAAGTCCTTAGAAAAGAGATTTACAGGTGGAATGCATTTTTATTTAGCCTTCTTTCTATCACCTACGACTCTGGTTCTATTACAAAAATAAGAGAAAATCTTGAAAGTGAGACTGTTGAAAGCGTAAACTATGCTCTCGAAATGATGGATTTAGTTATTGATGAATCGATAAAACCAAAATTAATCTCCCTTCTTGATATAGTGCCCGACGAGGAAAAACTGAAGAATCTTCACAATTTTTTCCCGGGTGAAATTCCAAAGTATGAAAAACTGCTGGAAGATATTATTAACCGCGATTATAACTTTCTAAGCATCTGGACAAAGGTTTGCGTATTAAGAAACTTGCCTAAGATTGAAGGTGATGATATGGCTGAGTCGGTGGTGGCACTTCTTTTTAGCCCTGAAGGAATACTTCAGGCAGAATCGGCAAGGTTGATTGCCCGTTCAAGTCATGAGCTCTACAAATCGGTTTCTCAAAGGATACCCCCTTCATCAAAAATCCGGCTTGATAAGATAGTTAACGGGGAGGTTAATGAACGGGAATTGCTCTTTGAAAAAATTCAATTTCTTTCAAATTGCTTTAAGCGAATCCCCGAGGAAGAGCTATTATCCCTTGCATCTGCAATGAAGCATGAGACAGACATAAAAAGGGGGATTTCCTCTGTTTCATATGGATGCCTGATCTGGACTTTGTTGCCGGATAACCAGGAGTCTGAAACTTATGTCTATTACTCTGGCAGATCGGTTGATCAGGCAAGGGAATTTAACAATATGGATAATACCACATTTTATATGCTAACTTTAACTGCTTTAGAGGAGTATAATAATCAATTCCCTGAAAGATCCGGTGAAATTTTGGAATATATAGAAAAGAACGAAGATTAGATGAATAAAATGACCTCACGAAAGACAACCATATTCCGGCAACTTATCTTCAATATTGCTATTCCAACCTTGTTGGCCCTGCTGGTATTTGCCGGAATTAATTTTCAACGTACACGTTCTATATTAGCTAAAGGTAATGACGAAAAAAACAGGCTTATTTCCAATGAGGTAACAAAAATTCTTAAGTTTCAGGATATAGCGATTAACCTTATTGATGGGGAATTCGACACCAGGTTAAAGGGGCTTAGTTCCCTTCTTGTTAATAAGTATTTCGCCAATACTGCATATATAGAAGATCTTAATCTACGGCAAATTGCTTATGAAATAGGTATGGATCAGGTTAATGAAGATATTTATGTTATTTCAACTGACGGAATAATTATAAATACAACTTTTGAAAATGATCTTGGCTTTGACCTTTTCAGTTATGGTGAAGGTATGAAGAAATATCTTCAGGAGATCTTGAGAGGGAATAAATTTGTTACCGCTCCTTTTGCCACCGAGAAGGCAACGCAGAGGGCAAAAAAATATACCTACCAGCCAACAAATGACGGGAAATATATTATTGAAATAGGGGCCTATTCAAAGCAGGTTGACGATATTATACAGGCTATTGAAGATACTAAGAGAGAATTGAAAAGTGAAACTGAAGGTATTGTTGATATAGAGCTATGGCTAATGGCCGACGATGTCTTCAGTATGAATAAAATGGCTCTGGTAGTTGATAGCCAGGTTGATACTCTTTACAAAACTTTTCAAAAAAAAGATACCATTGGATTTCTGCAACGCTCAGGCGACTCATGGTTACATTACCAGTATATCTATATGGAAAGATCGGCTTCAAAGGATCAGGTAAACTCAGGCCTTTTCAAGGGTTCGGTTATAAGGATTATTTCTGACCGTACAGCTCAGCAGGCCTTGTTCCAAGAGGAAGCAAAACGGTTTATGCTGGTATTTATAGTTACAATGCTTGTTCTTACCATTCTTATTTACCGTAAAACAAAAGTCATCACTCTTCCAATCATAAAGCTGGTAGAGAATGTGGACAGGATTACAAACGGAAATCTGAGGGAGAGGGCTGAAGTTTCCGGGAATAATGAAATAACAAGGCTCTCCGAAAAGTTCAATATGATGATCGCCCAGCTTGAAAGCTATTACTATGAACTGGAAGAGAAAGTAAAGGAGAGGACACTAAGGATTGAACATCAGAAAGAGGAAATTGAAGAGCAGAAGAAGCATATTATGGACAGTATCTATTATGCCCGGCGGATACAAAATGCCATACTGCCTTCATTTTCACTTATAGAACACCATCTGAAAAATTATTTTATTCTCTATCTCCCAAAAGATATTGTAAGTGGTGACTTCTACTGGATGCATGAAATTGATGGCCTCTTCATGATGTCGGCTGTTGACTGCACCGGGCATGGTGTTCCGGGAGCTTTTATGTCAATTGTTGGTTTTAACCAGCTTAACTCTGCAGTAAATGTTAAGAAGGCCCGTCAAGCAAGTATAATTCTTGATGAACTGAATCAGGGGGTTATTACTACCCTGAATGAGAATAAAAGCGAAGGTTCGATCAAAGATGGAATGGATATGTCTCTCTGCGTATTCGACTTTTCTGCGAAAAAAGTTGAATTTGCCGGGGCAAATAATCCACTGGTGCATATCAGAAATACGGAGGTGACAAAATATAAAGGCGACCGTTTTCCTATCGGGGCATATGAAGGTAACGATGTACAACGATTTAAAAATAACGAGATTGATCTCGAAGAGGGCGATTGCTTCTATCTCTTTTCCGATGGCTATGCCGACCAGTTTGGAGGACCTGAAAATAAGAAATTCATGTACAGAAGATTTGAAGAATTACTTCTTGAGATAAGTTCTCAACCGATGGAGGAACAGAAAGAGCTCCTTCACAGGCAATTATATGAATGGATGGGAACAAATGACCAGGTGGATGACATACTGGTGATCGGTATCAGGGTGTGAGCGATTATGTACTCCAGGCACTAAATAATGGTAAGGTAAGATTACAATATGGGAATAAAGAAAGACATCAGTAATTTCAACCCTTTTCCGGGGCTGAGGCCCTTTGCTCCAGACGAAAGTGATCTTTTTTTCGGTCGTGAGGGAGAAAGCGAGGAAGTCCTGGGGAAGCTGCTCAAAAACAGATTTGTAACTGTTATCGGAGCTTCAGGAAGCGGTAAATCTTCACTGATTTATTGCGGAGTATTACCAAGGGTCAGAGAATTGACAACCAAAGAACAATCTGAATGGAGTATTGTTACCTTCAGGCCCGGGAATGATCCTTTCGGTAACCTGGCAGATGCATTGGCAGAGTCGATAATAAACAGTGGGCGGAAACCGATTGACAGAGAAACAATCCTTACCGAGCTTCTGAATAATGAGGAAGGCATAGCAGCCGCAGTTAAGAAGTTTGTTATCCAGTCTGATGAAAAAGTTCTCCTGGTTGTTGACCAGTTCGAAGAGCTGTTCAGATATAGTACCCTGGTGAAAAAGGATGTCTCCCTTGCTCCGGCTTCAAAGTTTGTGGACTTTATGGTTAATGCTGTAAGCCAGAAAGTTGTCAATGTTTTTACAATAGTAACAATGCGTTCCGATTTTATTGGCGAATGCGCACATTATCAGGGGCTTACACAGCTAATCAATAACAGTAATTATCTTGTTCCCCATATGGCAAGGGAAAACTACAGGGCCGCAATAGAAGGACCTGTAAAATACGCCGGAGCTCAGATTGCAAGTGATCTTGTTGAGTCAATCCTCGGTGATATAGGGGACAGAACCGATCAGCTTCCTGTATTGCAGCATGCAATGATGAGGACCTGGACTCACTGGCAGGCCTTTGAGGAACATGACAGGCCTATAAGCAAGACTGATTATGAGTCAGTTGGGACGATGAGCGATGCAATGTCGATGCATGCAAATGAGGCTTACGAAGAGCTTAGCATCCGTGGTAAGGAGATATGTGAGATGATGTTTAAGACTATTACTGAAAAAGGCGCAGATAATAAGGGCCTTCGTCATCCCTCAGGAGTAGCAATAATATCATCCATCGCAGGTTGCACCAGCGAGGAGCTTTTTGAGGTAGTTGAAAAATTCAGGATACCCTCAAGATCTTTTATTACTCCCCGTCAGAATGTTCCTCTTGGTGAGGATTCCGTTATCGATCTATCCCATGAAAGCCTTATGAGATTATGGGACCGTCTGAGGGAATGGGTTGATGATGAAGCCTCTTCGGTACAGATGTACCTGAGGTTATCCGAAGCGTCAGCAATGTACCAGCAGGGGAAGACTAGCCTTTGGAGACCACCAGATCTTCAGCTTGCCATAAACTGGCGCGATCAGCATAAACCTACTCTGACCTGGGCGGAGAGATATAATCCGGCATTTGAGAGAGCAATGGTTTACCTGCGGACAAGTGAGAAGGAGTATCTTGAAGAGGAAGAAAATAAGATCAGGCTGCAGAAGCGGCAGATGAAAAGAACCAGGATCGTCGCAATGATCCTTGGTATTGCATCAATAATTTCAGTTGGATTCATGCTCTTTGCTTTTGTCCAGCAGATAGCCGCTGACAGGGAGAGGATGCGCGCTGAAGAAAATCAGAAGCTTGCAGAAATTCGTAAAAGTCAGGCAGATTCATCAGCTGTGGTAGCAGAAATACGAAGAATCGAAGCAGATTCGAGTGCAACTGAGGCAAGAATGAGCGCTGAAGAAGCAGAAAGACAAAGGATTGTGGCAGAAATTCAACGAGTTATCGCCGTAAAAAATGAAGTTATTGCCAGGACACAAACTTTAATCGCAGAACAGCAAACTGATTCAGCAACCCTGGCAAAAATTCAGGCACAGGAAAATGAAAAGGAAGCTATTAAACAAAGAGAAGAGGCTCTGCGTCAAAGGATGTTGTCTATCGGTAAAGCTATGTCAATTAAGTCGCTGCAGACAGGAGGGCAGAAAGACCTTCAGACTCTGCTCGCATACCAGGCCTACCTTTTCAATAAGAAGAATAATGGCCTGGGAAACGATGCCGATATATATGCCGGCCTGTACAATGTTGCAGTACAATATGGCAGCACCAACTACAAATCATTTAAGGGGCATAATGGTGCAATAACAAGCATTGCATATGTACCGGGGAGAAAGGAATTTTATACTTCAGGTGAGGATGGGAAGATATTAAAGTGGTCTCTTGACAATGAAGATCAGACTCTGCAGATAGTCTATTCAGGAACAGATATTATTGAAGTTCTTGCAGTGAGTCCTGATCAATCATGGCTGGCCTGCGGAAGCGGTAACTCTTCCATAAGGATGATCCCGTTGAAAGGGAACAGTGTAGGATATGAGATGAAAGGACATACCGGGAAAATTAAGTCACTTATCTTTTCGTTTGACGGGAATTATCTTTATTCAGCATCGCTTGACGGGAAAGTTCTGAAATGGGATCTTGCAGCCAGGACAAATACAAATGTTTATAACGGGTCGGTTCAGATTACATCTATCGATATCTCTTCGAATGGTAATCTGATTGCAGGCATAAGTACCAACGGGAATGTGCTTGTTTGGAATCCGAACAGTAATTCTGATGATTGGCCCATTCCGGCAGGAGGCGTAAAGATAAAATCTATAAGATTCAATCCTGAAAATAATGTTCTTGCCCTGGGTGATATAAACGGGAATGTGGAATTGTGGGATACTCAAACCCGCAAACTGATCTCCAGAATTCAGGCACATAGTGCGCCGGTTAATGATATACGTTTCAATAAAACCCTGGAGCAGATGGCGACTGCAAGTAATGACAAGACTTTGAAAATATTTAATACGGATGATTTTACTGAACCTCCAATATCTTTTACCGATAACGATGGTTTTGTTATGGTAATGCAGTTCAGTGACGATGGTCAGCTTATCATCTCCGGCACCTGGACCGGGGCTAATAACCTGTTAAGCCGCCCGACTCATGTAGACTACCTTGTCCAGGATATATGTAATATTGTTTCAAGAAACATGACTCAGACAGAATGGGACACTTATGTTGGGAAAGATATACCCCTGGAGAACACATGTCAGGACAAAAGTTACAATATTAAAGTAAATGCAATAAAATAACGACAACAGCTAATGAAAATTCGCTATCAGATCAATATTCGACTCTGCCTTCTTTCGGTTGTATTGCTTGGATTCTGGCCTCTGGTTGCTTATCCCCAGGAAGCAGGTAGCTGTGCCGAAAAGCTTGCAAATGCACAGGCCTTGTTTGACAGGGGACAGGTGGAGCAGGTTCCCGTAATGCTGAGAGAATGCCTTAAAGATGGATTCAATCGTGAGGAGTCACTGGCAGCTTATAAGCTTATTATCCAGGCATATCTGTTTGATGACAAGCTGGAAATGGCTGATTCAACCATGCTGGCTTTCCTGAAGAAGAATCCTGAATATCAACTTAGTCCTACCGATCACTCGAGTTTTGTCCATCTATTCAATAATTTCAAGGTAAAACCAATTGTGCAGATTGCGGTTCATCTTGGCTCAAATATGCCATTTGTAACATTTGTAACTCCAGTTACAACAGCCAGTGAACAAAGTTCCAACAAATACAGTGCAGAACTCCTGAATCTCTATACCTCTGTTGAGGCAAGGTTTGCAATAAATAGAAAATTGGAGCTTAATGTTGAAGTGGGTTATTCCCAATTGAAATTTATCAACGAGGAGATTATTAAAAATGATGATGTTGAGCATGACTTTATAAGCTATACCGAGAGTCAGAAAAGACTTGAGGTACCTGTTAGTGCTACTTATAGCTTTAAAAATTTCGGAAGATTCACACTCTATGGAAGACTGGGTGCAGGTGCTGCTTTATCATTTAAATCAACTGCTATAGCTTCTAAAGCTTCAACTGATTTGAATGCATATGGGATCCTTTCCGGAAAAGAGTTAGACTTGAAAGATTCAAGGATACCTGTTGACTTTTTCACTCAGATAGGCGCCGGAATTAAATTTAAGACTCCCGGAGGCTATTTTTTTACAGAGATCAGGTCTAACTTCGGATTCAGGAACCAGACTGTCAGGGGAGGATCCACGGTTGATGAGCTAAGGTCATACTATGGTTATGTTGATGATGACTTCCACCTTAACACGCTGAATTTCAGTTTAGGATATACTCTGCTATTCTATAAACCTTCAAAAATACAGTAATAGGATATGTACAGGAAATATATAATAGCAATCATAGTTTTACTTCTGTCATCCTGTGAAAAAAGCCCGGATACATCCGATGGCGAATTAAAGTACTATGGCGATTCATTTGAAGATATTGGATACACTATAGCTCAGGTTGATAACGGGTATTTTATCGGTGGGCAGTTTACAGCTTTGACCCGTGTAGGGAATATTATTGTTAAGGAGAAGTCAATAAAGAAGATGGCTGTCATAAAAACCGGTACCGATGGTAATACTGTCTGGAAGAGGAGCATGGGAGGCAGATTTCCTGCTGTGGGTACAAAAATCCTTGCTCTCGAAGATGGATCAGTCGTTTGTACCGGGTATGTTCAGGATACCCTTGCTCCTTACAGTAAAAATCTGCTAGTGGTTAAGCTTGATGCTGACGGGAACACTATACTGGAGAAAATATTCAAGAGTCCTGGTAATCAATATGGCACCGATATTATCAATACTCCCGAAGGATTCCTGGTACTTGGGTCTACCGATGTTCTTCGAGAACCTTCAACGGTATATACGGGTAATGCAGCCGGGAAAAAAGATATCTTGCTGGTCAGATTAGACAATAACTTTGGTTCTATTGTCACACCATTTGCCACAGGTTTCATTGGTAACGACGAAGGAGTAGCTATTAAATCCGCCATCGGGGGGGGGTATATTGTAGTGGGGACAACAGACAGATCACTGCCATCCACTGAACAGGCGGGGAATAATATTATATTATGGAGGATCAGGTCCGATGCAAGTGTGATAGAATACCGTATACTGGGAGGTGCTTCTGACGAATATGCTGCTGATATTGAAGTTCTAACTGACGGATATCTTGTTGTCGGGAATATTGGCACTGAAGCAACCGGCCAACTGGGTTATGCCTGGCAAGTTCCGTCTAATATTTCGAGTGAAACCATACCCGGAGATACTATTAATATTGAACTGGAGGCCAAAATTAAGACACCTTTTTCAATTAAAGCAATGTGCCCTTATAAGACAAGTTTATTTCTTATGGCAGGACAATTCAGTACCGGGCTATCTGCACGTATGCTGATATTTGTAACTGATGATAGTGGAAATATGGTGGAGGGAAAGAAGAAGGTAATAGGTGGTACAGGTACACAGGCGGCTAACGATGTAATATCAGATAATGAAGATAATATTATAGCTGTCGGGAAGAACAGCTTTGAGAATAATTCCATGATAACTCTGTATAAATTCAGATTTTAGGAATAATTGATGTGTTGTGTGAGGAATAACTTCTGAAAACAAAGTAAAATGAAAAAGCAAGCTATTATATTGATATTAAGCCTGTTAATTTTTGCAGGGAAGGTGGCGGGGCAGTGTATTGGTGATCTAACTGCCGATATCAGTGGTGGTACTTCACCAATATGTTATAATACTTCACCGGGGACATTCACCGCAACAGGAGGCGGAGAGTCCGGTTCATATACCTATTTATGGTATCAGGATGGATTATCCACCGGGATTACTACTCAGACTTTCGATCCCGGTAACCTGGCTGCGACATCAACATTTTACTGTGCAATATCAAGTGGTACATGTGGCCCGCTAAACACACCCACAGAAACAATTACGGTATATAGTGACTTAACTGCGGGGATCAGTGGCGGGATTTCACCAATATGTTATAATACCTCACCGGGAACATTCACTGCTACAGGTGGTGGCGGCACTGGTTCATATACATATTTATGGTATCAGGATGGATTATCCACAGGGATTACTACTCAGACTTTCGATCCCGGTAACCTGACAGCTTCATCGACATTTTACTGTGCAATAACCAGCGGCACATGCGGAACGGTTAACACATCAACTACAACAATAACTGTATATAGTGACTTAACTGCGGGAATCAGTGGCGGGACTTCACCAATATGTTACAATACCTCACCTGGAACATTCACTGCCACACGTAGTGGCGGCACTGGTTCATACACTTATTTATGGTATAAAGACGGATCATCCACGGGTGTCACTACACAAACATATGCCCCTGGAAACCTGACAGCTACATCGGCATTCTACTGTGCAATAACCAGCGGTACATGTGGACCTGTAAACACACCCATAACAACAATAACGGTATATAGTGAATTAACTGCGGGGATCAGTGGCGGTACTTCACCTATATGTTATAATACCTCACCTGGAACATTCACAGCGACGGGTGGTGGAGGCACTGGTTCATATACCTATTTATGGTATAAAAACGGATCATCCACAGGGGTCACTACACAAACATATGCCCCTGGAAACCTGACAGCTACATCGACATTTTACTGTAGAATAACCAGCGGCACTTGCGGAACGGTTAATACATCAACGACAACAATAACGGTCTATGCAAATCTAACTGCTGGAATCAGTGGCGGTACTACACCTATATGTTATAATACCTCACCGGGAACATTCACAGCGACGGGTGCTGGAGGCACTGGTTCATATACATATTTATGGTATAAAGACGGATCATCCACCGGGATTACTACTCAGACTTTCGATCCCGGTAACCTGACAGCTACATCGGCATTCTACTGCGCAGTATCCAGCGGTGCATGTGGAACTGTTAATACATCAACTAAAACCATAACTGTATATAGTGAATTAACTGTCGGAATCAGTGGCGGGATTTCACCAATATGTTATAATACCTCACCTGGAACATTAACTGCCACACGTAGTGGAGGCACTGGATCCTATACCTATTTATGGTATAAAGACGGATCATCCACAGGGGTCACTTCACAAAATTATGCCCCTGGGAACCTGACAGCTACATCGGCATTCTACTGCGCAGTGACCAGCGGCACATGCGGAACTGTTAACACCTCCACAACAACTATCACTGTAAACCCATTACCTTTTCCAATAATAAATGGTCCTACTCCCGTATGTATTACATCAACAGGGAATGTATATACCACTGAATCAGGAATGACCAGTTATAACTGGACCGTCTCGTCCGGTGGGTCAAAAACCGCTGGCGGAGGAGCTACTGAGAACTCAGTAACTGTGACCTGGAACTCTTCCGGAGCTCGGACAGTAAAGGTTAATTATATTGACGTGAATGGTTGCACAGCAACCAGTCAGACTACTTATAATGTTACTGTAGATCCAAAACCACTCCCCACAAATGTTGTGATAAACGGTGAGTTGAGAGAATATTCTACATTGACCGTATCGTACGATTATGATCCCGGAGTATGTTGGCCGGAAGATCTGTCATTAACTAAAATTTCCTGGTATAAAGCAAATAGTAGCGGGGGATCCGGTAGTAGCTTCATTACAACAAAATCCGGATTGGATAAAACATACATATTAACACCTGCTGAGTTTGGTAAATATATCCAGGTTCGCGTAGAACTATCAGATGGAACAACACTTATGAGCCCTGTACCAAGTACAGGTGGCCTATATATTGGCCCGGTTGCTGCAAATGAGTTTCCAGTAGCAAGCAGTGTCACAATAACCGGAACACTTAAGGTAATGCAAACATTAACAGGTTCTTATATCTATTCAGATGCAGAGAGCGATCCCGAACAGGCATCACTTTATGAGTGGTACAGAGCCAATGACGCATCGGGGACGGGCTCAGTTAAAATTATCACGGCAACAACACAATCTTATATTCTAACTACAAACGAAAGGAACAAATTTATAAGTTTCAAAGTGACACCAAAAGCTCAATCAGGAAGCACTCCGGGCGTGGCAGTGTCAAGCCCCTGGCTTGGACCAGTGACAGATGATCCGCCGGTAGCCTCAAACGTGACGATAAGTGGTACTGCCAAGGTAGGACAGGTAATTACAGGCCATTATCAGTATACCGATACTGAAGGCGATAGTGAAGGTACTTCATCATATCAGTGGTATACAGGAACAAATTCATCAGGAGCCGGTTCCACTCCTATTAGCGGAGCCAACTCTATTTCATATTTTCTTACCAATAATGAGATAGGAAAGTATATTGGTTTTAGCGTTACTCCTGTTGCCCAGGCCGGGGCTACTCCCGGGTTGCTTGTAACCACCACCACATGGATAGGACCTGTTACCAACGATGCACCTGTTGCTACAATACTACCGGTTACCGGATCTCTTAATGTAAACGGAGTTTTAACAGGTCATTATATATATTCGGATACAGAGGGCGACATTGAAAGCGGCTCTCTTTATCAATGGTACTCGTCAGCAACATTGGGTGGAATATATACTGCAATTTTAGGCGAAACAGGTATTTCCCATGCTGTTGCCCTCTCAGAACAGGGAAAGTTCTTTAAATTTTATATCACTCCTAAGGCAGCCACCGGAACAATTACAGGAACTGAAGTTTCAAGTGCCGGCTTTGGCCCTGCAAATTCAAAACCTTATGTTGACAATGTACTTATAACAGGTGCTGCAGAGGTAGGAATTACACTTACCGTTAGCTATAGTTTCCACGATATCGATGGAGATATTGAGGGAACAAGCTCTTTCCGTTGGTTGCGCAACGGAGTTATACCCGTTTCTGGAGCTACAGGTACAACATATTTAGTTACAGGTGATGACGAAGGATTCAAATTATCATTCGAGGTAACACCTGTTTCATCCACCGGATATCCGGATACAGGTACGCCTGTGCAAAGTGCTCAATCTTCTACAGTTATTGACCCATCTCCTTTAGTCCCTGTTGCAAGTGAAGTATGTATTGAAGGGATCAGAGCTGCAGGCCAGATCTTAAGAGGGAAGTATTTTTACACTTTTTATAAGAGCGAAGGCACTTCATTATATCAATGGTATAGGAACGGAGTTTCAATTTCCGGAGCAACCGGGATTCAGTACACACTTCTCCAGGTAGAGGATATTGACAGCAATGCTGATATTACTTACTCAGTAACTCCAAAATCCTCAAATACTCCTCCTAAAACAGGTATTAAAGTAACAAGCAATCCTCTTGCACGGATCATTCTGCCAAAGGATGAATATAGTGTGGCTGAAGCAGATGTAACTTTAGCGGCAAATGTAGGAGGCGGCGTATTTTCTGGACCAGGCGTCAGTGCCGGGATCTTTTCTCCAAGCATTGCCGGATCAGCCGGAAGTCCTCACACATTAGGATACCTGATGAATATTGTGAACGTAAACCATAATTGTTCTCAACAGGCATCGCAGGTAGTTGTTGTGAATCCAAACGTTGCCATATTTAATGGTATTAACAGTGTCTATTGTCATGATAGCGGAGAGGATATTATTACCGTATCAGGGGTGCCAACAGGTTCCTCAATTATAGGATTTTCGCTGAGTGATCCGGCAGGGATAGTAAGCCAGTCAGGTTTTACTTGTACAATCGATCCCGGAAAGATGAGGCCTGGAACAAATGTTGATGTTCTTGCATTTTCCTATAATCTTAACAGTACATTTTACAGGATAAGCCAGGCATTGGTGATTGATTCAGTGGGTACTGAGATGAGAATATTGAATCTCGATCCGGCTTTCTGTAAAGATGATCCTAAGAAATATATTACAATTGAAGGAGTCTATCCTGCCGGTGGTGTAGGAACATGGACTGGTGATATCCTTTCTGACATCAAAGTTGCTTCTGCATATGCTGAAGCTGCTTTAGGAAATGCAGGACAGGTATACCCGATTACATATCAATACAGATCTTCACTCGGATGTTATGGTAGTCTGCTTTCACAGGATGTGGTTATTAATGCCATGCCGGATCCGACTTTTTCACTCAATCCCACTTACAATATTGACGGGGACCCTGTAGTCCTTGTGCCTGTACAGGCAGGAGGTGCTTTCAGTGGAAATGGCGTTGCAGGTAACACACTCTTCCCGGATATTGCCGGACTGGGTGAATCCGAGATTACCTACAGTATTACAGATGCAAATAGTTGTTATAAATCGCTGGGGATAAAAACCCTTATCAGGAAAGCCCAGGGTACTTTTACAGATATCCCATCAATTATATGCTACAGCGATACAACCTATAATGTAAAGATTACAGGATTACCGGCAGGTGTAACCATAACCAATTTTATCAATACTAAAAACTCAATTGCTTATACTCCCGGAGCAACTTCAGCAGATTATAATGTTCCTGCTGCCGGCAGAGGTAGTGATACTCTGATATACTCATATAAATGGGACGGAGTGGATTACAATATATCAAAGAGTCTGATTATCGATTCTCTGGGACAAGTATTGATAAAGAATTTATCTGCCGGCCAGAAAATTTGCAATAATGTGGCCCCGTTTGAACTCTTTCCTTCTATTATCGGAGGAGTATTTACAGGTCCTTTAACAGGAGGTTTCCTTGATCCTTTAAAAGCTACGGGCAATACAGCAGTATCATATAAATATACAAATCAGCAAACCGGATGTTTCACCGACACAATTGTACCTATTACAATTTATCCGGCTCCAGTTGTAGCTTTTGCACCGGTCTCTGTATGTATTGAAGATGATACAACCAGAACTTACTTCATTAATAGTACAACCTCACTCGATCCCGTCAGCTCGTGGTTATGGGTATTCAGTGAAGCAACCGGAGATAATAAGATATTTGGGAGAGAAGCTGCTAATCTTTATAAAACAGGTGGATTACATAAAGTTACTCTGACTGCAACAACAATAAATAGTTGTTCCGTAACAAAGGAGTTAACAATTGACGTAGGTAAAAAACCAACCGCAAATTTCTACTGGTTAAATGATTGTATGCATACAAATGACTCAATCATATTACGTGATACGTCAATTTTTTCTTCTGCTATTGTATCGAGAAGCTGGAGTCTCTTTAACGGACCCGAGTTCAGCACGGATATAAATACAAAGTATCCCCAGGGTGAAACAGCAAGATATATTAAGATTCAGTATGTTGTGAGAACAAGCTATACAAATTGTTATGATACAGTTAATAAGGATATTTACATACGTCCTACTATCCCGATACTATCTGATGGATACTTCGAGAATTTTGAAGAAGGGCAAGCCGGTTGGGTAAAAGGTGATACTGCAATTAATAGCTGGTCGTTTGGCACACCTGACAGACCGGTAATTAATAAAGCTGCGTCAGGAGTGAATGCCTGGTTCACAGGATTTGATATGTTGCATCCAAAACCCGAAGCCTCATCAATTATATCTCCATGCTTCGATTTTACAGCAGTTGAAAGACCAATGATCAAGGTCAGATTATGGAGAAGATTCGAAAAGGAAAGGGATGGAGCAGCTCTTCAGTATAAAGTAGGAGATGACAAGAACTGGCAATATGTTGGTACTCTCAACGACGGTATCAACTGGTTCAATTCGGCTGTTATAAGAGGCCGTCCGGGCGGCGATCAGCTGGGATGGACCACCCTGGGAACACCGGATGCAGGCTGGATCGAGGCGAATCATACACTCGACATACTTAAGGGAAAATCAGATGTGAAATTCAGAATTGCTTATGGTAACGATGGCCAGTACTCTGATCATGACGGGATTGCATTTGATGATATCTGGATTGGGGAAAGAATGCGGAATGTTTTGGTTGAGCACTTCGCCAACCTCTCATCGTCCGATAGCAAAAGGGCAACTGAAATGGTACATTCAATTGGCTCAAAAAAGGTGGAGGATGTTATCATTATTCAATATCATACCAACTTCCCGGGTAGTGATCCGTTCTATAACGATAATCCCGGCGATGCCAGTGCAAGGATACTCTTCTATGGATTAACCAAAGCTCCCTATACCTTTATTGATGGGGGGACAAGAAGAGACAGCACTTACAAAACAAATAATTTTGCGAACATTTTCGATTATGTTATCGCCGATATCGACAGCAATGATGTCACAAGGAGAAGTCTCATTGTTCCCCGGTTTGACATTTCAATTGATGTAAGCGTTTTTAGTGGAATATTGACTGTGAGCGGAACGATAACAGCTTTGGAAAACATAAATTCAGATAATCTGACACTCTTTCTGGCAGTGACTGAAAAGGAAAATCATAGCTTTACAGCTTCTAACGGGGAAACATCTTTCCATAATATTTTCAGGAAGTTTATTCCCGATGCAGGTGGTATTGCTCTTAAGAAATCCTGGACAAAAGGTGAAAGCTTCGCTCTTTCGGACCAGACATGGCTGATAAACAAAATAACAAACTCAGCTGATATTGAAGTGGTCGCATTCCTTCAGAACAGTTTAACTAAGGAGCTTTACCAGGCAACTTCTGTAATTGAACCAAATGTTATTGTCGGAATAGAAAACCTGTTCCAGGGGAAAGGAGTTGATTTCGCATTATATCCAAATCCTGCTGTTAATAAATTCACAATAGCTTTTGAAGAACCCCTGGATAAAGATTATGATGTAAGAATATATGATGTCAGAGGTACTGTTATTGCCTCTTATAAAGCTGAGTCGGGTATATCTGAATATACAGTTGAAAACCTGCGGTTAAAAGGTGGAATCTACCTTGTTCGTGTTTCTTCAGGAGGTGTCGATATGGGCTTCAGAAAACTGATTATTTGGGGGGATTGATGATCCCAACTGTAACATAATCAGTTGAATCTGCTGCTGTGAGTTTAAGATTGCCACGTCCCGCGTGGCGGGACTCGCAATGACATTACTTGTATGTAAAATTTTTATAAATTTGCACCGCATTCAGTACCCTGAACAAGGGTACTTTATTTTTGTTTTAAAGAGATATACCTAATATTTATATGAACGGGAAAAAAACACTTTTAATGATCCTCGATGGCTGGGGAATCGGAGATGGTTCGAGATCGGATGTGATAAGCCAGGTGCCGACACCTAACCTGACGTGGTACAAAAACAACTATCCAAATTCCAGGCTTCACGCTTCCGGGGAGGATGTCGGATTACCTGATGGGCAGATGGGAAATTCTGAAGTAGGGCACCTTAATATAGGTGCCGGAAGGGTTATTTACCAGGACCTGGTAAAAATCAACCTTGAATGTAAGACCGGTGAGATCAGGAATAACAAAGTACTTATGCAAGCTTTTTCTTATGCCCGCGACAATAACAAACAGGTACATTTCCTTGGATTGATGTCTGATGGCGGTGTTCATTCACTCGATAAGCATCTTTACTCCCTTTGTGATATGACAATGGATTATGGCCTGAAAAATGTCTTTATTCATGGCTTTGGCGATGGCAGAGATACAGACCCCCGAAGCGGAATAGTTTATATGAAAAATCTTCTCGATCATCTCAAAGGATCGAACGGACAGGTAGCATCATTTATAGGAAGATATTATGCTATGGACCGCGATAAAAGATGGGAAAGGGTAAAGGAGGCATATGACCTCATTGTTAATGGCATTGGAACACCATCAGTAAGCATATTGGAAGCAATGAAGGAATCCTATAACTCGGGTCTGACTGATGAATTTATTAGGCCAATAGTTATTACTGACAATTCCGGCCTTGCTATTGGAAAAGTAAAAGAGGGAGATGTTATCATTTTTTTTAACTTCAGGAATGACCGAGCAAAAGAGCTCACTATTGCCCTTACACAGAGAGATATACCGGAGAACGGAATGAAGACCATTCCATTGTACTACTGCACAATGACTCCTTACGATGCCACTTTCAAGGGACTTCATATTATTTATCCTAAGGAGAATGCTGATAATACAATCGGGGAGGTGCTTGCAGCATCAGGAAAACACCAGCTAAGGATTGCAGAAACTGAGAAATATGCCCATGTAACATTCTTTTTCTCGGGAGGAAGAGAGGAAAAATTCAAAAATGAGGATAGGATACTGGTTCCTTCACCAAGAGTGGCTACTTATGATCTTCAGCCTGAGATGAGCGCTTATGGAGTGAAAGATGCTGTTATAAAAGAGATTGAATCAGAAAAACATGACTTTATTTGTCTCAATTTTGCAAATGGCGATATGGTAGGTCATACCGGTATTTATGAGGCTATTGAAAAGGCTGTTAAAACTGTTGATGAATGTGCCGGTGCTGTTATTAAGTCAGCCAGGACTCACGGATATGATGTGCTGGTAATTGCGGACCATGGTAATGCCGATATGGCTGTCAATCCTGATGGATCACCCAATACAGCTCACTCTCTAAATCCGGTACCTTCCATTCTTGTAAGTGATGATTATAAAAAGATCGATGAAGGGATCCTTGCCGATGTTGCTCCCACTTTGCTGAAAATAATGGGTGAGGATATACCTAAAGATATGACCGGGAAAGTGTTGGTATAACTCTCTGACCCTGATCTTTAGCCCCCCATCCCCCCTGAAGGGGGGCTAATACTCTAATATGCACTGATTTGATCAAGAAAATGAGCTAATCTTCGAATATTCAGAGAATTAACCCCCCTTCAGGGGGGCAGGGGGGCAACTAAACAAGAGAACAAACTTAATAATCATACATGCTTCAAATAGACGATACCATATTCAGTTTCGACATCCTTGAAAAGAAATTTCATTGTGATATTCCTGTTTGCTATGGTAATTGTTGCAGATATGGTGATTCAGGAGCTCCATTAAGCAGGGAGGAGATTATTATTCTTGAGGATATATGGCATGAGGTAAAATTATATCTCAGACCTGAGGGTATTGCAGCAATCGAGGAGAAAGGTAAAAGCGTAACAGATTTTGAAAACGACAGGGTTACACCACTTATTGGCAATGAAGAGTGCGCCTATACAGTATTAAAAGATAATATTCTGATGTGTGGAATTGAACAATGCTGGTCAGATGGTAAAATAAAATTCAGGAAACCCTTATCATGCCACCTCTTTCCGGCACGTATAAAATATTACAGAGATTTCAGGGCTGTAAACTATGAGGAGCTGGCTATTTGTTCTTCTGCCCGTAATAGGGGAAATACTGAGGAAGTATATATGTATGAGTTTCTTAAAGAGCCATTAACAAGGGCTTTGGGAGAGGATCTTTATAAAGAGTTGTGCATTGCAGCAGAAGAATTAAGAAAGGGATAATTGATTCAACATAAAGCCTATTCCTGTATGTAGCGGTGGAAGCATTCCGATTGTCGCAACATTCGAGAAAGTCCTTGGCATAAAATCAATTTTACTGGGATTTGGCCTCGATTCCGATGCCATTCATTCTCCTAATGAAAACTATCCTCTTAATAATTTTTTCAAAGGGATTGAGACAATCCTATTATTTTATAAACATTATAGGGATTTGAAAAACAAGTAGATACGCAATGCATTGCGTATCTACTTGTTGAACAATATTATGGCAGATACGCATTGCAATGCGTATCTGCACAATGCCTGAATTTTGCATTTATTTAGTTTGGAAATTAATTAAAGAACCCGTATATTGTCCGGGCTAAATTTAAACCTAAAAATAAATCGTATGAAGAAACTATTTCTGCTGATTACTTTATTTGTGTTTGTAAGTGGTTACACTTTGATGGCACAAACAAAAGTTATTACAGGTACTATCACTTCTTCCGTTGAGGGGGAAGGTGCAATTCCCGGAGTTACCGTTGTTGTGAAAGGTACCACTGTTGGTGCAATTACAGACGTCAACGGGAAATATTCAATTACAGTACCGGAAAACGCTACTACACTGGTTTTCTCCTATATCGGGATGAAATCCTTGGAGGTTGAGATTGCAGGACGTTCAGTCATTGACGGAGTTCTGGAATCTGACCTGGTCGGACTGAGTGAAGTTGTTGTCACTGCTGTCGGTATTTCCCGTGAGAAGAGAGAGCTTGGTTATAACGTACAGAGTGTTAACACCGACGTTATAAGCAGCCAGCCAAATGCTGATGTTATAAACTCTCTGGCCGGAAGAACCTCTGGTCTTCAGATTATAAGCTCAGCAGGTGATGCCGGAGCTTCAACTTACCTGACTATTCGTGGTGCTGCATCCATTACCGGTAACAACCAGCCACTCTTTATTGTTAATGGCATGCCGGTTATTTCAGGCGGCGGTGCAGGAAATGTTGGTGGTGTAACTACCTCAAGCCGTTCTATTGACCTGAACCCGGAAGATATTGAATCTGTTACTGTTCTTAAAGGTGGAGCTGCTACTGCTCTTTATGGAGTAAGAGCTGCCAACGGCGCTTTAATTATTACCACTAAAAGCGGGAAAGGCCTCTCAAACAAAAAGGTAGAATTTCACACATCAGTTGGTTTCGATAAGATTTCTCAAGTACCGGAACGTCAAACCATGTGGTCTCAGGGGAATAATGGAGTATGGCTAGGTGGCAACGCTGCTTCGTTCGGTGCTAAGATAGCTGACCTTGAGTATGATGGTGATGCTACATATAAATGGGATCCTAACGGACGACTGGTAGCCAAAGGAACAGGTAACGGTATGCCTGCTGTGGCTTATGATCCGTATGACTTTTTCCAGACAGGTATCTCTACAAACAACCGTTTAAGTGTAAGTAATGGTAATGATCTTGGAACTTATTATTTCTCAATTTCTAACCTCGATCAGACAGGTATTGTACCGAATAACGAGTATGGAAGAACAACATTACGCCTGAATGCAACTTCAAAATTATCAGATAAAATAAATGTTGGCGGTGACTTTGCCTACACAAATTCGAGGGCAACACAGATCCAGAAAGGATCCAACGTATCCGGTGTAATGTTGGGATTAGTCAGAACTGCCACCACTTTTGATAACAGTGCAGGGTATGAATTCCCCGATGGCACGCAGCGTAATTACCGTAATGGTGGAGGGTATGACAATCCTTACTGGGTTTCCAACAAAATTGCCTTCGACGAAAATGTGAACCGTTTTACCGGCAGTGCTAATTTTGATATTCGCTTTACCGATTACCTTAACCTGTCATATACAGGTGGTATTGACTGGTACAACAGGAGATATCTCGACAGGTTTGCAGTAAATTCACGGGGATATCCTGCTGGTTATTATGATGAGTATATGAACTACGCGGGAATTTTTAACTCCGACCTGTTATTGAACTTCCAGAAAGATCTTGGTCAGGATTTTGATATCAAGGTTACCCTTGGACATAACATGTATTCAACCTACAGCAAGTACTTATATGGCGATGCAAACGGCCTGGAAATCCAGGAATTCTATCAGCTGTCAAACTCAGCAACCAATACAGTAAGTTCTGGTGTCAGTAACTACCGGACAGCTGCTTTTTTTGGTGATGTACACATGGCGTATAAAAACATACTTTATTTAGGAATTACCGGTCGTAACGACTGGTCAACAACAATGCCTGAGGCTAATCAATCTGCATTCTATCCTTCAGTAAGCATAGGTTTTGTCTTTACAGAACTTGGTGCGCTTAAGGGGAACGACCTGCTATCGTTCGGGAAACTGAGAGCTTCGGCTGCAAGAACAGCCAATATAGCCGGTGCCTATAATACATCTAACTATTTCTACCAGGCAGGTACAGGTGATGGCTGGACAAATGGTGTAAATTTCCCTTATTTGGGTCAAACAGGATTTGCCATTGGTTCCGGATTGGGTAACCCGGATCTTAAACATGAGACAATGGACTCATGGGAAGTGGGGGTTGAACTTCGCCTGTTAAAGAACAGGGTTAGTCTGGATGCCTCCTATTTCCATAACCTGAATACTGATCTTTTAATGTCTGTTCCTATTGCACCATCTACCGGATTTACTTCAGTCTTCCTGAATGCCGCTTCGATGCAATCCAAAGGTGTGGAGCTTAGTCTTAATGCAACTGCTGTTAATTCATCGAAATTTCAATGGGATATTCTGGCAAACTTTACTAAACTGGATAATACAGTTGAGAAACTTGCACCCGGGGTGGATAATCTATTCTTAGGTGGTTTTACTACTCCTCAGGTACGTGCTGTTGCAGGAGAGAAATATGGCAGTATTTTTGGAGAGGAGTGGTACAGAGATGAGAACGGAAACGTTTTAATAAATGACGATCCTACTGATAACTTCAGGGATGGCTTTCCATGGACAGATACACGTACTTTGAGGCCAATCGGAAATACACAACCAGACTGGACTGCAAACATCACAAATACCTTTACCTTCTTTAAAAGTGTCACTTTGAACTTTATGTGGGACATTAAAAAGGGTGGAATGATGTATAACGGTACTGCTTTTGCCATGAACTATTTTGGCACAACAGCCCGTACTGCAAGCCGTGAAGTATATTATACGCCTGAGGGTACGATTGATTTCGATTTAACCCCCGCAGAAAATATTGTTGTATTTGACGGTGTTTATGGTCACCTTGAAAATGGACTCCCGGTAGGTTCCGGTGTGAAAAATTCAACTCCTGTTGTATTGGATCAGGCCTGGTTTACCGGACACGGAAGTAACTTCGGAGGCGGGCCAACTGTAGCTGCTATGGAACATGCAGATTGGGTAAGACTGCGGGACATTACACTAAGTTATAATCTGCCGGTAAAAAAGAAATATATGAAATTTGCACAGGTATATTTTACCGGTAAAAACTTATTGTTATTCACTCCTTACACAGGAATTGATCCTGAAACAAACCTTCAGGGAGCTTCAAACGGTCAGGGGATGGATTACTTTAACAACCCCGGTTCCAAGACGTATATGTTTGGCCTTAAAGTAACCTTTTAATTAATCAAAAAAATTAAATAATCATGGAAAAATACATATATAAAATATTAAAAGCTGGAGGCCTGGCATTCGTTTTTGTGCTGTTATTTTCCTCTTGCGAAAAATGGATCGATTCGAGTATCAACATCGATCCGGATTCTCCTGCAGATGTCCCTATGAAACTGATGCTGCCTGCTATTGAGCAGTCATTAGGATACAATTTGACAGGAAACAACCTGGTTCGGACAACCAATATCTGGATGCAGCAATTCGATGGTGTCAGCCGTCAGTCTTTTACTGAAGCCCGCTATCAGTTATTGCCTGCTGACGTAAATAATCTTTGGGGATCCTTGTATACTGAAATATTTATGAATTCCAAGGTACTATTAAATAAAGCTGAAAAAACAGTAGGCAGAGAATCTCCATACAATGCCGGAGTTGCGCGTGTCATTACTGCAACTACTTTAGGTATTGCAACAGATGTATTCGGTGATATGCCTTTCAGTAAGGCTTTCAGGGGTAATGAGAACATACTTAACCCTGCTTTTGATACACAGCAGAAACTTTACGATACCCTTATTGTAATACTCGATGCTGCTATTGCTAATTTCGATAATCCCACTAATTTAGTTGCTGTGGGTGGAGATGTAATTTATAGTGGCAGTGTTGCAAAATGGAAAAAAGCAGCTTACTCTATAAAAGCCCGCCACACTCTGCAGCTATCAGGCAAAAATGGTAATGCAGCTTATACGGATGCTCTGGCTGCTGCAGCAAACGGATTTGCCTCAAATGCAGATGATTTTATTGTTCCCTGGAATGCGGATAATCATAACCCTATCTTCCAGTTTATGGAGCAGAGGACTGATATCAGGATGGCTGCACCATTTGTTAATATGATGAAAGCCAATAATGATCCTCGCCTTGCTTTCTATGTGGCAAAGGATGGAGCAGGCAATTATACAGGCAGTGTAGTAGGTTCGCAAAACGAAGATGCTTCCAAACCCGGAAATTATATAGCCGGGGCAACTACTCCCTCTGTAATTATGTCATATGCTGAGCTCAAATTTATCCAGGCGGAAGCATATTTTAAGCTTGGACAAACAGCTAATGCACAGGCTGCTTTTGAAGCAGCAGTTGCAGCATCTGTTCTCAAGGTTACCGGGAATGCCAATACAGCATGGTTAACAGCAAACATTATCGGAGTACCTGTAACACATGAGCTTATTATGACTCAGAAGTATATTGCAACATTTGGAACCAATCAGCCATATGCTGATTACAGAAGAACAGGGTATCCTGCAATTGCTCTTCCTCCTGGTGCAGTTCTCACTGCAATGCCTACCCGTTTCCCCTATGGTCAGTCTGAAATTACTTACAATGGAGCCAATGTACCATCGGTAACAATCAGTGATAATTTATGGTGGGATAATTAGATCATTCATGAATTAAATAATTAAATAAAGAAAATCATGAAAAATATATATAAATTACTATTTGTTCTTTTTGTCGCCGGGGCAATGTTTTTCTCATGCGACAAACTAGAGACAAATTTTGCTGCTCTTACTAAAGCACCGGAAGCCGGAGCTCCTTATTATTTGCAGTTTATTAATGCATCACAGTCGTTTGAAACAGGAGTAACTGAAGCAGGAGGCCTGGTTGAAGTTGAAAAACCCATTTCAGTTGTCTTAATGGGGATGCCTCAAAGTCAGGATATTACTGTTAATTTTAAAGTTGATCCTTCTACCACAATTACTACCGATATGTACACAATGTCTGCCACAGGAGTAACAATTCCTGCAGGCAAATCTTCTGGTTCAGTTACATTAAAGACTATTGCTTCCAAGATGCCTGTTGGCCAGACTTTAAAACTTGTACTTGTAATGGATGCCGGGGCAAATAATTCTCCGAATCCTGATGCAATAAAGTTATCATATTCCCTGAAGCGGATAGAGTTTTGCCCGCTGGCCAATGGGGTTGCTGACCTGGTCGGTTCCTGGTCGGGAGATGATGCATGGTACTCAAGTATTGTTACAACAGTTAAGGATGGTGCAAACCTTAAAGTCTCTCATATGAGTGAAGAGTTTATCGAAGACTGGTGGGCAGAAACAATTGTTTCTGGCGGAACTTTCACCATGACGGTAAAGGGTAATGGAATTATTGACATCCCAAGACAGCACATCTATACAACCGTATATGGTGGTGCAAATTATGATTACGATATAAAAGGTTCCGGTAAATGGGATAATTGTGGAGGTAAGCCTCATATGTTAATCACCTATGATATCTATTATGAAGGTGAGGCCAAAGGGCTTGCTGCTACATATTCAGCCTACCTCGATGGCATACCTTACCTGACTGCTGATATAACTCTTAGCGGCAAAGGTTTATCGACTCATACTTTGAATGGCAACATAACAAAACCGGCGTTTAAGAAATAAACGTACGGGTTGATATTATTATTTAAAAGGGTGTCTCAAAACTTGAGACACCCTTTTTTATGTGCGCCCGGCATGGGCGATAACTATAGGGTGAAAGACCCGAACACACTTGGCAGCAGGAAGTGTTAGCCAAAGGCAAGGGTGTCCTTCGTGAGAAGGAATCTAAAGGAAGCTGGCGGCAAACTCCCGGCCTGACGAACAGGAATTGCATATAAGGCTTATGAGGGGCGGACGATCTTGCATGACAAAGAGAAGTCCAATACTGCCCGAACCCCTTGGAGTAAATGCAGCAGGTATATGGGATGAAAGTTATCGTTCTTACCCGGGGAGACCTGCCCAATAAGTTGGGGATGTGAATCAGAACCAACAACCAGTACAGTGATGTACTGTTGAGTGGTCAGGAGTCAGCAGAGGCCATAGTATCCTGTAAATTGGGAGAAGGGCTGAACGTAAAGAGGTCTTTAAACTATGATTGACTTGTGAGCAAAGTGAGCAAAGCAGCCAATCCCGCAATAAAGCGGGACTGCCCTCCGGAAGCAGGAGTGGAACTCCGAGGTAGGGGGGGAGAGCATAGCTATGCTCCAGCGTCAACAGAGGGCAAAGACGGGAATAGAGTAAACACCAGTAAATTGCTTGAAAGAGTTCTTCGACAGGGTTAACCATGATAAGCTGATGTATCTGCTGGCTAAAAGAATAAGCGACAAGCGGATATTGAAACTTATCCGGGCCTACCTTGAATCGGGAGTTATGCTGGGAGGTTTAGCAAGACCCACCCGGGAGGGAACACCTCAGGGAGGGCCTCTAAGTCCATTACTGTCCAATGTGATGCTTCACGAGTTGGATAAGGAACTGGAAAGACGAGGTCATCGGTTCTGCCGATATGCAGATGACTGTAATATTTATGTCAAAAGCATGAAGTCAGGCAGGCGGGTGATGGACAGCGTAAGCCAGTTTATTGAAAAGCGATTGAAACTGAAAGTTAACCGGGATAAAAGCGCTGTGGACTACCCGACAAACAGGAAGTTCTTAGGTTTTAGCTTTTACAGTATTAAGGGAGTCACTAGAATAAGAGTGCACCCTAAATCATTGAAAAGGTTAAAGGCCAAACTGAAAGAACTGACAGGAAGAAGCATCGGTATTAGTATGGAAGCCAGAGTAACCAAACTCAACCAGACCATACAAGGTTGGGTTAATTACTACAAACTGGCCGACATGCACAAACATTGCCAAAAGACCGATGAGTGGTTACGACGCAGGTTACGCATGTGCTATTGGAAGCAATGGAAGAAAATCGGAGCGAGACTAGATAATCTTGTCCGTTTAGGCGTCCCCAGATCCAAGGCATGGGAATTTGCTAATACAAGAAAAGGCTACTGGCATATTGCCAACAGCTATATCTTGGCTACTTCGCTTACAAATGATTACTTCCGTAAACTTGGTCTTGCAGGTCTTTCCGAAGTTTACTCCAAATCTTAATCTTTACGAACCGCCGTATGCCGAACGGCACGTACGGTGGTGTGAGAGGTCAGTGAGTGAATTAATCACTCACTTCCTACTCGATTGTTCTGCAGGAAGACATTTTAGGCTGTTCTGAAATAAAAGCAAGAGATCCTTCGTATTTATGCAAAACAGGATTTATTGGGGGTACAGTTTTGGAAATTGGAGATCCTTCGCCCCACTGACGTGGGACTCAGGATGACAATGCATCACGGGGGATCACAAGGGCAGAAGAGGCGGTTCGCCGCAGGCGAACCGCCTCTTCTGCCCCCAACCCTACAACCCGAATGACCTGTCATCCCGAGTCCCGAGCAAACGGGACGAGGGATCTCCCTCTAGCATTGATGCTCTACCGATAGGCCAAGTCATAAGACAGAATTATTCAAAAAAGAATCCCAATCTCGCAGTACGAGATAGAATGACATAACGAATGAGTTAACCAGGAGAGGCCAAATGAAAAGCCACCAGTTTGAAGTAAGATTGTAACTACCTCGTCAACTCATTACAATACTCCACAAGCTTGATGAGATCATCCGGATCCTTCATGCTGATTTTAGACTGATTAATGAATTGTTTTAACTCATTTTCAATAGCCGGAAAAAGCTTCAGAAACTGGCGTTCTGTAAAAAACTTATATATTTCATTATCAATTCTGACCCAGTTAATCGGGGAAGGAGTAACTTTAAACTCTTCAGGCAATTTCATATTATATGTATTATCTTCAGTATATAGTTTTCTGACAGATGTGGGCGGAAGGGTCTGTGATGTAGTACCGTAAGCTCCTATCCTCCCTGCAGATACAAGATCGCTCTTATGCTGGATAAAAAGCGCAATCGGTGCATTAAGCAGCACCTCATAAAATGCTCCATCGATATATGCGAATTTCTTATCCATCAGCAGAATCGTATCAACATCCTGGGGTTTAGCCAGATCCATCATTTTACCATTTTGATAAAAGGTCATACGTTCTGTCAGCATGTTGTAATTCATTTTGGCGGAGATATTTCCGCCGGTCTTCATTCTTGCCACACCCGTGGAAAAGTCAGGGAACAGAAATTGCTTCATGTTAGAAGTTGAATCACTCTGTGCTGATAACGTTACGTCTAAACAAAACAAAACAATCTGAAAAATTACTAAAATTCTTATGAGCTTGATAATTAGGTGCCTCATGATTATTTGATTAAATTAATAATTAATGTTTCGCAGATGATATAAACGGTTGATAAATAGTAAAATAAGTTAATAAAAGGAGCATGATAAATTTGTTAATTCACTAATATTCAATATAT
>Ga0214473_10000794_pt1 | contig 43138 bp, 31 predicted proteins | sample RVTome_7_FD_203509 | JGI IMG/M metagenome (GOLD analysis project Ga0214473, IMG submission 203509) | Soil microbial communities from uranium-contaminated site in the Upper Colorado River Basin, Wyoming, United States - RVT98D197 | ecosystem: Environmental > Terrestrial > Soil > Contaminated >...
GCAAGCAACGGTATGTCGTCTTCATCCTCCAGACCTTCGCCGCGCAGTAGCTTTTTGGCGGTAGCTTTGCCCGACGCGAAGCTGGAACAGATCCGCTGCAGCAAGAGGGTCTTCATGAACCCCGCGGCCCGAGTGCGCTGCTGAAGGAGAGCGGTAAAGTCATCAGCCGCTTGATACGCGAGGTCGAAGGGATGGTTGGTCAGCAAGCCCATTTCCTGAAAAGCAACCCCCGGGTAGGCGCTGACGGCTCGCTGCGGGTCAGGGTGAATCTCGACGGCCACCCTTTCGAGCAAGCCAGCCTCTTCGAGCGTCTCGCGACGGCGGAGCACGGTATGGCGAACGATCGGGTTGTGCTCTCTGTAGAACGCCGGTGCCAGCGTCCGCAGCACGGCTTGCTGCTCGAAGAACCCGAGCGAGCCGACGCCCTTGTCTGTGAAGAATACCTTCTCGGGTATGCCAAGCTGTAGTCGCAAGCCGGAGAACGTCGGCTCCTCCTCTGCCGGAGGTAGGGGATTGCGGAGCCATTCCCAGGCATCCCGTTCGTCGACAGGCACCCCATCGCCTTTCACGAGCGGCAGCGCTTTCTGCCAATCGGCCCACAGACTGAGTGCCTCGCGCCCGAGCACGAAATCGGCGCCCGCGTTCAGGATGCGCATCAGGTCCCAGAGCTCCGACACCTCGGTTTGGATTGGCGTGGCGGTCCCGAGCAGCAGGTTCTTCGTGCGCGGACCGATGCGCAGCATGAAGTCTAGCAGGTTATTGGGCTCTGCTTTCCTGTCGCCTAAGCCACCGCGGCGGCGGGCTCTATGGGCTTCGTCGAGGACGATGGTTCCGAACTTCCGCTCCAACAAAAAGCGTTGCTCATCGGAGTGGTGGAAGATCAAGCCAGTCGAGACGATGGCGATGCGGAACGGGCAGCGCGCAATGTCTTCCGCGCCGCGGGTCTTAATCATGTGACCGTTGTGGTCCACCCACACCTTCTTGGCGGAAAGCCACACGGCGCTGGGAATACCGAGCTTGTCCTTGAGTTCCACCTGCCACTGAAATGTGAGGTTGGATGGGCACAAGATGAGCACGGCGCCATCGTCGAGCAACGCCGACACCATAGCGCTGGTGCCGAGGGAGAGCGTCTTCCCCAGGCCTACTTCATCTGCCAGCAGCAGGCGTCCCTTCCCATAGGTTTCGCGATGCTTGAGAAACATTGTCACGAAGGCACGCTGCCACGGTTGGAGTTGTTCACCACCGCGGTAGATCGGGCTTTCAGCAAGTGCCGCGGCAGGAATTTCACTCGGCCTGGCGTCCTTGAAATGAATCTCGATGCGGTCCGCAACGCGCTTGATCTCTTCGACGATGGCGTCGGGCAGCGGGAAAGAATCCTTCCACAGTGCCTCGAACTCCTCTTCCACCCAGTTCACGCCCTCAGGTGAAGTGTCTTCCCACAGGATCTCGTAGTTCCGGGCGAAGGCGCTCTTGGTTTCGTTGATGGAACCGAGGAAGCACGTCTTCGAGCCGTCCGCGGCTTCGATGACACCGGCCTTGCCATGGACGAAGACGCGGTCCTTGGGCACGACACGGATTTCCACCCGGCCGCTGGTCAGCAGGTCGTGCAGCTTGCGATAGCGGTCTCGGTGCAGCAACGCCTCAACCTCGGCCGGCGCTTCGTTCCACCGTTCCTTCAAGGCGGTTTCGCGGACGTGCTTCGACACCGCCACGTCAGCAGCGTCAAGCTCGCTATTGCAGACGATGCGGACGTGGGGAATGGAGGCAATCTCCTCGCCCACGAGCTCGAAGATGGAACTGCGGAAGTAGCCGGCGATGCGCTTGTACGACTTGGCGTCCTTCAGCTTCGCGGAGAGGAAGGCATGGTCGAGTCGCTGGCGGCGGGAGGAGAAGCGGTTGAGGGGGTGAGCCGATTGAGCCATTTATGAGCCATTCCCAGACGAGGTTCTGGCTGAGCCGTTTGAGCCGTTATTGATCCGTTTCCGCGGCACCGTGTAACCGGATCCTCGCCCAGCGCCGGTGCGCACCAGCACCCCCTTTCGGACCAAGTCGTCCAAGTCGCGTTTGGCTGTTGGCCGGGTCGTTCCTGTGACCTTCTGGTAACGTGAGTTGGTTAGCTGACCTTCCGTCCGCGCAACCGCCACAGCCTTTTTCTGCCGCTCGTTTAGTCCAAGTCCTTCGAGTACCTGGCCCGTCAGCCAGTCTCGCCACAGTGTCTGCACAAACATGCCACCGTCCTGGCGGAACTCCGGCTCGGGCAGGTCGGCCGCGCGGCACAGAGCGATCATGTCGAGCGTCCCTGTGCCGGCCTTCTCGATATAGCGAGCGAGGAACAGCGGATCGGCGACCAGCGGGTTGTGCGGGATCGAGGCGTGCGGCACCCGCAATTTCTCCATGGTCAACGGCGGCGGCAGCTCGCCCGGATTCCAGACTTCGAGTCGGTCGATGAAGAGCATGACCTGCACGCTGGCGTTGCTGGCATAGTCGCGGTGCGCCACGGCATTCACGATCGCCTCCGCTACCGCGTCGCGCGGCAGCTCGTACTCAACCGGTGCCTCCGGGCCTCGCGCCCGCGTGCCAACGGCACGCGCGATCTTGGACATGACGAAGTCCACCCCTTGGTCCACGAGATCGAAGACCGTGCCCTTGTAGATCTGGTAGGACGGGATCGGCTTGCGCACCTCGGTACCGTGAAAGTGCATACACTTGATTTCGGACGTGAGGAGAAAGCGCTGCGGGTGCTTGCCGAAGAGAAGAATCGCGGCGTGGGTCGGCTGCCCGGCGTCGAGCAGGTTGAGATGGGCGAGCGCTTCCGCCGGCGGCGTGTTCTCCGCCAGCGCGAACTGTCGCTCGCGGCGCGCGCGAGCGAGGAACCACCGCAGCTTCTCCTCCGAGAGGTCGCCCAGCGTCGTCCGCGGACACGCCGATGCATCGAACGGCCGCGTGCGCAATCGCCCCACGCCCTCCAGGTGCTCGACGAGGCTGGCATACAGCGACGCTGTCAGCTCGGGAACAGTTCCAAAACGCCGCCGGATGAGCTGGTTGCCGGCCTTGCCGATCAGCGCCCGCACCTTGGGATGCCGCCCACGGTCGTCCGCACCCTTCACGAAGATCAGCCGTGGTTTACCGCGGGCCGTGGCACGGTCGAACTCGCGCTCGGTCGGCGAGATGCCCTCGGCATGCTCGAAACCGTATTCGTTACCGAAGAGGCCAACATAGACGGCGCAACGGTCAACCTCGTCCAGATACACCTCGTCCGCTCGTCGGTCGCTGGCGGCCAAATCCTCGAATAGGAAGACCGTGAAGTAGCGACGCAACAGCGGATCGCCCTCCACGAACGCCTTCACGGCGCGCCGCTCTTCCGGCAGTTCTTTCTGCACGCTGCTGACGAACAAGGACGCGGTGGGCATGGCGTTTCCTGTTCAGCCCAGCCGTTGGTTCTTCACCAACTCGCGCAGGACGCGCGCCGCGCTGGCTTCCTCGGGACGGAGGGTTTCGAGTTTTCTTGCCAGGTAATCGGCCAGCTCGACGACGAGGTCGCGCTGCGTCTGGTTTGAGTAGTAGTCGGGTACGTTCAGGGTGAGGTGGGCGAGGACCTCGCCGCCGTCCACGTTCTTCACCAGTTCCATCAGGGCGTACAGCGAAGCCCGCAAGACTGATTGACGCAGCTCGGAGCCATCGGACATCTCGGTCTTGCCAAACTCGACGGCGCTCTTGAGCCGCGCCGCGTTCGCCTTCTGGCTGCCCATGAGGGCGCGGAAATCACGGACCTTAAACGCCTTGGCGAAGTTCTGGTAGTTGTCCAGCGTCTTGAGGCCTTTGGCTTCGAGGTCGATCAGCTTGAGGTAGAAACGCTCGGCGCCGGTGAGGCCGTTCCAGTGGGCCGTGGCGATGCCTTGCGGAACGAGGCACTGGTTGGCGGTGTCGACGGCAAAGCCGATGAGGCCGTCGACGAAAGTGGTCTCGCCCTTGACGCGCGGGCGGATCGCCTCGGCCGTCATGTCGCGGCCGTCGATGATGGCGTAGCGAGTGAGCACGCGCAGCGCGGCGGCGTAGCCCGCCATCTGGATGTCGGCGTCCTCGAAGACGTTCTCGTCGCGGTAGAGGCCCTTGGCCTGCTGATTGAGGCCGGTCAGCGACTGGACCTGGGCCTCCACCTCCTCCTGGATCTCCCAGGCGAGGTCGTCGCGCGTAGTCTTCAGTTGTCCCGCCCGCTTGCGGCAGACAAGAAGGACCGTACCCTTGACGTAGCTCCCTTCACGCAAGGCACTGTCCGTCTCGGTGACCACGTACCATGCGGCGGTCACGTGGAGGCCCGAGGCCCAGACGATGTTCGCCATGTCCGCCCAGATGGAGCCGGACTGATGGGTGAACATGATGACCTGCATGCCGTTGTCCGGCATGCACTCGGTCATGCGCCTGTAGGCGGCCACCATGCCGCGGCGGAAGTCCTCGTCCTCACCTTTGATGGCGAGCGCCCGACGACTGTCCCAAACCCAGTTCGCGAACTCGGGCGGTGGGTTCTTGCGCAGCCAGGCGATGAAGAATTCGAGGATCTCCTCGTACTTCACTGCATCACCGTATGGCGGATCAGTAATAAAAATGTCGTTCGTTATCGCAAGTCCATGGGCGGAATGGTTCCCGACCTGAACCTCGCACGCTCGGGAAATAGGAAACGACTTGTAATCCTGCTGCAAGAATCCAGTGAGGAATCCAAGACCTCGGCACCCGTAGTTGAATAGCGTGTTCAATGCCTGATTGTCGAAGGCACTGGCCGTTTGGCCGACGCCGCTGAGAGCATTCCAGCGGCTCAGGCGACAGTTGTTGTTGAGCGTCTGGAAGAAACCAAACTTCTGCTTGGCCGTTGAGTGCTTGTTGATTAGACCGCCCACCAACAACTGGCGTGGGTTAAACAGGTGATGCCAGTGCGTCCACCCGCGCGTGCGGATGGGCTCGTCGGTCTTGTCGCCCGACTCGATGCGCATGTCCGGCACCCAACCCTTCTCTTGCCATTGGGCAAGATGCTTGGAAACGTACTGAGCTACCGCATCTTCACGTTTCAAGTCATCCGCTGATACAGCTAGAAACAGATGTTCCTCGCTTCGGCCCGTCTCTTTCGGTCGACTCCAAAGAATTGCGTAAAGGCGCTCCTGGAAAATGTCATCCTCACGAGGTTTGGTGTCGGGCTTTCCCCAAAGGCGCAGCTTGTTGCCTGTCCTGCCGTCGGCGTGGCGAAAGTCACCGCGCAGCGTCGAGATCTTGGTGCGGTACTCGACCCCATCCACCAGGTGAATCAGGTATGGATCCTGGCCGCGCCCATCAGAACGCACGGTGCCTTGCTGCAGCGCAGCTGCGAGCTCATCGTCGGTCACGCCGGTTCGAATGACGATGTCGTATCGTTTGCGTGTGTGATCAGGAACCAACTCAGCAATCACGTTGTGGCCCTTGCTAACCACCATTGCGCTATTGAATGCCCCCTTGTTCTCGGAGCGCGGGAGCAAAGGCACCATCCATCCTGTCTGAGGGCAGCGCGCCTCCAGGCAATAGAGGAACGCCTTGGCACGCCAGCCTTCTCCGCCCGATTCAAGACCCAGGTGGTCGATATCTGTCTGAACGAGCTGCATCAGTTTCGCTTGGCTTTGCTTCAGCGCTTGGTGCTCTGCCTTGGTACCACCGACGATGTTAAAGGCTCCCCACGTGAGCATGCTGGCCACGGGATTGAGGTCCGAGGCATAGACGTTGCAGCCCAGACGCGCGGCCTCGAACGGGATCTGACCCGATCCGCAGAAGGTGTCGGCCACGCGCAGCCGGTGACCGAACCGCATGATGCCGAGCTGCTCCACCAACTCCGTGAACGAATGGGCGCCTGTGGCGAGGTGGGCGTTGACCTGGTCCCAAATGTGATCGAAAAGGTCGTCACCGCATTCTTCCGGTCGGCAGGCTTCCTGCACCCATTCCCGATGACGCGCATGGTGGCCGACGGACCGATGCTGGGCGAGGATGAAGCGGCTCTCCTTGGAGTTCTTTTCTTCAAGGCGTCTTTCCAGAGAAGCCATGTCCATCCCCATCAGCATCTCAAAGATTTCGAGGTCACGTTTCAAATCGCCGGTGGCAGGCAGCAAACAACCGAGGACGCACGCTTTACTGAGGACGAGCGGCTTGCGGCCTTTCCAATAGCTACCCAGAGGAGTCAGCGTTTTGCTCTGGCGGGCCTCTTGCTCTTTGTAGGACTCTGCAGAAAGCTTCTGCACCGGCAGGAGCCGCTCGATGAGGGCGGGCGCGTCCTTGAGGGAAAAGGGTGTGACGGGTGCGGTCATGGCTTCCTGTGCGGATCGGCATAGGTGGCGAGCCAGGCGCGGGCTTTCTTCGTGAGACGGTATTTCTGGAGGCGGCTGGTCGGTTTGTCGGGGATGGTGCGTTCCAGCAGTTTGTCTTGGATGAGCGGGTTGAGGTAGTTCGACTGAAAGGTTTCCCAGTGGCGGAGTTTCAGGTGCTCCATGATTCCCCGTGCGGCATGCGGTTCCCCGCAGAAGATCGCGACTTGTGCGGCAACTTGTGCGGTGACTTGTGCGCTCGCTCTGGGGAAGGTCCTCACCACATCGCTCAAGGCGAACTCCCACAGCAGCCGTCGCCTGCAGCCGTCACGTTATGCACGCTCTTCCGGTCCCTGGGTGCCGCGCGGACGGAGAAGATCTACGATAGCATCGACGACTGCTTTCAATGACTCCGCCTTCAGCTTGGCAACCTCCGCTACCATGAGGCTCAAATTGGCCGTGAAGAGTTTCCCCGGACGCGCATAGCTTGTGACTCGTAACGATCCTGTAATGAAACCTGTGTCATCAAGCTTGATGGCGCCAACGTCACCGTACGACTTGCTGGTTATTTGAGATAGAATCCAGTCGTCACGCCCTGCAGCCGCAACAACCACCGCCGGACGCAACTTGCTCTGCGATAAGTCCGAGAATGGAAACCTGACAAGGACTACCGCACCTGTTGTAGGTGCGACCACGCCTCATCCTCCTCGGGTTTGTTCCAGTCCTCGGCGAGTGCCGCTTCACTCAGCAGTGCGCTCTCGGGCACTCCTACGGCCGGGCTCTCTTCCAGAATCGTCACTAGAGCCCGCCGGGCCGCTGGAAGACGGACAGCCTCCAACAGCTGCACATTGCCACTGGCGTCGATCACCGCTTCGATAGTTCGAATCATATCTACTCTCCGTACCGAGTGTACACGATCCGGCAACGCCTGCCTAACTCACGTTCGGTGGGCGAGACTCCGCCAGCCCGCGAATCCATACTCATGGCTGAACAGGCTGACGCAGACCGCACACCGATCCAGTTCCAGCACGGCGCTCCTCGACCAGCTCTTTCTGCACGCTGCTGATGAAGACGGTGGATGTCATGGCTTTGCGTGTGCAAAGAGTGGCAGGTCAACCTGGTCGGCTTCCACGGGGCGCCGCCGCTTGCGATGCGCCGGCGGCTTCTCGCCGTCGGACAGAGCGAGGAACAACGCGCGCCGCCAACCACGCTGCGTGTCCTCCGGCAAGCCCGCCTCGGCCACGGTCATGGAGAACAGCCACCAGCGTTCCTCTGGACGAAGCGCGGCCCACTTGCTGCAGATGACAGCGACCTGATCGGCATTGGCCGTCTCGGCTGCCCAGGCGAGGACGCACAGCTCCTTGCCGAGGAGGCGATCTACCAGATTGGTGCCGGAGTGCCAGCGGCCGGTCGGGATCTTGGCGGCCTTGAGCCGGTCGTTGAACTCGCGGCGCGCAATATCGGCAATGCCGGACCAGGCGGCACGGGAGAGAATGACGCGTTCTTCGTCGCGCGGGATGCCGCCTTCAAGGCCGCGGTAGCCGAAGTCTTCGAGGATGCGCACGGCCTCGGTCTTCGACGCGGGTATCTCGACGCGGAAAAGGTGCGCACCGAATTTCTCCGGCGCCCCGAAATCCGCGAACTGGACCTTCTCGGTCATTGCTCGACATCGCCGGGCTGGAGATCGAAGCCGAGCTTCTCCGCGAAGTCCTTGAGGTCATGCCCGGAGGCGAAGTGGGCCTTGCGGAAGGTCATGGTGATCGGGGTTGTCGGCTCGAACTTTTCCAGCACGGTCTTCAGGATGGACTCGATGAAACCAGCATTGACTTGGATTTCACCAACCATCACCTGCACCGCCTGCGCGCCCTGTCCAATCGTGACGGCGAGATTCTCGAACGTAACAGACTTTTCGCCCGCCTGCTTGAGCCCCTCGTAGGTCTTGGCGCGCGAATCGAGCTTGCGGCCGGTGCGGGAGACGAGGCGGCCGGGCTTGACGTCGTCGATCTGGAGGCCCTTCTTGCCTTTCGCCGGAAAGCGGAATTCCGCCTTGGCTTCGAGGCCGTCGGCTTCGGCAAAGGCGCGCAACAACACGTCGCGGTCACCGATCTCGACAGGCTTGTCGTAATGAGTACCTTCGCGCGGTTCGCTGCCGTCGAGCGTGTAGCGGATGTTGCCTTTGGGGGCGACCAGAAGGGCAACGGTGCGCTTGCCGGCTTTTTCGGTGAGGTCGTTGCGCAGTACGAGTTTGTTGGACCACGTGGCCACGTCGCCGGTTTCGTACTGGCCGGACGGGTCCATCACCAGGAAGTTTACGTGTAGGGCGTTTGTAATGAGGTTCTGGTCTGTGAGCATCGGGCTCGATTCGGAAACCGCACCGCCCTCGGTGTAGTAAGTACGCGGCGCGGGACCGGCATTCTGCGGGTTGATGCGGAGACGGACCGAGCCGGTGTCGTCGGGCTCGGACTCGGCGATGACCTGGACGGAGGTTTTCTTCTTCTTCGGCTTCTTCGTCACGTATCCGTTGCCGAGGTCTTCCCAGAGACCGCGGTTGCAGGCGATGGACTTGAGCGTGTCGAGGCCCTTGGGCGGGAGCCACGGCATGCCGGCCTGCTCGGTGTAGCGGTCGGCGACATCTGACCAGCGGGCTTCGTCCTGGTTCTCCGGCCACAGGAGGTCCTGTGCCTTGTCGTGGATGGGGTCGAAGTCCTTCTCGACGTCGAGGTAGAGCTTGAGCGGGTTGGAGGTCAGGGTCTTTTCGATCTGCGCCTCGCCGTCGAAGGGCTTGGTAGCGTCGCGCGTCATGTCCAGCGCCTTGTTCGCAAGCTGCGCCCCTTTGCCGGCGCGATGGATCGGGAAGAGCACTTTGTCAAAGAGGCTGAGAACGGTGGCGTTGAAGTCCTGCTCGTAGCCTTGATGCTTGCGCTCCAAGTCGTCGCGCTGCGGGTGGCCCTTGGGAATACGGCCGTCGGCTTTCTGCGCGGCGTAGAGCTGGCGGGCGGCCTTCTCAACGCTGCCCATCGCGGTCTTGTCTCCGGTAAGGACACAGAGGTTGTTCTTCTGGCTAAGGCCATCGAAGAACTTCTGGACCTCTTCGGGCGGGATTTTGGAATCGGGGCTAACGATGAGCAGCACGCGGCCTCTGCGAACGCGGTCGGCGACATCTTCGAGCCTGGGTAGCGGCAACACCTCTTCGTAGCCGGTCTTGCGGGTGGGCTTAAACATCGAAGTGAGGCGGTGGCAGATGAGGCCATCGACTTGATTCTCAGGGGCATCATGCGCGAGGCTCTGGAGAAGCTTGGTGAGGTTCTCCTGGCGATCGAAGTAGTAGCGGAACTCAGGGGTGTGGTGGATGTACCACGCCGACTTCTCCAGATCCTCGAAGGCGGCGAGAAACTCGGAGGGCTCGCGCAGCGGTGAGGTGAGGCACTCGACCATTTCCTCGCGGGTGAGGCCCTTCACGGCGTTGACAGCGGTGGAGAGGCTGGCGGTCAGCAGCAGCGATCCGACTTGGGTAGCGGCCTCCTTGCCGGTGTTGAGGTCGATGACCTGGGCATGCGCCGAGCGGTTGCCGTCCCAGAGGTCCTTGGCGATGACGTCGCGCATGCCGGAGATTTCAGTAAGCTTGTCGCGAACCTCTTGAATGCCGAGGTCGAAGTGTTGCGGGCCGATGAGGAAGACGTCGTTGGCATTGCGCTCCCAGACCGAGCGCAGGAGGCGGGAGACCAGTTCGATCAAGCCGCGCGTTTGTTTGAACTGCTCGTTCTCCTTGAACAGGGCGATGACGTTCTTCAGGCGCGGGTGGAACGGATATGTGGCGGCGACCTCGTCGGCGATGGCTTCGGCACCGCGATTGGCGACTTTGGACTTGCTCGCTTCCTCCAGTTTCCTGCCATAAGTGGCGGCGATGTCTCCGATCTCGGCCTTGTCGGGCAGGGACTTGAAGAGGCGTTTGCGCAGGATGTCGTAGATTTCGTTCGCTGCGAGGTCTACCGGAGTGATGTTGCGCTCCTGCCGGCCAAGTTCGGCGCGGGCGTTATCAAGAGCCCGATTGATGAGGGCGCCGCCCGTTTGATAAGCAGCCCACAGATCAGAGATCACTACGCAGACATTCGGTTTCTTCCCCGCGGCGGTCAGCAGGTTGGCGAATGCGCGAGTCGCGATGTCCGCGACGGTGCCGGCGCCGACTGGACGCGTGGCGAGATCTTCGAAATAGGGCGGCATCTCATCCAACAGAATCAGGACAGGTCCGGAGCCTTCAAGAAGCTTGAGCCACGCCTTCTCGTCAGGTGCCTTCGGACCGGACGCCCAGTACTCCTGAAACAGCTCCGGCTTGCGCAGTTGGCTGGCGATTTCGCCCCAGAAGAAGTGAGCCGGGCTGTTGCGGCCGTTGAATGCGGCGATGTTCGCTTTCTTGAAGGCGAGCGCGTGGAGGAGGCCGCCACAATACTTCTTTCGAAGCTCGGGATGTTTCGCGAGCAGGCCGAAGCCGACGAGCAGGTGGGTCTTACCACCACCCATCGCCTGCTTCAGGTGGAAGACGGCCTGGCTGGAAAACCCGGCGAGGCGGGCGATGCCCTCGCTGATGAGGTCCTGCATGCCCTGGGTGATGTGGGTCTTCTCGAAGAACTCGGCGCCGTCGCCCTCGGCGTGGATTAGCTCGTCGAGTTGCTCAATCTGGTCACTGAGCTTGATCGAAAGGGCGTTCGGTTGGAGCTGACAGGCGTCGCGGACGGTTTGCATGTTCTTATCCCTCGGCCGCCTTTTCAGTGCTGCCCCAGACGTGAATCTGTGAACCCTTGGGTGGTACTGTGGCCATTCTGATCTTTCCGTAACGTTCCGGGTGGATCCCTCGAACGTGGGTACCTTGTTATCAACAAGCCGCGAAGTCAATCAAAAGAGAGTCCAGTGATCCGCGCCGGTGGGCGGAGTGTTCGCAGTAACTTGTCAGCGACCGGCAGGGATGGAAGGAAGCCATGCTAAGCCATTCCGGATACTGAAATCAGCTCGATCTGTGCTATGAAAGAAGTATGAGCTTCGCTCGGATCACCGTTGACCCCAATCAAATGGGTGGAGTCCCCTGTATCCGACAACTGCGCATTCCGGTGGCCACGGTTGTGAGAATGATCGCCGACGGAATGACGGAGGATGAGATTCTCCGCTCTTACCCGGATCTGGAACGCGACGATATTCGCCAGGCGCTGCGCTACGCCGCCGAGGCGGTTCGCGAACGCGAGATTCCTCTCGTCAAGGTCGCTTGAGGTTCTTGGTACAAGCAGGTCTTAGAAGACGGTGCGGTTGTCGTCTTCGAAGACGCCCGCGTGAGGATCCGGCTCTTGCCGATTGCAGAAGGGCCATGAGGGTTTGAAGTGAAACGCCTCGTCGGCTGATGATCTTTACGCGTCGACATCACTAACACGATATCACCGCGCGGGCGCGCACCGGGATCGAGCGCATGCTCAGCCTGCAGTAACGCCGCCTCGGGACGGGCGGCTCACTGGGCTAGGTAGCCGCCGTCGATCGCATGCACCATCCAACCGATAGCGTTGACTTAGTCCATATCCTTAGCTAAGTATTCCCCATGCGTGTGGTTACCATTCACCAGGCCAAGACCACCCTTTCGCGGCTGGTGCAAGCGGCCGCCGCGGGTGAGGAAATCGTGATCGCCCGGGGCAAGACGCCGGTGGCCCGCCTGGTCCGAATCGCTCCGACTCCGCCGCCGAAGCGAGAGCTCGGGTTTGCCAAGGGCCTCGTCCGGGTGGCGCCGGACTTCGACGCGCCACTGGAAGATTTCGCCGAGTACGGCCTGTGAGGCTGCTGCTCGACACGCACACGTTTTTGTGGGCCGCGGCCGAGCCGGCGCGCATACCGCGGCGCGTTATGACGGTGCTGCAGCGGCGTACCAACGAGCTGCACCTCAGCGCGGTCAGTACCTGGGAGATGGCGATCAAGCGGAGCCTCGGGAAGCTGTCCACTGACATCGGGATCGGCGAATTGATCGAGCTCGGGCGGCGTAGGATGCAGCTCCAAACCATGGACGTCACCACCGACCATGCACTACTGGTGGAGACGTTGCCCTGGCACCACAAAGATCCCTTCGATCGGCTGCTCGTCGCACAGGCGCTTTGGGAGGACATGACGGTCGTCGGCGCGGACAGCCGCTTCGACGCCTACGGCGCCAAGCGGCTGTGGTGAAGGCACGCGGGAAGTTCGGCGTCCCAAGCGTGTGGCCAGCCCTTCGCTGGACAACCTCACAATGATGTGTCGACGCCCCGTTCGATTTCAGCGAACGCCGCGATGCGCTCGCCTTCATTGCGCAGGTCGAGCAGACCAGCGGCTACCAAGATTCCGATAGCTTCTCGACCACGTCCTTCCTGGCCAAGACCCGCGAGCAGAGCTCCCAGCGGTTCTTGTCGGGATCGATGGTTTCCTTGTAGCGGAGCTCAAACACGTCACGGGCTTTCTGGCGAAGGTGGATGTATTCGTCCATCATCTCCTCCAGCTTCTCGACGCTCTCGATCCAGTCATCCTCGATGGTGTCGGGGAGGCCGCCGAAGATGTCGAACTTGTCCTTCAACCGGCGAGACAGCACCTGGTACACCTTCTCGTCCTGGGTGTCGTGATAGACAAGGTTCCACAAAGATCCCTTCGATCGGCTACTCATCGCGCAGACTTCGACGCCTATGGCGCGAAGCGGCTGTGGTGAGCCACGCGCAGCATATCGTGCTGCTACGGAGGCACGCGGGAAGTCCCGCGTCTCAAACCTGCGGCCAGTCCTTCACCGGACAACGTCACGATGAAAGAGCGTCAGCGACCCTCAGGCAATGTAGTACCGGGAGTTCAGCCTCGCCGATGCGTGGCACGGCATTAGCCAACAGCCCCTGGGAGGGTAATTATCTTGCCCTACACCACTCGCCGCTCTCTCAGGACTCGTCCCCGATGTCATCCTCATCCTCTAGGCACCGCGAAGTTAGCGAGGCATGGGTCTCAGGGAACGCAGCCAGGCCGGGGCCCTGACCGCTAGGCGGATTATTGGGTTCGGCTTCGCGGTAGTGGTCAACCAACTGCTCGAGTTCCGCGTAGACGTTGCTCGGCACCTCGCGGGTTGCTCCTTCTACCTCCGACTCCGAATCCGGCTCGCTGACGGTCTCTGGAATCGAGGCCAGCAACGCACGCCGATCGGGCGCCCACGGTGCTACCGTTGTCTGCTCGCGATCCCACACGCCGGTTCGAATCATGTAGAGCAACGACATCTTCGCCTTGTTGTTCTTGAAGACCCGCGGCAGCGAGATGACAGCCCGCAGCTCGCACTGCGCCATCACCTCGTTACGAAGATGCTGGAACTGGCTGTTCGCAAGAAAGCCGTCGGGAACGAGAATGCAGATGCGACCCCCGCTCGGCTTGGCAAGCTCGATTGCCCGCCGCACGAAGAATACGTAGTCCCGGTAGTTGCTGGTCTGGCCATAGCGTTGCAGCCAGAGTTCCTTCAAGTACTCCCCGTTAGAACCCGAGTACTCCTTGTTGCCTGGCGGATTGCCAATGACCACGTCGTAACTGCCCGGTTGCAGATAGGCACGCGCCGCAGCGTCCTCTTTGTATTCGCCGTCCTTTGGCGCGTCGGCGTAAAGGCAGTTGTGCAGAAAGACCTTGAGTTGGTTCTGACAGCGCGGGAATAAGAGCCCGAGCAACGTACGTGTCGCCTGGACGCAGAACGGATCCTCGTCGATGGCAACCAACCGCCCGCGCACGAACGTTTCAGCGTCGCCCTCCTGCGCCACGACCATCGCAACCTCTGCCGGGAAGCCGCCAGAACCACAAAAAGGATCGATGACCCAATCTGTCGGCTGAATGTCCGCGAGCCGAACCATCTCATGAGCGATGTCGGTGGGCGTAAAGTAGCGGCCGGTGTTGCGGGACGGCTTGCCGGTCCGGTCCACGCGGCGAAGATGTTTCGGCAGATTGATCTGCTGACTGTTCCCGGTGAAGAGCTTCAGACCCTTGCGGGTTTGGTCGCTGGTGATGAAGTCGCGGAACGCTCGCGCCACCGCCGGTCCCTGAAGTTCGCGGGCGGCGAACTTGTCCGCGTACCACGAGAGCGCTTCGTGAACCTTCGCAGTGGCCTTCTTCGACAGCCTCGCGTCCTCGCACAGCGCGGTCACGCGTGCGCCGTCCCGAGTTCGTGCAGTCTGAATGATCTGGCTGAACAGTACCAGCCGGCGGTCATCGTGCTTACTCAATGACGCTGCTTCGAAGATCGCTGTGTACACGTCATCGAAGAACTGTTCAGCGAACTCCGCTTTCAGCAGTTCCTGCTCGGTGATCGGAGCGCCGCCTGCCGGCTGTGCCGGAGGTAACTCTACGCCAGGCAACTCGCGGTAGCGCTCGGCCTCACGCAGGAGTTCGGCCCATTCGAGGAAGGCTGGCTGCCCTTCGTGCCGGATCGGCTCGTACAGAACGTCGATGCCGCGGGCGACAGCGCGGAACATTTCGGCCCGCTCGCCGGCCGCTATCAGCAAGAACGGCACGGTCATCTTGCGGATGGGGGAGTCGGGCTTCGGTTCGAAGTTACGCGCGTAGGTTGATGCCTGGCGAAGACCATCGCGGAATAGCGTGGCGCGTTCCTTCCCCTCAATGATGAGCATCGGTAGAGAGCCGACCGCGGAGAGGTAGTCGAGCTTCAGCCAACCGTCACCGGTCGGGTTCTTTATCGGGAACTGCGGCCAACGAGCGGTATCGTCATCGTGCGTCGGGAAGCCTAACTCGTCGAGGAGGGGATAAATGACCCGATGGTAATAGTCGTGCTCGTTGTGAACCCTCCGCGCCAGAATTCCGGCAATCGGCCCGTCAACCTTCACGCTCGGCTCTCGTTCATGCGGTGATGCGATCGATGTCGCCGTGGATGTAGGCTTCAACCTCGCTGAGCATCGCTCGCAGCGCCGTTTCAGCGGCGCCAATCAGTTTCAGGTACTGTGAGTCATCAGCTGCAAGCGCGTCCAACTCACGATCACGCCCGGAGCGATGCTTGCTGCCTTCGGCCAGCTCCGCCTTCCGCTCCATCGCCTTCTCGTGCTGGTCCGCCATGCGCAGGTACATCTTACGGACCGCGTGTTGCGTGTCGTCATCAGCCGACGGGATGAGGATTTCCTTGACCTGCTGAAAGCTGAGTTCTGTCGAACTGACGCCATACTTCAGACGTCGAACCTGGGCCTGGCCGTACTTGCATTTGATTACTGCACCCACGAAGTAGGGATCGATGCCGGCGATCCTCACCACATCGATATGTTGACTCACGTTCACCTTGCCGTAGTCGCGCGGCACAACGATGCAGCGGCCAAGCATCCTTGTACCTCCAGCGAAGCTGTTGTTCACGAACAGCAGGTCTTCTCCCTGCACTCGACTGCGTTCGGGGTCATTGTTCGTTCCTTCCGCAACCCTGTCTGGCTTGATGAGAAAATCGATACCGGTTTCACGGACATTGACGACCTGCAGGTAACGCACGGCACCCCGGGACGACAACACACGTTTACCTACCTGGCCATACGTTATGAACGACACGAAATCACCGAGAGGGCGCGCCTCTCGGTGGCGCAACAACGTTTCGATGGTGACGAACTCCTCATCCCAGTAGTTCGCATCGAGACGCCGGCCGGCAAGGTCGCCAAGCGTGAGCCAGGTTTCGGTTGTCGCGCTGCGCATCATGCGCGGCCTCGGTCGGATTGTTTCTCGACAAAACGCGACCTGAGATGCTGGAAATACTCTCCGAGCGACACGTCCTCTTTCGCATAGTGTTGCGAGGCCAAGAGGACCCGGCGCTGCAGGGTCTTGGGATGTGGAACGCAGGCAGCTCCGGTCGTCTGCTTGATGTGTACCACCTCACGCCGCTCGGCGTCCGTGTACTTACGCATGACCAGAACGCAGGTCTTCGCTTTGGCGCCGACGCCGGTGAAGAGATTCTGCGGCAGACTGATTACACCCTTCAGCTCGCCATGTTCCATCAGCCAGTTTCGAAAGGCCTGCGTCTTCGCGCTGGCGAAGATGCCGTCCGGGAGGATTGCCGCGACGATGCCGTTGGGCTTGCAGAGCTGGACGAAACGCTCGGCGAAGAGGATCTCGATCGGGAAGGTACTCAGTCGCTTGAGCGCGGCAACTTCCTTCGAGCTGAGCGGCGCACCCCAGCGGAAAATGAGTTGATCGATGTTGAACTCCTCGGCGATCTGACGCACGCGGTCGGCACCGCGCGCGACGGCAATGCCGGGTAGCGTCTCGCTCCCGTTGCCGCCTTCGGTCTCGGTGTCAGCTTCGTCGCCGTCCTCAATCTCCGCTGCCGTCACTCGACTCAGTCGCCACGACTCGTATTGCCGCACAACTGCTCGCGCCAACTGCTCCAGTGCGGGCGCTTGCTCGCGGGCGGCTTGGCGCCGCGGTTCCCATAGATCGGCTTGTGGCTCTTGCACCTCAGACCCACCAAAAAGCGACTGCTGGCGAGCAAGCTGTTCCGGCTTCGGTGGCGTCAGCAGAAGCTCCAAGCGCCGCAGCCCTTCGCCGCCAAACGGAGGGTTCCCAATCACGACGTCGAACTGGTCCGCACCGACACCAAGCCACGGATGATCCAGTAGCCCGTCAGCGACGTGAAGCCCGATCTCAGGCTGCTCTGCGAACAGGCGAGACCATGCGTCCTCCAGCGTGTCGTCCGTATCGACGCCAATCAAATGATCCGCCGGCCAGCCCCGCCCTAGCGCGGCGCGCAAGAATACGCCCTCGCCGACGGCGGGGTCGATCGCGAGCCGCGAGGCGCTGCCCTTCTTCGGCTTGGGCAGTAGGATCTCAACCACGTCCCACATGAACGCAGCGACTTCGGGCGGCGTGAGAAACTGCCCCAGGCGCTGGCGGCGAGCGATGATGTCTTCGGTGGGCTGATCGATCTTGGCCGGCGGCGTGCCCAGAACTCGGTCGAGAGACTCTCCGGTTGCGTCCGGCGTGAACGGCTGAGCGCCGCTACGCAGAAGCGTCTTGTTGCCCGCCGTGGCTGTGGTGAACGGAGCCAGCCGCGCAACAGCAAGCCGCTTGCCACGTTTGAGAGCCGCCAGACCTTCCCGCTCCATCACCCCACCCTTCCGGACCTCAACTACCACCGCCACATCCGCCAAGGCCAGCAGCAGCCGGTCGCGAAGCTGCATGCGCGCGGCACGTGGCTGCGAACCCCCCTGCGGGGGAATTGCCGTCACCACCAGCGTGCCGTCGTGCGCCTGCTTGCTCTCATGCCAATGCAGCAGGTCGGTGTCAAGGATGTGAATCAGCGCCACCTGATCTTTGACCGCTTTGAAGCGGGGCAGATCGTAGTGGCGAAGGTCGCTGGCGGTGAGCAAACAATATTTCCGCTTGCCAAATTGCTCGGAGAGCGCCAACGTGATCTCAACCCAGCGCGCATGTGGTTCAAGGCGTTCTGACTTGTGGGAGTTGATGATAGCGGCTTTCTGTTGTCGTAAGAGCGTCAGGTCGCCGGTGCAAAACAGCAATGGTGGCAGCCCGTCGCCCTCTTGTCCAAGCAGGGTATCTGGGTAGTCTGGATGACCTGGCCACAAGACAGAAATTCCTTCCTCATGAAATCGCTCAACGATCATTCGTGAGTGTTGCTCGATGAATCGGCGGCCGGAGCGCAGGTGGTCGACGGCAGCATCGCTCAGTCCGAGATCGGTGGCGGCCGAACGTCCTTGGCTATTGAAGAGGTCGGCGAGGAGGTCGGGGCGGGTGGCCGCGACATGAAGTGCGCGCGCCAGTCGATCAAGGCCCAGCGAACGGAGCTGGCTCAGCATGACGACGCGCAGTGCGTCGTCCGCGAACCGATAAGCCGCTCTATTCGATCGTGACGAGGGCTGCATTGATCAGCTCAATTCGAAGCTGCGGTTCTCTCTGCCCAGCCAAAGTCGATATCTTCCGGTCCCGTCGTTGTCCCTCCTCTTCACGGCGGCGAAAGTTTTCACGCTGGACCATGAAGTAGCGCTCCTTCAGCCGTTCGTACTCCTCGCGCAACGCCTTGCGCTCATCAAACGTCTTCGCTGTACGACGTTGCTTCTGGACCTGTTCCATCCGCCGCATCAGCGCTTGCTCCTCGTCCTCGAACTCCAACAGCGAATCTTCAAAGAACGTGTCAATGCGTGCGGCTTCTTCCTCGAACACATGGTCGTTCAGCTTGCGCAGCTCTGCAAGCTTTTCGGAGGTCAGCCGCTCCCGGGCCCGATCGTTCTTATCCGTGAGTCCCGCAACCGAAACCCGAGGTGTCGTCGCGGCCTCTACCAGAGGATAGTACAACACGCGGAAACTGAACACGTCGGAGAACTCTACCCCATCGCCAACGAACACTGGAAACAGACACTCCTCGGTGTCAAATGACGAGAACGTGACCTTGAAATTACACCACAGGCCAGAACGGCCTGGGAGGTGATCGAAGCCGTGCAGGCGCCGGTCCGAAGCGGAATAGCGCAGGATCAGTCGGGCGGTCTCGCCGAACGAGTGGCATTCCTTTATGGCGGCCATCAGGAACGGATGGCCATGCGCAATGTAGTCGGCGTCGATGGCTTCGTTGGCAATTTCCTGCTGAAAAGTTGCCCGATACTCGGTTGCCAACTCCGGGTGCCGTTCACGCAAAGTGGCGGGCGTGGCGAAGACGTACACTCCCGGCCGCATCGACGCTTCCATCTGGGCTCCATGCTTCTGAAGGTAGCGGCGCACAAAGGCTTCGACGTCGCCGTTCTTTCGCTTCACCGTCAGCTCGATATCCCTTGGGACGTCCGACGTGTGTCCAAGATGGTCAGTCACTCGGTCGTCGAAGTCGCGGAGTTGGAGGCGCATCTGCTCCTGGCGCTCGCGCAGCACCTGATCCATTTCTGTTCGGAAGCGCTCCATCTCCGCTCGGACCTGTTCCGGCGAACGCGCCCGTGCAGCGATGTCCATCAGTTGCTCTTCGAAATTGTAGATCTGGGCTTCGTCGATGGCGCCAAGGATCAGCTCACTCTCGCCGAGGATGGTATCGAACAGCCGGATCTTTTCCTGGAGTAGGCGAAGAATCTCATCATCCATCGACCCTTGAACGGCGAGGTTCACGACGATCACATCGTCCTTCTGGCCAATGCGGTGGACGCGCCCGATGCGTTGCTCGATTTTCTGCGGGTTCCAAGGCAGATCATAGTTCACCACAACGCGGCAGAACTGCAGGTTGAGACCCTCTGCGGCAGCCTCGGTTGCAACCACCACCTGCGTACCCGCCCCGGAGGAATCACAGAAGCGCACGAACACGTCTTCGCGCGTCCTTCCAGCCCCATCCGGCGAGCGATGAGGAGTCCGGGCACCGGGCCGAAAACGCGGCAGATCACCGTGAAAGCCATCGACTCGAAAGCCAGTTGCCCGCAGCGCATCGACGAGCAGATTCATCGTGCGTCTATACTCGGTAAAAACGAGAACCTTCTCGCCAGGCCGAAAGCCTGGGCTGCGTAGCGCCGCGATCAGCGCGTCGAGCTTTGCATTGGCAGTGACCTTGGTGGCATCGCTGAGAATTTCCTGTAGCTCGTCGATCTCCTCCCGAAGCCGTGCACGCTGCTGCTCTGGCGTGCGCCGCTTCTTCAGTGTAGCGATCTGAGCTTCCAGGTCCTCCGACCCTTCTTCGATCGGGTTCTCCGTACCGGCGGAAGCAAACAACGTGTTCGGATCGGTTGCTTCTTCGGCGAGCCTGGCGGCATCGAGGGTACGCAGGCTACCCAGACGAGTTTCCAAGGTCGGCACAACCGCCTGCCGAGAGCTTGCCAGCAGCTTCCGTAGGCCACTGGCCAGTAGCACCTTGTGGAACTCTCCCTGATAGGCGCGTCCATCGCGGTAGAGACTGTAGATGTAGTCCTCTGCTCTCGCATGAAATTCGCGTTCGGGACCATGCATCTCAAAGTGGAAGGTGCGCCCGATCCGCCGTACTTGCCTGATCTCCGGGACCTTCGCTTTGGTATTTCGAATCAGGAATTTTTCGACCCGTTCAATCAGCTCTGGGACGTTCTTCACGCGGAGGCCGCGGCCATCCTCCAGGAACGTCTTGCGGAACGAGTACTTGGTCCCGAGCGGTTTCTCTTCCCGCCGTTCAATGATGTTTGAGACGTGGAACAGATCCCACGCGTAGTTGCGAATCGGTGTTCCGGTCAAGAACAAGGTATGCTCTCGATTGATGCCTCGAATGAATTCTTGGTTACCGCTCCCTGGGTCCTTGAGGGCATGGGCCTCGTCGACAATTAACAGGTCCCACGGGCGTGCGTTGATTTGCTCCAGCCGGGCACGGCGGCCATCGTCCCCCTTCGCTCGTGCATAGTCGAGGGACGCGATAACGCGATTATTCGACACCCAAGGATTCAACCCGGCCACCTCTGCCCGCCGAGCCTCGGAGCTGTTGAGGATGAGAAAGTCCTCGTTGATCTTTTCGAGCAGTTCATGCCGCCACTGGCTGACCAGCTTTGCCGGAACCAGGATGAGGATACGATGCGCGCGGCCTCGGCAAATCAGCTCCTTGGTGATGATGGCGGCCTCGATGGTCTTCCCCAGCCCAACCTCGTCCGCCAAAATGACGCCCTTGGTAAACGGATTATGCAGTGCCCAGTGCGCCACCCGCACCTGATGCGGCATGAGGGAGGCCCGGGTGCTGAAGAGGGAGTTCACTCCACCACCCAATCGGCCCTCTTGGAGGGAGATCTTCTCAGCGAAGGTGCGCAGTTCGAAGTCTAAGAGCGAATCGAACTCACCGCGCGCGAGTCGTTCAAGCACTCGCTCCGATCCGGTTGACAGCGACGTCTGCGAGGCTTGCGTGAAGAGATCGAGGTTGGCCATCCCAATGGCTCGCTTTGCTTGTAGTGGGACGCGGTCAACTTCGCAACGCTGAGGCCTCGGATTCGGCGGTCGTCTCGAAGGACGCCCGCTGGGCACAGTAGTGCAAACAGGACAGCACTGTCTCCCATCGGGAGGCAACACAGTTGCAAGCCAGCCGGCCAAGCCAGAAGGGCGGACACAAGCCGAATGCGGAGAAATCGGACTGAGGCACCACCCTGACACCGCCAAGCCGACCCGCGGCTGACAGGCGCGGAATGCCGGCACTTCTATGAGGCTGGGGTATTGGTCGGCGGGGCGATTGGCGTAGGTACCGCCGGCGGCGGTGGCAGTGCCGGCACCTCGATCTGGCCGTAGCCCTGCGCACTCCACCAGGCCTGGTACTCGTCGGCCACGGCTTTGAGCGCCGCGAGCTGCCGGGAGCGGTCCGTAAGCGCGCGCCACTGCTCGATTCGCGGAGTTTCCTTCTCCAGCTTGGGGCCGGACAGCACCAGCTGCCGTTTCAGGGCAAACTCCGTCAGGTGACTCTCGACATCGCGCAGCTCGGCGGGCCGCACCTGCGCCACCGGCTTGCGGGCGGCATCGGCCAGCTTGTACTGCGCCGCCGCCACCTCCAGCGCCATCATGTCCCGCTGCCACTGCCGCGCCCGCTCGTCACTGTCGGTGTACATGGTCAAGGATGAGGGGTAGCGCTGCAGATAGGCCTGCAGGATCTCGGTCGGTTCGGGACAGGGGGGGTTGGTCTTCGACGTCCTCGGGGTAAGCGGAGGATCAGCCCCGGGAGTAATATCGTTTGCCACGGTGCCGGCATCTATGGAGACGATGATATCGGCACCTGATCGCCATTCGTAGATTCGGCCTTTGCAGTCCGGGGACCCCTCACAGTACAGAAAGACTGTATTCCCCAACAAGGAAACCAACGAACTCGTCGAATGAAAGCGCCCTGTCGCATCGTCTCGAAACTCGCTCTCCATCAGTCTCTCGATATATGTTGTGTCGATATCTCGCGTCACACTGGCCCCAACTAACAGCGAGTGGGCTCCATCTTCATAATCGCCTACAGCGGTGAGGTTATCAGGATGATCACCGAAAAACCGAGGCTCGATGCCACCACCGCCTGTGCGAAGACTCGCGCGCGTCAATCGAAAGGTACCAACATCAGCCATCACCAGCCAATTTTCAGCACCGGGGTCGACTCTCTGCGCAAGACTAGCCGTGACGCCCACTGTCAAGGTTGCTAAGAGAACTGCACCACTCAGCCGCATCATGGGAAGTATTCCTCTCTATAGATCTGCTTCACCAACTCAGGCAGGATAATGTTGCGCGCACAGTTCACGCCCTCGCCGCAAACGCTTTGCGCGATACCATCCAGAATTGCATCGTTGCCGCCTGGGTAGCTGAGAATTAGTGGGACGTACGAGTCGGCGCGATTCATTCCGCCATGCCAACCACGACAGGCAACCCCTGATGTAAAGCGTTTCGCCGGTGGATCGTCCGTCCTTGTGCGCATGACGAGCACGATGTCACCGCTGCGGCGAAAATCATTCATCTCCGCAACACGATTGATAAGGTCCACGTAGTGAGGCGAGGATGCCAGTGCGCTGAGCGGCAGCCAGTCGATAGCCACTTGGCTCGGATCGGCGCTTGGTTGGAGTCCGTTGTAAACCACATACTGACCGCCATTGGGACGAACGAGGATTACGTCCACCGCACCGAGAAGCCGTTTCAGGTTACCGGGAGATTTGACGAGGTGGTTCACAAATGCCGCGTACGCGCCTGACACAAATGCCGTGTGGGTTGTATCCGCAAAGGTCGGCACACCGTCAGGCCCGACGTGCTGCCCGTTCATGAGGAACAGGCGTAGCACCTCCGCTACGATGCCCAATTCCTTATCTCCCGGATGTTGGTTCCAGTCTGCTCCGTCAGGTCGCAAATAGAGGTGCGCCATGTCTCCGTTCAAAGCGGCCACCATTGTTGCCTTGCTGAGAGCGGTCTCGGTTCGGCTTCCTGTCCCCAAAGCTATTCGTGCAGTGCTTGTTCCTCGAAGGGTTTGTGGAATCAGCAGCCGGGCTTGGAATACTGGTTCTGTCTGCAACTCATTTCCCGCCGCGATTATCTTGGCCAGCTCCCAGATGTGCAGGTTGTTGTTGCCGTCGGTTTCCTGGGCGCGCAGTTCGGGGTCGCCCATGGCCTTGAGCCAGTTGGTCTCGAACGGGTTCAAGGCGAGCTGGCAGGGATAAGTCTCGTTCGGATCGTCGGAAATGCGGCTGTGTCCGTGGTCGGCGGTGATGAGGAAAATCTTGTTGTAGAATTCGTCCAGCTCGCGCAGGGTGCCCACGAAGCGTCGCACCTCGGCATCGAGTGTGTCGGTGACATAGTGCTTATAGGTCTGTTCACTGACCCCATGGCCGTAGTGGGCCTCGTGGTCGAGACCCGGCAGGTACAGGGAGAAGAAGGCGGGAAAGCGCTGGGCGTTGCGAGACCGCGACGGCCCGTGCGTTAAATGGTCGTACAGATAGGCCTGCGCGTTGGTGCTCGCTACCCGGTCGAGCGCGGCGCTTCCGCCCAGCGCCACCTCCAGCTCCTGCGCCTTCGTCAACGTCAACCAGCACGACGCGCCACGGGCGTAATGATTGAGCGTTGTGACTGCCAGACCATCCGACGGCTGCCCGCCGCAGGTGTCGCTGCCGGGCGGGTAGTCCGCCCTCAAGGCTGCAAATGGTCCATCCAGCGTGGCGAGTTGCTCGAACAGGGTCGGCACGTTGGCACGCAGCAAGCCGTCGTGTTCCCCGGGACCCGCACTGCGATTCTGGTCGGCAAGCCCGGGAAACCACTGTTCGAAGCTGAGCAGCCCGGCGGAAGGCGTGAGGTTGCGGGTCTCCGAAGTGCTGCGCGGGAAGGCTCCCTCACTGAGAGTGATTACAGGATCATTCTGCTGCGCTGACAAACCACCGACTGGGCCGTCATCATCGGTGCGCACGAAGAACTCATTGCCGAGGATTCCGGTCTGGTTCGGCGGCGCGCCGGTAAAGATGCTGGCCCAGGAGGCCAGTGTAATCGAGGGAAAGATGGCGGAGACAGCAGGTAGGCGTAGATGATAACGCTCCAGGTCGCCGAGTAGACCATCGATCTGCGGCACGCCAATGGGATCGTAGTTCACCACATTGAGACGTCCGCCCAGCACTTGGCCAATCCCCAAGAGCGTCGTGGGGTCTACATGGTAGTCAACCCCAGGCTCCTGCACTGAATTCTCCGCGGGCGGATAGAGCACGTCCTGGCGCAACCCGTCAATGCCAAGCACGATGACCTGCACTTTCTCGATCGGGATGATTCGCTCTTTGCCCTCCAACCGAGTACCGGCCACCTGGGCCGTCAGCCGGAGCCGCGCTCCCAACCCGCCGTAGAGCTCGATGAAGGCACCGACGTACCCACAGGGGTTTTGGGACGCGGTACCCCAGGCTATCTTGCAGGCGGTTTCCAATGAGTGTAACCCGCCCCCTTGGCCGTCATCGAGCGGCAGATTCGAGACCACCAACGCCTCGACAAACTTGCCCTCGGGTCCCCGCGCCAGGGTATAGCGGTTGGTCTGCGGCACGCGCTGCAACGCGATCTCGCGTCTCGCCGGCGCATAGCCTGGACCCGGCGTCTCCATCTGCTGTCCGTTCCTGTCCACGACCTCCACGGTAACCAACACTTGCTCCGGGTACAGGTCGGCCAGATGCCCCGGCAATTGCACTTCCGGCTGGTAGAGGCTGTGCGCCCTTTGGTTGAAGTATCGCACCTCATCTACTTCGACGATGCGCTCCGCGAGTTCCGCCTCGCGCGAATACCCGAGCAGGACAGCCGTCATGCGCGCGGGGCCGAGGTCGATCTGGAACCAGCCAGCGTCACGGGCCGCTACGTAGACGATGACGTTGCCGCTCAGTTCCGGATCCATGACGTTGATATCCATCGCCACATCGTGCGCCACCGCCACACCGCCGTCGGCCGACTGCAGCGGAATGTTGGCCAGAATGCGGTCATCGATGCCGTCCGCCGGACTATCGTCCAAGCTCCCTGATGGATCCTGGAAATCCACGACCGTCAGTCCGGTTGTGCCGTTGGCTAGATAGAGCAATCTACGCTCCGGATCGGCGAACATCCGGCGCGGCGAGGAGCCGGGCGGCAGCCGCAGCATTCCCGAAAGCCGCTGCGGTTCGAAAGTCCCATTACCGGCGTGGAATGCACTCACGCACAATGCCGGCCCGCCGGACAAGGTCCGCATCTCGACGCAGTTAGCCACCACAAGGTCGAACCTTTCGGTGTCCTCGATCTTGCCGTTGCGGTCGACATCCACAGGCCACTGCGACAATGTCACTACGTTGCTCGTGCCGGACAACAGATAATCCGGTGCCGCCCAGGAGGCCGCTCCCGACTGCCGTTGCAGAGCGGCATCGGTAACCACCAGACCATCGGGCCGCGCCCCGATCACCCAATGGCCCAGAGTTGCCACGGAGTGGAACAGCCCAGGAACGGCATTGCTGATCCCTTGAACCAACGGATCTCGGTTGATGCCCTGCACTGAGATGAATTCCAATCCGATGTTCGGTGGATTAGCGACATACGCGGCTGCGACACCGATAGCGGCAACGTCGACCGGGACGCCTAGATCGTTCGGAATCTGTCGCAGAAAATGCAACATCTCTGGATTCTGATTGCCGTCGAGCGAGTTCAGAAGGTCGAAGGCATCGGCCGAGAGGTTGACGTCACGCGCCACTATTTGCTGGACAACTCCGCTCTTCAAGCCGCTCAAGTCATAGATCCGCCAGACTCCAAAGCGTTGACGACTCATAGCGCCCCCGGCGCCGTCTACCGTCATCAGATAGGGGCCGGTAAACGCTTGGCCGGCGGAGTCGGTCAAGGCTTCCATCGGCAAGAACCGGACAGCATAGTCAACCCCGGCGGTCGGCAGTGTAACAGGGGCCGCAGCCAAGCCGGCGCCATCTGAGACCTCCTGCACCAGAATGCCGCCGTGGCTGTCGAGGCGATAGGCGTCCCCTTCGGCTATGGCAATGAGTTGCTTCAGCAGGGGTACGGTAGCGCCTCCGTCGTCACTTTTGCGATGCCAGCCGATGCTATCCACGGCGCGCGCGTCGACCCCCGGCACATGACCGGCGACAGCCGGCCGGAAAGTGTCGAAGGCCAGCACGAAGGGCGCGGCCATCGGGTTGCCGTTGCGATCCTGGACAGCGCCGATCTCGGCTTGACACCGGGCGCCGAACGGCAGGCCGTGCAGCGGCTGTCCTTCGCGCGCAACGAAGAAGATGCGCTTGCCGTCAGCTGATTGCGACCACGTCCCCCGCATTTCGACCTTCTGCCCACCGAGCCAGCAGAAGAGCTTCGCGTAAGGGTCGATCTGGTCGAATCCGGCCAAGCTCTTCGAAAGCAGAGCTTCGGTAAAAGGAATCGATATCTCGGCGTCATGCCCCACATTATTGGCCTGCTCAGGGATCGAGGTCTGAGAAGCGACGACTTGAGGCGGTGTTCGGTCGTCGCTAAGCACGGTTTCGGTGAATACGAACTCCCCTTTTCGAGGCGCCGACGAGAGCGAGAGGAAATCGATCTCGTCATCGCCCGTGCTACGTAGACTCACACGTGCCTCGGCGTTGCACGGCACCGGCACTGTATAGCGCAGCGGCTCCGTCGCCAGGTGGCCGAACGGCAGGTACATGCCTCCGTCCACAAAGGTCTGGCTAAAGGGCTCCCCTACCACCACGAAGCCGGTGACGAAGGCCGTGCAGCCGCGCGTCCGCGCCATTCCGAAAAGGCCTTCGAACCGAATTCCGCCAAAGGGGCTGGGATCGCTGGTGACGAGGTGGTTGGCGAGATCCAGAAACGCGGTGTCTACAGCGGTCAGTTCGTCCATGCCACGGAAGTTGACGACCTGGAGCGCCAGGTACTGGTCGTCCGCGCTAGCGTCTGCCGGCGCCGGCACGGACAAGTCTACCTGCTTCATCGGCGCACGACCGCCAAAATCGAGCCGGGCGCCCCCCACAATCTGGATCGATGCATCCGCGTTCTTCGGCAAGTCCTCCACCGCGGTGGGAGTCACAGTGACCAAAGTCACCTCACCAAACGCCCCCTCGGGAACCGAGAGGTGATAGCGCGCGTCATCAGCTGCTGTCACCAGCCCGCCTTCAGGTCCGACAGCGGTGGCGCCGGTGCGTTCGTCGCGCATGTTTCCGGCATCGATGCTGACCGTGTCCTCGAGCGCGTTCTTTACCTGCACGACTATCTTGTCGCCGATATCAGCGGCGATCACGGTGCAGAAGCTCCCAGGTCCATCGCTGGCACAACGACCCTGGAAATCCGGCAGCCAATCGCATAGTTCGCTTCCACTCATCCCGTCGGCGCTGGTCGACACCACTGATACGGTTGACCCGCTGACTTCGTTGGTGACGACTACATCCGTGCCCGGCGCGGCCAGTTGCGGGCCACCGCAGACAAAGACTTGGCCCTGCTCGTCCGGCAACGACACCCTCAAGGTGTTGGGCGGCAGGGCCGCTGCTTTGAACAGTGAGGCGGTGGTGAAATCGGAACTAAAGACGGTGAGCGAGCTTGCCGCTGCGCCGGCAAGCCGGTTCAGGTGCAGATCGGTGACGTCGCTGGTCAGTACGATGTCATAGACACTGTCAGGCGACAGCGCCGCCGCCGGCGTGATCGTCAGCTGCAGGCCATCGGCGCTCAATGACCTGCGGCAGTCTGCTGCGAAAGATTGATTGCCGCGGCGCACCAACTGCACACTGCCGGCAGTCAGCGTTGCCGGGGCGACAGGTTTTGAGAACATGATCGTCACGGCCGCGTCAAGTGCCACGTTACTGCCGTGGCTGGGAGGATTGATCTGCACGACGCGCGGCGGCGTGGGTCGCAGTTCGATGTCCGCGATCAGAGCCGAAGATGTTCCCGCTTCGGCGTTCGGGATGATGGTAACCGAACCCGTCAGGTCGTTGAGAACATCGCGGCCTGTAAACACCGATGCGACACCGGCCGGCGCGGGCAGCAGGTACTGGCCGCTGGCTGCTGTGATACTCACCAGAGGCAACTGACTGCCCGAGACGGCGATACCGTCGCGCGCACCGCTGCTGTCACGGACGCTCCCTCGCACCAGGGCCGTGAGCGCCGGTAACGTGAAGATCGCATACGTGCCGCTGCTCAGACCCGGCAGGCAACTGCCGGCCTCGACCGGACATGCATCGAGCACCGCTCGCCCGCCACGTCCGTATCCCAAGGCGCTGACGACCAGCCCTGGGCTGCCGTCGATCATTGCGACGCGTCCAAGCGCGAACAGCCCACCTTCGGGAATCGGCACCGCGAGATCGACCGCGTAGGCCGCAGTCCCGTCCAGGATGCCGCTCTCAACCTCGAGCGTGAAACTCCCGACAAGCTCCGAATGGCTACCGAAATCGGCAGGCAGGGACCCCGGCGCAGCTGGCGCCAGGCTGATCACTGTGTCGACGTCTGCAGCACCCGCTGGCACCAGCAGGCGGATACCGTTCGAGCCCACGAGGTCGCCACCCTCCGGCCCAACGAGGTGCACCGAGCCGCCCGCTTGCAGGGCCTCCAGGGTGATGCTCACTGCCCCGTTCGCCAGCTCTCCCAAACCGAAGCTCCGACTGGGGAGGAGCTTGAAATATGCTCCGAGTGCCCCTGCCATGATCTCGGCACCGCCAGCTGTGGGAGATTGCTGGTAACCGATGATCTCCTGGGTGGCAGCCATGCCGGGAATCTGGCGGCCGTCATGCATACCATACGTCTCTCGCAAGGTCGTGCTGAGGATCGTGCCGCTGGTTAGCGGCTGCGCCAAGCCGCTCACGGCAAGCAGCACCAGGGATCCCTCACCGCTACCGGTCAGGATCGACGGTGGCTGTGCAACAATGCTCCCTGAGCTCACTTGTGCCGGTGCGGCCAGGACGCCGGCAAGCGGCACACCAGGCATGGCAACAGGCGGAGCAGCCGGAATGACATCGGACACCAGCAGCACAACTTGGGCGGACAGGAGGTCTTGCTCCACATCGGGCATCGGTAACGCGAGTGGGAGACTGATGATGTCACTTTCATGAAGTACTGAAGGCCCGCCCACCCACCGCTGCGAGGTACTGTCCCAGAGGGCGCTGATAACCGGCAACGAAGCCGCTCTCCCCCACAAGGCAGTTGGCATTCGCAGCTGGGCCCAAACCACACCAGTCGCATTTCCGATGGCTGTTGCCAATCTGATATCGACGCCGATGAGCACACTCCAGCCCAGCGGGACGGGAGCAATCAGGGCTTGCGGGCTGAGCGGTGTAAGCTGGAGTCGGGACTCTTCGGGCAGAATCTCTACGTTTACGAGCAACTCAACGGCATCTGCGAGGCCGTTGGGGCCGGTAGGCGAGTCGAGCGGCGCCAAGATCGTACCGCCCGCGCGACCGACGCTGACCGCCGCATTGAGCGGCTGCAGCCGCGCATCGAGGGCTCGCACCGCGACTCCCGGCAGCACGGCCACCTGCCGAATGACGCGCGTGTAACCCTCCTTGGTGATGGTGATCAGCCGCTCCCCAGCCGGAACGGAGAGCACAAACCGCCCGGCATCATCGCTCACCGCGCTCACAACTTCGACCGAGGTCTCCGCGTCTCCGGCAGGACTTTCCACGATGACGCCGGCAAGCGGTCGCGCATTGGAGTCATCGAACACCTGGCCGACGATCACCCCTGGCGGCACAGGCGTACCCGTAGGTGTCATGGTCGAGGTCGGCGAAGGGCTGGCTGTAGCCGTCGGCGTGGCGCTGGGTGTGGGCGAGTCGGTAGCTATGGCCGTGGGCGTGGCAGTTTCCGCTGGCATCCAAGTCGCGGTCCGCGTGAAGGTCGCTATCGTGGTCGGGACCGCCGTGGGGGTCGCGGGCAAGGGTAATGTGGTAGGCGCAACTGTAGCGGTGCGGGTACACCTGGGCCTGGGGGTTGCGGTGATCGCTGGTCTCAGCGGAACAGTGGCGCAGACAACTCGCCGCGGACGCCAGGAAAAGCGCTGCGTTCGACGCAGGTGCAAGTCAGCTGCTTCGAGCAGGAACGCCGAGGAGCTCTGTGGGCTGGTCACGATAAGGTGACTGCCGTCAGGGGTCACGGCGAGGTCTTCGGGCTGTGCTGGCAGAGAAACAGTCTTGCGCAGCTCCAGACTGGCGCTGTCATAGACCATGAGCGCCTTGTGGGCGCTGTCGGTGATATAGATTGTCGTGCCGTCGCGGCTCAAAGCCAACGCTCTAGCGTTGCCGCCGACGCGGACGGTCATCCGGTCCCGGTCGCCAACGAGCGGAATGGCCGTCAAAACGCCTCCGGCCCGTTCGATCACATATAGAACATCGCCATCTCGGCTCAGCGCCAGGGCGGTAGGCTTGGAGCCTGCCATCAGAGTTCTTTGGATTCGTCCGCTGGAGGAATCAATGACGGCTATGCGCCCCGAGTTGCGGCCAAAGGCCGCGTACAGGATATGCGCGGCGGGGTCGAGAACAAGGGCGCTAACCTCGCCGGCGAGCCGCGTGGTCCACTCGACCCTGCTGCGGTTCCCCATGATCACCGCACTCACGGCGTGGGGTTCGGAGCGAGACACGTAGACCCGTCGCGTCGATGCGTCGGCCACCACGTGTTCCGCATCCGCGAGCTCCAGGCGCCATCTGTCCCACGGTTCGGCGGGGTTCACGCTCTCGACCCCCCGGTCCTCAGTGGCCACCAGCCGCCCGTCGCCACTGAAGGCCAGGTCTGACGGCTCACCGCCCAATAACAGCATGGAGGAGGGCTTCTCTCCTCCAAACGGGAGGAGCACCACCTCCCGGCGATTATCGAAGGCGAGCGCCGCGACGTTCTCAGCGGTCGCGCCACCGTCCCGTGTCCGCGACGACTCCGCCAGCGTCGTAGCACTAAGCAGCGCCAGCAGTGCCGCCAGGCAGGCGCACCAGCGCCACCAGCGAAGCAAGCATGCTGTCGCACCACGGGCTTTCGCCAACACCCAGCAACGCATGTATCGGCACTTGGTCAGGGGCCCTCGATTCTCCAGAAGCCTCATGTCGGCAACCACCGGGCCGCCTTGTATGCTATACTTCGTTGTGTGTCAAGTGTTTTCTGCTTTTCGCAGTATTTTGTATTCGCCTGGTGACGACTACACATCATCCAACCTGCACCCAGAGAGCCCATCGACGCACCGCCGGCGTGAGACCAGCAGCCATCGCCACCGAGATCCGATTCCGACTGCCAGGCGGATTGCGATCGCGGCAGGGTTCGACTAGCTTGAAATTCGATGGGGTTGTTGGTTCGCGAGCTTGGCACCTGCCCGTACGGTGCGGTATTGGCGCTGCAGGAGGAATTGGTAAGCCGCAAGATTGACGGCGACCAGAACGACTACTTATTGGTGCTCGAGCACGAGCCAGTCTACACCTTGGGCCGTGGTGCCAACGCGGCCGACCTGCTCGGTGCGGACGCCGCTCTGGGCATTCCCTCTTACCGTATCGGCCGCGGGGGCGGGGTGACCTTTCATGGACCCGGCCAGCTCGTCGCCTATCCCATCCTCACACTGGCGCATTGCCACGACGTGCACCGCTTCGTACATGCCCTCGAGGAGGTACTGATCCGTACCTGCGCGGCTTTCACAATCACCGGGAGGCGGCACGATGGTCTCACCGGGGTGTGGGTGGCAGACGCCAAGATTGCTTCTATCGGCATCGGGGTACGGCGCTGGACGACCTTTCACGGCGTGGCGCTGAACGTCTCGACCGACCTGCGTTACTTTTCCCATGTCGTGCCGTGCCGTATGCCGGATGTGCGCATGACCTCGATGGCGCTGGAACTGGGGACCGTGCCGGCCTTGGCCGAGGTCCGCACCACGTTCATCACCACCTTCCGATCAGTTTTCGGTTACCCCGAGGCGGCCGTCGAGGAGTGCCGCGTATGACTCTGAGCCGCCGCCACCCGGAATGGATCAAAGTCAAGGCGCCGCATGGCGAAGCCTTCTTTGATACCAAGCGTCTGGTCCGGGACCTGCGATTGCACACGGTTTGCGAAGAGGCGCGCTGCCCCAACGTGGGCGAGTGCTGGGGGCACAAGACGGCCACATTCATGCTGTTAGGGGATGTGTGCACCCGCAACTGTGCTTTCTGCGCCGTCGCCCATGGCCGGCCCGGGACGGTGGATCCGTCCGAGCCGGTGCGGGTCGCGGAAGGCATCGTGCGTCTCGGGCTGCGTCATGTGGTGGTCACATCGGTCGACCGCGACGATCTCCCTGACGGCGGTGCCGGACACTTCGCCCACACGGCGGAAGCCATCAAGCAACGCCTGCCCGAGTGCAGGGTCGAGGTGCTGGTTCCGGATTTCCAGGGCGACATGGCCGCGGTCGAAACGGTGGTGAACGCACCGATCGACATCTTCAATCACAATATGGAAACCGTGCCCCGCCTGTACAAGAAAGTGCGCCCGGGAGCGAAGTATGCGCAGTCACTGGAGGTGCTGCGCCATGCAAAGAGGCAGCGCCCTGGGCTCCTCACCAAGACCGGTCTGATGCTTGGACTCGGCGAAGAGCACGAGGAGGTGCGGGCGGTATTCGCTGACCTGGCGCAGACCGGCTGCGATATTCTTACCCTGGGACAGTACCTTCAGCCGTCCTCGTCCCAGCTTGCTGTAGAACGCTATCTCTCGCCGTCCGAGTTCGTGACGTTGCGCCAGGACGCACTGCTATTTGGCTTCCGCCACGTCGAATCCGGGCCCCTCGTTCGCAGCTCCTATCACGCCTGGCAGCACGTCGCTTGAGCGCCCGCTGAGGTAACGCAAAGGCTGTTTTCACATCGTTTTCAGCCTATGTTTGGTGGACACGCACGCAATTTTCTGCGATTGTTACCCGTAACGCTCGTGAGGCCTTTCAAGGGAAAAAGGGGGAACAGGACTGATGATCAGACTATATGACTATCCGGATTGCCCCTTCTGCCAAAAGGTGCGTGTAGTTTTGGCGGAAAAGGACCTGGAATACGAGCGTGTGCACGTCGACCTGCACAAACAGGAACAGCGAGCCCCTGAGTTTCTCAAACTGAACCCCTACGGCAAAGTACCGGTGCTGATCGACGAAGATGTTGTGGTCTACGATTCCACCATCATCAATGAATACCTGAACGAAGAATATCCTATCCCACCATTGATGCCCGAAGACTCGGCGGGCCGGGCACGCGTACGTCTACTGGAGGACTTCGCCGACAACTCCTTTACCCCGCCGGCCGGGATGATCCTCACGGAGCTGCACAAGGCCGAGGGCGAGCGAGACGCGGAAAGGGTACGCCGCTATCAGACGGAAATCTCCCGTGTTCTGGGACGTTTGGAAGTCATGCTGGAGGGCAAGCCATACCTGGCGGGCGAATTTTCGCTTGCCGACGTTGCCTTCGCTCCCCGCGTGCTCACGCTAGACCAGCTGGGCGTGGAGCTTAAAGCTCACCTCCAAAACGTCGCTGCCTGGATCACGCGACTGCGGGAACGGCCCAGCGTCGCCGCACTACTGTAAAACATTTCTCTCCTCCCCTATGGACTGAGGCGGTGCCATAGGGAAGTATCGCAGTGGGTTGACTGGCGGTACGTCTTTCGCCATATTCTGTCTAACAGGAATTATTCCTGATAAGAAGGAGGAGGAACGCCATGTCGAAGACGCTCAAGGGCAGCAAGACGCATGACAATCTCAAGTCGGCTTTTGCCGGCGAATCCCAGGCCAACCGCCGCTACCTGTATTTTGCGCGGCGGGCGGATATCGAGGGCTACCCGGATATCGGCGGTTTGTTCCGCGACACCTCGGAGGCGGAAACCGGCCACGCTTTCGGCCACCTCGACTTTCTGAAGGAAGTCGGTGATCCGGCTACCGGCGCTCCCATTGGCGACACGGAGAAGAACCTCAAGTCCGCCGTGGAAGGTGAGACCTACGAATATACCGAGATGTATCCCGGCTTTGCCAAGACCGCGCGCAGCGAAGGGTTCGAGGAGGTGGCGGAGTGGTTTGAGACCCTGGCACGGGCCGAGAAGTCACATGCCGGGCGCTTCACCAAGGGCCTCGAATCGCTGGGTAAGCTGTAGAAACGAGCGCTAGCCGGTGTCAGGCAGTCGGCCTTCGACTCCGAAACGGCACCAACCCGGTCGGGGTCGGCTGTGGCCGACCCCGTCGACTTCGGCAATTCACCTCCGGCGCTCGCTCTGCTCGCGCGGCGGTTTTCTCATGCGACGCGGCTCGGCTGCGGCGGGTAAACTGGGAGTGCCGGCAGTGAGCCGCTCCAAGCGGCCGGCCTTGTGCGCTATTCTGGACGTCTGGAGCTGACGCGATGAAGAAGCTGGAACTCGACGATATCCTTGGCCTGGAGCGCTATGAGCAGGCGCGGCCGGAGCTTCGGAAACGCATCATCGGAATGAAGAAGAACAGGCGCGTAAGCGTCGGCGATCGCGTCACCTTCGTGTTTGAAAATCGCGAGACCATGCGCTTTCAGGTGCAGGAAATGGTACGCGCCGAACGCATCGTCGATCTGGACAAATTACGTGACGAGCTCGAGGTCTACAACGAGCTGATTCCCGCGGCTGGCGAGCTCAGTGCCACCATGTTGATCGAGATCACCGAGGCCGACAAGATTCGCGATGAGCTAGTCCAGCTCATCGGCATCGACGAGGCGGTGCGTCTGGAGATCGGAGATCCGGCTGGCGGCGGCTTTTCTGCGCCTGGGATGTTCGAGGCCGGGCACAGCAGAGAGGACAAGCTGAGTGCGGTGCAATACGTCCGCTTTCGTCTCGAGCCGGCGGCAAAGAAAGCCTTCTTGGACGACAACCAACCGGCACGGCTGGTCATTGAACATCCCAACTACCGCCACAGTGCCCGGGTAGAGGACAACGTCCGCCGGTCGCTCATGGAGGATCTGGAGGCGGCGTGAAGTCACGGCGGACCCGCCAGCTGGCCGCAGTATATGACGTGGTTGCGGCCGCTCACGACCACCCCACGGCTGAAGACGTGTGTGATCGCGTGCGCCGGCAGGTGCCGCGCATCAGCCTGGGAACCGTCTATCGCAATCTGCAGAAGCTGGTGGCGCAGCAGCAACTGCGGGCGGTGCATCTTGCCGACCGGCCAACGCGGTACGATGGCATGCTGGCAGCACACGATCACTTCTTGTGTGAGCGGTGCGGCTCAGTGGCGGACCTGCAGCAGACCATGCCGTCACCCATGGACAGCTCGCGACTCCTGGAATCGGGCTACGAGGTGCGCGCTCATGCTTTGACATTCTACGGCGTGTGCCCCACTTGCCGGAGGGCGGAAGAGAAGCCACTCGGAAGAGCCCGGCGCACCCGATCGGAGGAACCGGCGACTGCGAGCGCTACCAGGTCGGGACGCCCGTAATCTCCCCAAGATCCGCTAACGCCTCATGACCGAACGGAGCAGGGATTCTATGAAAAGCGTAGACCTCAATGCGGTAAAGCGGGCTGCGGCTGTCGCACTGCTCTGCACTCTGATGAGCTGCGCCTCGCCGCCGCATCTGCTGCTGCCCGACGAGGAAGTATGGAACCGTACAGAGCTAACTTCCCTTCTCGCCGCTCAGCCACTTGCGGCCGGCGACAATATCCGCACTTCGGTGCTGGGCCGAACCGAATCGCTGAGCTACCATCTCGTCCAAATCCGCGACCGCGAGCGTCCGCACCTGCACGCCAGCCATGATGCCTCGGTGACACTAATGCGCGGCAGCGGCGAACTCTACATCGCCGGACAACCTCACGCCATGAGCGTCGGCGACGTCGCTGTCATCCGCCGTGGAACACCGCACTACTTCGTCAACTCAGGAAACGAGCCCGCCGTGGCGTTCGCCGCTTTCGTTCCCCCGTATGATGGGACCGACGTCGTACCAGTCGATTAGGGTCCCGCTGGCTGGTTTCTGGTTTCTGGTTTCTGGTGGACCTGATAACCATAGACCAGAAACTAGAAACCAGAAACCGTCACTGTTTCCCCTCTACGCCAACGCTGCTAGACTTCGACTGTGCCTGATCATGCCACTGCGGAAGGAACTGCGGCGTACCGGCGCCGCTTTGAACACGCGCTAGCGCACGGCCATTTCCGCAGCGCCTCCGGATGGCAGCTCTCCTCCATCGGTCTCGGCACCAACCTCGGCGAAGTCGACAGCCGCACCGACGCCAGCTACCGGGACGCCATCTGTGCGGCGCTGCAGCTTGGCTGCAATGTCTTCGATTCGGCGATCAACTACCGTTTTCAACGCAGCGAGCGCGCCGTGGGAGAAGCCCTGGCCGCTGCCTTCAGCGCCGGAACGGCCCGGCGCGAGGAGGTCGTGATCAGCACCAAGGGCGGCTACCTGCCGTTCGACGGTAGCGCTCCACGTGACCCGAGCCAGTGGTTCTATGACGTACTGGTATCGACCGGCATCACCACTTTCGACGACGTGGTAGCTGGCTGCCATTGTATGACGCCGCGGTACATACAGCATCAACTCGCCGCAAGCTTGCGCAATCTCCGCCTCCACTGCGTGGATATCTACTACATCCACAATCCTGAAACCCAGCTGAGCGAGATTCGTCGGACCCAGTTCCTGCGCCAGCTGCGGGCTACCTTTGCTCAACTCGAAGAAGCGGTGGCCGCCGGACAGGTGCGGGTGTACGGCGTGGCGACGTGGAGCGGCTTCCGTCAGCCAGAGGGTGCGCGCGACTATCTCTCTCTACCCGAGATGGTCCACCTGGCCGAGGAAGTCGCGGGAACGGAACACCACTTCCGCATCGTACAGACACCCTTCAATCTCGCCATGCCCGAGGTGCTCACCCGGCGCAATCAGCGACTGGAAGGAGAGGAAGTGTCGTTACTATCCGCGGCAGTGAGCTTGGGCATCACAGTGGTCGCCAGCGCCTCGCTCTTGCAAGGACAGCTGAGCCGCAAGCTCTCACCCGGGCTGGCGCAGGTCTTTTCGGGCCTGGAGACGGATGCGCAGCGCGCCATTCAACTTGTCCGCTCTACTCCGGGACTGACCACCGCCCTGGTGGGGATGAAGCAAATCTGTCATGTAGAAGAGAACCTTGCCGTTGGCCGGGTGCCTCCGGCCCTTCCATCGCAGTTCATGAAGCTATTCGACGATCAAACGACAAACTAGGACGAAACATGGCGATCCGTATCAGCCACGTCTACACGCGCACGGGGGACAAGGGCGAGACCGGCCTGGTGGGTGGCCGGCGTGTACCGAAGGACAGCCTGCGCCTCGAGGCTTATGGCACAGTGGATGAATTGAACGCCGCTGTTGGATTGGCGCGCGCCTTCAACCGGCAAAGCACGCCCTCCGCCGCCCGCGACCGTCTGGAAGAAATTCTGCGGCAGCTTCAGAATGAGCTGTTCGACCTCGGCAGCGAGCTGGCTACACCGCCCGAGGCGTATCGTGAGGGGATGTTCCGGGTCAAGGAGGAAAATGTCACCGCGCTCGAAGTGCTTATGGACACGTGCGAGAAGGACCTCGAACCGCTCAACTCCTTCGTCTTGCCGGGCGGCGGCCAGGTAAGCGCGTTCCTGCACCAATGCCGGACAGTGTGCCGGCGGGCGGAACGGATCGTCCTACGGCTGCAACGAGCCGAGCAAATTCAGCCCGGCCCCTTGCAGTACCTCAACCGACTCGGTGACCTGTTCTTCGTCCTTGCGCGCTGGATCGGAAAACACAGCGGCGAACAGGAGTTCCTGTGGGAACGTGGACTACGCTCCCGCAGCCGTCACCGCGAAACCAAAGAAGGATGACCGGATGCAGCAGATTTCAATCAAGCAACTCCAACTCGGCCCGATGCAGAATTATGTCTATCTGGTGTCGGAGCCGGTGACGCGTGAAGCAGTGGTGATCGACGCGGCGTGGGAGATTGACCGGGTCGTCGACATCGTGCAACGGGAGGACCTCAAGCTCAAGGCCGCCCTGATCACCCATTTCCATCCCGACCACCTCGGCGGCAATTTCATGAATAATCACATCCCGGGCGCCGCCGAGTTGCTGCAGCACAATCTCCCCATCAAGGTATATGTCCACAAAACCGAAGCCGACTACGTCAGCCAGATCGCCGGCCTATCCGCCTCCGACCTGGTACGCACCGATGACAGCAGCGAGATTGTGTTGGGAGCGCACACTATGCGCTTATTGCACACCCCCGGCCACACCCCCGGCTCGCAATGTTTCCTGATCGACGGGCGGCTCATCTCCGGGGATACCCTGTTCATCGGCTCGTGCGGACGCGTCGACCTTCCCGGAAGCGATCCGGCGCAACTGTACGACAGCCTGGTGAACAAGTTGAAGCGTTTGCCGGACAGCACGGTGCTTTATCCCGGCCACAACTATGCCGAGCAGCTAACCTCGACTATCGGCGATGAGAAACGGTGCAACATGTACATGCGTTTTGATCGTCTCGAGGATTTTCTGGGGTTGATGGGCTACTGACCTGTGCCGAACACCTGCCCGGCGGGCGCATAACGTTTCTTGAGGTAATCATCACCGCACGAAAATCCCGCTTGACGACCCTGGCCACCTATTTTACCCTTTGCGTTGCGAATGCGCGGAGGAAATGGCTATGGCAAGAAGAGGGCTGCTGGTTGTGGTGACGGCGATCGCTCTTGGCGCGGCTGCTGCACAAACGTCATCTGCCGACGTACGTCGTGGCCGTCAGGCCCGGCGCCCGTACATCGTCGAGATTGGGTACCCTTACGCCATCAGCGCTCGGCGTCTAGACTACGAGATCGCGCATTTGAGCGAGCTGCAAGGCTATGTCCAGAGCTTCGGCTATCCCAACTACGCCGAAATCCAGGAGATCTCGCCGGAATGGCCGTGGGAGCCCTACGAAGTGCGCCTGTACTACCTGCGCTCCAATCTCGAAGCCGATTTCAGCCCGGTCATGCTGTCACCGGCGCTGCCCGATTTCGGCGTGCTCAAGTTCCGTGGAGATATCACACCCGAGAAACGCCACGAAATCGAGTTGGTGCTGCAATCACGCCGTCAAGCCGCGCCGCCGAGACCGGTTCGAATATCGCCGCCTGCTTCGGCGGAGGAATCCTCACGTCGCGAATCGATGGAGGCTGCCGTAGGCCGCATTGAAGCAGCAGCCGAACGCGCCACACAGGCAGCCGAGCGCGCCGTAAGCAACAGCGACGCCGCGGTACGCGCCGCGGATCGCACCGTCAATCTGGTCGACAAGATGCAGGAAGACAGCAGCACACGCCATTAGGACCTGCGGTCGGCGTCGGTGCGGCGGGAGCGCTCCTCCCGCACTCCAAAGGCTTCTGCCTGCGGCCCGAAGGCCTTCGCCGGGCGGGTTGGGTCGCTACGAGATGCAAAGTACGACAGGCTAGCTGAGCCGAGCGCTCATCTGCTGACCCTGCCCTGCAACCTTCTCCGAAGTTACCCGATTTCGGAGGCTGATCCTCCCGGAATCGCGACGGGACCAGGTCCGGGCTAGATGATTAGCCCCGGCGATTGTTTGTTCCGACATGGCACTGCTGTTGCTTAGCATTGTTTCAGGTTTACGGAGCCACCAAAACTTCCAAGGAGTGGGACCGGTGAACCAGCACAGTGTAGGGCTTTCTCCAGAAGTGGTTTCCGAGCTGCAGCAGATGGCCGGGAAAGGCAACCCGAGCCTCAGCCGCCACGCCCGGATTGTGCTCGCGCGCCACGAAGGCCGGCGGCTAAGCGATATCGGCGCCATGCTGAATGTCGACCGCGCCACCGTACGGCGATGGTTGAGACGCTTCGAGCAGCATGGGGTGCAGGGCTTGATTCACGCGTCTACCGGCCGGAGCCGAAAACGGCGCTTTAACGACGCCGTCCGTACGGCGGTAGCGCGTGTGGCGCTTGATTCACCAGCGGCGGCCGGAGAAGCTTTCACGCACTGGTCTCTGCGCCGGCTGCGGGCTCACTTGATCGCACAGCATGTGATTGAGGAGATCAGCGTCGAGGGGTTGCGGCAGTTGCTACGTGGGGTGTCGTTGCCAGCGACGTATTGGCGTCGCAGTGATGCGCCCGTTGCCCAATTGACTCCCGAGGCGCGGCGCGAGCTCGAGGACCTGGTTCAGCAGACAGCGCCGGACATATCTCGTCGTGCCCGAATGGTGTTGTCGCGGGTCTCGGGGACCAGCGAAGGTGAGACCGCCGCCAGCTTTGGCGTGAGCCGCAGCTGCGTGCGCCGCTGGCTCACCCGTTTCGGGCAACGCGGTATCCAAGGTTTTCAAGCCGTGCGCCGGCCCGTACATCCGCTGATCTTTACCCCTGACATCCGCTCGGCCATCGTCCAGTGTGCTGAAATCGATCCGCGGGCACTGGGATTCAAACGTTCCCGGTGGTCATTGCGAACCTTGCGCAGCGCTTTGATACGGCAGGCCGTGGTTCAGAGGATCAGCATCCAGCACCTGGGCCGTATTCTTGGTGAAGCCGGGGTCTCCTTGCGCCACGGTAACGAACCAGTCCAACCCGCAGCCATGGAACCGCGCAGCGAGCTCTGATCCTCACCTCCACCACTTGCCTCTGCCGCGCCGGCAAGGCTAATAACACAGAATGCGATTTGTAGCGCCGGCATCCTGCCAGCCCTGCCGCCTTTCAGATGCCGGCTGGAAGCCGGCGCTACTTCGTACCAGAGCACTCTGATGCGCCCCCCGGAAATCACACCTGAGGTCGTCCGCCAGGGTCTACAGCGGGCCCGCTATCTGACCACGCCTCGGGTGGAGACGGTGCTCTATCTGGCCCTGCTTCTGGAAAAGCCAATGTTGATAGAAGGACCGGCTGGCGCCGGGAAGACCGAGATTGGCAAGGTCATCGCCGAGATCCTGGGGGCGGACCTCGTCCGCCTGCAATGCTACGAGGGACTAGATGAAGCCCGGGCACTCTACGAGTGGAATTATCAGAAACAGCTGCTGCGGGTGCAGGCTGATCGCGCCCAGGACCTCGAATGGAGCGAGGTCAGCCAGCACATCTTCTCGCGCGAGTACCTGCTGGAGAGGCCTCTCCTGCGCGCCATCACTGCGGCTCAGAAGGTGGTGCTCCTCATTGATGAGGTGGACAAAGCCGACGAGCAATTCGAGGCCTTTCTGCTCGAAGTGCTGAGTGACTTTCAGGTAAGTGTTCCGGAGATTGGAACGATCACGGCGCGGCAACGCCCGGCTGTTGTTCTGACCTCCAACCGCGCGCGTGAGCTTTCCGAAGCCCTCAAGCGCCGTTGCTTGTACCTATACCTCGATTTTCCCGGCATCGAGATCGAACGCGAGATCATCCGCCTCAAGATCCCGGAGCTGGGTGAACGCCTGCGCGATCAGGTCGCACGCTTCGTGAACGGTCTGCGCAAGCTCGATCTGCGCAAGACGCCCAGCATTGCTGAAACGCTGGATTGGGCCCGTGCACTGCGGGCCTTGCGCGTCGTAGAGCTCGACGCCAACGCTGTCCGTCAGAGCTTGAACCTGGTACTCAAGCACGAAGAAGACCTGCGCAAAGCTGAGAGTAAGATCGGCTCCATCCTCGCAGCCAGCTCACGCTGAGCAGGCCGGCATGCTCTCCCGCCTGAGGAAGTATCGCATGTGAGAGATCGTCTCCTCACCTTCATCGAAGCTTTGCGCGAGGCTGGCCTGGCCATCACCCTGGCCGAGGAGCTGGATGCCATGCGTGCCATAGGCGCAATCGGCATCGAGCCGGCAGCCTTCAAGGAGGCCCTTGGCGCCACGCTGGTCAAGGACGAGGCAGACCGGCCGACCTTCGATCGCCTCTTCAGCCGGTTTTTCGCCGTGCCAGGATGCCACCGCGGCCACGGTGACCGGCAGCAAACGGCTACGGAGGGGCACGGCCGGCGGTCCCCGCAACCGGGGATGCAGCCAGCCTCATCCGAAGATTCGAAACGGCATGACGACAGGCCCGCTGCGCAACCGATTGAAACTGAACCTCACCGCCGCCGGCCGGCGCAGGCGCAGAGACTGGCTCGTGAACGCGAGCTACTGCGCCTGCCCTTCGCCCAGATGACGCCGCCGGAAGCCGAGGAGTGCACCGCATTGGTGGCGGCTCTGGCAAGACAGTTCCGCGCCTACATGAGCCGGCGCCAGCAACCCGCTCGCCAGGGACGCCTGGACGTGCGCCGTACGCTCCGCCGCTCAATCAGCTCGGGCGGTGTGCCGATCAACCCTGCATTCAGACATCGTCGCCCCGGACGCCCGGACCTGATCGCCCTGTGCGATTTCTCCTATTCGGTCACGGCCGCCAGCACGTTCCTCGTATCGCTACTCACACCCGCTACCCCCTTCTTCCGCCGTATACGGCTGTTCGCCTTCGTGGATCAGCCCGTGGAAGTTGTGCTTGAAGGCAGCTTGCTCATCCCACACCAGCCGCTCGATCTCTACGCCCGATCCGATTTCGGCAGAGTGCTGCGGATGTTCTGGGAAACCTACGAGCCCTTGTTGAACCGCAACACGACCTTCCTGGTTCTCGGGGATGCCCGCAACAACCGCCGGCCCCCGCGGGCTGACGTGCTGGCACACATCCGCCACGCCGTCCGGCAGGTGACCTGGCTGAATCCCGAAGCACGTGAACGCTGGGGGACCGGCGACAGCGCTATGGGCATCTATCAACGCCACTGCGGTGCCGTGCTCGGCGCCGGCAATTTGCGTCAGCTGGTCCAAGCGCTCCGCCAGATCTTCCGTGCCTCGTGAAGAACCACGTGGGCTCCTCGCAGGGGCGCGCGGGTCGGCGGCAGAAAGCTAGCAGCGTGTCGGACTTGGCATATCGTAGCGACCCAACGGGGAGCGGTCCCGCAGGCAATGGCATTCGCTTTCGTTCGGGCGAATAGGGCTGCTCTGTCGACGGCAGCATAAGCCACTGGGTTCGTGACAGTTTTCAGCGGCGGGAAAGATTTTGCAATTTTCTGCTTGACTTTTGGCCTCGTTTTGGGCAAAGTACGATCGGATGAAGTCGGTCGATACGTTG
>Ga0214473_10000795_pt1 | contig 43124 bp, 37 predicted proteins | sample RVTome_7_FD_203509 | JGI IMG/M metagenome (GOLD analysis project Ga0214473, IMG submission 203509) | Soil microbial communities from uranium-contaminated site in the Upper Colorado River Basin, Wyoming, United States - RVT98D197 | ecosystem: Environmental > Terrestrial > Soil > Contaminated >...
AGGAGACGAGGGCGACGCGAACGGCCTCCCCCAGATCGAAAGTCTTCCGGCGCGTCTTCGGCCGGAGCCGCCGGCCCGCGGGCCGGGCGCTGTAATCCCCCCCGAGCGCCGTGAAGGGCAGGAGCCCGGCGACAAAATAGTCGTCGAGCTCGACGAGGAGTCCGGTCTTGATGACGTCGACGACGGTCCCGTCGAACTCGTCGCCGAGCCGGTCCTTGAGGAATCGGAGGATGCGCCACTCAACGAGGGACTGTTCGGCGTCGCCGGCGTTGCGCTCCCGCTCCGAGGCCGCGGCCGCGATCGTGTCGAGATCGTCGCGCTCCACGACCTCGCGTCGGAGGACGGCCTTGAGCAGGCGGTGCACGATGAGATCGGGGTAGCGCCGGATAGGCGACGTGAAGTGCGTGTAGTGGGTCTTGGCCAGGCCATAGTGGCCGACGTTCTTGGTGGAATAGACGGCCAGCTTCAGCGCCCGCAGGACCTGGCGGCCGATGAACTTCTCGCCCGTAAGCCCCTTGGCCCGCTCGAGGATCCGCTGGAGGTCTTTCGAGCGGATCTTGGCGGGTTCAGGCAGCATCAAGCCGAAGCGGAGGAGCATGTCGCGGAGCTTCCCGAGGTCCCCCGGGTCCGGCACGGGATGGACCCTGTAGATCGCGGGGCACTTCTTGGCCGTGAGGACTGTGGCCACGGCCACGTTGGCGGCGACCATGAACTCCTCGATGAGCCGGTGGGCCTCGTTCCGCTCGGCCGCGGCGACCGCCAGGAGCTTGCCGGCCTCGGTGATGAGCTCGGGCTCGAGGAGGTCGAAGTCGAGGCTGCCCTCGGACATGCGGCGCGCTCGAAGGGCCTCGGCCAGCTCACGCATGACCAGGAGGCCGGGGACGACGTCGGCGAACCGCGCCCGCTCGTCCGCGTCCCCCTCGAAGATCTTGAACACGGAGGTGTAGGTCATCCGGTGGGCCGTGCAGATGATCGAAGGCGTGAACTCGGTCTTGCGGACGACGCCGTCCTTGCCGATGTCGAGGAGGGCCGAGACCGTGAGGCGGGGCACGCGGGGGCGCAGGCTGCAGAGCCCGTTCGAAAGCCGCTCGGGCAGCATCGGCAGGGTCGCGTCGGGAAAGTAAACGCTCGTCCCACGTGCCGCGGCTTCGCGGTCGAGGGGGCTCCCGGGCTTGACGTAATGGGAGACGTCGGCGATGTGGACGCCGAGAAGCCAGCCGCCGTCGGCGAGCGGCCGGATGCTCACGGCATCGTCGAAGTCCTGGGCCTTCTCGCCGTCGATCGTCACCGTCGGCCAGTCGCGGAAATCCCGGCGGCCTTCGAGGGCCGCGGCCGCGTCGAGGTCCGGGATGCCCGCGGCCTCCTCCCGGACGTCCTCCGGGAACTCCGTGCGCAGGCCGTAACGCTCGGCGACGACCCGGACGTCGACGCCGGGGTCGTCGGGCAGGCCGAAGACGCGCTTCAGGGCGAGCGTCGTCCGGTCGGCCTCGACGATCATGCCCGGCGCGGGCCGAAGCTTGCCCTTGGTCTTGAGCGGGATGTCGTCGACGGACGGCGAATCGAACGGCTGGAGGTAAGGGGCGCCGCTTCGCTCGATATAGACGCCGAGGAGTCCGGCCCGGTCCTTCTTGAGGATGCGTTCGATGCGGCCCTCGGGTTTGCCGAACTTGCCCTGTTCGTTGACGACGACGGCGACCTCGTCCCCCGGCAGGGCCCCGTGGGTGTAGCGGGCCGGGACGAAGATGTCCGGGCCGCCGCCCTCCGGCGTGATGAAGCCGAATCCGGGGCGCGCGGTGACGAAGCGGCCGCGGACGACGCCCGTCTTTTCGGTGAGGCGGAAACGCCCCCGGAACATGCGGACGTCGCCCCGGGCTTCGAGCCGGCGGACCTCATCGAGGACCTTGGCCCGGTCCCGGCGCTTGGCGCCGAGCTCGGACACGATCTGGTCGAGCGAAAGCCCGTCCTTGTGTTTCTTGAGGAGCGTGAGGATCCTGATAGCGGGCATGGGGTGTTCTCAGTAATAATAAAGGGAGACGTGGGGGACGCGGCGGCCGGACCTCGCGGTCATGACGGCCCGCCTGCGGACCAGGTCTTCGAAGCCGGCCGGCTTCGGGCCCTTGAGCCCTTTCCGGACCTCGGCTTCGGCGGCGGCTTTTTCCGCCGCGGTCGCGCCGTTCCAGAGGGCCTCTTCGATCTCCTCGTCGATCCTCTCGAGCGCGACGGGATCGGGGCCCGGCGCCGAAAGGACCGCCAGGGCCTTCTCGAGGAGGCGCTTCAGCGCGGCCTCGCCGGCGGGCAGGGCCGCGACGGCTTTTTCGATCTCCCGGCCGGCCTTCTCGCCCTTGTCGGTCCGGGGGCCTGTGCCCGCCGCCTTCCTGCGGCCGGCGGCCCTGTCCCGGTGTTGGTCGAAGGCGGCCTCGACTTGGCGCTCGCAGAAGGCCAGGGAGACGGACTTCGTTCCCCGCTTCCGGGCCCTGAGCCCTTCGAAGGTCCGCACGATGCCTTCGAGCACGACTCCCATAGGGATCCTATTTTCTTCCCAGCCAGCGATCATCGCCTGGTCCTTGGGTGAAAGAAAGAACGGCCCGCCGCGGCGCTCGAGGAACGCCCGGGCGATCTCCCGGTAGTAGCCGCTCTGTCCGCTCTTGTCCTCGTCCATGATCGTGAACCGGCGCCGGGCTAGTCCCGGCCGTCGCGGTTTCTTTCGTGGATGATCCTCAGGCCCTCGAGAACGAGGTCGGGTTCGTAGGCCTCGATCTGCGTGAGCTCGGACGCGATCTGGCTGCCGAAGCCGCCCGTGGCGATGACGCGGGCGTCCTTGCCGAGCTCCTTGCGGATCTCTTCGATCGTCTTCGTGACCAAGCCGATGTAGCCGAAGTAGAGCCCGGACTGCATGCTCGATACGGTCGTACGGCCGATGGCTCTCTTGGGCTTGCGGATCTCGATCCGGGGCAGCCGGGCCGTCTTGAGATAGAGGGCCTCGGCCGAGATCCGGATGCCGGGGGCGATGGCCCCGCCCAGGTACTCGCCCTTGGCCGAGACGGCGTCGAACGTCGTCGCCGTGCCGAAATCGAGGACGATGAGGGGGCCGCCGTACTTCTCGAAGGCGGCGACCGAAGCCGTGATCCGGTCGGCGCCGACCTCGAGGGGATTCTCGTAGAGGATGGGCATGCCCGTCTTGAGCCCCGGGCCGACGACGCTGGCCGTCGTCGCGAAATAGGCCCGGCAGACCTCCTCGATGACGGGCGTCAAGGGCGGGACGACGCTCGAGATGATGGCCCCGGTGACCTTCCCGGCCTCGAGGCCGGCGACCCGCATGAGGTCGAGGAGGACCACGCCATATTCGTCGCTCGTCTTGTCGTTGTCGGTCTTGATCTTCCAGCTCTTGACGAGCTTCCGGCCGCGGAAAAGGCCCACGGCGATCGTCGTGTTGCCGACGTCGAATGCCAAGAGCATCGCGTGCCTCCTCAGGACACCCTGTCGAATGCCAGGACGGCGTCGAGGGCGATCGCGCCGGCCCCGCCGTCGCGGACGACGACGAGCCGTCCTTCCGCGTCGAGCCCCCGGTATTCCGCCTCGAACCTGCCCCCGGCCGTCTCGACCATCACCGCGGCGCCCGGCGGAAAGGCGGGCCTGGCCTCGAACGCTCTGATGACCGCCTCCTTGTCTCCCCGGGCGAGGACATTATACCAGCCGTCGAGGGCCCGGCAAAGGGCATCGAAAAGGGCCGCGACCGTCACGGGGCGGCCGCCGGCCATCTTGACAGACGTCGAGCCCGCGCGGAGGCCTTCGGGAAGATCATCCGGACCGTTGTCGACGTTGAGGCCGATCCCCACGATAGCGAAGTCGCCAGCCTCCCCGCCGCTCTGCGCCTCGCAGAGAATGCCGCCGAGCTTTCTGCCGCGGTGGACGATGTCGTTCGGCCACTTGAGAAGGGTCTCGACCCCGCTCGTCTCCCGGACGGCGTCGGAGGCGGCCAGTCCCGCGGCGAGAGGGAGGAGATGGGGGAACGGCAGGGCCCCGCCGCCCGGGCCGCGAAGGACGAACGAGGCGTAAAGCCCCAGGCCCGCCGGCGAATGCCAGGCCCGCCCTTTCGTGCCCCTGCCCCGGGTCTGTTCGTTGGCCAGGACGGCCGTGCCGTGAGCGGCCCCGTCGAGGGCCAGGGCGCGGGCGGCGTCGTTCGTGGAGGGAACGGCCTCGAGCCGATGAACGATGGCGCCGACGGGCATGGCTATCCCCTCCCGTTCTCAGGAGGGATCGGCGAGCGAGGCCAGGTTCCGGCCGACCTTCTCCCGCCGGGCCTTGAGCTCCTCGAGCCGGGCCCGGTTCTCCGCCACGACGGCGGCCGGCGCCTTGGCGACAAAGTCAGCGTTCGCGAGCTTTCTCCCGACCTTCTCGGTTTCCGCGTCGAGCCTGGTCAGCTCCTTCTGCAGGCGGTCGCGCTCCTGCCCCGGATCGGCCGGCTGGCCCGGGACGACGCCGATCTCGAACGGCCCGGCGACGCCTTTGAGGAGCCCCTCCCCTTCCGGCAGGGCGGGGGCGAACTCGAGGCCCGCCAAGCCGGCCAGGGTCCGCACGGACGCGGCCTGGGCTTCGAGGGCGGCCGTCTCTTCGAGGCCGGCCCGCTTGACGATGAGGCGGAGCTTGTCCTTGGGCGCGATCTTGTTCTCGGTCCGGATCGTCCGCGTCTCGACGATGACGGCCTGGACGAGGGCCATGGCCTTCTCGGCGGCCCCGTCGCTCCAGCCCTTTTCGGGGACCGGGAACGGCGCGACCGAGATCGACGGTCCGGCGCCCGGCAATTGGTGCCAGATCTCCTCGGTGATGAAGGGCATGAAGGGGTGGAGGAGCTTCAGGATGCGGTCGAGCGCGTCGGCCAGCACCGCTTCGGTCGTCGCGTTCCCTTCGCGCAGGCCGACCTTGGCGAACTCGATGTACCAGTCGCAGAACTCGTGCCAGACGAAATGGTAGACGAGGTCGGCCGCCTCGTAGAACTTGTACTGCCCGAGGCTCGCGTCGAGCGCGGCCGTCACCGCGGCCAGGCGGCTCCGGATCCAGCGGTCGGCCAGGCCGAGGTCCGCCTCCCGGACCTCGGGATGCTCGGACTTGAGGTTCATCAGCACGAACCGCGAGGCGTTCCAGATCTTGTTGGCGAAGGCCTGGTAGCCGGCCATGCGCTCCTCGGACAGGGCCAGGTCCATGCCAGGCACGGCCAGGGCGGCCAGGGTGAAGCGCAGGGCGTCGGTCCCATACTTGTCGATCATCTCCAGCGGATCGATGATGTTGCCTTCCGACTTGCTCATCTTCCGCCGCTTGAGATCGCGGACGAGGCCGTTGATGAATACCTGTTTGAAGGGGATCTCCCCACGGAACTTGAGGCCCATCATGATCATACGGGCGACCCAGAAGAAGATGATGTCGAAGCCCGTGGACATGAGGTCGGTCGGGTAGAAGGTCCGCAGGTCCTCGGTCTCGTCCGGCCAGCCGAGCGTCCCGAAGGGCCACAGGGCCGAGGAGAACCAGGTGTCGAGGACGTCCTCGTCCTGGTCGAGCGCGCCGCCGCACTTGTCGCACTTGGCCGGGGCCTCCATGGCCACCATGATCCGGCCGCAATCGCGGCAATACCAGGCCGGGATGCGGTGGCCCCACCAGAGCTGGCGCGAGATGCACCAGTCGTGGATGTTGTACATCCATTCGAAGTAGGTCTTGGCCCAGTTCGCCGGGATGAACTCGATCGAGCCGTCCTCGACGACGCGGATGGCCTCGTCGGCGAGGGGCTTGATGCGGACGAACCATTGCCACGAGAGGTGGGGCTCGATGATGTTCTGGCAGCGGTAGCAGTGGCCGACGGCGTGGTCGTGGTCCTCGATCTTGACGAGGAGCCCCAGCTCCTTGAGCTTTTCGACGACCTTGGCCCGCGCGGCGAAGCGGTCGAGCCCGGCGAAGTCCGGCCCCGCCGCCTCGGTCATCTTGCCCGAGCCGTCGATGACGATGATCTGCTCGAGGCCGTGCTTCTTGCCGAGCTCGAAGTCGACGGGATCGTGGGCCGGCGTGACCTTGACGGCCCCGGTCCCGAAGTCGCGCTCGACGCGCTCGTCGGTGATGACCGGGATGGGCCGGTCCTGGAGAGGCAGGATGACCCGCTTGCCGTGCAGGTGCGTGTAGCGCTCGTCGTCCGGGTGGACGGCGAGGGCTGTGTCGCCGAGCATGGTCTCGGGCCGCGTCGTCGCCACGACCACGGATTCGTCCGACCCCTCGACGCGATAGCGGATGTGCCAGAGCTTGCCGCGGACGTCCTTGTGCTCGATCTCGATGTCCGAGAGCACGGTCCGGCAGTGGGGGCAGCGGTTGACGAGGAAATAATCGCGATAGATGAGCCCTTCGTTGTAGAGCGAGACGAAGACCTGGATGACGGCCCGGCTGAAGCCCTCGTCCATGGTGAAGCGCTCCCGCGACCAGTCGAGCGAGAGGCCGAGCTTCTTGAGCTGGCTGGTGATGACGCCGGCGTACTTGTCCTTCCAGTCCCAGGCGATGCGGAGGAACTCGTCGCGGCCGATCTTGTCCCGGCTCAGGCCCTTTTCGGCCAGCCGCTTCTCGATGACGTTGTGGACGGCGATCGAGGCGTGGTCGGTGCCCGGCAGCCACAGGCAGTTATGGCCCTGCATCCGCTTCCAGCGGGTGATGATGTCCGGCAGGGTGAAGCAGAGCGCGTGGCCCATGTGGAGGATGCCGGTGACGTTGGCCGGCGGCAGGACCATGGAGAACTTGGGCTTGGCGGACTTCGCGTCGGCGACGTAGAGCCCCTCGTCAAGCCAGAATTGTCCCCATTTCTCCTCGACCGGCTTGGGGTCGTAGGCTTTGGCCAGCTCGTCTTTCGTGCTCATGATCTCGACATCCATTCCTTGAGTTCGGCCAGAACGCCGGCCCGGACCCGCTTCTCGATCTCCCTCTCCATGCCGACGATCTCCTCGCGAACGACGGCCCGGATCTCGGGACCGCCGGTCCCCGCGGGAGCGGAGGCGGCCTGCGCCTTCGACCCGGCGGCGCCCGGGAGGCCGGCTTCGCCGGGCCAGACGGGCTCCTCGGGCATCGACGACGGGCCCGTCTTCCGGGCGATAAGCTCGCGGACGACGGCCGCCAGCGTCTCCGAGTCGAACGGCTTGGCGACGACCTCGTCGTACTCGGGCGGCGGGGTCCTGTCGGCATCGACGCACTCGAACGCGCCGCGCAGGCCGACGAGCGGGACCGTGGCCAGCTCCTTGCGGCTCCTCAGGGTCCGGGCGACATCGTAGCCGTCCCGCCCGGGCAGGGTCAGGCTGACGACGAGGGCGTCGGGCCTGAGGCCGGCCACGGACTCGAGGAGCGCGGCGCCGTCCTCGAACACGGAGACCCGGAATTCCGGCTCGGCGAAGGCGATCTGGACCGCTTTCTGGACCGAAGGGCTGGGGTCGGCCAGGATGATCTTGTAGGGCACGTCGATCCTCAGAAAATCAAGAAAAGAGTCAGCTTAATCTACCCGTTTTGCCCGGGACTGTCAATTTGGGGGCGCGAGCGGACGCGCTCAGTAATCCACGAAGACGGCGTTCTCGCCGAGCAGGGCCTCGATCTTCTTGAGGAGGTCCTCCGACGGCGTCACCTTCTGGACCTCGGCGCTCTGGGCCGTGAGGCGGTAGGCGCGGGGCGTATCGAGCTCGAACACGACGGGGCAGCGGCCCTCGTAGCCGTCGAGGATCGTCTTGAGCTCGGCCAGCGTCGCCTCTTCCAGGCCGGGCAGGAAGATGCGCACGACGAGCCGCTTCGCTTGCTTCTCGAAGGCCTCGGCCAGGGGCATGGCCTGGCTGAGACTGATGCGGCGGTTGTCCTCTTCTCCCATGTACTTGCCCTTGATCCAGACGAGCTGGCCCTCGCGAAGGTACTGGCCGAATCGTCCGAAGCAATCGGGGAAAGCCACGACCTCGATCTTGCCGGTCAGGTCCTCGAGGAAGAACGTGGCCATGCGCTCGTCCTTCTTCGTCTTGAGCGGCTTGAACGAGCCGATGATGCCGGCCAGGCGGACGTCCTTGTCGAAGTCCCGTTCGGAGTTGAGCTCGGCGATGAGGTGCGAAACGAGCTTGCGGAGGCGGTCCTTATGGCGGGCCAGGGGGTGGCCGGTGATGTAGAGCCCGAGGGCGTCCATCTCGTACGACAGGACGTGGGACTCGTCCCACTCGCGCATGTCCAGGACCTCCTGGGGGACGGCCGGCGGCTCGTCCCCGACGGGGCCGAAGAGGGAGTTCTGGCGGGCACCCTGGGCTTTCTGGACCTCGTGGCCGAAGTCGATCATGCGGTCGAGCATGTGGTAGCACTGCGACCGCTTCCAGCCGAGCGAGTCGAAGGCCCCGGCCTTGATCAGGCTCTCGACGGCCTTGCGGTTGATGACCTTGGTATCGTGCTCGAGGAACAGGTCGAAGGGCGACTTGAACCCGCCGGCCTTCTTGCGGGCCGCCACGAGCTCCTCGACGGCCGTCTGCCCGATGCCCTTGACCGCGGCCAGGCCGAAGCGGATGTTGCCGTCCTCGACGGTGAAGCGGAACTCGCTCTTGTTGATGTCGGGGGGCAGGACCTGGATGCCCATCTCGTGGCACTCGCCGATGTACTTGACGACCTGGGGCGTCGCCCCGCGCTCGGCCTCCGAGGTCAGGAGGGCGGCCAGGAAGTGGACCGTGTAGTGGGCCTTGAGGTAGGCCGTCTGGTAGGCGAGAAGGGCGTAGGCGGCGCTGTGGGACTTGTTGAAGCCGTATTCGGCGAACTCTTTGATCTGCTCGAAGATCTTGTCGGCCTTGGCCGAAGCGACGCCCTTTTTCTTGGCCCCCTGCATGAACTTCTGCTTCTGGGCCTTCATCGTCTCTTTGTCTTTTTTGCCCATGGCCTTGCGCAGAAGGTCGGCCCCGGCCAGGGTGAACCCGGCCAGGTCCGTGGCGATGCGCATGACCTGTTCCTGGTAGATGATGATGCCCCGCGTCTCCCGCAGGATGGGCTCGAGCTCGGGGAGCTCGTAGGCGATGCGCTCGGGGTGGTTGCGGCGGTGGATGGACTCGTCGGTCATGCCGCTCTTGAGCGGGCCCGGCCGGTAGAGGGCGTTGAGGGCGATGAGGTCGCGGAACTCCGTGGGCCGGAAGCGGCGCAGGAGGTCCTTCATGCCCGGGCTCTCGAATTGGAAGACGCCGTCGGTGTTCCCGGACCTGAAGACCTCGAAGGTCACGTCGTCGTCGAGCGGCAGGTCGTTGATGTCGATCTTGAGGCCCGTGTCCTGGCGCAGGAGCTCCAGCGCGTCGTCGATGACGGTCAGGTTCCGCAGCCCGAGGAGGTCCATCTTGAGGAGGCCCAGGGCCTCGACGTCGCCCATGGGGAACTGGGTCGTGATCTCGCCCTTGACCGATTGATAGAGGGGCAGGAACTCGACCAGCGGCTTGGGCGTGATGACGATGCCGGCGGCGTGGATCGAGGGGTGGCGGACCTGGCCCTCGATCTTCTGGGCGATGGCCAGAAGCTGGGCGATCTTGGAATTGCGGTCGCGAAGCGACTTGAGCTCGGGGACGCTCTTGAGGGCGTCGGCGATCGTCGCGTCGGTCGCGAAGGGGATCATCTTGGCGATGCGGTCGACCTCTGGCAGCGGCACCTCGAGGACGCGGCCGACGTCGCGGATGGCCCCCCGGGCGGCCATGGTCCCGAAGGTTATGATCTGGCAGACGTTCTCCTGGCCGTACTTGCGGGTCACGTACTCGATCATCTCCTGCCGGCGGCGGGCGCAGAAGTCCATGTCGATGTCGGGCAGGCTGATGCGCTCGGGATTGAGGAAGCGCTCGAAGAGGAGGTCGTACTCGAGGGGATCGATCTCGGTGATCTCGAGGACGTAGGCGAGGAGGCTGCCGGCCGCCGAGCCGCGGCCCGGTCCGACGGGGATGCCCTTCTCCCGGGCGGCCTTGAGGAGGTCCCAGACGATGAGGAAGTAGCCCTCGAAGTGCATCTCCTCGATGAGCTTGATCTCCCGTGTCAGCCGCTGCTCGTACTCGTTCACGCCGTGCGAGGCGCGGCCGTTCACCGTATCGGCCTGCCGCCGGGCCATGCGGGCCCGGAAGCCCTCCCAGGCGACCTCCTCGAAATAATCGCGCAGCTCCTTGCCCTCGGGAGGCGCGAACAAGGGCAGGTTGTAGCTCTTGGTCGGGAAATCGAAGCTGCAGCGGGCGGCGATCTTGCCGGTGTTCTCGATGGCGTCGGGCGTGTCGCGGAAGAGCTCGGCCATCTCCGACGCGGGCTTGAAATAGAACTGGTCGGTCGAGAACTTGAGGCGGTCCGGGTCGGAGATCTTGCGGTTGGTCTGGATGCAGACGAGGACGTCCTGGCTCTCGGCGTCCTCGCGGCGGGCGAAGTGGATGTCGTTCGTGGCGACGAGGGGCAGGTCGAGCTTGCGGGCCACGGCCACGAGCTGGGGATTGACCGCCTTCTGCTCGGCGAGCCCGTGGTCCATGAGCTCGATGTAGAAATCGCCGGGCGCGAATATCGCGGCGTACTCCCGGGCCGCCTCCTCGGCCTTTTCCGGGAAGCCGCGGCCGAGCCAGAAGGCGACCTCGCCCTTGAGGCAGGCCGACAGCCCGATGAGGCCCTCGCTGTGGGCGGCCAGGAGCTCCTTGTCGATCCGCGGCCGGTAGTAGAAGCCCTCGAGATAGCTCTGGGTGACGAGCTTGCAGAGGTTCTTATAGCCGCGGTCGTCCTTGACGAGGAGGATGAGGTGGAAGTGGTGGACGTCGTCGGGGCCGCCCGGCTTCTTGTCGGACCGGCTTCGGGGCGCGACGTAGGCCTCGATGCCGAGGATGGGCTTGACCCCTTTGGTTTTCGCCGCCTTGAAGAACTGGACGGCGCCGAAGACGTTGCCGTGGTCGGTGATGGCCACGGCGGGCATATTGTTCTCGTAGGCGGCCTGGACGAGGGCTTCGATCCTCAGGCAGCCGTCGAGGACGGAATACTCCGAATGGTTGTGGAGGTGAACGAAGGTCGGTTCCATGAGCGAAATCTTTCCGAGACCCGGCGGGGCCGCAGCGGCGGGCCGGCCGGACGAGCTATCTTAACCTATTCCCATTCGATCGTCCCCGGCGGCTTGGTCGTCACGTCGTATGCGACGCGGTTGACGCCCCTGACCTCGTTGACGATGCGCGTCGACATCCGGGCCAAGAGCCGGGGCGGCGCGGGGTACCAGTTGGCCGTCATGCCGTCCGTGCTCTGGACGAGCCGGATCACGACGACCCGATGGTAGGTCCTCTGGTCGCCCATGACGCCGACGGAACGGACCGGCAGGAGGACGGCGAAGGCCTGCCACAGCTTCTTGTAGATCCCCGCCTTGTGGACCTCCTGGAGGACGATGTCGTCGGCCGCCCGGAGGATCTCGAGGCTCTCCCGGTTGACCTCGCCGATCAGCCGCACGGCGAGCCCCGGGCCGGGGAAGGGGTGCTGGTGGATGAAGTCGGCGTCGACCCCCAGCTCGAGGGCCAGGGCCCGGACCTCGTCCTTGAACAGCTCGCGGAGCGGCTCGACGAGCTTGAACTTCAGCCCCTTCGGCAGGCCGCCCACGTTGTGATGGGACTTGATGACCGCCGACGGCCCCTTGACCGGATTGGACTCGATGACGTCGGGATAGATCGTCCCCTGGGCCAGGAAGGCCGCCCCGCCGAGGCGCATGGCCTCGCGCTCGAAGAGGTGGATGAACAAGCGGCCGATCGTCTTGCGCTTGCGCTCGGGCGAGACGACGCCGCGGAGACCGTCCAGGAACATGTCAGAGGCGTCGATGCCGACGACCTTGAGGGCGAACTTCTTGCGGAAGGCCTCCATGAGGACCTCGTACTGGCCCTTGCGGAGGAGCCCGTTGTCGATGAAGACGCAAGTCAGCTGGCGGCCGATGGCCTTGTGGATGATGAGCGACGTGACGAGCGAGTCAACGCCTCCCGAGAGCCCGCAGATGACCCGGCCCTTGCCGACGGTCGCGCGGATCTCCTTGACCTTGCGGCCGACGAACGAGGAGATTGTCCAGTCGGGTTTGAGCCCGGCCTGCCGGAAGAGGAAGTTGCCCAGGACCTTGAGCCCTTCCTTGGTGTGGATGACCTCGGGGTGGAACTGGACTCCGAAGAACTTCCGCTTCTTGTCCTCGATCACGGCGGCGCGCGTGTTGGCCGTGCTGCCGGTCAGGCGGAATCCGGGCGGGACGCACTCGAGCCTGTCGCCGTGGCTCATCCAGACCTGTTCCCGGTCCCTGACCTTGGCCAGCAGGCCCGAGGGGTCGAGGATGCGCAGGGCGGCGAAGCCGTACTCGCGCTCCTTGGACGGGATGACCTCGCCGCCGAGGAAATGGGCCATGAGCTGGACGCCGTAGCAGATGCCCAGGATCGGGACGCCGAGCGTGAAGATGCCCTTGTCCGGATGGGGAGCGCCCTTGCCGTAGACGCTCTGCGGCCCGCCGGAAAGAACGAGGGCGGAGGGGCCGGCCTTGCGGATCTCGGCGAGCGGGGTCGCGAAGGGCAGGATCTCGGAATACACCCCGAGCTCGCGGATCTTCCGGGCGATGAGCTGGGTGTACTGCGACCCGAAATCGAGGATGAGCACTTTTTGCATGCAGGGATTTTATCAGAATTGACCGGGATATCCAAAAGACCTAACATGACGAGGAGAGAGGGACGAATGGGTCAGTTCAAGCCTTTCATTCTGGTTTCGTGGCTGATTCTATCTGGCGGATTGGCTTGCGCCGACCGGCCTCGCGAAGCGACTTGGCAGGGCAAGATGGCGACAACTGATGGCATCACAATCGTCTCCAATCCCAGGGCTCCGCTCTATGGCCCCGGGGTGTTGGCTCTCGAAGAAAACCTGTCCATCGGTGGCGCTCACGACACGAATGAATATGCGTTCGCACGAGCCTGGTACATCGCTGTGAACGATAACGGCGATATCTTCGTTATGGACCAGGGCGATGCCTGCGTTAAGGCCTTTTCGAAAAACGGGACTTACCTGAGGAGCATCGGTCGTAAGGGGCAAGGTCCGGGAGAGCTCCAGAACCCCAGTACCATCCACCTGACCAGCGACGGCCGTCTGATCTTCGAAGATTTCTACCGGGGACTGAATATTTTCCTCCAGGATGGAACGTTCTCAACCTTCATCCCGACGACGGGCTTCGTGGACATTCTCACTACTCCATCGGGCCAGATCGTGGCCCATATGAATACGGTCAAATTCGATAAGCCGGGCAAGGAGCTCCGCGTCTTCGACGGAGCCCTTAAAGAGCAGGCGGTTTTTAATTTCGTTCCGGATGAACCTCGGGACCCCCAAATCGTCAGGCCTTTCGCCGGGGGATTTTGCTGGGCCTTGACCGCCGGCAACGATCTGGCCGTTAGCTTTAAGGGCGACTATGAGATCGATATCCTTTCGCTCGACGGGCGCCTTCGTCGGCGGATCAGGAAGGAATTCGATCCCGTCGAGATCACTCCAGAAGAAATCGTCGGCATCCAACAGAGGCTACGAGGACGAAAAGCGGATATCCCGGCCGCACACGCGGCCGTCCAGGGGCTGGCGACCGACGACGAAGGTCGTCTTTACGTTAAGACCTATGAACGGACGGCGGACGGCCGGTCAGTTTATTATGATGTCTTCGACAAGGACGGGCGCTGCCTGGTCAAGCTTCCCATCCCCGAGGAAGTCCGGCCTAGGGTCTGGAAGAGCGGACATATGTATGGGCTGGAAGAGGACGCCGAGGGCGTTCAGAAGGTCAAGCGGTATCGCCTGGCCTGGCGCATCAAACCATGAACCGCGGCAAGACGTAACGTCAAGCCGATAGAAAGCGAGCCCCCGGTCTGGTAAACTACGATCACAGCCGCAAGGAGAGTGCGATCATGGAATGGGAAGACCTCGCCAGGGAGCTGAGCCAACAGACGGATTCGAAGATCGTCCTTCTCGTCATGGACGGCGTCGGAGGCCTGCCCGCCGACGGCCAGAGCGAGCTCGAGGCGGCCCGCAAGCCAAACCTCGACGCGCTGGCCAAGGCCGGCGTCTGCGGCGTGTCCGATCCGGTCATGATGGGCATCACGCCGGGCAGCGGCCCGTCGCACCTGGCTCTTTTCGGCTACGACCCGCTTAAATACCAGCTCGGACGGGGCATCCTCGAGGCCCTGGGCTCGGGGGTCGAGGTCGGCCGGAACGATCTCGTCGCCCGCGGCAATTTCGCCACGGTCAAGGGCGGCCTCGTCGCCGACCGCCGGGCCGGCCGCATCCCGACCGAGGAGAACGTCAGGATCTGCGAGTATCTCAACGCCCATCTTCCCAAGCGCGGCGGGCTCGAGGTCCGGGTCTTCCCGGGAAAAGAGCACCGTTTCGTGGCCCGCTTCACCGCCGAAGGTCTGGCCGACGCGCTCAGCGACGCCGACCCGCAGAAGGAAGGCAAGGCCCCCGTCCCGACGTCGCCGCTCGTCCCCGAGGCCGCCAAGGCCTCGGCCATCGTCAACCGGTTCCTGGACGACGTCGCCGACGTGCTCAAGGGCGAGGCCAGGGCTAACGCGGCCCTGCTGCGCGGCTTCTCCAAGTTCCCTTCGATCCCGACCATGCAGGAGCTCTTCAAGCTCCGGCCGGCGGCCATCGCCAATTACCCCATGTACAGGGGCCTGGCCAAGCTCCTGGGCATGGAGGTCATCGGCGGCGGCGGCGGGACCGCGGACCTCTTCGACGCCCTGGAAAAGAGCTGGGCGGACCACGATTTCTTCTATGTCCACTATAAAAAGACGGATTCGGCGGGCGAAGACGGCAAATTCGAGGCCAAAGTGGCCGCGATCGAGGCCCTCGACCCGTTCCTTCCCCGGCTCACGGCCCTCAAGCCGGACGTCCTCGTCGTCACCTCGGACCATTCGACGCCGTCCTGCCTCAAGGGCCACTCCTGGCACCCCAACCCGTTCCTGCTCGTATCGCCCACGGCCGGCGCCGACGACGTCGCCGCGTTCACGGAACGGGCCTGCGCCAAGGGCATGCTCGGCCGCTTCCGTTCGATCTCCGCCATGCCCCTGATGCTTGCTCACGCGCTCAAGCTGCAGAAATACGGCGCTTAGGGCCCCTTGTGGACAACGCGGGGCGGGTTCTATAGAATTGATACGAATTGAAATCTGCGCCTAAGAGCTTCGGGTTCCTGTTCCTCACGGCCGTCGTTCTCTCCCTGGCGGCCGCGCCCCAGGACGACCCTCGGGCCGAGATCGTCAGCCTCCGCCGCTTCACCCATCCCAACTTCACCCGGGTCGTCATCGATATCGGCAAGCTCCGCGAATACACGTTCGGCGAGCTCCGCGATCCGGGGCGGATCTATGTTGACGTCCTCCAGGCCAAGCTCAACCCTATCCTCCAGGGTCAGTCCTACCCGGTCAAAGCCGAATACGTCAGCCAGATCCGGGTCTCGCAGAAGACGACGTCCACGGTTCGTCTCGTCGTCGACGTCGATTTTTCGCGCATTCAATCCTACCGTGTCTACCACCTCTTCGACCCCTACCGGCTCGTCGTCGATATCTACCCTTACGGCGCGGCCCGAGCGCCAGCGCAGACGCAGGTGCCGGCCGGAAAGCCCCCCCGTCCCGGCGACAAGGTCCAGCCGGCTGTCAAACGCCAGGTCGATCCGAACGATCCCAATCTCAACGGAACGTCCCTGGCCCGCCAGCTGGGGCTCGGGGTCCGGACGGTGGTCATCGATCCCGGCCACGGCGGGCCGAGGCCGGGCTCGATCAGCAAGAGCGGGCTCCAGGAAAAAGAGGTCAACCTGGCCATCGCCCTCGCCCTGCGGAAGCTCCTCAAGGAAAAGGCCGGCATCGACGCGATCCTGACGCGGGAGTCGGACGTCGACGTCGGGCTCGACGACCGGACGGTCATCGCCAACCAGAAGCGGGCCGACCTCTTCGTCTCCATCCACGCCAACGCCCACCGGGACCGCAAACGAGGCGGCGTCGAGACGTTCTTTCTGAACGTCAGCCCGGATCCCTCGGTCATCGAGCTCGCGGCGGCGGAGAACGCCACCTCGACCAAGAACATCGGGGAGATGAAGTCGATCATCGACAAGATCGTGCAGAACAGCAAGATCCAGGAATCGTACGACCTGGCCCAGGCCATCCAGAAGAACCTCGTCAAGGCCCTGGCCCGGGACCTGCCAGCCGTTCGGAACTTAGGCGTCAAAGGCGGGCCCTTCTGGGTCCTCATCGGGGGGGAGATGCCGTCCGTGCTCGTCGAGGTCTCCCACCTCAGCAACGCCAAGGAGGAGGCCAAGCTCAAGACCGCCAAGTACCGCGACCTGGCTGCCCAGGGCATCTATGATGGTATCATGGAGTATATCCACTCTCTCGGTAAAGGATAGGTCTCATGAACAGACGCGATTTCATCACGGGCGTGGCCGCGGCCGGCCTGGCCCTCCGTTTCGGCCCCCGGGCCTTCGCCGGCCAGGCGGCCTCGATGGGCCCCCTGCCCGCCCTGGCCGCGGTCGAGGGCGAATCGCCGGCGGCCATCACGCGGGAGGCCATCGCCGTCCTCGGCGGCATGGGCAAGTTCGTCGGCAAGGGCGACAAGGTCGTCATCAAGCCGAACATCGGCTGGGACCGGACCCCGGAGATGGCCGCCTGCACCAACCCCGAAGTCGTCAAGACGCTCGTCGAGCTCGTCCTCGACGCCGGGGCCAAGAAAGTCATCGTCATCGACAACACGACCAACCAGGCCAAGCGCTGCTACGTCCGCTCGGGCATCCAGGAGGCCGTGAAGCAGGCCGGCGGCGACATGCTCTTCGTCGACGATTACCGGATCAAGAAGATGGCCCTCAAGGGCGAATGGCTCAAGGAGTGGGACGTCCTCCTCGACGTCGTCGAGGCCGATAAGCTCATCAACGTCCCCATCGCCAAGCACCACTCGCTCTGCCGCCTGACGCTCGGCGCCAAGAACTGGCTCGGCGCGACCGGCGGGGCCCGCAATCAGTTCCACCAGAGCCTGGACAAGACCGTGGTCGACCTGGCCGCGTTCTTCAAGCCGCAGCTCACTGTTCTCGACGCCTACCGCATCCTCGTCCGCAACGGACCGCAGGGCGGCCGCGTCTCGGACACCGAGCTCAGAAAGACGGTCATCGCAGGCACGGACCCCGTGGCCGTGGATGCCATGGGCGCGTCGCTCTTCGCGGTCGAGCCCCGCGATCTGCCCTATCTCGCCATGGCCCGGGACCGGGGGCTGGGCGAGTTCGACCTGGGGAAGGTGCGCATTGAAAAAAGGAAGATCTAGCAAGTACCGCGCCCTCGAGCGCCTGCGGATGGCCAGCCAGGCGGTCTTCTTCGGCCTCTTCCTCTATTTATTCCTCGGTGCCCATTACACGGGAGAGGACTACATCGGCTCGACCGTTCAGCGCTTTTTCCACTTCGACCCGCTCCTGGCCCTGGTCACGATCGTCTCGGCGCGCCTCGTCTACGCCTATTTCGCCTTCGCCCTCATCACGGTCGCCGCGACCGTTCTCTTCGGTCGCGTCTTCTGCGGCTGGATCTGCCCCCTCGGTGCCGTCCACCAGGCCTCGTCGTTCGTCTTCAAGCGGACGAAATTCCTCAAGCCGCCGCGCGAGGACAAGGCCAGCCTGGCCCCGAAGTACTATATCCTCGTCATCATCCTCGTCGGCGCCCTCCTCGGCCTCGACCTGGCCGGCTACCTCGACCCGCTGTCCTTTCTGACCCGCTCCTTGGCCCTGGCCGTGCTGCCCGCCCTGGCCCAAGCCCTGTCCGGCCTGGGGGGCGCTCTCTACGGTCTCGGCGCCGCCGGCCTGGCCCGGACGCTCTCCCAGGCCCTCCAGAACTGGACGATCAACACGACGTTCATCCAGGGGTTCTCGGTGGGCCTCTTCTTCCTCGGCGCGATCGCCCTCAACGCCCGCAAGGAGCGCTTCTGGTGCCGCTACCTCTGCCCGACGGGCGCCCTGCTCGGCCTCCTCAGCCGCTGGAACCTGCTCAAGCTCAAGATCGACGACGAGAAATGCATCAAGTGCGGCCTCTGCACCCAGCACTGCGAGACCCAGGCCCACCCCTATCCCAACGAGGGCTGGAAGAGCGGCGAGTGCATCTACTGCCTGAACTGCGCCTCGATCTGCCCGACCGCGGCGATCGGCTTCCCCCTCGCCGCCCGCTTAGAGAAGCTGACCAACGTCTCGAACGTCAACCTTTCGCGCCGGAAGCTCCTTGTGACGACCCTCTTCGGCCTGTTCGCTGCCCCGTTCTTCCGCCTGACGCCGTCCCACAAGCGAGCTTCGCTCAAGCTTATCCGTCCTCCGGGCGCCCTCGCCGAGGACAAGTTCCTGGCCAAGTGCGTCAAGTGCGGCCAGTGCATGCGGGCCTGCCCGACCGGCGGCCTCCAGCCTGTCCTGACCGAGGCCGGCCCCGAGGGGATCTACACGCCCAAGCTCGTCCCCAAGATCGGCTATTGCGAATACTATTGCTCGCTCTGCACCCAGGTCTGCCCGACCGGAGCCATCAAGAAGCTGACCATCGAGGCGAAGAACAAGCTCAAGATCGGCACGGCCTGGGTCAACAAGAGCCGCTGCATCCCCTACGTCCTGGGCAAGCCCTGCATCGTCTGCGAGGAGCACTGCCCGGTCTCGCCCAAAGCCATCAAATTCATCGAGTACGAAGCCACGCTCCCCGACGGCACGACGGCCGTCCAGAAGGCGCCGGTCATCGACCAGGAGCTCTGCACGGGCTGCGGCATCTGCGAGAACAAGTGCCCGGTCATGGACGACCCGGCCATCTTCGTCACCAGCGTCGGGGAGACGCGGTCGGAGACGAACCGGCTGCTGCTTGATATTTCACCCGGAGTTGCGGAAGACCCATATAAGTAGGCTCACACCCGAATCATTGGGAGTTCCCGTGAGGCGGCGAGGGATGTACGGCGGGGAGCGGAGTCCGCGGAGCGACCATCAGAAGCAGGGCGGAGCAACTCGGAGCCGTGCTTCTGGGCAGTATCTTAAGAAATCCCTCTTCCCCCGGGATTCAGTCGCTGAGCGCCTTTTTAAGTTCTTCCGTGAGCTTCGGGACGACCTCGAAGAGATCGCCGACGATGCCGTAATCCGCGACCTTGAAGATGGGCGCCTCGGGGTCTTTGTTGACGGCGACGATGAACTTGGACGACGACATCCCGGCCAGGTGCTGGATGGCCCCGGAGATCCCCACGGCGATATAGAGCTCGGGTGATACGGTCTTGCCCGTCTGCCCGACCTGGTGTTGATGGCCGATCCACCCGGAGTCGACGGCCGAGCGCGACGCGCCTACGGCGGCGCGAGGGAACACGGCGGCCATGCCCCGGAGAAGGGCGAACGCTTCCGGGCCCTTGAGGCCCCGTCCCCCGGAGACGACGACGTCGGCTTCGGTGACGTCGATCTCGGCGCTCTCTTCCTTGAGGATCTCGGCGACACGACCCTTGATCGAGCCCTCGGGGACGGCGATCTCGAGCCGGATCGTCTCTCCGGCACCGCCGACGGTCTCGCCGAGCGGGAAGACGTTCGGCCGGAGCGTCGCCAGCTTGGGCGAGGTCTTCAGCCGCAGGGAGAGGAAGGCCTTGCCGGCATAGATGGGCCGGGTGAATTCGAGCGTCCCGTCCTTGACGGCCACCTTGGTGCAGTCGGAGGCCAGCGCGGCTCCGAGCCGGGCCGCCACGCGCGGCGCCAGATCCTTGCCCATGGCTGTGGCCGCGAAAAAGAGCGCCGCCGGCTTCACCTCGCCGACAAACGCGGCCAGGGCCAGGGTGTAGGACTGCGGCGAATAATCGGCAAAGTCAGGTTTTTCTATAACATAGACCTTGGCGGCGCCGAGGGCGAAGGCGGCCGGCGCCAGGCCTGCGACATCCGCCCCGACGAGGACCGCGGCCGTCCCGACGCCGAGCTCGGCGGCCCGCCGCCGGGCCTCGGAGAGGGCTTCGAGCGAGCTTTTCTTGATCTTCCCGTCCCGGATTTCCAAGTATGCGGCGATCATCGTTCCTCTCCTCTTATATTAACTTGGCTTCGTCCCGGAGAAGCCGCACCAGCTCGCGGGCCGTCTCGGCCGGGTCGCCCTGGAGGATCTTGCCCGCCTGCCTCGCGGGCGGCACGTCGAGCCCGATCGTCTCGACGGCGGAGACGAGCTCGTCCGGACCGAATCCCAGCTCCTCGAGCGTGACGGCGGGGATCTCTTTCTTCTTGGCGGCCATGATGCCCTTGAGCGTCTCGTAGCGGGGTTCGTTCAATCCCTTCTGGGCCGTGACGACAGCGGGCAGCAAGAGGACGACTTTCTCCATTCCGCCCTCGATCTCGCGCAGGGCCGTGGCGGAGGGGCCGTCGATCTCGAGCTTCGTGACGACGGTCGCCTGGGGCAGCCCGAGGAGCTCGGCGACCATGGCCGGGACCTGGCTGTTGTCGGCGCCGACCGCCTGCCTGCCGAAAAGAAGAAGGTCGGCCCCGGCGAGGCGGCGCTCGACGGCCCGGGCGATGATGCGGGCCGTCCGGAGTCCGTCATAGGTCTCCGGGGAGCCATCCTTGACAAGCAGGACCTCGTCCGCGCCCATGGCCAGGCACTTGCGGAGGATGACGAGGGTTTCGTCCCTCCCCACCGAAACGGCGCGGACCGTTCCGCCCTTCGCCTCCTTGAGGCGAAGGGCTTCCTCGAGGGCGTACTCGTCGTAAGGGCTGATGACGAAGTTCAGCCCCTCCTCGACGATCGTCCGGGTCTCGTGCTGGATGCGGATGCGGGATTCCGTGTCGGGCACCCGCTTGACGAAGACGAGAATGTTCATGGGCCTCTCCTATCGGGGCTGGCGGGCCTGCCGGCCCGGCCGGGCCGCGTCACGGCCGTTCGAACTTCTTCAGGACGAGCGCCCCGTTCGTCCCGCCGAAGCCGAACGAATTGCTGAGGGCGTGGACGATCGCGCCCTTCCGCGCGGCGTTCGGGACGTAATCGAGGTCGCACTCGGGGTCGGGGAACTCGTAATTGATGGTCGGCGGCATGATCTGGTGGAAGAGGGCCAGGGCCGTGATCCCGGCCTCGAGGCCGCCGGCCGCGCCGAGCAGGTGCCCGGTCATGGATTTCGTCGAGCTGACGGCCAGCCGCCGGGCATGGTCCCCGAAGACGGCCTTGATGGCCATCGTCTCGGTCTTGTCGTTGAACGGCGTCGACGTGCCGTGGGCGTTGATGTACTGGACGTCCTGCGGCGCGATGCCGGCGTCCTCTATGGCCCGCCGCATGACCCGGGCGGCCCCGTCGCCGGTGGGGTCCGGCGCCGCGGCGTGGTAGGCGTCGGCCGTCATCCCGTAGCCGACGATCTCGGCGTAAATGCGGGCGTCCCGCTTGAGGGCGTGGCCAAGCTCCTCGAGGATGACGATGCCCGACCCCTCGCTCATGACGAAGCCGTCCCGTTTGGCGTCGAAGGGGCGCGAGGCCTTGGCCGGCTCGTCGTTGCGCTCCGAGATAGCCTTCATCGAGTTGAAGCCGGCCAGGCTGAGCGGCGTCAGCGGCGCCTCGGCCCCGCCGGCGATCATGATGTCGGCGTCGCCCCGGGCGATGATCCGGAACGAGTCGCCGATCGCGTGCGTGCCCGTGCTGCAGGCGGTGGCGTTGGCGCAGTTTGGCCCCTTGGCCCCGAAGCGGATGGAGATCTGGCCCGAGGCTTCGTTGATGACCGTCTGGATGATGAAGAACGGCGTGATCCGCTCGGGCCCCTTCTCGAGCAAGACCTTGTGGTTCTCCTCGATCGAGCCGAGGCCGCCGATCCCGGACCCGACATAGACGCCGGCCCGGTCGCTCTGGAGATCGCCGGGCGGCAGGCCGGAATCGCGCACGGCCAGGTCCGCGGCCCCCAGGCCGAAGCGGATGAAGAGGTCCATCTTGCGGGCCTCTTTGCGGTCGACGAAGGCGAGGGGGTCGAAGTCCCTGGCCTCGCCGCCGAAGCGGGTGCCGTAGCGGGAGACGTCGAAGCGGGTCAAGGGGCCGATGCCGCTCTCGCCGCGGAGAAGGGCCTGCCAGGTCTTGTCGGTCCCCGTGCCCAGCGGCGAAATGAGACCGATGCCGGCGATGACGACGCGGCGTTCGGGACGACTCTCCCTGCTCATGGGGCGTACGATCCGAGGTTGTGCGGGACCGGGAGGGGGACTATTTCGCGTGCCCCACGATATAGTCGATGGCTTTGCCGACCGTGGTCAGCTTCTCGGCCTGGTCGTCCGGGATGTCCAGCGAGAATTCGTCCTCGAGGGCCATGACGAGCTCGACGGTGTCCAGGGAGTCGGCGCCGAGATCATCGATGAAGGACGCGTCTTCCGTGACCTGCTCCTCGCTGATGCTCAGCTTGTCCGAAACGATGGCCCTGACCTTCTTGAGCAGTTCGTCTCTTTCCATGGTGTCCTCCTTCAAGAATTCGTAAAGATGATGGCGGAACGCCTACATATACATGCCGCCGTTCACACTGACCACCTGGCCCGTGATATAGGCCGCGTCTTCGGAGAGAAGGAATATTACCGCAGATGCCACGTCCTTGGGAAGCCCGAATTTTTTCAGGGGGATGATGTCGAGGTAGGCCTTGCGGATGTCTTCGGGCAGGGCCTCGGTCATGGCCGTGGCGATGAAGCCCGGGGCGACCGCGTTGACGGTGATCCCCCGGCTGCCGACCTCGCGGGCCAGGGACCGGGCCAGGGCGACGACGCCGGCCTTGGAGGCGGCATAGTTGGTCTGCCCGGCGTTGCCCATGAGGCCCGCGACGGAGGCGATGTTGACGATCCGGCCGTATCGGGCGGCGATCATCGTCCGCAGGACGGCCCGGGAGAAATTGAACGTCCCTTTGAGGTTGACGCGGAGGACGGCGTCCCAGTCCTCTTCCTTCATGCGCATGAGGAGGGCGTCGCGGGTGATGCCGGCGTTGTTGACGAGGTGGTCGATGCGGCCGTGCGCGGCGGCCACGGCGGCGACGGCCCGCTCGACGGCGGCCGTGTCGCCGACATCGACGACGCTTGTCTCCGCCCGCCCGCCGGCCCCGACGATCGAGCCGGCCACGGCCTCGAGCTTGTCCTTCTGGACGTCGACGAGGACCACAGCGGCGCCCTCGGCGGCGAGGTCGCGGGCGATCGTTTCGCCGATCCCCTGCGAGGCCCCGGTGACGATGGAGACACGTCCTTCGAAACGCTTCATGCCACGGCTCCTCTCAGGGCCTGCTCGTAGCGGAGGATCTCCGCCTGGATCTTCTCCTGGACATGGTTGGCGACGAACTCCCGGGCCAGGGCGATGGCGTTCTTGACCGCGGTCGGGTTCGACCGGCCGTGGCCGATGATGCAGACCCCGTCGACGCCGAGGAGCTGGGCCCCGCCGTACTCGGAATAATCGACCTTCTTGTAGATCTTCTTCAGGTGCCGCTTCATCAGGAGATAGCCGAGCTTGGCGAAGATGTTCTTGGTGATCTCGTGGCGGGCCATCGACATGACGCTCTGGACGACCCCCTCGGTGACCTTGAGGGCGACGTTCCCGGTGAAGCCGTCGCTGACGACGACGTCGGCGGCGCCGGAAAAAAGGTCCTTGCCCTCGACGTTGCCGATGAAGCGCAGGGGCGCCACCTGGAGCCGGTCGAAGGCCTCCTTGACGAGGTCGTTGCCCTTGCCCTTCTCTTCGCCGATGCTCATGAGCCCGATCCGCGGGTCCTTCAGTCCGACGACGGCCTCCATGAAGATCTTGCCCATGAGGGCGAACTGGACGAGGTTGTGCGGCTGGCAGTTGGCGTTGGCACCGACGTCGAGGAGCAGGGTCTGGCCGTCGACCCCGGGGACGAGGAGGGCCAGGGCAGGCCGGTCCACGCCCTTGAGGGCGCCGAGGACGTCACGGGAGATGTAGACGACGGCCCCCGTGTTGCCCATGCTGACGAAGCCGTCGGCCCGCGCGTCCTTGACAAGCTGGGCGCCGACGCGGATCGAGGAGGCCTTCTTTTTCCGGAAGGAGAGGATCCCCTCTCCCATGCCGATCTCCTCGGGCGCGTCGACGATGGTCAGGCGGGAGGCCTGGGGCTCGTGACGCCCGAGCTCGCGGCGGATAGCGCTCTCGAGGCCCACGAGGAGGATGTCGACACCGAGGTCCCGGGCGGCTTGCAGGGCCCCCGGCACCGTGGCCTTGGGCCCGAAATCACCCCCCATCGCGTCGACGGCGATTCTCATGGACGCCGTCCGGCTCAGTCTTTGGTCCCTTCCGTCACCTGCCGTCCTTTGTAAAACCCGCATTCGGGGCAAGCCCGATGCGGCAGCTTGGGGTTGCCGCACTTGCCGCAGACGGAGAAGGTGGGAAGGGTGAGCGCGTCGTGGGACCGGCGTTTCCCTTTTCTTGTCGGTGAATGGCGTCTTTTTGGATTAGGCATTTAACCCTTGTCTCTCATCGGGATTTTGAGCTTGTTCCAAGCGGTGTTGGATTCTTTCACCAGGCAGGAGCACTTGGATTCGCGGACGACCTCGCCGCAAACGGCGCAAATGCCCTCGCAGCCCGGCGCGCACAGGGGCTTGGCCGGGAAGGTCAGGTTCAGCTGCTCGAGGACGACGCCGCGGAGATCGAGCTGGCGCCCGGTATAGAACATCTGGTCCATCTTGTCGTCGGACAGCTCGTCGGAGAACCCGTCGAGCTCCTCGGGGAGATAGACGAGGTCGAACCGGCTGGCGACCGGGAACTCGAAGGGGGTCAGGCAGCGCGAGCAGACGAAGCTCAGCCGGGCCGTGATCTCGCCCCGGACAATGATCTCCTCGCCGATGAGGCGCACGGTGACATCGGCGTGGGCCGGCTCGAGGAAAACGGCGTTCTCCTCGACCAGGTCGAGGCTCAGGAACTCGAAATCCCTGGACATGCGCAGCCCCTCCTCGGGGAGGCGGTCGATATCGATGATCATCGTCGTATCCAAATCATTGAACCTCGGAAAAATTTTCAATCTATTATACCAAGCGGGCCCGGGTTGTCAAATGACTCCGGGTGAGTATAATGACGGGGGAGTTATGGCATGGACGGCTACGATACCCGGGTCGATTACAGGGGCGATGCCTATATCGTCCAGACCCAGGACAAGGGCCGGAGCGCCCAGTACATCGAATCCCTGATCTACAAGTCGGGCCGGCTGCTCAAAACCAAGCGGGCCTTCTACACCGCCCTCCTCGACCAGCCCGACGCCGCCGGACGGATCGAGCGGATGATGGAGGAGCAGCACAAGACCATCCTGGGGCAGATCGTCGAAGGCAGGTTCGACTGAGCCCGAAGCGGCTCTTCCTCATCGACGGGAACTCCCTGTTCTACCGCTCTTACTATGCCATCCGGGGCCTGACCAATTCGGCCCGCTTCCCGACCGGCGCCATCTTCGGCTTCGTCAGCGCCCTGCGCAAGCTCCTCGACGCCGAAAAGCCCGACTACCTGGGCGTCGTCTTCGACGTCAAGGGGCCAACGGTCCGCCACGAGGAGTACGGCGAGTACAAGGCCCACCGCAAGCCCATGCCGGACGACCTGGCCGTCCAGATGCCCGTCCTCAAAGACGTCCTCCGGGCCCTGCGGGTCGCCACGGCCGAGTTCCCCAAATACGAGGCCGACGACGCCATAGCCTCGCTCGCTGTCCGGGCGGCCGAAAAAGGCCTCCGCACGATCGTCGTCACCACCGATAAGGACCTCTTCCAGGTCGTCAACGCGTCCACTTCCATCTGGAACCCGGCCAAGGAGATAGCCATCGACGAGGCCGGGGTCAAGGACGTTTTCGGCGTCGAGGCCGGCGCGGTCGTCGACGTCCTGGCCCTTTGGGGCGACCCTTCGGACAACATCCCCGGCGTTCCGGGCATCGGCGAGAAGACGGCCAAGTCGCTCATCCGGGAGTTCGGCTCGCTCGACGGCCTGCTCACCCGCCTCGACGAGATCAAGAACCCCCGGATCCGGGAGAAGATCGCCCAGAACCGTGACCTGCTCGAGCTCAGCCGGCGCCTCGCGACCGTGTGCCGCGACCTGCCGCTCGAGCTCGACCTCGACCGCTACGTCGTCCAGGACCCCGACGAGAAGGAGACCATCCGTCTCTTCGGCGAGCTCGAGTTCTCGACGCTCCTCACGGATTTCCTGAAGCCCGCCCGGCCGGCCGGAAAGGACTTCCGGACGATCTTCGACGAGCGGGAGCTCCGGGCCCTGGTCAAGCGGATCGCCGCGGCGGGGCGGGTGGCGGTCGACACCGAGACGACCTCCCCGGCCCCGACCCGGGCCCGCCTCGTCGGCCTGTCGTTCTCGCTCGTTCCGGGCGAAGCGTTCTATGTCCCGGTCGGCCACGATTACCTCGGGGCCCCGGCCCAGATCCTCAAGGAGCGGGCCCTGGACATCCTGCGCCCCGTCCTCGAGGACCCGAAGGTCCTGAAGACCGGCCAGAACATCAAGTACGACCTGATCGTCCTCGAGAGGGAGGGCGTCCGGCTGGCCGGGATCGCGCGGGACACGATGGTCCTGTCCTACCTTCTCGAGCCGAACTGGGGAAGGCACGGGCTTGATAAGCTGGCCCTCCACTATCTCCGGGAGACGAAGACGCCTTATGCGGATGTCGCCGGCAAGGGCAAGAAGGAGCTGACCATGGACAAGGTGGCCGTCGAGTCGGCGTCCCCCTATGCCTGCCAGGACGCCGCCTTCGCCCAGGAGCTCGGCGATATCCTGTGGGAAAAAGTCCGGGCGAAGAAGCTCGACCGGCTCTACGAGGAGATCGAAAAGCCCCTCATCGGCCTGCTGGCCCGGATGGAGGTCCTGGGGGTCCGCGTCGACCCCGCGGTTCTCAAGTCGATGTCCAAGGAGCTCGAAGGGGAGCTCGGGCGCCTCGAAAAGGAGATCCACGGCGCCGCCGGGTGCGCTTTCAACATCAATTCCCCCCGCCAGCTCGCCGACATCCTGTTTCATAAGCTCGGCCTGCAAGCCGGCCGCCGGACCAAGGTCACCAAGGGATTTTCGACGTCGCTCGATATCCTCGAGGAGCTGGCCCTGGTTCATCCCCTGGCCCGGCAGGTCCTCGACTACCGGCAGATGTCCAAGCTCAAGTCCACCTACGCCGACGCCCTGCCCCAGCTCATCAACCCGGAGACGGGGCGCATCCACACGTCCTACAACCAGACGGTGGCCTCGACGGGGCGCCTGTCCTCGAGCGAACCCAACCTCCAGAACATCCCCGCCCGGGGGCTCTGGGGGACCCGCTTCCGCCGGGCTTTCATCCCGGACGAGGGCCATGTCCTCCTGGCCGCCGATTATTCCCAGGTCGAGCTCCGCGTCCTGGCCCACCTCTCGGAGGACCCGACGCTCGTCGAGACCTTCCTCGCGGACCGGGACATCCATGAAGAGACCGCCCGGCTCGTTTTCGGCGAGGCCGCCGGCGAGGAAGCGCGGCGTCGGGCCAAGATCATCAACTTCAGCATCATTTACGGCGCCTCGGCCTTCTCCCTGGCCCGCGAGCTGGGAACGTCCTCGGGCGAAGCCCAGAAGTTCATCGACCGCTACTTCTCCGAGCGGCCGAAGGTGCGGGAGTATCTCGACCGCGTCGTCGAGGAGGCCCGGGAGCGCGGGTATTCCGAGACGATCTTCGGCCGGCAGCGCCAAGTCCCCGAGCTGCGCGCGCCCGACCGGAACCTCCAGCAGGCCGGCCGGCGCATCGCGCTCAACAACCCCATCCAGGGCTCGGCCGCCGACATCATCAAGATCGCCATGCTCCGCGCCGCCGACGCTATCGACAAGAAGAAGCTGCGGACGCGCATGATCCTCCAGGTCCACGACGAGCTCGTCTTCGAGGTCCCGGAGGGCGAGAGGGCGGCGGTGGAGCCGCTGGTGCGCGAGGCGATGGAGGGGGCGGCAAAGCTTACGGTGCCGCTTGTTGTCCGGCTAGGTTTCGGCCCGAACTGGGCCGACGCGAAGTAACCCAGCCTGGATTATTCACGAGCCGAGGCGGCTGCAGATGCGAGGCGTCAAAGGGTGAAGCTGTACTCCGAGTACTGCGAACCCTTTGCAACGAAGCAGATGCGGCCGGATCGGCTTGCCCGAAGGGTAAGAACGCCGGTCTTCAGTCTTCGTGTCTTAATGAGAAAACCGGGCGTTCTTATGAATAGTCCAGGCTAGAGGGGCTTCTGGAAGGCCCGGAACTTCTTGTAGATCTTCCCGCCCATCCGCTCCATCTCGGCCCGGACTTTGACGTTGGCCTCCATCTCGTGATGGGTGTCGATCTTCTCCATGCCGGCTTCCAACGCGGACTGGAGGACCTTGACGCCCATGAGGACGTCGAGTCCCTGACCCCGGTACGGCTCCTTGACGGCCCCAAGGAGGAGGTCGAGCTGCTTTGTCTTCCTGGCCGCCCGGAGGACGTGGATGAAGCCGAAGGGGAACAACCGGCCGCGGGCCTTGCGGATGCCCTCGGTCATGTCGGGCATGGCGATGACGAAGGCCAGGACCTCGCCGTCCTTGGCCACGACCTTGACGAACCGGGGGTCGATGATCGGGAGGAAGCGTTTGGCCAGGTCGTCCATCTCCCGCTCCTCGAGGGGCGCGAAGCCGTAGATGTTGCCGGTCATGTAGGTCTCGTTCATGAGGCCCAGCACCCGCCGGATCCAGGGCTTGATCTCCTTGCGGGACTTGAACTCGACGATCTCAAAGGTGCCGCGCTTCATGTGCCGCTCGTAGATCTTCTTATAGAACTCCGGCATCTCCTTGGGCACGACGAGCTTATAGACGAACCAGTCGTTGTCCTTGGTGTAGCCCTCTTCCTCGAGCCAGCGCGGCACCCACTCGAAATTGTAGTAGGTGGCGATCGTCGCCCGGTTCTCGAAGCCTTCGATGAGGTAGCCCTCCGGGTCTTGGTCGGAGAAGCCGTAGGGGCCGACGATCTTCGTCATCCCCTTGGCCCGGGCCCAATCCTCGATATGGCGCAGGAGGGCCCGGAAGACCTCCCTGTCCTCATACGTCTCGAGATAGCCGAAGCGGGCCGTCTTCTCGTTCCGGTGCTCGTTGTAGCGGTGGTTGACGATGCCCATGGCCCGGCCGACCGGGCGGCCGTCCTTGCAGGCCAGCAGGAGGACCGTGTCGCAATAGCCGAAGGCCTTGTTCTTCTTGCTGTCGAAGTACTTCCAGTCGTCCGGGACGAGCGGGTGGACCCAATTCTCGTGTCCGGCGTGGATCTTCTCCGGAAGGAGGATAAAGGTCTTCAGGTCCTTGCCTTTCTGGGAGGCTATCTCGCGGATCTCGACGGCCATGGGCTCACCTCGCGGAATCGACTTTTATCCCCTTCTTATCCTACTTTCCGACCCAAAAAGCAACGGAATTCTGGGCCTGGAAAACCCTGTTAAAAAACTGAGGACGGACTGTGGAAATTCTTGACAACCCTCGGGTCCCTCAATATACTTACCCTTCTTCATTAAGGAAGGCAGCCCGTCCAAATGAATGTCGAAACAACCATCCTTCTCACGATCCTGGTCCCCATCCTCGGCTCCTTCGCGGCCCCGCTCGCCGGGCTCGCCGCGAAGCGCGCCCGCTCGGCCTGGGCCGTCCTGGTGAGCGGCGTGACGGCCGTCTTGCCACTGACGCTCATCCCCTTCGCTCTCCGGGGAGGGGAGCTCGTCATCCGCAAGAACCTGGCCATGGGCTTCGACTTCATCCTCATCGTCGATCCCCTGTCGATCTTCATGGCGGCCGTGTCGTCCTTCGTCGGCTTCCTCATCGTCGTCTACTCCGTGGGCTATATCCACCACGAGGAGAACCAGAGCGAGTACTACCTGATGGTCCTGCTCTTCATCGGGGCGATGATGGGCCTCGTCTTCTCCGGGAACCTCATCTTCCTCTATCTCTTCTGGGAGATCATCGCCATCAGCTGCTGGCGCCTCATCGGCTTCTACCGGGAACCCCTGCACGTCCGCAAGGCCGACAAGGCCTTCCTGGTGACCTTCTTCGGCGCCGTGGTCATGCTCCTCGGCTTCGTCCAGATCTTCGGCATCACCAACACCTTCGACATGACGGCCATGCGCGGGACGCTCGTCCCCGGGTCGGCCGTCCTGCTCATCCTCTTCGGCCTGTTCTCCAAATCGGCCACCGTCCCGCTCCACACCTGGCTGCCGGACGCCGGCGTCGCGCCGACCACGGTCACCGCCCTGCTCCACGCCGCCGTCCTGGTCAAGATCGGCGTCTACGCCTTCGCCCGGCTCTTCCTCTACACGTTCCGCATGCCGGACGGCTGGCAGCAGGCCCTGCCGATCATCGTTATGTTCTCTAGCCTCGTCGCGGCCGGCGCGGCCGCCGTCGAGAACGATCTCAAGAGGCTCCTGGCCTACTCGACGGTCAGCCAGATCGGCTACATCTTCCTCGGCTTCAGCGTCATGAACGCCGCCGGCGTTTCCGGCTCCCTCCTCTTCATCCTCATGCACGGCCTGGCCAAGGCCGGGCTCTTCCTCTGCGCCGGCATCGTCATCCACGCCGTCCACACCAAGGACATCCGGGAGATGGGCGGCCTCTTTAAGACCATGCCGGTCACGGCCGTGGCCTTCCTCGTCTGCTCCTTTTCCGTCATCGGCATCCCGCCCTTCGGCGGCTTCTTCTCGAAATTCCTGGTCATCCTGGGCGCCGTCCAGGCCGGCCACACCTGGGTCGCGGCCCTGGCCCTGTTCACGGCCGTCCTGACGATGTACTACCTGTTCAAGGTCTTCAGCCTGGTCTTCCTCGGTGAGGCCAAGCATCCGGCCCCCGAGAGAACGAAATCCATGGTCTATGTCGTCGCCGTCCTGGCCATCCTCAGCCTGGCGGCCGGGCTCTTCGTCGCCTACCCGATGAAGCTCGTGAACGTCGCGACGGCACAGATGAGTTGGTGGCTCCGATGACGCCCAAAATGCTCCTTCTCCCGATCCTCCTGCCGGCCGTCCTGGCCGTCGTGCTGCTCATCCTGCCCCGGACGCTCCGGCTCCTCCGCGACGCCCTGGCCGTCGCCGGCGCGGGCGCTCTCCTCTATTACGCGTTCGTCCTCTTTTCCGTGAAGGACCTCCGCTTCACCGCGCCCTGGCTGGGGATGGGCATCGACTTCGATCTCCGCCTCTACCACTTCTCGAGCTTCATCCTGCTCGCCCTGGCGGGGTTCCTCCTCCTCATCACGATCTACACGACGGTCAAGATGAAGGACGCGCCCCGGGGCCGGGAATTCATGGCCTACATCTTCCTGACCGCGGCCTTCGCCAACGGGGCCGTCCTGGCCAACCACTTCGTGCCGCTTCTCTTCTTCTGGGAAGGCCTGCTCGTCACCCTGTACGGCATGATCACGGTCGGCGGCCGGCCGACGTCCGGGCGGACCGCGGTCAAGGCCCTCCTCATCGGCGGCTTCTGCGATTTCTCGATGATCCTCGGCGTCGGCCTGCTCTGGAGCGCGGCCGGCACCGCCACGATGTCCGAGATCTCCGTCGAGCCGACCGGCCTCGCCGCCGCGGCCTTCGTCCTCATGCTGATCGGGGCGGCCGGAAAGGCCGGGGCCATGCCTTTCCACACCTGGATCCCCGACGCCGCCGACGACGCGCCGGTGACGTTCATGGCCTTCCTGCCGGCCGCGTTCGAGAAGCTCCTGGGGATCTACCTCCTGGCCCGCGTCTCCCTCGACTTCTTCAAGATCAGGCCGGGGAGCGGCCTCTCGCTTCTCATGATGATCGTCGGCGCCGTGACCATCGTCCTGGCCGTCCTCATGGCCCTCGTCCAGAAGGACCTGAAGAGGCTCCTCTCCTACCACGCCATCAGCCAGGTCGGCTACATGATCCTCGGCATCGGCACGGCCATCCCCATCGGCATCGCCGGCGGCATCTTCCACATGATCAACCACGCCATGTACAAGAGCGGGCTGTTCCTGAGCGCCGGCTCGATCGAGCACCGCGCCGGCACGACCGAGCTCAAGCGGCTCGGCGGCCTCCGCCGCGATATGCCGCTCACGGCCTTTGGCTTCATCGTCTGCGCCCTGGCCATCTCGGGCGTCTGGCCGCTCAACGGCTTCGTCTCCAAGGAGATGGTCTTCCACGGCGCCCTCGAGACGGGCTACACCATCTTCGCCATCGCCGCCTGGGTCGGGGCCATCTTCACCTTCGCCTCGTTCCTCAAAGCGGGTCATTCCGTCTTCTTCGGCGAGCGGACGCGCGAGGTCCCGGCGGTCCGGGAAAGCCAGCCGGCCATCGTTCTCCCCATCCTCGTCCTGGCCGGCCTGTGCGTCCTCTTCGGCGTCTACAACAAGCTGCCCCTGACATTGTTCATCCAGCCCATCCTCGAAGGGCACGTCGAAGCCGGCGCTCCCCTCGATTTCACCAGCCACGCGCTGGCCGTCCTCAACCCCGTCGCCCTCATCTCCATCGCCTGCCTCGTCCTGGCCTTCCTGCTCCACCGCTACGGCTTCCTGAAATCGGGGCGCAAGGCCTACCTGGCCTCCGAGCCGGTCCATAACCTCCCCGTCATCCACCAGGCCTACGACCTGGCCGAGCGACGGGTGTTCGACCCTTACGAGCAGGGCGTCAAGGTCCTCCAGGGGCTGTCGACGGTCCTGTCCAAGGCCGTCGACCGGCCCATCGACTTCGTCTTCGAGAAGGTCGTCACCGTCACCGGCGAGAAATTCACCGGGATCCTGAAGAAAGCCCACAACGGGCATTACGCGAATTACCTGGCCTGGTGCCTGGCCGGCCTGATCATCCTGGCCGGCGCCATCAGCCTGCTCGCGAAGTAGAGAGGAGGAGCGTTGATCATACTCTTCGTCGTCCTTCCGCTCATCGTGGCGGGAATACTCCCTCTCGTCGGCAAGGTCTCCCGGCGCGTCCTGCCGGACCTGCTGGCCAACGCGACGCTTCTCTTCCTGCTCGTCTACGCCGCGGTCGCCGGGCGGGCCCTCATCGCGGGCGGCGCCGTCCTTCAGCAGTCCGCCTGGCTCGGTGAAGCCGTCAACCTCCGGCTGGCCCTGGACGGGTTCAGCCTGCTCATGCTCGTGGCCATCGCCCTCGTCGGCTTCGCGGCCAGCCTGTTTTCCATCGATTACATGGAGCACTACGGGGCCAAGGCGAACTACTACGCCCTGTACCTGGTCATGATCGCCGGGATGAACGGCCTCGTCCTGGCCACGGACCTTTTCAGCGTCTACATCTTCCTCGAGGTCGCCGCGGTCGCCTCCTACGCCCTCGTCGCTTTCGGGCTCGGCCACGACGAGCTCGAGGCGGCCTTCAAGTACCTCATGCTCTCGGTCGCGGCGTCGGCCTTCATCGTGGCCGCGATCGCCGTCGTCTTCGGCATGACGGGCAGCCTCGATTTCGCCGCCGTGGCCGCGGCCCTCCAGGAGCTCAACGCCGGGCCCGTCCTCGTCGTCGCCTCGGCCTTCTTCCTCATGGGATTCGGCCTCAAGGCGGCCCTCGTCCCCTTCCACGCCTGGCTCCCGGACGCCCACCCTTCGGCCCCGGCGCCGATCTCGGCCGTGCTGTCCGGGCTCCTCATCAAGGTCTCCGGCGTCTACGCCATGACCCGCATCTTCCTCAACGTCTTCGGCCTGACGCCGGCCCTGTCGACGGTCCTGATGTGGCTCGGGGTCATCTCGATGGTCGTCGCGGCCTTCCTCGCGCTCGGCCAAAAGGACATGAAGCGGATGCTGGCCTACTCGTCGATCAGCCAGGTCGGCTACGTCGTCCTGGGCATCGGCATCGGGACGCCCCTCGGCATCGCCGGCGGGCTCTTCCATCTCTTCAACCACGCCTTGGCCAAAGGGCTCCTGTTCTTGACGAGCGGCTCCGTCCAGCAGGCGACCGGCACCCGGGACCTCGACGAGATGGGCGGCCTGGCCAAGCGCATGCCGGTCACGGCCGCGACGAACCTCATCGGGGCCCTGTCGATCGCCGGCGTCCCCCCGCTCAACGGCTTCTGGTCGAAGCTTCTCATCATCGTGGCCCTCGTCCAGGCCGGACACCCGGTCTTCGCCGTCGTCGCCGTCCTGGCCTCGGTCCTGACCCTCTGGTACTACCTCCTCATGCAGCGGAAGGCCTTCTTCGGCAAGCTCAACGAGAAGTGGGCGGCCGTCAAGGAGGCCCCTTTCTGGATGACGGCCGCGACCGTCCTCCTGGCCCTCCTCTGCCTGGGGATCGGCATCCTCTTCTCGTCGACCGTCACGACCTGGATCCAGCCCGCCGCCGACGTCCTCGCGGACGGGATCCACGCCGTGACCGGATCGTGGGGATTTTAGACGATGATCCTGCAAACAGCTCTTCTCATCGGTTTGGTGATCTTCTCGGTCCTGGCCATCGTGCTCAAGGACCTCCTCAAGTCGGCCATCTCCCTGGCCGGGGCCAGCCTGCTCCTGGGGATCATCTTCTTCCGCATGAACGCCCCCTATGCGGGCGTCTTCGAGATCTCCGTCGTCGCCGGGCTGATCACGGTCCTGTTCATCCTGACCATCGCCCTGACCAAGTCGGGCGACGAGGTCCGCGAGTCGAAGCTCGTCAACTGGGTCTTTCCCCTCGTCTTCGTCGCCTTCCTCGTCATCGACGCCCTGGTCATGAAGGGCCTGCTCGGGAAGGTCCCGGCCCTGGCCTCCGGCCCGGAGGCGGGCACCTTCGGCGAGGTCCTCTGGAGGGGGCGGACGCTCGACCTCGTCGGCCAGATCGCGGTCATCCTGGCCGGCGTCTTCGCGGTCCTGGCCCTATTCCGCAAAAGGGACAAACATGACTAACACCTGGTATCTCTACGTCTTCTTCGCGGCCGCCCTCGTCTTCGCCGGGCTCCTCGGCCTGCTGGGCAAGCGGAACCTCATCAAGCTCTTCATCGCCATCGGGGTCATCGGCAAGGGCGTCAGCCTCCTGCTCCTCGCGACCGGCTTCGCCAAGGCCAACATCCTGACCGCCCAGGCCCTGGTCATCACCTACATCGTCATCGAGGTCAGCCTGGTGGCCACGGCGCTGGCCCTCATCATCAACATCTACCGGCACACGCGATCGCTGGACATCCGCGATCTGGCCAAGCTGAAAGGGTAAGCCATGACAGGAATCGGCATCCTCCTCTCCCCGCCCGTGGCCTTCTTCGTGTTCCTGGCCGCGGCCTTCGGCCTCTACGGCCTGGGCAAGGGCATGGCGCCCAAGCTGACCAAGGTCGGCGGCAAGCTGACGACCTACGCCTGCGGCGAGAACATCCCCGGGGTCAAGATCCAGTTCGGCTACCGCCTTTTCTTCTTCATCGCCCTGTTCTTCACGATGATGCACGTCGCCGTCCTGGTCATCGCCACCGTGCCTTCGGGCAAGATCGTCTTCTTCGCCCTGTTCTACTTGGTCATGATCGCCCTGTCCGTCACGGCGCTGATCACAAGGAGTTAACATGCTCAATAAGCTCGCCCGCTGGTCCAGGATCAAGTCGCCGTGGATCCTGCACCTCAATTCGGGCGCCTGCAATGCCTGCGACATCGAGATCGTCGCCGCGCTGACGCCGCGCTTCGACGTCGAGCGCTTCGGGATCCTGCTCAAGGCCACCCCGCGCCACGCCGACGTCATCATCGCCAGCGGCCCGGTCACCCGCCAGATGAGGGACAGGATCATCCGCATCTACGAACAGACGCCCGACCCCAAGTTCGTCATCGCCGTGGGCGCCTGCGCCATGGCCGGCTGCGTTTACCGCGGGGCGTATAATATTATGGGTGGCATCGACCAGGTCATCCCGGTCAACATGTACGTGCCGGGCTGTCCGGCCCGCCCCGACGCCATCGTCGACGGCGTCGTCAAGCTGCTGGGAAAACTCTAGGTTTCGAGGACACGCCATGACAGACGCCGAACTCATCGAAAAACTCAAGGCCGATCTGGGGGACCGGGTCGAGATCGCCAATCCCGCCCGCCGCCGGCTCTTTCTGAAGGTCGCCCCGGAACATCTCGTCGCCGTCGTGACCCGGCTCCGGGACGCGTTCGGGCTGGTCTTCCTCTCGACCATCAGCGGCGTGGACTTCGGCGCGACGTTCGAGATCATCTACCATTTCTCCACGCCCGAGCACGACTACAACCTCCGGACCGAGATCCCGAAGGACCGCCCCCACGTCGACAGCATCACCCCCGTCATCCCGGGCGCCATCCTGTACGAGCGGGAGATCCAGGACATGTTCGGGATCGTCGTGGACGGCATCCCCGACGGACGCCGCCTGGTCCTGCCGGACGACTGGCCCGAGGGCCAGTTCCCGTTGAGGAAGGACTGGACGTTCGTCCGGCCTGAGGAAGTCATCCCCGGAGGAAAGTCATGAGTTTCCAGATCCCCATCGGCCCCCAGCACCCGGCGCTCAAGGAACCCATCAGCCTCCGCATGACGGTCGAAGGAGAGGTCATCACCGGCGCCGACATCCGCCTCGGCTACAACCACCGCGGCATCGAGAAGCTGGCCGAGGAGAGGAACTGGACCCAGATCATCTACCTCGTCGAGCGCATCTGCGGCATCTGCTCCCACTCCCACGCCACCTGCTACGTCCAGGGCGTGGAAAAGCTCATGGAGCTCGTTCCGCCCAGGCGGGGCATGTATATCCGCTACCTCGTCGCGGAGCTCGAGCGCGTCCACAGCCATCTCCTCTGGCTCGGCGTCGCCGGGCACGAAGCTGGCTTCGACTCCTTCTTCATGTACACCTGGCGCGACCGGGAGATCGTCATGGACCTCCTGGAGATGATCTCGGGCAACCGCGTCCACTACGCCATCAACACCATCGGCGGCGTCCGGCGCGACATCGACGAGGGCCAGAAGGCCAAGATCCTCGAGGGAGTCGCCATTCTGAAGAAGCGGAGCGAATACTATTTTCACATCGGGGCGAGCGAACCGAGCTTCGTCGGCAGGATCGCCGGCGTCGGGATGCTGAGCAAGGAGCAGGCCATCGCCCTTTGCGCCGTCGGTCCGACGGCCCGGGCCTCCGGCTGGGACAGGGACGTCCGCAAGGAGGACCCGTACGCCGTCTACGACGAGCTCGATTTCGAGGTCGCGACGGCCGACTCGTGCGACGTCCTCGGCCGCGTCGTCGTCCGGGTCAAGGAGCTGCTGGAGTCCTACAAGATGATCGAGCAGATGGTCAAGGGCCTGCCCGACGGCGACATCGTCGTCAAGGCCCCGCGCAAGGCCAAGGCCGGGGAGGTCGTCAGCCGCTACGAGGCTCCCCGCGGCGAGAACATCCACTACATCAAAGCCAACGGGACGGACAAGCCCGAGCGGCTCAAGGTCCGCGCCCCCACGCTGGGCAATTACCCGGCCACGTTGGTGATGCTGAACAAGGGCTTCATCGCCGACATCCCCCTGATCTTCGCCGCCATCGACCCCTGCATCTGCTGCGCCGAGCGGGCCGTGACCCTGGTCAGCGCCCGAAGCGGCGAGGAATCGGTTGTCACCATGGGCGACCTCCGCCGGCAGGCGCTCGCCCGGTCCAAGAATGCCCCTGTGAAAGGGAATGCGGTATGGCCGTTCTGAGAACCCTCCTCTACCTCGTTGTCTACCCCGGGATCATCTTCCTGTTCGCCTACTCGACGTTCTGCGAGTGGTTCGACCGCAAGATCTACGCCAGGCTCCAGAACCGGATGGGGCCGACCCATACGGGCCGCTTCGGGCTGCTCCAGCCCATCGCCGATTTCTTCAAGCTCCTGGCCAAGGAGGACGTGGTCCCCGAGGCCGCGGACAAGCGCCTCTTCTCCGTGCTGCCCGCCATCGGCCTGGCCGTCGTCTCGACGGCGGGCCTGCTCCTCCCCGTCTGGAACTTCGACCTGGCCGTGCCCGGCTGGACGTCGTTCCCCGGGGACATCATCGTCATGCTCTACCTCCTCAGCTTGCCGACGCTCGTCCTCTTTCTGGCCGCCTGGTCCTCGACCAACATCTTCTCCACGATCGGCGGGGCCCGCGTCCTGACGATGCTCTTCGGCTACGAGGTGCCGCTCTTCCTGGCCGTCCTGAGCCCGGCCATCCTGGCCGGTTCCTGGCGCCTGGCCGAGATCGCGGCCTTCTATCAGCATAGGCCCCTCCTGCTCCTCGTGAACCTCCTCGGCTTCTTCGTCGCCCTCATCGCCGTGCAGGCCAAGCTCGAGCGGACGCCCTTCGACATCCCCGACGCCGAGACGGAGATCGTCGGCGGCACCTTCACCGAGTACTCGGGGAAGAAGCTGGCCCTCTTCCGCCTGACATTCGACATCGAGCTCGTCGTGGCCAGCGGCCTCCTCGCCGCCGTCTTCCTCGGCGGCTTCCCCGGCGGGGCCGTTCTCGGCTTCATCCAATTCGTCCCCAAGACGCTCTTCGTCGTCTTCCTCCTGTCCCTCATCCGGGCACTGACGGCCCGCATCCGCGTCGACCAGGTCATCTCCTTCGCCTGGAAGGTGCTGACCCCCCTGGCCGTCCTCCAGCTTCTGGCCACGATCCTCCTGAAGGGATTCCTGACATGAGAATAGCCGCCTTCCTGCCCGAGCTCCTTCGCCATCTCTTCAAGAAGCCGGCGACTGTCGACTACCCCTTCAAGAAGCTCGAAGTGCCCAAGGATTTCCGGGGCACGCCCTATCTCCGGCCCGAGCTCTGCATCGTCTGCCGGGCCTGCGAGCGCGATTGCCCGGCCGAGTCCATCGAGATCACCGCTGTCAATGAAGCCGAGAAGCGCTTCCGCATGGTCATCCACAACGACCGCTGCATCCACTGCGCCCAGTGCGTTGACTCCTGCCCGACGACGCCCAAGGCGATGCAGATCGACAGCCTCTACGAGCTTGCCGCGGACGACCGCCACAAGCTGAAAAAGGATTGGGTGTACGTGCGGGCCGTCATGAAGCCCAAGGCGCCGGCGGCCCCCACGGCGTCCTCCGAACCCACGGCCTGACCCCCTAGCGCCGAAACGGAGCCCTCCTCCGTACTGCCTGATGAGGGTTTTCCTTTTGCTTTTCTCTTCTTTCCCGATCTCTCTCGAGGCGGCGATGGGTGTCGCCTCGAAGATCCCCCTAGATCTTCATCGGCATCAGAACGTACAGATTCGTCAGGGCTTCCTCGTTCTCCGGCTTGAGCAGGACGGCGCTGTTCTCGTCCTTGATCTCGAAGACGACCTTCTCGGCCCCGACAACCGTGAGGAAATCCAGGAGATACTGGGCGTTGAACCCGATCTCCAGGTCCTGCCCCTTGTACTCGACGGCCAGGCGGTCGCGGGCCTCGCCGATCTCCGGGTTCGAGGAAAAGAGGCGCATGCGGTTCTTCTCGATCGTGAACTTGATCCCCTTGGACCGCTCGGCCGATAAGAGCGAGACGCGCCGGATGGCGTCGGCCAGCTCGGCCCGGCCGACGACCAACCGCCCCGGGTTGTCCTTGGGGATGACCGCCTGGTAGTTCGGGAACTTGCTCTCGATGATCCGGGAGATGAGCGTCCTCGCGCCGACCTTGAAGAACAGGTTGCTCTCGTCGAGATCGAAGGCGACCGTCTCATCCTCGAACTTCCGGATCTCGTTGAGCGTCTTCTTGGCCACGATGACGCTCATTTCTTTTTCGAGCTTCAGCCCGTCCTGGGTCTTCTTTGTGTACGACAACCGGTGCCCGTCCGTGCTGACGAGTTCGACCTGGCGGTTCTTCAGGCACATCAGGGCGCCGTTCAGGTAATAGCGCTGCTCCTGGGTGATGGCGTAGAATACTCGGTCGATCATATCCTTGAGGTCCTGGAGCGGCAGGGTGATGCCCCGGTCGAACTTGGCGTCCGGCACCTGGGGATAATCCTCCTTGGCCAGGCAGAGGACCTTGAACTCGCTGGCCCCCGCCCGGATCTCCAGCGTCTCGTCCTTGAGCTCGACCTGGACAGCCTCCCCTTCCGGCAGCGATTTTACGATCTCGAAGATCTTCTTCCCGTTGACCGTGATGGCCCCCGTTTTCTCGATATCGGCCCCGATGTGGGTCCGCATACCGACCTCGAGGTCGGTCCCGGTCAGCTCGATCTCGGACGCCGAGACGTTCATGAGCACGTTGGCCAGGATCGGCATCGTGTTCCGCTTCTCCACGATGCCCTGGAGGATCTGGAGTTCGTCGAGAAACGCCTGCTTTGGGACTGAGAATTTCATGGGGTCACCTTTCGCTCCGGGTTCCTTCTTTTCTTTCTTATTATTTAATTCAGAATACCAATGAAATCAAGAAGAGTAATAATAAAGTCCTCTGGAAATGTGCATAACCCTGCGAAGCCGCTGTCATTACTCATTGGATGAGGGCCAGGAGGTTGTTGATCTCTTTGTTGAATTCGGGATCGTCGTTGCGCAGCTTGTCGATCTTGCGGATGCTGTGGATGACCGTCGTGTGATGTTTTCCACCGAATTTCTTGCCGATCTCGGGCAACGAGGAGTTGGTCAACTCCTTCGCTAAGTACATCGCGATCTGGCGGGGGAAGGATATTTTCGGGGAATTGTTCTTCGACTTGAGCTGGGACGGCTTGATCTTGAACTTGTGGCAGATGAGCTTCTGGATCTTTTCCACAGTGACGATCATCGAAGAGGAATCGAGGAGCCCTTTGAGCGCCTCTTTGGTCAGGTCGAGGTCGATCCGCTCGCCCTTGAGGGAGGCGAAGGCGATGACCCGCCGCATGTAGCCCTCGAGCTCGCGGATGTTCGTCTGGACCTTGTCCGCGATATAGAGGGCGACGCTCTCGGGGAAGGTGACCGCCTCGGCTTCGGCCTTCTTCTTGAGGATGGCGATCCGGGTCTCGATGTCCGGGGGCTTGAGGTCGGCGATGAGGCCCCACTCGAAGCGGGAGCGGAAGCGCTCCTCGAGGTGGGGGATCTCTTTCGGAGGACAGTCGCTGGAGATGACGATCTGCTTCTGGCTGTCATAAAGGTGATTGAACGTGTGGAAAAATTCCTCTTTCGTGCGCTCGCGGCCGGCCAGATAGTGGATGTCGTCCATGAGCAGGAGATCGACACTCCTGTATTTCTCGCGGAATTCCAGGACCTTGCCGTACTGGAGATGGGTGACGAGGTCGTTCATGAACTTTTCGGTCGTGACGTAGAGGATCTTGTTGTGCGAGCTTTGCTGGAGGGCGTAATGGCCGATGGCGTTCATGAGGTGGGTCTTGCCGAGCCCGGCGCCGCCGTAGATATAGAGGGGATTGTAGGATTTGGCCGGGTTCTTGGAGACCGCGGACGCGGCGGCGTGGGCGAACTGGTTGCAGCTGCCGACGACGAAGTTCTCGAACGTGTAATTGGGATTGAGGTTGGGATTGACCGCCGGACCCTGCTTCGTCTTCCGGTCGTCCGGGGAGCGGCGCATGAAGGCCGCAGGCGTGTCCTCGTGGATGTAGCGGATATCGAAGGTCTTATCGAAGATATCGCGGCAACATTCGGCGATGACGTTCGAATAATGGAATGACAGCCAGTCCCGGAAGTAGGCGTTGGGGACCTTGACGTACAAGCATTCCTGCTCCTGGCCGATGAAGGTCGTCGGGTCGAACCAGGTTTCGAAGGAGTTGGGGTCGATCTTCGTTTGAACGGCCCGCAGGATTTGAATCCAAGGGTTTTCGTTTTCTTTAGGTTCCATGGGAGCTGTTGTTTTTTCCACAGAATTTTCCACATCTGTGGAAAATCCTCTCCGGGATAGGCTATCGTCCGGGAGAGGCGCGGCAATCATAGCATTCCGGAGGGGCCATTTCAAGCTTTTTTTTGGGGGAAAACCGGTCCCGGAGGCCCCCGAAGCGGGCCGTTGAGGCCGGACCGGAAACGACCCTCCGAAGGCCCGAAAAAGACCCCAAAAGGGGCCGAAAAAGGGGGTCGGCCCGATGTCCGGGAGGGCCCGAAGAGGACGCGGTTTGACGCGCTTAACCTGGATTATTCACGGGCCGAGGCGGCTGCAGATGAACGATGCAGATGCGGCCGGATCGGCTTGCCCGAAGGGTAAAAACGCCGGTCCTGGGTCTCTATGTCTTGTTGAGAAAGCCGGCGTTTTTATGAATAGTCCAGGTTAGAGGCCCGCGCGTCAGCGCCTGAGCAGGGTCCGCTTCTCGATGGTCGGCGTGCCCAAAAGGGCGGGGAAGAGCGCGTCGCGGAAGCTCGCGGAAAGCTCGGAGAAGGCGAATTCGGCGGGCTTTTCGAGATCGATGTAATCGCGGTCTTCGCGGAAGGCCTTGCGGAAGAGAGGCTCGCCGCTTTCCCCGGAGATGACGGCGAGCTCGACCGTGAGCGTCCAGCGGCGCTGCTCGACGAGGCCGCGATGGGATGTGTCGAAAGGACTGTCCACGGGAACGTTCTTGGGCTGCAGGGCCTTGCGGACCTGACTCTCGAGACGGACCGAGCCCGTGAGGAAGACGGCGCGATCGCGGCCGGCGGCCTCCGCGCGCCAGAACGAAGGCGGCGTCGCGGCGCCGTCCTTGAGCGGGGCGAGCGAGACGGTCCCTTTGAACGCGCGGCGGAGCTCGGCCGCGAGATAGGATTGGAGCTCGAGGCCCGGATCGAGATCGGGCGGAGGGGCTTGGTCGAGGAAGTTCGTCACGACGATCTCGGCAAACGAGCCGGCGGGGAACGGCGAAACGCCCGGCAGGCTCACCCGGACGTCGACGGGGCCGATCGAGCGGCAGGAGGCGCCGGCCGCGACCCCCACGGCGAGCGCGGCCAGAATGGCGAAGGCGCGCGTCTTCATGGTCTCTTCCCGCGGCCCGAAGCCAGCCGGGCCATAAAGGCTTCGTAGTTCTCCTTGATAGCCTTATCATCCGGGGCCAGGCGCAGGGCTTCCTCGTATTCCCGGCGGGCCTCCTCCCAAGCGCCCTGCTTTTCATGGGCGACGGCGAGGTTGTTGTGAGCCGCGGCAGAGCCGGGGTCGCGTTCGAGGACCGCCTTCCAATGCCGGGCGGCTTCTTCCCATACGTCCTGACGGGCGGCCGCGACGCCGGCCGTCAGGGCCCCGGTGGCCAGGGGCCGCGCGCAAGCCGCGAAGGCGAGGATAAGGGATAAAACGAGGGGAGGGATGATCTGACGTCTCATGCCGGTCCGGGGCCAGCGTACGTCATCCTCCGGCCGGGCGTCAAGGGCCCGCGAACGGCGGGGGATTGTTGCACCAACGTGATAAGTTCCGGATTGGCCAACGTAAAAACTTCCGCTTTTTTAGGCTAAGTTATGGCCTCCTGAGGAAGGAGGCCAGCCT
>Ga0214473_10000796_pt1 | contig 43080 bp, 51 predicted proteins | sample RVTome_7_FD_203509 | JGI IMG/M metagenome (GOLD analysis project Ga0214473, IMG submission 203509) | Soil microbial communities from uranium-contaminated site in the Upper Colorado River Basin, Wyoming, United States - RVT98D197 | ecosystem: Environmental > Terrestrial > Soil > Contaminated >...
AGGATCGAGGGAAGCTGTCGGCTCATCCAACAACAGGACTTCTGGGTCGGTCAACAGAGTCCGCACCAGAGCAATCCGCTGTTTTTCGCCCAGGGAGAACTCTGCCACGTCCCGATCCCACACTTTGGCGGGATCCAGATTCACCTGCTTCAGCCAGTACCGTGCGGAATCCGACCAATCGGAAGGCAGCTTCCCCATCAACTGGAAAGGAAATTGGAGATTAGTCCCAACGGTTCCGGGAAGGAGTGTAGGTTCCTGGAAGACCATGCCGACTCTGCGCCGCAATTGCCGAGGGGGAATCTGGCGGTACGGGACACCGGAGAGAAGAATCTCTCCCGAGTCCGGCTCGCTTAAGCCGTTCATCAGGCGCAGCGTGGTCGATTTCCCGCTGCCCGACGGCCCGATAATAGCGGTGATCGCGCCTCGAAATACCTCACCGGAAATGCCGTGTATGATCGTGACGGAATTTCCATTACCCTCGGCAGTCAGCACAACATTATTCAAAGAGATGTGGGCAAGGTCACTTGTCATGCTATTTGACCAGGACTGCTTGCTGCACTGAAGACTTGTCGTCTGCGTTCAAGGTTACGAAATAGGTCCCCGATGCCAATCCGGCGGCGTTCCAATTGGTAATGTACTCCCCAGGTGCGGCTGGTGCATCATACAGGACGGTCACCAACCGACCCGTGACGTCGAACACTGACAGCTTCAAGTTACGCACATGAGACGGCAGAGAGAAGCTGATGGTGGTACCGGGATTGAACGGATTCGGATACAGAGGCAGCAGTTTGAAATCCCGCACGACGCCTGTTTCGGGCGCGATTACATCAGAGGAAGGAGCGAAGTCCTCCATCCGCCGAGGAGTGATCTGGTATCCTTCAGTGTATGGAGATGTGAAGTCGTACTGGGTCACGATCCCGACCAGATTGAAAGCCTCGGTGGGTCCCCCCCATTCGTCGATGTTGGTGTCTTTGTCGATGCGCATGGTGCATTGACCGGAGCCATCATCGATTAGAATGTTGGCGTTGTTTCCCGAAGAGGGCCAGGGATCGCCTCCCACTATAGCGCAGTTCTCCAACCTTGCCAGAGTTGCCTCGTAGTCCTCACCATTTGCCGCGATGACTTGAGTTGTGAGCAGGACGGGACTCGGCATGGTGCCTGGACCGTGGTTGGTATAGTCGAAATAGGGATCATCGACCTCCGTCAAGCCATTGTAATTCGTAACAGTTCCGAGGACCGTCACGCAATCGCCTTCGGCGACAGTGGCGGTGAGGTCGAAGTTGTGGACGTTGACGCCGCCGAAATCGTCCTGGATATAGATGTTGGTCCCGGACGTGTCAAAGACGCCGTTGGCGACGATGGCAATCGCGGTAACCTGGACATACTCACCGGCATGCAGCGGAGCGCCATTCGGGTCATCCTGCTGCAGCTCGCCGCAGTCGTACACGGTTGGCTCCGGCGGACCGCCGCCATTGGTAACACCAGGAGTTGTCGCAGCAAGCTCCGCGAAATCGGCCGCATTGTTGTTGGAGTCGATTCCATCCGGCACGCGTCCGATGGAAGTATTCGCCACATCAGGTGCCGGTTCGCCTTCTCCCGCAAAGACGCCGGAAGGTGTGAAGGTGCCGTAACCCACCGCATCTACCGTCGTGCTGCTAAGACGAAGGACGACATTGTCGCCTTCTCCGGTGCCCTGATAATTGGCGTTCTGCCAATCCGCGGCAGCGTCAATCATATCGTAATTTGGTACCGTGTTGTCCTGGGCAACCACGAAATAGCCGTCGGAAGGGATAGTATGACCGGTCAAGCTGATAGTGGCGTATTCGCCCCCACCACTCCCGTTGATGCCGACCAGCACGTAGCCGTTCAGACTCGTGCCGGGCGGACCTTTCAGTTCGGTGAAGCAGCCCACGTCTGTGCTGGGCGAATCGTAGTATATCTCATTGATGACGATCTGCCCCCCGGCAAGTCCGCACATCACGAATCCCAGGACTGAGACGATCAGAGATATGTCTTGTCTGCCAAGCATGGTTTCCTCCGAGTTTTCGATCTTGTATTGAGAATGTGAGAAAAATTAATTATATTGTGTCGTCAACCCTTATCCTGCTGTCAGGCGAGGACGCCTACAGCACGACGATGTTGGGTTACGGGCGTAAGCCCTGACCCAACCTACTCAAAGTTCGAAACGAATTTCAAGTGACAATCAGACTATATTCTCCTATTCTTCTTCTGGCGGCGATGCTCCTGCTCCAGTGCAGCCAAGAGATTACCGCGCCTTCGAATGACGCCCCGTATATCCAAGCATTCCCTGCACTTGTATCGCGAATCGGAGAGGAATTTCCCATCGTATCTCTGGATCAATTCGTGGAAGACGAGAGTCCGGACTCAATGATCTCCTGGAGTCTCACGAACGGACTTCATGTCTCAGGGAACATCGAGAATCGAGTGCTGCATCTGGCGCCGGACGATCCGTCCTGGACAGGCGCCGATGTTATCGCCCTACGAGCTACCGATCCGGAAGGGCTGACATCTCAGGCATCGGTCGTCTGTCATGTCGTCGACCCGTCGCAATGGGAACATCGAAATGCCGACGGGACCATGACGATTGTCTGGCCGTTGGAATATGCCTCGAAAGCCACAGTCAGGTTTGGACTAATCCCGACCCAACTCCATACCGAATCGCGATCGATGCTTCCACCTGATACGCTGTGTCAGGTAAGGCTCCTGGGTATCACGCCCAATCAGATCATCTATTATCAGGCGGTCAATTACGATCTGGCTGGGTCAGAGATTTTTGCCAGTCCCGTCGACAGTTTCGTGACCTTCCAGGTGCAACCGAGCGATGTGTTTCGGGTTACAATGATCGATGTCCGGCAGGGCGACAGCTTCCTGCTGGTGTCGCCATCCGGGATCGTGACGGTCATTGACGGAGGCTACGGAACCTATGAGCCCTCGTTTGGCGGTCCCTGGAGCGGCGACGGATATCCTTTCGCGCTGGAGTATCTGCAAGCAGAGAGTATCGATCATGTCGATCACATGGTGGAAACGCACCATGACATGGATCATTGGGGAGGTCTTCGGGATATCCAGAACGCGATGCCGGTGTATCACTATTATTCACCCGACGAGCCGGATTCCATCGTGATTGGTCAGTCATGGGATCTTGGCGACACGCTGCTCGTTGCTCACGTGCTAAGTCTGGACTATCCTCCCGATGTTCCTCATGAGGGCGATAATAATCGATCCATCGTGCTGCGATTCCAGATTGGCGACGTCTCCTTCCTATTCACGGGCGATTCCGAACGCGAAGTAGAGCTATGGGAAGCCGCAACCTATGGAGCTGACCTTCAATCCGCCATCCTCAAAGTGGCGCATCACGGGTCAGCTTCCTCTTCCGATCCGGCATTTCTGGCACTGGTCCAGCCGCAGATCGCTCTGATTTCATGCGGAGCAGGCAATCCCTACGGACACCCGCATGAGGAGACAATGGAATCGTTGGATGCCGTCCATGCCGAGATCTATCGAACCGATCTCGAAGGGGACGTCACATTTCGAACTGACGGACGCGCCACTCTGGAAATCGCGCGCTGATCTGCCATGCTGTCTCCCGTGACCAACCTCAAGGCAGAAACAGCAAGCGTGACTGTTGGGTGGGGACACCCGACAGCACACGACCCCCCGACCACTCCTGAGCCTGTATTTCTGCCCTATGCTCCCTCCTTCTTGACTTCGCTCCAACGACCGTCCAATCGTGGATTCAAAGGCGAGTACTTTGCGACGTAGTTTTCGACCGAGCTCCTCATCAACACGCCGGTGTAATTAGTGCTGGATTCCGGCACGGTTGTCAGAAGCTGCATTCCGGAATTCCCTTGCAAGAGGTAGTCGGTGGTCACTACGTTGTACACACGATCGGGATCGACGGGCGCACTTCCGATTTCGAACGACTCTATCCGCTTCCCTTGCGGCGCTCCGGGATTCACCACCACCCTTCCTCCGGAAATGTACAGACCGCTCTCGGATCGCTGCAGCCTGCTCTCCAGCAGCTCTATCAGGAATCGTCCGGTCAGATTGACAGTGACCAGTTGATTGTCGAACGGAATCACGTTGAAGACATCGCGCGGGGTGATAGGTCCTGCGGCGATTTCCGCTCGAACGCCGCCCATGTTGGTCAACGCGAAATCGCCACCCAGCTCGTCCCGCATGGCGTCAGCCACCAGGTTGCCCATCAGGGACTCCAGTGCTCCGGATCGAGTCAATGTCACCACTGCCGATCCGATGGATTGATCCATACCGGCTTCGACTTGCTGCACGATGCTGTCGATGACGGCGCCTTCCGATTCCTCCCGCGGGAATTCTTCCTCGAACAGCGTCAGAATTTCGCTCTCCCCGCCATAGGTTCGGTATCCGCTCAAGGTGTGGGTGGCGTCGTCGATTTCCAGCGTCACGATGCCGATGCCCGAGCCCCGACCCCAGGTTTGGAAGCAAAGTGCATGGGTAACAGGGTCTTCCCAGGGCGTTTCGTAGCCTACATGGATGTGACCGCAGAACAAGACGTCCACCCCCGGGACACGATGAGCCAGTTCCATGGCATTCACGGCATAGCCGTTGCCGAATCCAGCTTTTTCTCGCTCCTGGAGGTTTTTCCAGCCTTCATCACGATCATAGGGCAATCCGGTGTGGATGAGCGCGAGGACGAGTTCCGCCCCCTGGCTTCGCACATACTGAGTCCAGTGCGTCAAAGCCGGAACCTCCGGTGCGAATTCCAAGCCTGCCACATTCTTGGGAAACGCCATTTGCGGCGTGGAGTGGATCACGACTCCGATCACGGCGACCTTTACCCCAGCGACATTCTTCACTATATATGGCTGGACGAAATCTGCGATATCGCCGGTCCTGGAATCGAGCAGGTTGCAAGCCAGAAACGGAAAATTGCTGCGTTTGATGAGCGCGAACAGAGCGTCTTTGCCCAGGTCGAATTCGTGATTTCCTATCGTGCCTGCATCATATTCCATGCGATTCATGTAGTCAATGACGGCTTGCCCCTGAGTCTTGGTGCCGATGGGAGTGCCCTGGAAAAAGTCCCCCGCGTCAAGGAGCAGGAATCCGCTGTGATTTTCAGCCGCTTGCTGGCGGAAGTAGTCAATGATGACCTTGGCGGAGGCGCCCCCACCTAACGGAGGGGGAAAGTCGGGATTCATGTACACTGCGGCAGTATAGTCAATCCCGCCGTGCATGTCGTTGGTGTGACAGACGGTGATCTCGACCGCCATTGCCGAATTCCCGAGACCGAGGACCAAGAGCGCCAAGAACGCTCTGACGGTCTGGGAGAATAGCCGCTTATTCTGGAATGCAGAACGACGAGATGGCAAGTCAAAAGCCCTTTCTTTGATGCCTTTGGCAGCTCAGAATGTATACGTGACTGACAATATTCCGTTCATGATCCATTCTTCGACCTGATCCGGGTCAACTCGGTCCACTCCGCCATACAGGTGATCCGGGAATGGGTCAACTAACCGATACTTCCGGCGCCCGAACTCGGTGCCAACATCCAGTCGAAACGCGCCTGCCTGGAAACCGGTTCCCAGCGAGATCATGGTCAATGCCAATTCCCGATCCAGATTGGAAGGGATGTAGGCGCATCCGAATCGCACCGGCACATTCTCGAATACTCTTTGCTCCACCCCGGCACGGATTTCCAGCACATCATCGAAATTCGCCGACTCACCATTGATCTCCGCCGCAGACCAGTCGGTCCAATTCACATCCAGCATCAGAGTCGGTCGATGCAGGCTCATCGGTTTGTACTGGATACCTCCGCCGATTGAAAGCGGATACTTGTGCGACACGGAGGACATGTCAGGGTATAGCTGTTGCCCATTGACCGTTTGCGAGGCTGCCAATTCCCATTTGCCCACAGGAATCTCCGACCGGAATCCCACCGTCACTCGCGGGGAAAGACGATAGGCAGCGCCAAGCGTCAGTATCCAGGTCATCCCTTCCGTTTCGAAATCATCGCGCACGGAATTGTCGGCAGAATCAGGATTGGCGTAGTCCACGCTCCACGTGCTTCCGAGGTGATTGAGTATTGCTCCTGCACTCACTCCCAAAGCAAGGTTCGTGACTGGTTCGACCCCTGCCCCTAACAGGACGGCGCGGACTTCTCCGTCCATGTCAATCCGATTCCATCCCAGCACGCGGTCCACCACACCACCGGATGCATAGCGATCTCGGACTTCTTCCTGGTAACGATAGTCGTGTGAGTAGTAAGGGAATGTCCCGACTGCAAGCGCCACCGCGGGGATCGCATTCTGAGGGAGTGTGAAGCGCACGCCGCCGTCAACTTCCGAAAACAGGTGGTCATTCATGGCATACTCATTGTACACCAAGACGGCGTTGAAGCTGTCATACACCGGATAGCTGCGGGATTCCTGCTGCCGGGAAATCTTTCCCGACAGGATGACGTCGGCGGGACCGTTGCCCCAAGCCAGCAGTGCAGGATTGACCGCCAGCGCATCAGGCGTGGTTTGAGATGCGATACCGACTCCGCCAAGAGCCAACGACCGAGCAGAGTGCGCGACAATGGGCGTTCCGAAGCCAGTCTGAAGGCTGGTCAGACCTGCATAGGTCTGAGCGAATCCCATCCCGGCTGAAGACGCAAGAACGACTGCGATCAGAAGCTTACCAGGACAATTACGCAATGTATCGATCCTCCAACATTGTGCTCAAGGATTTGTAGGATACCACGGTATCATTCTATAAGTTAGCAAATCACGAGCTTGGAAGCAAGCGAAATTTGACGATACCTCAGAAGGTAACTATTTCGGAGATGCGCTCAAACGATGATCCGTTTCCGTTCGCGACTTTCTGAGAGGATTTCGACCTTCTGCTTCTCGTAACCCGGACGATCCATCAACGCATACGTCAATTGTTTTCCAAGTTCCACGCCCGGCTGACTCAGCGGATCGACATTCAGCAGACCGCCTGCCAGCACTGCCGCCGTTTCCCACATCAGGAAGAATTGACCGAGGGCAAACGCCGATGTGTTCGGAAAGATGATCGACGCGTTGGGACGTTTCGCTCTGGTCAGAGCCAATTCGGTGGCTTTCTTCTCCGCCATAATCAGTTGTTTCAATGACTTACCCGCAAGGTAGTCAAACGCCGGTGATTCGGGGACATCCTCTGGCAGCTTCGCCTCATGCGTCCACGATGATTCAAGAAACAGGAATACTTTGTCTGCTGGACCCTCCATGTAGAGTTGCACCTGAGAATGCTGGTCCGTGGTTCCAATGGCTGTGATAGGGGTTTGACCGACATGGGCAGTTTTTCCGTCGGTTGTGGTGGCTTTCCCAAGAGACTCCGCCCAGAGCTGGCGGAACCAATCTACAGCGGAATACAAGCCATCAGAATATGGCATCATCACCACCATATTCTTGCCCTTTTTCCGATCAAGCCAGGTCAGGAATCCGGCCAAGGCAGCGGCAGGATTTTCCAACGGATCGGGCGATGCCAATCGGGCATCCATCGCACGAGCGCCGGCGCACAACTCCCCGATATCTATTCCGACCATCACGGCAGGAAAAAGACCGACCGGAGTCAGCACGCTGAATCTGCCGCCCACGCCGGAAGGAATCGGAAGGATGGGAATTTGCCGCTCCAATGCCAGCCTGCGAAATTCGCCAGCTTTGGGATCGGTTATCACAACGAGGTGTTCCGTCCACTGCTCTGCGACTCGATCTCTTAATATCCCCATCACGAACAGCAATCCAGCTGCGGTTTCTGCGGTAGAACCGGACTTGCTGATCGCCACAATGAGGCTGTCCTCGATGTCAACGACGTCCAGAAGCCCTTCAAACGTCCGAGGATCCACATTGTCCATCACAAAGACCCGAGGGTAGCTATTGCGCTGATCCGAAGTCAGAAGGTCGTAGTACGGATGACAGAGCGCCTTGAAGCAGGCGCTGAATCCCAGCGTTGACCCGCCGATTCCCAGGATGATCAGGTTTTCGAATTGCCCCTGGAACTCTGAGGCGGCATCCATGACGCCGGAAATCAGATCATCATCGTAGGGGACTTCGAGGTAGGGATATTTCCCGGATTTCCGAGCTGTCGAAAACTCGGAATATGCGGTAAGGAGTTCCTTCCGAATCGCTTCCAGATCCTTCGGAGTAATCCCGTTTTCCTCGCCGACGATCTCGGAGAAAAGGTGGGTAATATCGAGTGTGATTGGTTCGATTTGGCTCATCGGTCTCCTCGCGAATTTTTGCCCACTTGTGCAGTTACAATATCCCCGACAGTCACACCGAGCACTTGTACCGCGGAATCGCCGTTGATCGCGATTTCCAGCCAGCCGGAACTGCCCACTAACACAATCGGTTCGCCAGGTTTGCCTTCCTGGAAGGTCAATCCTCGCTGTTCGATTCGCCGATCACCAATCGACAGAGAATCGCTGGTCATGCCGGGAATATTGGTAATAAGATTCCCGAAATGATCGACGTGGATGATGCGCCCCTGGACCATGTTGCCTGTCTGTTTGGCTGGAGGAAATGGCGCAGGCTCCCAGGTATTGACAATCGGACCGACTTTGTGGAACGGAACCCCTGCGGATAGATGAGCGGCAGTCGGCGCCATGATGTCGCGCCCGTGGAAAGTCGAGGACGGATTTTTCAACCACAGGTCAGCGTTTTCCAAATAGCGGACTTCCGCGTCGGGTTGGCGCTCCAGGATATATCCCAGCAGACCGTTGTCGGGTGCGATGTACATTTGGTCCTTTGTCTTAACCGCCAGAATCATGCGCGGCGTTCCGACTCCGGGATCGACTACCGCCACATGGATGCTCCCCGATCGAAAATAGGGAGTCACGGTTGCAAGCAGATAAGCGCCGTGGGCAATATCGCCAGGCGAAATCCCATGGCACAGATCCACGATTCTAACTTCCGGATTGATCGAGAGAATGACTCCGTGCATTGCCGCCGGAAATCCATCCCGGATACCGAAATCAGTGGTCAGAGTGATTATGGTGGTCGGGTCTTTCATAGCTTTCTCCATGATAGAAAACATAACGACAAAATCGCAGAAAATCAAGGGAAAAAGCGGAGAATGAAAGCGCATTCCAAGAATTTTTTCCTTGCTTTTGGGGGATAATTAAACTATATTAGTTGTTCAGCTTTTTTGCGGTGGAAGGCTTGTGGAGACTATCAGAGATCGGTGGCAGAGGGTTCAGGAACGCGTGGGTAGCGCTGCCATCCGTGCCGGCAGGCAGCCCGACGATGTCGAGATCGTCGCAGTCTCTAAGACCGTGCCTCTGGATCGGATTCTGGAGGCTCGAGACGGCGGAATCACCCGATTTGGCGAAAACCGCATCCAGGAGGCGATCCAGAAATTCGGGCAGCATCGGGAGAATTTGCCGGGTTCAGCAGTAGAACTGCATCTAGTGGGGCATTTGCAGACCAACAAAGTCCGGAAAGCCTTTGATCTCTTTGATATGATTCATTCGGTGGACAGCCTGCACCTGGCGGAAGCCTTGTCCAGGGTCGCTGGGGAGTCCGGTCGCACGATTCCCATTCTCTTCGAGGTCAACACCTCCGGCGAGGCATCGAAGTTCGGGATCGCACCGGATCAAGTGATCGAATTGGCTCGACAGGCGGCGCCATTGCCACATATTGAAATTCGGGGTTTGATGACCGTGGGGGCATGGCTGCCCGATCCGGAAGCTGTTCGACCTTGTTTTCGATTACTGCGGGAACTTCGAGATCGGATCCAAGCAGAGCGCATTCCCGACATAGGAATGGACGAATTATCAATGGGAATGACCAACGATTTCGAAGTCGCGATTGAAGAGGGCGCCACGATAGTGCGGATTGGCACCGCGATCTTCGGACCGAGGGCGGATTAAGATCGAGCAATATCTGCAGTCAGGACAACCGATGTTCATACTCGGCAATCTGTTCGTCGCACTGGGGAAGCTCCTGAGCTTTGCATTCGATGCCATGATCATCCTGATCTTCATTCGTGCGATCTTGTCCTGGTTTTCGGTATCCCCGTATTCGCCGGGAGTCCGATTTCTGATCGCGGTCACCAATCCAATCTTAGAACCCGTCCGCCGGATCCTGCCGAGGATGACGATTGATATTTCACCGCTGATTGCCGCGGTGGTGCTGTGGTTCGCCGATATGTTCGTTGCGAAGTCGCTGGTTGACCTTGGTCGCAAATTAGCTATGGGGTAATACGCCATGCCAATGACTGCTCTTGATATTTCGAAGCAGGATTTTTCAACCTCGCTTCGGGGTTACAACCGCGAAGAAGTGCGAGCTTTCCTGGATCTGGTCGCCAAGGAATTCGAGACTCAGCAGCAATCGGAAAGCCGGCTGTCGGAAAAGGTTTCGCTGCTGGAGGGCAAGTTGCAGGAATTCCAGAATATCGAGCAGACCTTGCGGGACGCTTTAGTGACCGCCCAGGAAGCGGCGAAACAATCTCAGAAGGGCTCGGAACGGGAACGGGAGTTGATTCTGAAGTCCGCCAAGATTGAGGCTGATAGTATTCGGAAAGGCGCTCAGGACGAATGGTCACGGCTCCAGAACGAATTGCATCAGTTGCAGGCTCAGAAGAAGTCTTTTGTCACCCGGCTGAAGTATATCCTCCAATCCCAGCAAGAGCTTATGGAACTATTGGAATCCGAAGAACCGGGCTCGAAGGAAGCTGTGCCGAAAACCAAAGGCGGTAAGGGAGAGGTATCGTGACGATTCGGGAACAAATCGACGAAACGGCAGATTTCATTTCCAAACAGGTGACATTTTCCGGCAATGTCGGGATCATTCTCGGCACCGGTTTGGGGGGCCTGGCAGAGGATATCGACTCCGACGCGGTCATTCCTTACGATAAGATTCCACATTTCCCGTTGTCCACGGTGGAATTCCATGCCGGAAAGCTGATTTTCGGCAAGTTGGCGGGGAAGGCGGTCATGGCGATGCAGGGGCGTTTCCACCGCTACGAGGGATATGACTTCAAGCAGATTACCTTCCCGGTGCGCGTGATGAAGGCGATGGGGGTCAAGATACTGCTGGTTTCCAATGCCAGTGGGGCATTGAATCCGTTGTATCGAGCCGGGGATTTGATGATCATGGACGACCACATCAATCTTCTGGGCGGGAATCCCTTGATCGGGGAAAATGATGATTCCTTGGGACCCCGGTTTCCAGATATGTCCGAGCCTTACAGCCGCCGATTGATGGCTCTGGCGGAGGAAGTGGCATTAGAAAAGAGGATCAAAGTGCATCGGGGGGTGTACGCTGCGGTGCCGGGTCCCAATCTGGAAACCAGGGCGGAATATCGTTATCTGCGGATAATCGGGGCGGACGTGGTCGGTATGTCCACCATACCGGAAGACATTGTGGCGATTCACAGCGGGATGGAAGTGCTGGGAATTTCGGTCATCACCGACGAAGGATTCCCGGATTGTCTCGAACCGGCTGATATTCAGAGAATCATCAAAACCGCCAATGAGGCGGAACCAAAATTGACAGCAATAATGTCTGGCGTGATTGCCAGACTTTGACAATGAACTCACTACGAAAGAGGATTGATGGAAGACTTGGAATGATTTTGACGCAAGTGAGGAGATAATCTGTGTGTGCTGTCGTCAATAAGGGGATGGAATATGAAAATAAGATACGCAACATATTGATCAGCAAGGGCTTGTTGCCTGGAGACTTAGAAGGGAACGATGTTGGTTTCAAACATCAAGGAAGAGATTATTTTGTGGAAGTCAAGAATACTAGCGCTCCTGACTTTGGACAAAAAAGAGTCCGCTGGACACAAGGAAGGGGATGGTATTGGGCAAAAGAGGATGCCGTAACAGAACTATATGATAAATATGATATTCTGGATGAAATCAATCCTAAATTCATTCCCCGCAGACACTCGAAACCACAGGGCAGGATCGCCTATAAGGACAAAATATATAATCAAAAGAGATTCGAAAAAGGTGGGATAACTTTCCAAGATTCACGCATCTTGTATGATTATTATGCTCGAAAGAATTGCCATTATATTCAGATTGAGAATTTGGGCTTTTATCATCTTGGAACCGACCCTGCAAACCTGGGAGTCCCACAATTCGGGCCAGTACTGAAACTGCGGTTCAGAGCAAAGACCCATTATTCACATCCCACCTACGCCTATTCATTCTTCGTTGTCATTCAGACCAAGGGAAAAGTGGAAAAATCAAGTTTTGACTTAGAGGACAAGGTCGGAGCATTCCCCAACATAGCTCCATAATGCACAGGGTGCGATAGAACATGGAAACCAGTATCTTAGAAGCGGATTGCAGAGCGTACTTGAGGAAATCAGGTGCGGATTGCTTCGACTTGACGTTTCTGGACCCTCCATTCAACCAAGACAAGGATTACCGTAATCATAATGATAACATGGATCCCTCCCAGTACTGGAAATGGATGGCAGAAATCTGTGGCACTATTCGTGAAAGAACGAATGCGGGTGGGGCGATCTATTTCATGCAAAGGGAGAAGAACACCAAGAATGTCCTGGAAGTACTCGAATCAACCGGATGGACTTTTCAGAATCTGATCATCTGGAAGAAAAAAACTTCAGCGGTCCCAGGATCTGAACGGTATGGCAAGCATTATCAGATAATTGCATACTTCACCAAAGGAAAAAACCCGCGAGTGTTCAACAAGCTGCGGATAGATCCACCCTTGTTGGTGACTGAGAAAAATCACCGTGCCAATGGAGTGTATGTCACTGACGTGTGGGATGACATTCGAGAACTGACATCCGGCTACTTTGCTGGGGACGAACCTTTCCGAGACAAAAATGGAGAGCGAATGCACAAACAACAGTCCCCAATCAAGCTACTGGCTCGAATCATCCTCACCTCCTCAAGAATGGGAGATACTATCTTCGACCCTTTTGCCGGCACCGGCACTACACTGGTGGTGGCAAAGCAATTGAGGCGCAATTCGCTGGGAATCGAAATCGATCCCAGCAACGTTGAACTCATACGAGATAGAATCTCGAGAATCCGGAAATCAGACCAGATCACTGCCTTTAGAAAAGACTATTCCCACACCGAGAATTTGGATGAGATCTGGCCGGTCAGCGAGATACAGAGACCATTAGAACTGACCCATATACATAACTAATCATGTACAAATCACTGGACAGCAAGCCAAATTTCATCGAGCTGGAACACCGGATTCTGAAGTACTGGGAAGAGACCGGCGCGTTCGAAAAGCTGCGGGAGCAGATTCGAGGCAATCCGCACTGGTCGTTCCTGGATGGTCCGATTACTGCGAATAATCCCATGGGCGTGCATCACGCCTGGGGGCGGACCTACAAGGACATTTTCCAGCGGTACAAAGCGATGGACGGCTTCGACCAGCGGTTCCAGAACGGGTTCGATTGCCAGGGATTGTGGATTGAAGTCGAGGTCGAAAAGGAACTGGGATTCAAATCCAAATTCGAAATCGAGACCTACGGCGTGGCTCGGTTTGTGGAGAAGTGTAAGGACCGGGTGCGGCAATTTGCCAGGACTATTACCGAGCAATCCATCCGCCTGGGGCAATGGATGGACTGGGAGAATTCCTATTATACCTTCAGCGACACCAATAATTACACTATCTGGCTATTCTTGAAACGCTGCCACGAACGAGGGTGGATCTACAAGGGTGCGGACGTTATGCCCTGGTGCCCAAGGTGCGCGACCGGAATTTCGCAACATGAGATCGTGACGGAAGGATATAAGGAACTGACGCATCCCGGCGTAACCCTGTTGTTTCCGTTAGTGGATCGACCCGGAGAATTTCTGCTGGTATGGACGACCACTCCATGGACATTGACATCTAATGTGGGAGCGGCAGTCGGTCCGGAATTGACTTACGTTAAGGTCAAGCATCAGGACAAGATTCTATATCTGTCGAAGGGGACGTTGCCGATTCTCGTGGGGGAATACGATGTATTAGAAGAGCTACCCGGCAAGAACCTGGTGGGTTGGAAGTACAAAGGTCCGTTTGACGAACTGCCGGCACAGCAGAAACCTGGGGGACATACGTCAATCAAAGGATTAGCGGAACGACTGCATGCAGCGTCGGTTGACGCGCATCGGGTTATCGCCTGGGATCAGGTCGGCGAGGAAGAAGGTACCGGAATCGTACATATCGCTCCGGGATGCGGAGCGGAAGACTTTGTTCTGGGCAAGGAACATGGGTTGCCTGCCATCGCCCCTCTGGATGAGATGGGATATTTCGAACAGGAATTCGACTGGCTGACCGGCAAGTATGTGGGCGACGTGGCACAGCCCATTTTCGACGACCTGCGGAAAAAGGGTATCTTATATAAGGTCGAAGACTTCACTCACCGGTATCCGGTGTGCTGGCGGTGCAGTTCCGAATTGGTATTTCGGTTGGTGGACGAATGGTTCATCAAGATGGATGATCTCCGTCATCAGATCATGGACGTGGCTACGAAGATCCACTGGATTCCGGAGTATGGGCTGGAGTTGGAATTGGACTGGCTCCGGAATATGCGGGATTGGATGATCTCCAAGAAACGGTATTACGGTCTGGCGCTTCCCATCTACCAATGCCAATCCTGCGGGCATTTCGACGTCATTGGCGGCAAAGAGGAATTGCAGGAACGCGCAGTGGATGGCTGGGACAAGTTCGAGGGGCATAGCCCCCACCGACCGTGGGTGGACGAAGTCAAGATCGCCTGCTCGAAGTGCGGCAAGACGGTCTCGCGAATCCCTGATGTGGGCAATCCCTGGCTGGACGCTGGAATCGTTCCTTATTCCACCATGGGTTACGCTGAGGACAGGAAACACTGGGAGAAGTGGTTCCCGGCGGATTTCATTACCGAATGTTTTCCGGGGCAGTTCCGTAACTGGTTCTATTCGCTGCTGGCTATGTCCACGGTGATGGAGAATCGGGAGCCGTTCAAGTTACTGCTGGGGCATGCATTGGTCAAAGACGAGCATGGCAACGACATGCACAAGAGCGCCGGCAATGCCATCTGGTTCGACGAAGCGGCAGAGCAGATGGGCGCCGATGTGATGCGGTGGATTTTCGCCGAGCACAATCCGTTGACCAATTTGAATTTCGGATTCGACCTGGGGAAAGAGGTCACCCGAAAGCTACTCACCCTGTGGAACACGGTCAGCTTTTTTACTACTTACGCCGAATTGGACGGTTGGAGACCGGGTGACAATCCTGGCGAACGGAACTTGATGGATCGATGGGTACTGTCAAGGCTGCAGACCACGATCGAGAAATGCCGGCAGGCGTTGGATGCCTATGATGCCGCCGGCGCGGTTCGAGAGTTGGAGACGACCATTGACCAAGTTTCCACCTGGTACGTACGCCGATCCCGGCGTCGGTTCTGGAAGAGCTCGAACGACAGCGACAAGGCGGCGGCATACCATACTCTTTACACGGTACTGACCACCATCGTCCGTTTGCTGGCACCGATACTTCCATTCCTGACAGAGGAGCTGCACGGTGCGTTAGTGAGAGGCGTTAGTCCCGATGCGCCTGTCAGTGTGCATCTGGAGAGCTATCCGACCGTGGACGGCTCTTTGAAGGACAGCGCACTGGAATCGGCGATGGAAGATGTCATGTCGCTGGTGTCCATCGCACGAGCAGTTCGCAGCGAAGTAGGGATTAAGGTCAGGCAGCCTCTGTCCGATATGATGGTGGTGGTCAACCCGGAGCAGCGTCGCCACGCTCTTGAGCCCCTGGTGGAACAGATTGCCCAGGAAGTCAATGTCAAAGACGTCCGTTTCATTGACAACGCCGCACCGTTCCTGACGTATAAGGCGAAACCGAACCTCAAGGTATTGGGACCCCGATTGGGCGCCGGATTGAAGCAGATGACCGCAGCAATTTCAGCATTGGAATCCGACGTCGTCAAGTCGGCGGCGGAAGGACAATCCATCGAGGTCGACGGAGAAGCGCTCACGGCGGAAGATTTGTTGATTACTCAGGAACCTCTGGAAGGTTGGGCGGTTAAGGAAGAGGGCGGAATCACGGTAGCATTGAATACTCAAGTCACGGATGCACTGCGCTACGAAGGCGATGCCAGGGAGTTCGTCCACAGCATTCAGAATCTCCGGAAAGAGATGGGATTCGACATCAGCGACCGAATTCATGTTTCCGTCGGTCCGTCCAAAGCGCTCCGCACTTCGTTGGAAGCGCACAGGGAATTCATTTGCCGCGAAACCCTGGCAACGGTATTCGAAATCGGGCAAGACCTCGCGAATTCGACTGCCATCACGGTCAACGGCGAACCGGCGCATATCGTTATCACGAAGGATGAGAGGGGGAAGAAATAGATTGTTCGATGCCAGCAGCAATTGAAGGGCTGCACGCATGCGCTGGTTGCGCAAGCCACCCCAGCAGAAAGGCTGATCATGAGTGAAGATAAGACCAAACGTGTCGAACTGTACGATCCAGCTGACAAGGAACACTACCGCCAGATCATCGAGGACAAGAAGCGGGATTTGCTGAAGGAACTGGGCTATCTCAAGGAATCTTCGCTGGAAACCACTCTGGATGAGTACTCTGGCGACTACTCGACCTATTCCTTTCACATGGCGGATCAGGGGACGGATGCTCAGGAGCGCGAGAAGGCGTTCATGTTTGCCCACCGGGAAGGGCGGTTCTTGAACCATTTGAATCGAGCGCTGGATCGGATCAAAGACGGCACCTACGGCTATTGCCAGAAGTGCCGCAAGCCGATTCCCAAGAAAAGGTTGGAAGCCGTGCCTCACGCCACCCTTTGTATCGATTGCAAATCCCGCGAAGAGGAACCCTAAGCCATGAGATCCTATACGCCGGCGCTCTTGGTCATCCTGACTGATCGCATCTCCAAGTGGCTGGTGACGCAGAATATGTCGCTTGGAGAGTCTATTTCGCTCATGGGAAACAACCTGGTGAGGCTCACCTACGTTCAGAACCCTGGAATCGCGTTTGGAATTCGGCTGATCCCTCCAGGATTCCTTGCGGTTTTCTCCGCGGTGACCAGCATTGTGCTCATCGCATACATCTATCATTTGCGCCACGACAAGACGCTGATCAAGATTCCCTTGAGCCTGATCCTGGGCGGAGCATTGGGAAATTTGATCGATCGGATTCTCTATGGGCAGGTCATAGATTTCATCGACGTCGATTTTCCAGACTTCATCACGACACGATGGCCCGTGTTTAACGTGGCAGATAGTTCCGTAACGGTGGGAATGGTTTTTCTGGCATTCTTTCTGGTTTTCCTATCAAACCGAGATGCTGCAACTCCCGCGTCTCCACCCGCACTGTGATCCCTCCGACTTTCAATCTTCTGGCTATCGTTAGTGGATACCGAACACCGAACTCGACACATCACGGTTCCCGAACATCACGGACGGGAACGTATCGACCGTTTCCTGGCTCGCCAGGTGGGTGATCTGAGCCGGAGCAAGATCCAGGCATTGATCCAGGATTCGAAGATCACGGTCAACGAGAAGCCGGTGCGGTCGAGCACACTCTTGAATCCGGGCGACAGCATCATCATCGAATACCCAACGCCGCCTCCTGTTAGAGCGCTGCCGGAGCCTATTCCCCTCGATATTATCTACGAGGACAAGTATCTGATAGCACTGGCGAAGCCTCCGGGTATGGTTGTCCATCCGGCGCATGGGAATCGGAGTGGGACTTTAGTCAATGCTCTACTACATCATTCGGATTCGCTGTCAACGGTCGGCGGGGCATTTCGCCCCGGAATTGTGCATCGTTTGGACAAGGAGACTTCGGGATTCATGATCGTGGCGAAGTCGGACGAAGTACATCATGCATTAGCCAACCAATTTTCGAAGCGGCTGGTCTCCAAAGAATACCATGCGGTGGTCTGGGGGGATTTTCCCAAATCCACCGGGGTTATCGAAGCGCCGCTGGGGCGGCATCCCCGGGATCGCAAGAGCTTTGCCGTAGTGGAATCGGGGAAACAGTCACAGACGGAATATCTGGTGCTGGAATCGTTCGATTTCCTCTCGTTGGTTTCGCTGCGGCCTCGGACTGGTCGCACCCACCAGTTGCGAGTCCACATGGCGCACGTCGGGCATCCCATCTTCGGAGATGCCGTCTATGGAGGGCGGAATCGGAGGCTGGGGAGGCTGGATCCAATACAGAGAAGGCTGGCAGCAAGGTATCTGGACATGATGCCCAGAGTAGCGCTTCATTCGCGTGCGCTGCAATTCCACCATCCGGTCACCAAGGAACTCATGGAAATTGTATGTCCGTGGGCGGATGATCTGCGTAAGTTCGTGGAAACACTGCGTCAGGGAAGAAACGTCGATTGAGAAAAACATTGACTTTTGTGGATTTTGGTTGTATATTATTTGTTTGAATTTTCGGCTTGCCCCGGACGCCGGAAACTTGACGTGTGACATTGTTTTAGCGGATTCGATTCCATGAAAAAGCGTAATCCACTGTTCCGAATTATCCTCATTGTCGTCCTGATGGTCGCAGCCGTATATTATCTGTACCCTACCATTCGGTTGGAGCAGTTACGGAAGGTCGAACGAGTGAAATTTGCGACGTTAGCATCCCTGTCAGGACTTCCCGTGCAGAAGGTCTCTCGTGATGTCTACGGGGATCTGGACCTCCGTGATTCCATACCGGGATGGGACGCATTGGACGAAATGACCCGGAGGCAAATCACTCAGGACTTGCAGGATTTGAAAGGACCCTTCCGGGAGAAGTTGCAAGGATACCGATCCAAAGCCATTCGCCGGGGTCTTGATCTTCAGGGCGGCATGCGGATGGTGCTGGAAGTGGATCTGGTCAAGCTGTTGGATAATCTGGCGCAGCGGAAGGATGAGCGCTTCGACAACATGCTGGAGCAGATCAAGCTCCGGACCAGCGATCCGGAAGTCGAATTCTTCGATGTGGTGAAGCAGGTGTTCGGCGAAGCCAATATCCCGTTAAACCACTACTTCCTGACGTCCCGGTCCACCGACAGCGAAATCCTGAAGTACATCAACCAGGAGGCGTCCGATGCCGTTGACCGCAGCCTGGAGATCCTTCGGAACCGGATCGACCAATTTGGTGTATCGGAGCCGAACATCGTCAAACAAGGCAGCCGGCGAATCGTCATCGAACTTCCCGGGGTGCAAGATCCTGAACGTGCCAGGCAGCTTATCGGGAAAACCGCGCTGCTGGAATTCAAGTTGCTGGCTGATCCGGAAGTGTACACCACGTTGATCGACCGTATCGACCGATTCCTGCGGAAGGAGAAAGGACTGGAAACCGAGTCAGACTCGCTGGCAGAGACTCAGGAAGCAGCCACCGACACGGCTGCGGTTCGCACTGATACCACGCAGCATGTGTCCCAGGACACGGTGGTCAATGTGAAAGACTTGTTCGGTGGCGAGACCGAGATGCCGGAGACCACCGGAGTTTCTATCGATGCCAACCTGTTGAAAGAGGCGCCGTTCAAAGCCTTGCTGCGGGACATCGGACAGGATATTGTGGCGGTGCCCACCGCTAATTATTCCGCAGTCAACAATATCATTCACCGCAAGGAAGTCCAGGAACTGATCCCGAAGAACGTGGAATTCCTGTGGTCGAATGTGCCGCAACCGGGTCCGGCTGGCGAAATGTACTGGATTCTATACCTTGTCAAGAGTGAGCCGGAACTGACCGGTTCTGCCGTCAGGGACGCCAAAGTGGATATCGGCTCCGGATACAATCCGGGGACTTCTGGCAAGCCGTACGTCGCCTTGTCGTTGAACCGTGACGGAGCCAGGGTGTTCTCCGAGGTGACCGGCGCCAATGTGGGCAAGCAATTGTCGATCGTGCTTGACAGCAAGGTTCGCAGCGCTCCTGTTATCAAGACCAAGATTCCCAGCGGGAACGCGGAAATCACCGGCAACTTCACCATGGACGAGGCAAAAGACTTGGCGATTGTGCTGCGGGCGGGCGCATTGCCGGCTCCAGTCGAGGAAATCGAGGAACGGACGGTGGGACCATCTTTGGGAGCGGATTCGATAAAAAGCGGCACGATCTCGTTCATAGTCGGATTTTGCCTGGTAGTGCTCGCTATGGCAGTCTATTATCGACTATCCGGCATTTTTGCCGACGTTGCGCTGATCCTGAATTTGATCTACATCATAGCGACGATGGCTGGATTCCACGCCACCTTGACCCTGCCGGGGATCGCAGGAATCATCCTGACGGTTGGTATGGCGATCGATTCCAACGTCCTGATTTTTGAGAGAATCCGTGAAGAGCTTCGCACAGGCAAGACCGTTCGCGCTGCCATCGAAACCGGCTATGCCCGTGCATTCGTGACTATCATGGACTCTCAGATTACCACTTTGATTGCAGGGGTGGCGCTGTATCAGTTCGGAACTGGACCGATTCGCGGTTTCGCCCTGACGCTGATAATCGGAATCATTTCCTCCATGTTTACGGCGATCGTAGTGGTGCGAGTTATCCAGGATTTCATCGTGAACAAATACGATCCGAAGACACTTAGCATCTAATTCAGGATTTCGACGACACGAAAATTCAGGGAGTTGACACTATAGATGGAATTTTTCAGGAAGACCAACATCAATTTCCAGGGGAACCGGCGAATCGCCATCACCTGTTCCGCCATATTCATATTGGCGGGCTTCATTTCCTTGATTGTCCGAGGAGGACCCAATTATTCCATCGATTTCAGTGGTGGAACGGGCATTACGCTTCGATTTGCCGGACCGGTCTCCGAAGGCGAAGTCCGGTCTGTTTTGAACGAGATCAAGCTTGGAGATAGCGAGGTCAAAACCATCGGGGGTGGGGGAAGCCATCCCGACATTCTGATCCGCGTCAAGGAAACCGCTGTGGAAGCCGGAACTGTCACCTTGGTGGAAAACACAATCCGAAAAGGCATCCCTGATAACACCTTCGAAGTGTTGCAGATTGAAAAAGTCGGTCCCAAGATTGGCAAGGAGTTGAAGGGAAAAGCGGTGTGGGCGATGGTGGTGTCCCTGATCGGCATTCTCATCTACCTCGCCTGGCGTTTTGAATTCAAGTTCGCAGTAGGAGCCGTCATAGCCACGGCTCACGATCTCTTTGCCATGTTGGCATTGTTCTCGCTCACGAACCTCGAAATCTCGTTGGGTATCGTGGCAGCCTTCTTGACCATCGCAGGATATTCGATCAATGATACCGTAGTCGTGTATGACAGAATACGAGAGAACATCAAGAAACTCCGATCTGCTACTTTCTTCGATATCATCAACATCTCCATCAATGAAACCCTGTCTCGAACAATTCTGACGGGCAGCACGACGCTGATGGTTCTGATCGTACTGTTCTTCATGGGCGGTCAGGTGATTCACGATTTTGCTTTCGCTCTGCTGGTCGGTATCCTGATTGGCACATACTCTTCGATTTTCATAGCTGCACCCATCCTGTTGGAATGGGAGGCTCGGACTGGCACTAAAAAGAAAAAGCTCTAGATCAGATCGACCTCGGAAAGCTCTGCACCCCGCGGTCAGGGCTTTTTTTGCGAGACGAATGCACCTTCGTAGCATAGGGCTTTATGCCCGTTATCATGCGCCCACAAGGGGCTATGCTACGGTTGTGATATGATACGCCCGCAAGAGGCTGTGCTTTTTTTCGGGACGAATCCGCTTTCGTAGCATAGGGCTTTATGCCCGTTATCATGCGCCCGCAAGGGGCTATGCTACGGTTGTGATATGATACGCCCGCAAGGGGCTGTGCTTTTTTTCGGGACGAATCCGCTTTCGTAGCATAGAGCTTAATGCCCGTTATCATGCGCCCACAAGGGGCTATGCTACGGTTGTCATATGATACGCCCGCAAGAGGCTAAACTGCGAACGAAAAATCCGGATGAGGATTTAATGTCCGTGACATTAGTGCTTGGCGCACAATGGGGGGACGAAGGCAAAGGCAAAATCGTCGACGTCCTGGCGCAGGATTCGGATATCGTTGCCCGTTTCCAGGGCGGCGCCAACGCCGGACATACTGTGGTCATAGATGGCACGGAATTCATCCTGCATCTGCTGCCCACCGGCATTTTGCACCCTCAGGTCACCTGCGTCATAGGCGGCGGGGTGGTGATCGATCCGGTGATGTTGTTTAAAGAAATCGACGACCTTGCGCAGAAGGGAATCAGTGTCGATGGTCGGCTTTACATCAGCCACCAGGCGCATTTGATAATGCCGTATCATCGGATGCTGGAAGGCAAGACCGAGCAAGCCTGGGGCGAAAAAGCCATCGGGACCACAGGACGAGGGATTGGACCTGCCTACGTGGACAAGATGGCGAGAGTCGGGATTCGAATCGTCGATCTGTTGGATCGGGAAGTATTCCGGCAAAAACTGCTTTATAATATCCGCGCCAAGAGCTTGATTCTGGAAAAAATCTATGGCGATAGGGCGCTTGATGCCGAGGCGATCGTGGCGGAATACCTGGAATTCGACAAGCGGATGGACCCCTTCATCAAGGATACATCGGTATATCTGCAGCAGGCGATCAGCCGCGGAGATCGGATATTGTTGGAAGGCGCGCAGGGGACGCTTTTAGACGTTGATTTTGGAACCTACCCTTATGTGACTTCTTCCAGCACTGCGGCTGGGGGCGCTATCACAGGTCTGGGGATTGGACCGCGAAAGATCGACCGGGTGATTGGGGTGATCAAAGCCTATTCCACCCGGGTCGGCAACGGTCCGATGCCCACCGAATTATCACAGGAAATGGGAGAGGATATTCGGAATAAAGGCGGCGAATTCGGAGCCACTACCGGCAGACCGCGACGGGTGGGATGGTTTGATGCGGTAGCTGCTAAATATGCCGGCATGATCAATGGCGTGGACGGCTGGGCGGTCACGAAATTGGATGTGCTTTCCGGACTCAAGTACCTGAACGTGGCTGTCTCCTATAGAGACGGTACGGGAAAGCTCATCACTCATTTCCCGGCGGATGCGGAATTGTTGTCCCGGTGTCAACCGGTTTATGAACAATTGACCGGATGGGACGATAATATCACGGAAGCCAAGAGGTGGGAAGACCTCCCTCGTGGAGCCCGCAGCTATCTGGAGTATATCGAGGACGTAACAGGGGTGCCCATCTTGATGATTTCGGTTGGAGCGGACCGGAGTCAGATGATACGTAGGTAACAACCTCCACTGTCGCGTAGGGGCGGATTCGGTGGCAGCCGAATCCTGCCCTCAGGGATTGGATCGTGCTGTCAAACGACTCGTTTGACAGCTACCTCAACTTCGTGAGTCTCAAACGGGACGTTTGACACCATGTGAGAATAATTCCGTTGGCAGACGCCCTCGTCTGCCAGCAAGGCAACCTACCGCCACACGAGGGCGTGTGACGCCGGAAGAATAAGTCCATGGGCAGGATACCCATGGTACCAAATATGGGCGTGTAGCTCAGCAGGTAGAGCACCGGCCTTTTAAGCCGATGGTCGCAGGTCCGAATCCTGCCACGCTCACAAAAAAAGCCACTGATATTGTGTCAGTGGCTTTTTCATTTTAGTCGCTCAGATCGAGGTACCGAACGACTCTTGCGTTGATAGTGGTGCAGGGTGTCCCCACCCTGCACCGCATCCGGTCTTTTGTCCGCAGGGTGAGGATTTACCCGCCTCAGGCGGGCAAGCCCTGCGGCACGTCACATGGTGCACGAGAAGCCGCTGAGGGGGCTTACGCCTCGGCACCTACGTGAAGATTGCGTCAGGTGAGGGCACCTGACGCCACTCCAAGAACGACTATTTCAATAGCAGCATTTTGACGCTGCTGACTTGAGTGCCGTTGCTCAACCTGGCGAAATAGATGCCGGAAGCCACGTCAGTGGCATCCCACCTTAAGGAATGAGCACCGCTCTCTTGCCTGCCGTTGAATAGGGTTTCTACCCGTTGCCCAAGGATATTGCAGATGTCAACACGTATCTCAGAGGCGCTGGGCAGGAAGTAAGAGATTGTGGTGGTGGCATTGAACGGATTCGGATAGTTTGTCCCCAGAGCAAAGCCATTGACCTCCACCAACGGCGTCGTCTCGACGCTGGAGAAGGTGCCGACTGGCGGCTCGTCACAAGGCATGCAGGGACCAAAAGACAGTTGCAGTAGAAGATCCCGATTCGACGCATTGCCGCCCACGAAGTTGCGGTTGACCACGTTTATGAGATCGTGCAAGCTGGCAAGAGTCTCGCCTGCCGGCAGTGCGGTCAGATCTCCGCCCAACACGCTCTCCGCGATGTCAAGCACGTCATACAGCGCCATATCTGTGAAGGCGCCGTAGCCCATGCCCACCATGAGCTGATCCAGATAACGGAACCCTGCGGCGTTGGCATAATCGGCATTCAGTTTCAGAGTGATCACATGTCCGGCAAACGTGCCGCCGTTCCTCTGCAGGTCACGTGCCGTAGGATTGGTCAGGCTCATCGTCAGCATGCCGGGATTGCCGCCGGCTGGCAACGCGGCAGCGACCGCAGCCGATGAGGTAAAGGTCAGCGAATAGCCATTACCCACCACCATGCCGCTGGGATATACCTCATCAAAGTACTGGTCACGGAAGCAAGCGAAGTTATTCCCATGGCACACATCCTGACCCCATTGACCCTCGGTCAACGTGGAGTAATATCCGGCGCACTCCGTCGGGCAGAGCACTTGTTCCAGATGCAGGAATGCCATCTGGAAACGCTCCGGCAAGTGATCGGTGTGGCCGCCGACGAACGATGTGAATTGATAAGGAACCCCAAGCGCATCCAACGAGTCGCAGAAGGCGAGGTTTTGGGAATAATAGCTCAATTCATCCAGCGTTCCGCAATCAAGGAGAATCCGCAATCCGTCCAGGGACCCCACGTACTGCCGCAGCGTGTATGGTGGCATGTGCGTCTGCCAGTGATCGAGCACGGGCATCACCCAGTTCGCGTTCGCATCGAGCGGGAAATCCACGTAGTAGGGCGGATTCGTGAAGTTCGGGGTAAAAGCTCCAGCGCCGGTGAAAACACCGCCGGTGAAGAAGCCAGCCAACGGATTCCAACTGTATGGCGGCGTGCCGCCGTTCTCCATGCATAGAATATACGACCAGACGGTTAGTGAAATAGGTTCTAAATCCACCAGACCACTCAGGGACACCACATCGCTGAAAGAATCAGCGTGCTTGAACGCCACCGTGAGCGCTCCGAAGCCGCCCATCGAATGTCCCATGATCGCACGGGTTTCACGGTACGGCAGCGTGGCATAATGCGCGTCCACGTAGGAAACCACGTCATGAGCCACGTAGTCCTCGTACGCGCCATACATCTCGGAGTTAGTCCACATGCTGCCGCCATAGGGTGGGCACATGCCGTTTGGAATCACAAAGATTACCGGTTCCATCAAGCCGCCACCGATCATGGCGTCAAGTATGGTGGTCGTGAATCCGTAGTCATTGTAAGTCGAGCCAATTCCATGCAGAAAAAAGATCACCGGATACCGTGCCACGCCATCGTAGCCTTCCGGCAGATACACATTCATGTGCTGGTTGTAGCCCAGCGTAGGTGAGAAAAATGTCACATCCTCAACCGTACCGTTCGCCATCACAGGCAGTACGCCGGTTAGCACAAACAACAGACAGAGTGCGCATAAGCGTCTCATAATTCCCTCGCTAAGTTAAGGTTGGCTCTCCGACAGAAGCGTCGAAGCGCATTAGAAAACAGGGTGATTTCAGGAAAATACAGTAAGCAGAAATGTAGCGCCGCACGCCCGCCGGTTCCATAATCATAAATATCAAGACTACCTTCGTCATTTTGTCCTCCTTTCTTCATCGATTTGCACTTCAACCAAATGCCTCGCATTGTTATGCTGCGTCGAAGCACGCGGCGTTGCTTCCGACTGCTTAATGATCAAACGACCACTTTCTAACCGTCATCCTCCCGTGGCGGCATGAGTTTCTATTCTGCAGTCATCCCGCCCAGGCGGGACAACCAATCGTCTAGACAAATTGGGATATTAAGCTCGACCCTGAGATGCAGTGGGCACGATATGCTAAATAGAATTCTTCTTGTCAAGGATTATTTAGGGATAATGTAAAGCAGTCGGCAGTTAATTGTGCTGGCAGACGCCCTCGTCTGCCAGCCCGTCAAGCCACCGTCACACGAGGGCGCGTGACGGCACAGAGAGCAGGCTGCCACCTGCGGAGAGGTGGCAGTACAATGAGGTGCACGACGAATCCGCCAGCCGGCGGACAAGTCGGCACCTACGCGAAGATTCCGTCAGGTGAGGGCACCTGACGGCACACATAGTATAAGAAATGCCAGGAATGACTCCTGGCATCTCAAGATCGGAACAGATTCTCGACTGCGTTCAGAATGACAGCTCTATATCCTGTCAAGTGAAGACACCGAACAGGACATAATGGGTCTGTCAGCTATTTTTTCTTCTTGGGTTTCTTCTCTTTGGTCTTCTTGGGAATCTTCCCTGCTGGAACGGTCTCGACGGTCTCCTCAGTTTCTGGAACCTCAGGCGCCGCTTCGGTCGCAGCCTCCTCAATTACGTCGTCAGCTGGTTTTTCGGCTTTGACTTTCGCCTTCGCTTTTCTCCTGGGTTTCGTCTCTTCAGATACCTCTTCGGCTTTCTCTCCCTTGCTCTCTTTGGCGGCTTTCTTCTCGGCTTTCTTCTTGGAAGCCTCGGCTTTTTTTGCCGCGACGACATCCTCGTAGCCCACCAGCTCTAAGATAGCCATAGGCGCGCCATCGCCCTGGCGTTGACCCAGCTTCACGATGCGGCTGTAGCCGCCCGCTCTTTCCTCATACCTGGGCGCAATTTCCTCGAATAATATCTTGATGATTTCCGGACGGGGAATATAGCGCAAAACGTGGCGGCGGCTGGCAAGATCACCTTTCTTGGCGAACGTGATGTATTTTTCGACGTCGCCGCGCACGGCTTTCGCCTTCGTTAAAGTCGTCCTGATCCGTTTCCTTTCGAACAAAGCTGCGGAAAGATTCGACAGCAACGCCTTGCGATGGGCTCTGGTCCGGCTTAAATGATATCCCGATTTCTGATGACGCATCAAAGACTCCGATGGGTTTAAATATCCGCCAGGTTACATGTCATTTGAAACCTGGCGGGAACTAGGCACCTTCCGTAGCTTAGGGCTTTATGCCCGTCAATGGACGCCCACGAGGGGCTATGCCTACACCTTGGTAGGGGCTTAACATGTTAAGCCCCTACGGTACGTCAATACGCCCACAAGGGGCGATGCTACCAGTCTGCCGGCATGGGCGGGACGACCGCGCTACGAATGGACGACCCCCCTCTTGTCTCCCCTACAGTAGTAGGGGGGAAAGTACGCTATTTATGGTAATCCGTGGAAAGATATTTTTCCACGTTCATGCCGAATTCCAGCCCGCGAGATTTCAAGATTTCGGTCAACTCGGTCAAGGATTTCTTCCCGAAGTTCTTGAATTTCAACATTTCGGACTCATCGCGGCTGACCAGGTCCCCGATGGTCTTGATCTTGGCTTCCTTCAAGCAATTCGCCGACCGCACACTCAGTTCCAGTTCGTCCACACTCTTTTTCAGTAGTTTGCGGATGCGAAGGATTTCTTCGTCGATTTCCTGTTCCGGCACGCGTTCCGGTTTGACATCAAAATTGATGAAGAGTTGGATGTGGTCGCGCAGAATTCGACCGGCATAAGTCAAGGCGTCTTCCGGAGTGATGGAGCCATCGGTCCAAATTTCCAAGGTCAGTTTCTCGTAGTCGATTCTCTGACCGACTCGCGTATTTTCCACGGTATAGGTGACGTTCTTAATCGGGGAATATACCGCGTCCATCGGGATAGTGCCGATGGTCTGGTCCGGGATCCGGTTTTCCTCGGCGGGGACGTATCCCCGACCCTTTCTGACGATCATTTCGAGATTGAGCTCGGCGCCGTCACTGACCTCGGCGATGTGATGATCCGGATTCAGCACTTCAAAGTCGGTATTGTCCCGCTGTATATCTTTGGCAACGAATTTGTGAGGTCCCTTCAGATTGAGGACGACCTTTTCGGGACGTTGATTCAGCAACTTGAACCGCACGCCCTTGAGATTCAGCACGATTTCGGCTACATCTTCCACCACTCCGGGGATGGTGGAGAATTCGTGAAGGACGCCGTCTATCTTGATCGATACAATTGCAGCACCCTGAAGTGACGCCAGCAGCACCCGTCTCATCGAGTTCCCAATGCTGATTCCGTACCCTCGTTCCAAGGGCTGGACGATGAACTTGCCGTAGGTGTCGGACCGACTGATTTCATCCAGTTCGATCACCTCGGGCATTTGAAAACTCAGGCTGCTCATATATAGGTCTCCTGGTCTGTTCCTTTAGCGGGAATACATTTCCACGACCAATTGCTCGTTGACCGTGATCGGGATATCTTCACGAGCAGGCACCTGGAGGAAAGTGCCCTCCATTTGGGCTTTGTCCAGGTTCAGATAGGGCACGACTTTTCCTTCTTTCACCAGCCGCATGCTGTCATGGAAAATTGCCATCTTTCTAGAGTGCTCGCGGACGCGAATCACGTCTCCGGGGTGGCAGATGTAGGAAGGGATGTCCAGAATTTTGCCATTCACCAGGAAATGCCGATGCCTGACAAGCTGGCGTCCGGCACGCCGCGACGGGGCTAAGCCCATGCGATACACCACGTTATCCAGCCGGCTTTCCAGCATCTGGATTAAGGTCGCGCCGGTCATGCCCTTCTGGCGATTGGCAGTCTCGAAGAAATGTTGGAATTGGCTTTCCATCAGTCCGTACATGTCGCGGATTTTCTGCTTTTCCCGGAGCTGGATACCGAATTCAGACCGTTTGAAACGGCGGTTTCTTCCATGTTGACCGGGCGGAAATCCCTTTCGTTCGAAGGCGCATCTCGGCGAGAGGCATCTCTCGCCTTTCAGGAACAGTTTCATGCCCTCACGCCGGCAGATTTTGCACGCCGGACCTGCATATCGCGCCATTTATGTTCTCCTTGGTAGCTTGTCTGTCTATTTCGAAAAAGACAAGGTGCAGCCCGGAATCCTATACCCGTCGTCTTTTCTTGGGGCGGCAACCGTTATGGGGAATGGGGGTGACATCTCGAATGGACGAGACTTGCAGACCAGCCGCCTGCAAAGCACGGATCGACGATTCCCGTCCCCCTCCCGGACCCTTGACTTCCACGGCAACTTTGCGGAGTCCCAGGTCCATGGCTTCTTTGGCAGCGGTTCTTGCCGCAAGCTGAGCAGCAAACGGAGTGTTCTTCCGCGATCCGCGCTGCCCGATCCTGCCTGCGCTGGACCAGGAAATCACGTTTCCGTAGTTGTCCGTGATCGATACGATGGTGTTATTGAAAGACGCCTTGATGTGAGCGACCCCGGTAGGTTCGACGCGCTCTTTCTTCTTCTTGACCCGTTGTCGTTTGGGAGTAGCCACATTATCCTCATTACATCGTTGATGATTTAATCGCTGGAATTGACCGCAGAGCTACAACCTATTTCACCCGGCGGGAAGGAGATGCCTTCTTCCGTCCTTTGCGGGTTCGGGAGTTGTTCTTGGTATTCTGTCCCCTAACCGGCAGACCCTTGCGATGGCGCAGACCACGATAGCACCCGATATCCATCAATCGTTTGATGTTCATGGTGATTTCGGTGCGGAGCGGACCTTCCACTTTATGCTCGTTTTCGATGATGGTGCGGATCCGATTGACTTCGTCGTCGGTCAACTGGTGGGTTCGCTTGTTATGATCGATCTCGGCTTTCGTCAGGATACGCTCGGACAGAGGCTTCCCGATGCCATAGATATAGGTGAGCGCAATCACGATTCGTTTGTCACGGGGAATATCGACCCCGGAAATACGTGCCACGATGAGCCTCCTGGTCTATCCCTGACGCTGTTTGTGTTTCTTGTTTTTGCAAATCACGCGAACCACGCCTTTCCTGCGCACAATCTTGCAAGAGTCGCAGATTCGCTTTACCGATGCTCGGACTTTCATCGGTGGGTCTCCCTGTGCTAAGTCAAATACATGGAAAGCTATTTGTAACGATACGTGATCCGACCTCGGGACAGGTCATAAGGCGACAATTCAACGGTCACTTTGTCTCCGGGCAGGATTTTGATGAAGTTCATGCGCATCTTGCCGGAGATGTGTGCCAGGACCTTATGACCATTTTCCAGTTCCACCTGGAACATGGCGTTCGGCAAGGTTTCCAGGATCACTCCGTCCACTTTGATTGGGGCTTCCTTCGTCAAATGTCCTCCACATCACGTCACGCTAACCATCTTCGGGCAATCTGGTCAGGACCTCGGGATCAGAATTGGTGATGACAATTGTGTGTTCGTAATGAGCGGATGGGCTTCCATCGGCGGTGACTACTCTCCAGCCGTCGGGCAGAAAGTTGACCGCCGATCCGCCGGCATTGACCATGGGTTCAATCGCCAATGCCATGCCGGGTTTCAATACCGGTCCGTGGTCTGCTTTCCCATAATTGGGGACTTGAGGCGGCTCGTGCAACGCCTTGCCGATCCCATGCCCCACCAATTCACGGACTGCGTTGAAGCCGGCAGCCTCGACATGCGCTTGCACGGCATGGGAAATAGCTCCGAGCCGATTACCGGCTCGGGCTTCACGGATTCCCAATTCCAGCGCTTCCCTGGTGACGCGCATCAGACGTTCTTTGAGCGGATCCACCGCACCCACTTTGTAAGTCTGGGCGCCGTCACCATAGTAGCCGTCTTTCTCGACGCCGATGTCAAGTCCTATTATCTGTCCAGCCTCAAGGACACGACCATCGGGAATGCCATGCACGACTTCTTCGTCGATGGAGGTGCAGCTATTTCCGGGGAACGGGACACCGGCAGAATTCATGATGCCCTTGAACGCCGGTCTTCCGCCGTGGGAAACGATGAATGCTGCGATACGGCGATCCAATTCCTCCGTAGTAATCCCCGGGACCACCAATGGCTCGATATATTGGAAAGTCAATGCGACGATGCGTGCACTTTCCCGTATTCGTGCGATCTCAGCGAGTCCCTTGATATTGATCACGAAAGCTCAGTCCCCGAGTTGCTAATTAGCGTCGATAATACGGAGGATCCGACCGAATACTTCTTCAGGAGATCCAGTGCCGTCCACTTCGATCAACAGCTCGTTCTTGCGATAGAATTCCTCCACCGGCTCCGTCTGGCGGCGATACACCTCCAGGCGCTTCCGGATGGTCTCCGGCTTATCATCATCGCGTTGAACGATCTTCCCCCCGCAGCCCGGATGGACTGAATCGGCAGGCGGGGGATTCGTGTTAAGGTTGAAATCGCGTCCGCACTTCAGGCATACCCTCCGGGCGGACAACCTGCTGACAATCGCTTCCGACGTGACCTCAAGGCTGATCACCTTGTCCAGCGGGACCGTCATGGACGCCAGCAAGTTCCGCAGTCCTTCCGCCTGAGGAATTGTCCTGGGGAAACCGTCAAGGACAAATCCATTGGCGCAATCCTGCCGGGAAAGCCGTTCTCGAATGATATCCAACATGATATGATCCGGAACGAGCTGTCCCTGATTCATAACGTCCCGGGCTTCTCGACCCAGGTCGGTGCCGTCCTTGATGGCTTGACGGAGGATGTCTCCGGTGGAGATATGGACGATCTTCAGGTGTTGAATGAGCCGCGCCGCAAGAGTACCTTTACCGGATCCGGGCGCCCCCAACAGGACCAATCTCATCAAAACCTCTGGCTGCCAGGAAAGAACACCCTGCAGCACAACTGCCTACATCCTCCGGCGACCGCGGATTCTGCCGGATTTGATGAATCCCTCGTAATGGCGCATCAGCAGATGGCTTTCGATCTGCTGCAACGTATCCAACGCCACTCCGACGATAATCAACAGCCCCGTTCCGCCGAAAAAGGACGAGAAATTATACGAGACGTTGGAGTACTTGGTAATAATTGATGGAAAGATAGCGATAATTCCGAGGAAAATAGCACCGGGCAAGGTGATTCGCGACAGGATGTTGTCGATGAAATCGCTGGTGTTCTTGCCGGGTCGGATCCCCGGAATGAATCCTCCATATTTCTTCATATTGTCCGCCACCTCGACCGGGTTGAATGCGATGGCGGTATAGAAATACGTGAAAAAGACGATCAGGACGAAATACAGAAACATGTAGGTGAAGGAGTCGAAACTAAACGAGACGGTCAGCCAGTCTTTGAATCCGCCAGCGGGCAGGAAGGTCGCCACGGTGGACGGTACGAACATAATCGCTTGCGCAAAGATGATAGGCATGACGCCTGCGGTGTTGACGCGCAATGGGATATGAGTGGATTGCCCGCCATAGACTTTGCGACCGACCACCCGTTTTGCATACTGCACCGGGATTTTCCTGGTGCCCTGGGTGATTAGTACAACGGCAGCGGTGGTGCCGAACATCAACGCCCACAGAAAGAGCTCCACGAGGAGCTGCCGGTTGCCGCCAATCAATTGCTGGATCTCATCGAACATCGCATATGGGAAACGGTCGATGATTCCGATGAAGATGATCAAGGATATGCCGTTTCCGATGCCGCGTTCCGAGATTTGCTCGCCCAGCCACATCAGGAAGGTCGTACCGGTGGCGAGGGTAATCATGGTCAACAGCCGGAATCCCATGCCGGGGTGCGGCACTGCCACCAATCCCGAAGGGGTCACAATGGATTCCAGGAACACGGTAACGCCCAGCGCCTGCATGGCGGACAATCCGACAGTTCCATACCGGGTCAACTGGGTGATCTTCTTCCTGCCTTCTTCTCCTTCTTTCTGCAGCTTCTGGAAATACGGAACGACAGTTCCCATCAATTGGATGATAATCGACGCCGAAATATACGGCATGATGCCGAGGGCAAAGACGGTGGCTTTGGCGAAAGCGCCACCGACAAACATGTCATACAGACCGAATAAGGTATTTTGCTGCAGGGTGAAGAACTCACCCAGAGCGTCTGCATTAATACCGGGGCATGGGATGTGCCCGCCGATACGCACCACAAGGAAAATAGCTAAGGTATAGAGAATCCGGCGCTTGAGCTCAGGAATTTTGAAGATGGTCTGGAAACTTCTGATCATAGGATGGTGACCTGCCCTCCCACGGCTTCAACCTTCTGTTTGGCGCTTTTGGAGATGGCTTGAACCGTGATATTCAGTGCGCGCTTCACCTCACCGTTTCCGAGGATTTTGACCGGCACGGTCAGCTTCTTGATGAGCCGGTGTTGACGCAGGACGTCCACGGTGATGTCGGTGGTATCGGTAATCCGTTCCAGGTCTGCCAGGTTGACGATTTGGAATTCCTGCTTGAAGATATTGACGAAGCCGCGTTTGGGCAGACGGCGGCTGATAGGCATCTGCCCGCCTTCGAAATAGGCAGGGATACTGGCGCCGGATCGGCTGCGCTGCCCTTTGTTGCCTTTTCCTGAGGTGCCGCCGTGACCGGAGGCGCCGCCTCGACCAAGTTTCTTCGGGCGTTTCCGCGAGCCCGGGGCATATCTGAGTTTGTTCAATTCCATACCATCTCCGTCGGATGACTTCCCGACCATCACCGGCTTTTTCGCCAACTAAGGGGGATTGACCAGAGCCCCCAACCTCCAGATCTCACTTCGATACTTCTTCCACCGTCACCAGATGGGAGACCTTCCGAATCATTCCTCTGACGGACGGGTTGTCGGGAAGAATGCGCGTCTGGTGCAGTTTCTTAAATCCCAGCGCTTCCACATTCCGCTTCTGGATTCCCTGCCGTCGTATCGCACTGTGCACCAAGGTCACCCGGAGTTCCTTCTTTTTCTGTTTTGCCATTGCCGCTCCGTCAGACGTCAAAGTCTGATCCGCTTTCAGTCTCACATCGCCTGGTGGATTCCCGCCATACGGGAACGACAGACTTCGCTGTCAACTCCTCGCAGGGAAGATTCAACTATTCGAACAATTCTTGCACACTCATCCCCCGCTTCCGTGCCGCCATGGAAGCATCCATGGAATGCTCCAGCGCATCGATGGTCGCTTTGACCACATTATGGGGGTTGGACGAGCCCAAGCACTTGCTCAGTACGTCCCTGACCCCCAGGCATTCCATAATAGCGCGAACAGGACCGCCAGCGATCACGCCGGTGCCGGGGGATGCGGGTTTCAGGACAACCCTGCCGGCGCCGTACCGCCCCACGATACTGTGGGGAATAGTCCCGCCCAGTATCGGGTACCGTTTCATGGAACGTTTGGCGATCTCCGTTCCCTTGGTGATGGCATCGGTGACTTCATTGGCTTTGCCCAGACCAATCCCGACGCGACCACTCTTGTCCCCCACTACCACGATGGCGTTAAAGGAGAAGTTCCTGCCGCCCTTCACCACCTTCGCGACTCGGTTCACGTGGACTACCTTCTCCACTAAGTTCAGTTCGCTGACATTGACTTGATCCAAATTACGCTCCAAACGTTCTTCGTCGTGTGCTGCACCGACAGGCTATGGTCTCGGTTGATTGGCTTAGAATTCGAGCCCTGCTTTTCGAGCGCCTTCCGCGACGGCTTTGATGTGTCCGTGATAGGGAAAGCCGTTCCGGTCGAAAACGACCTTTGTGATTCCGCGTTCCTTGGCGATCCTGGCGACCGCCTCGCCGACTTTCTGACTGCGCTCCATACGGTTCTTGGCGGAGGAGACGTCCTCTTTTAGCGACGGCGATAGGCTGGAAATGCCGGTGATAGTGGTCATCTTTGTGTCATCGACCAACTGGACATAAGTATTCCGCAGGCTTCGATACACCACCAGTCGCGGGCGATCCATGGTGCCTTTGATGACTTTACGGATGTGTTTCTTGCGCCTTGTCCTGGCTTGCTGCTTTTCGGTATTTCGATCCCGCATAGCTCTATCCTTACTTCACGGTCTTTCCGGCTTTCCGTCGGACGTATTCGCCTTCGTATCGGATCCCTTTACCTTTGTAAGGTTCCGGCGGCTTCAGAGCACGGATTTTCGCCGCGATTTCGCCTACTAATTCTTTGTCGATGCCGGACACCATCATAGCAGTAGGACGAGGAACATCGATGGTAATTCCCGGTGGGGGCACGAACAGGATAGGGTGACTAAAGCCCAGGCTGAAGACCACTCCTTTGGGTTTCTTCTCGACCCGGTATCCGACGCCCACGATCTCAAGGTTTTTGGAATAGCCCTTGGTGACGCCTATCACCATATTGTTCAACAGCGAGCGAGTCAATCCATGCAGCGCACGGACTCGCGGCGTATCATTACTCCGCTCCACTTGCAGCCGGCTCCCATCGACGGCGGTAATGGTGATCTCGGACTCAAAGGATTTCGAGAGCTTCCCTTTCGGTCCCTCGATTTTCACCAGGTTACCGGCGATGTCAACCTTGACTCCACCTGGGATTGGAACGGGTGCTTTTCCTACTCGTGACACGAGATTGTCCTTTAATGCAAAATAGGGGGATGAAAATATCCCAAAATTCCTGTCACCACACGTGGCACAATACTTCGCCGCCGATGCCCAGTTTGCGGGCACGCTTGTCGGTCATCACGCCTTGCGAGGTGGACAAAATGGCGACGCCGAGTCCATTCATGACTCTGGGGATGTTATCTCTGTCCACATAGTGACGACGCCCGGGGGTGCTGATGCGCTTGATCCCCGAGATGACCGATATACGACCGGCGGAATATTTTAGATATATGCGCAATTTCGGCTGGACCGGATCATCGATCACCAGGAAGTCGTGGATGAATTTCTGGTCCAGCAGGATTCGGGTGATGGCTCGATTCATATTGGAGGCGCGAATATCCACCTTCCGGTGCTCCGCATGGATGGCGTTACGAATTCGCGTCAGATAATCGGCAATGGGATCGGATAACGACATAGTAACCTCAACGCCGGTCCTGCTTTCGCACGACCGTTCTTACCAACTTGCCTTCACGACACCGGGGATTTCTCCGCGCAGTGCCAATTCCCGGAAACAAATGCGGCACAGTCCGAATTTCCTGAGAAACGCTCGGGGACGACCACATCGCACACATCGGTGATACTCCCGAACGTGGAATTTCATAGGACGCCGACTCTTCGCGATCAATGACTTCTTTGCCATGATTTCCTGTATCTTACAGACTACGCTGCTTCAGAAGCGGTTTCCGCCTCGGCTTTGCGCCGGAAAGGCAACCCGAGTTCCTTTAACAGCTCCAGCGCTTCCTCATCAGTCTTGGCGGTGGTAACAATAGTGATATTCATGCCCCGAATTTTCTCGATCTTGTCATAGTCGATTTCTGGAAAGATGATCTGTTCACGCACGCCCAGGGAATAATTGCCGCGACCGTCGAACGACCGGTCGGACAGTCCTCGGAAATCCCGGATCCGTGGGATAGCAACGCTAATCAGCCGATCCAGGAATTCGAACATGTGATTTCGTCGCAACGTGACGAAGCACCCCACGGGCATTCCTTGCCGCAATTTAAAATTCGAAATTGACTTCTTGGCGCGGGTGATAGCGGGTTTCAGCCCGGTGATCCGTCCCATCTCTTCCGAAACGGAATCCAGGAGTTTCGGGTTCTGAGAGGCTTCACCCACACCCACGTTGACAACGATTTTCTCCAGTCGCGGAACCATCATGACATTCGGATACTTGAATCGTTTCATCAAGGCGGGGATCACGTTGTCCTTATACTGTTTTTTCAGACGGGGCACGGTAGCCATCACACGACTTCTCCCGATTTCTTACTGTACCTCACCCATTCCATCCTCTTTGCGCCTTTTACGCGCTTGTGACCGATACGAGTCGGCGATCCGGTCACCGGGCAAATCAACATCACGTTCGAAACGTGGATAGGACTTTCCTTCTCCACGATTCCGCCCTGGGGATTCACCTGGCTGGGTTTGGTGTGTCTTTTGATGAAGTGGACTCCCTCGACGATGATCCGGTTCTTCTTGGGAAACACCTTCAACACCCGACCTTTTTTGCCTCGATCGTTCCCCGACATGACGAGGACCTGATCGTCTTTCTTGATATCCATGCTGATTCCTTTTGGGAAAAGGACTTTCGGAACATACCTTTCGGGAGCAGGACTACCTCATAGCACTTCCGGAGCCAGGGACACGATTTTCATATACTGCTTTTCCCGCAGTTCCCGGGCGACCGGTCCGAAGATGCGTGTGCCGCGAGGTTCCCCCTTTTCGTCCAGCAGAACGCAGGCATTCTCGTCAAATCGGATATAGGAACCGTCTTTGCGCCGGACTTCCTTTTTCGTGCGCACCACCACCGCCCGCGCCACATCGCCTTTCTTCACCGGCGCGTGAGGGATGGCAGATTTCACCGAGCAGATCACAACATCCCCAACCGAAGCTGTCCGGCGGCGAGTCCCGCCCAATACCCGGAAACACTTCACTTTCTTGGCGCCCGTGTTATCAGCCACCACTAATATGGATTCCTCGCGGATCATTTGCAGACCTTTTCCTCTCCAAGAATCGTCGTCCGGACGCTTCCATCACGACGATTGCCAATACCATGTTCTTGCTATTCGCTCTTCCGCACGACTTCCACCAAGCGCCAACTCTTGCGACGAGACAGCGGACGACATTCCATAATCTTCACCCAGTCGCCGATTTTCGCCACTTCCTTTTCGTCGTGGACCATGAATTTGTGGGTGCGCCGATAGTACTTCTTGTACAACGTGTGCTGCACCCGACGCTCCACCGCCACCACGATTGACTTGTCCATCTTATCGCTCACCACGCGACCAATCTGCATTCTTCGATTCCCGAGATGACCCATCATGCCTCCTTCGCCATCGATGCCGGTTGAGCTTGTGGTTTGCGGATTCCCAATTCCATCTCCTTCAGAACCGTCATGAGTCTTGCTACATCCCGCCGAGCGACTTTCACCTTTGCGGTATTGTCCAACTGGTGAGACGCCAACTGGAACTGCAGGTTCGCCAGTTCCTCTTCGGCTTCCACCAACCGCTGCTGGATTTCCTTTTGATCCAATTTCTTAATCTCGCTTGCCTTGATAGGCATGATGCCTCCGCAGTCAGACCGCGAGGTCTGCTATATACGCTGCTTGCTAGTCTTCTCGAACCACGAAGCGGGTGGTCAGAGGTAGTTTGTGAGATGCCAGCCGCATGGCTTCCTTTGCCAATTCTTCGCTGACGCCTTCGATTTCAAACAGAATGCGACCCGGTTTAACCACCGCCACCCAGAATTCCGGATTCCCTTTGCCTTTGCCCATACGAGTTTCAGCGGGTTTTTGAGTGACCGGCTTGTCCGGAAAAACGCGAATCCACACTTTCCCGCCGCGCTTGACATGACGGGTGATGGCGACGCGGGCAGCTTCAATCTGCCGGCTGCTGACCCAGGCAGCTTCCAACGCCTTCAGTCCATATTCACCGAAGCTGACCTTCGCGCCTCGCGTTGCTTTTCCAGTTCGTCTTCCCCGCATTTGTTTCCGATATTTTACTCGCTTCGGTGCCAGCATGATTCTTCCCTAATCCAGGTTCTGTCAGGCAAGAGTGTCCACCGTGGTCGATCAATATGACATTTGTTTGCCAAGCACTTCGCCTTTGCAAATCCATACTTTGACGCCGATACAACCGTAGGCGGTATGGGCAGTGGTGGCGGCATAGTCGATGTCCGCGCGCAAGGTATGCAACGGAATCCGACCTTCTTTGTACATCTCGCGGCGAGCCATTTCGGCGCCAGCCAGCCGACCTGAGCACAGGATCTTAATCCCTTCTGCGCCCATGCGCCGGGTTGCCATCAGAGCCTTCTTCATGGCTCTGCGAAATGATACTTTGCCCTCCAATTGATGAGCGATACTCTCTGCAACTAATTGAGCTTCCAATTCCGGTCGTTTAACTTCGATGATATTGACCTGCACCTCTTTAGAAGTGAGGCGGCTTAGTTCGGCTTTCAATTTGTCAACTTCGGATCCTTTTCGTCCAATGACTATGCCGGGACGGGCGGTGTGGATAGTCAAGGTCACTTTCTTGGGCGTCCGCCCGATTTCGATGCTTGCTACGCCGGCATTGTGCAATCGTTGGCGAAGATAACGTCGGAGGTACAGATCCTCTTCTAACTTACCTGCGAAATTCTGTTCATCGAACCAACTTGATTTCCACGTCTTGATTACCCCCAACCTGAAGCCGATAGGATGTGTCTTTTGACCCAACTTGTTCTCCTTGATGATCTACGATTTTCTTAACCTCACCGCTGATTTGTATGGAGTTCGGAAGCGTGTCAGACTTCCAGAGTTACTCGAATGTGACTGGTCCGTTTTCGAATTCGGGTGGCGCGTCCCATGGCACGAGGCATGAAGCGACGAAGCGTGGGACCCCCGTTCACCACCAATTCACGGACGATCACGTCGTCGGTGTCGATTTTCTTGGATCCCTCCTGTTGCAACAGGTTCGCTAACGCAGAACGGATTAGTTTTTCCAAAGGAACTGACGCCGCTCTGGGCGAAAAATGGAGGATATTCAGAGCCTCTTCGACCGGTTTTCCACGGACCATGTCTCCAATCAAGCCCAATTTCCGGGGGGCGGTCCTTATGAATCGTCCTGTCGCTGTTGCTTTCATACTATTTCCTTATCCCGACCGCAAGCCTCGTTTTAGGCGGCGGGCGTCCGCACTTGGCGATCTACTTTCTTGCCGCCGTGCCCGCGAAAAGTCCTGGTGGGCGAAAATTCGCCCAACTTGTGACCCACCATGTTCTCGGTAATGAAGACCGGCAGGAATTTCTTGCCATTGTGCACTGCCAACGTGTGCCCGACGAAATCAGGTGTAATCATAGAACGACGCGACCAGGTCTTGATGACTCGCTTAGCGTTGGTTCTGTTCAAATCCAGGATGCGTTGTTGTAGTCTCGCATCCACATAGGGTCCCTTTTTCAGACTGCGCGCCATTACTTGCTTTCCTCTGGTGTCGAGAACGATACCGGTGGTTATTTTTTCCGTCTCTTGATGATTAACTTGTCGCTGGGCTTTGCGGTGCGCGTTTTCTTACCTTTAGTCGGTTTGCCCCAGGGGGTACAAGGATGCCGCCCGCCGGATGATTTGCCTTCTCCGCCGCCCATAGGATGATCCACCGGATTCATAGCGACTCCGCGGACTTTCGGTCGGAAACCCCGCCATCGGGTGGCGCCGGCTTTCCCCAATACGACGTTTTCGTGCTGGATATTGCCAACTTGACCGATGGTCGCCATGCATCTTACCGGAATCATGCGCACTTCACCGGAAGGGAGCTTGACATGGGCAATGCCGGCATCTTTGGCAACCACTTGCGCGCTGGAACCGGCACCTCTGGCAATTTGACCCCCCTTCCCCAATTTCAATTCCACGTTGTGGATGAAGGTGCCCAACGGAATATTCTCAATGGGCATGGCATTGCCGACTTTGACTTCTGCCTCGGCACCGGAGACAATCCGGTCGTTGACCTGAAGCCCGTTCGGCGCAAGGATATACCTCTTCTCGCCGTCTACGTAGTTCAACAGTGCGATATTGGCGCTGCGATTGGGATCGTACTGAATCGATGCGACTCGAGCCGGTATCTGATGCTTGTCCCGCTTGTAGTCGATGATCCGATACGCTCGCTTCGACCCTCCGCCGCGATGTCTGACCGTAACGCGCCCCCGGTTGTTCCGTCCGCCCTTCTTGCGAATCGAAACCAGCAACGATTTCTCGACGGCGCCGGGTGTCAATTCGGAGCCGTCAAGGACTTGCCGGAATCTCCGGGTGGGGGTGGTTGGATTGTAAGATTTGATCGCCATATCGTCCTCTGAATTCCGCCTGCCCTATCTCCGTCAGCGGAGCATGGTTCTGGCGGATGACTATCATCCCTTCTGTCAAATGTTCTCGAACACGACCAGTTGTTCGCCGGCTTTGATCGTGACAACTGCCTTTTTCCAATCCGATCGCGGACCTGTGAATCTGCCCAGGGTCTTCATCTTGCCTTTCATCATCATGGTGCGCACCGAGAGGACATGGACGTTGAACCGCGATTCGATGGCTCGCTTGATCTCGATCTTATTGGCTCGCCGATCGACTTCGAACGCATACTGATTTCGGGCGTCCTGCAATTGGGAGATTTTTTCAGTCAGCAGGGGTCGCTTCAGGATGGTTTTCTTTTTCTCCAATGCCAAATACCTCGTACAGGGGCTCAAGCGCACTTTTCTGTATCAACAACGTGTTCGAGCGCACAATTTGATAGGTCGAAGCGTCCTGGGAACGCTGAAGTTCGATGTAAGGTATGTTCCGGCACGATCTCAGAAGCACCGGATCGTGTTTCCCGGACAGCAGCAAAGCAGGCACACCTGTCAGCTGAAATGCCTGCAGCATGGATGCGATGTCTTTCGTCTTGGGTGCGTCCATGGAGATGTCTTCGACGATGCGGATTTTGCCGTCCCGTGCCTTGTAAGTCAATGCCGACTTGCGCGCGAGTACTTTGACCTTTTTCGGCAGCGTGGTGATACGCGGGATGGGTTCCGGACCGTGGATCCGTCCGCCACCTTTCCACAATGGGGACCGGATGGTTCCTGCGCGAGCGGTGCCGCGTCCCTTTTGCCGCCACGGTTTCCTTCCGCCGCCTCGAACAAAGGAACGACCCTTGACCGCCCTGGTCCACTGCCGCGCATTCGACATCTCGTTCTTGATCGACAGGTACACGACGTGATCGTTGGGCTCGATATCGAAAATCTCGGCAGGAAGCTGCACTTCCTCGCCGGTTTCTTTGCCGTCCCGGGTATATACTTTTAGTTTGTCCATTCCGAACCAATCTCCCTACACATTTGCCTTGGGAATCCGAGACTGCTTGCGAATTTCCAGCCAACCGTTTCTGGCGCCGGGAACCGGGCCTTTGACCAGCAGCAGATTTTTCTCCGGATCGACCTTGAGAACTCTTAGATTCCGGACGTTTTTGCGGTCAACGCCCATATGCCCTGCCATCCGCTTGTCCTTGAAGACCCTTCCCGGGCTGGTATGAGCGCCAATAGATCCGGGTCCACGAAACGATTCATGGGTCCCTCGAGAATTTCTATGACCCTTGAACCCGTGGCGCTTCATTACGCCCTGGAAACCGCGCCCCTTCGAGATGCCCGTAACGTGCACCATGTCGCCGACCGCGAATTGTTCGACGGTTACCTTGTCGCCGGGCTTTACATCGACTGCGCCCACCTGGCGAAACTCACGCAGAATGGCGACGACAGGAGCCTCGCTTTTCTTCAGATGACCTAACATCGGGCGGTTCAACTGCTTCTCAGACTTGGTCCCGAAACCCATCTGCACCGCATGATAGCCGTCGGTTTCAGCGGTTTTCACCTGGGTCACATGGCACGGACCCGCCTCGATGACCGTCACCGGCACAGTGCGTCCCTGGTCATCGAAAATTCGGGTCATCGACAGCTTTTTTCCCAATAATCCTATCATAATAGCGATCCTTCGACAGCACACTCATCCGACGATTCGGCACACCCGCCAATCTCGACTCCGGTTGCTGCCGGGGTCAGGTCTTGATCTCGATGTCCACCCCAGACGGCAGTTCGATTTTCATCAACGCATCGATGGTCTTGGGGGTGGAATTCAAGATGTCAATCAGCCGCTTATGGATTCGGGTCTCGAACTGCTCCCGCGATTTCTTGTCTACATGCGGCGACCGAAGCACGGTGTACACCGACCGTTTCACGGGCAACGGAATGGGACCGGAAATCACCGCTCCAGTTGACCGTGCGGTGCGGATGATTTTCTCGGCGGACTTATCGATCAGGTTGTGATCGTAAGCCTTCAATTTAATGCGTATGGTCTGTGGAGGCATAGTTTCCTGATTCGCTGATTGCTGACGCTAATGAGTTCCGAGAAACCTATCTTCTCTAATTCATGATTCAACAGAGCATCAGCCTCATGGGCTGAAGCTTTCGGGTAACCGACAGCATCACTCAATAATTTTGGTAACGACGCCGGCGCCGACGGTGCGACCGCCTTCCCGGATCGCAAACCGCAGCTGCTCCTCAATCGCTACCGGCGTAATCAACTCCACGTTCATCCGGATGTTATCCCCCGGCATCACCATTTCCACCCCCTCCGGCATCTCTACACTCCCCG